>Ga0114932_10000061_pt1 | contig 113725 bp, 104 predicted proteins | sample 2SBtaG_2_FD_87286 | JGI IMG/M metagenome (GOLD analysis project Ga0114932, IMG submission 87286) | Deep subsurface microbial communities from Kolumbo volcano to uncover new lineages of life (NeLLi) - 2SBTROV12_ACTIVE470 metaG | ecosystem: Environmental > Aquatic > Marine > Volcanic ...
GCAGAATTTAATTTAGGACTTGATGCAGTATTCAGAAGCAGAGTGTTTTTTATTAATCGTGATGATTGGAATGAAATTGCTAAAGGTCACGGGGAAGTTTTCTCTGAAATAAAACCCGCTAGTTCTTTTCTTATTGTGGATGGTTTTATTGACCCTGAATGGTTAGTAGAAATCGAAGTGGATGCCTGGATTAAATAAGAATTTAGAATAAATGAGGTTGTGTATGCATGTAGTAAATAAGAATCAAATTGAACCTGAAGATGCTTCAAATGCACCATTGTTTTATGGTGGGAAAGTCACCAGACAACCCCTAGTTGGTAACCCTGATACAGAACAATATAGTTTTGCCTGGGTCAAATTTTATAATGGTGCAAAAAATCATTTTCATACACACACAAGTGATCAGATCCTTTTTGCAACTCATGGCGTCGGTATTGTTGCAAACAGACAAGAAGAAATTCAAATGCAAGAAGGTGATACTGCTTTTATTCCTGCTGGAGAAATACACTGGCATGGAGCTGCAGACGGAAGTGATTTTTTTCATATATCTCTGACACGTCCAGATAGCCAAACTGAAATGATTAAAGATAATTAATTCATAAGGTAAATAATATGGAAAAAAATATTTTAGGCAAAACAAATATTGAAATTAGTAGACTTGGGATAGGATTAGCAGAAATAGGCTACCAACTTACTATTGATGATATCAAAGAAGCGCAGAAATTGCTTTATCTAGCTATAGATAATGGAATTAATTTTTTTGATACATCATCATGTTATGGACTTAGTGAAGAATTAATTGGAAAAACCATTTCTTCAAGAAGAAATGAATATATATTAGCAACGAAATGCGGTCATGCTCGTAATCTCCCAGAGAATGATAATGGTCAGTATATTGATTGGGCAGTAAATACATTAGAGACAAGTATCGATAATAGTTTAAGTAGAATGAATACAGACTATGTCGACCTTTTGCAATTACATTCCTGTAATGTTGATATTTTAAAACAAGGTGATGTTATTGATACTCTTTTACGTATCCAGCAATCGGGTAAAACAAGATTTATTGGATATAGTGGAGATAATGAATCTGCTGAATGGGCGGTTGATAGTGGAATATTTGATACCTTGCAAACAAGTTTTAATTTAATTGATCAAAAGGCTAACAAAAATATTTTTAAATCTGCTACTTCTAACAACATGGGTATCATTATCAAAAGGCCTTTGGCAAATGCTGCTTGGGGGCTAGATAAACCACCCGTCTATGGAACAGGATATGCTGATTACTATTTAGATCGAGCAAATAAAATGATTGAATTAGGGCCTTTGCCTGATAATGCACCTAAGGACAATATTGAATTAGCTTTATTTTTTGTATTAGCACATAGTCAGGTGAATACTGCAATTGTAGGTACTAAAAAACCTGAACACTTATTATCTAATTTAAAAAGTATAGAATCTGGCTCCTATTTATCGGAAGATGTGATTGCGGAATTATACGATCGTTTTGATAAGCTTGGTGATGACTGGTTTCAGCAAATGTGATAATAGTGAGATATCGTTGTTTAATAGAGGTGATTATTTATAAGACACTTATCTAACTTGTACTAATGTTTACTTGTTTTCTCTCGTTCACGATGATACGCACAATTTTCGCAGCCAAATGTTTCTTCCGGTATTGTATTTGAATTTAAAATATCTAGCATGTTAAATATTTCATTTTCTACCCAAGAGTAATCGAGAGTGTATGGAATTAATACTTCTTCAAATCTCATAATTCCTGAAAAGCTAGAAACTTCACTTTTTGCGTTACATACATAGAAGTACCCTATCGGAGCAACAGGAAATCCATTTTTTTCTAAAAGGTAACCATAAACATCTAATTGCATTTTATAAGCCTGGTGATAAATTCCTGACAAATATGATTCTGGTGTGATCGGATAATTATTTGACTGTGATTTATAATCTAGGACTATAAGGTTCCCATTAGTTGTATCTTGCCAGATATCATCCACTCCACCGTGTAAAATTATATTAGTATTTGGAATGTGGGTTTCAACGCCTCCTGTTAAAGCATTTCTCCAGTGATTTAAGTCTGGATGCTTAAAAGGGACCAAATGCGATAAACCGTATTTTTCAAATATTCTGTGAGGTATTTGTAATTCCCTACACTCATCAAATTCTTTTTTTAATAAAGTGTCTACGAGTGTGTTAAGAGTCCAGCCAGGCATACTAGGAGAAACAAGGCCAACTACTCTATCTAAGTAAAAGCATTTTGGACATGATAAAAAATCATTTAGTTTACTACGGCTGATTTTGAAAAGTTCCGGTTGATTAGGTTTATAAAAAGAAGACTGTTTTACTCTAAGGCCACTTGCATATACTATTTCACCTTTACTATTTCTTTTTAGACTACCCATAATAACCTCGTAAATTAAAAGCTAATATTTTCATATAATAATTTATATTCAAATTTTACGTTATGCATTATTGTGTAATTTAGGAGGATTATTTGAAATATTTATGGATAATGCTCCTAATAAATAGACACATGCAACTAAGAAAAACGCAACTATATATGAAGATGATATGTCGTATAGAACCCCTGCCCCGATTGGCCCAATGACTGCTAGTATTGCTGTGACTGGTCTACCGACACTTTGTATTGAGGCTATATACCTTCTTCCAAAATATCTCGACCATAGAAATTCACTGACAGGTATAGTGGCTCCAAATCCAAATCCATACATGAAAAATCCTATGAGAAGGAATATTGGTTCTTGTGTACTATTAGATAAAATCATTAATAAAACACCAGTTGCAGACGTAGATAATGCAACGCCAGCAAGCCTTCGTGCATCAAATCTTTGTAGACCCCATCCCCATAATATTTTGGAGCTAAGATTTCCTATTCCGCTAATACTTAATGCTATAGCACCAAGGGATCTGGTATATCCTATATCAGTTGCAAAAGGAATGGCATAAAGAGAAATAGTAGTTAGGGCTGCAGCATTTAGCCCGTATCCGATAGCTAAAAGCCAGAAACTAGAAGTTTTTATAGCTTGTGAACGAGTATATGTTTGCTGGTTGTCTTTCTCTATTTCTTTAAGTGTTTTATTAGATTGTTTATCTGCAGGTACGCCATCTGGAAGTAATCCGATATCTTCTGGTTGTCGTATCATCATTAATGCAATAGGAGTAATAATAATTAATACGAAGATTGATAGTACCATATAGCCAGTTCTGAATCCGTAGGTGTCTACAATCGGAGTTATAACTACAGGTGAGATAATTGCTGCCAAAGGAACCCCTATAGAACCTATAGCTAATGCAAATCCCCTACGTGCAACAAACCATTTTATTATCGCGGAGTTTACTACTGCAGGACCAAATAAGATCCATCCAATTGAACTAGTAATAATCTGAAAAATAAAAAAATGAATAAAAGATGATAATTGAGATAGCCCAAATAGACCTACACTGCAGAATACCATACCAGTTATCATCACATTTCTTAATCCAAGTCGGTCTATCAGTGGACCGATGATTAGTACGATGAATGCTCCAGTAACGTTAGCAATTGCCAGTGTGGCAGAAAATTGCCATACAGGTATATTTAGCTCTTTTGTTATCGATTCAAGAAAAATCCCAGCAACCATTTGTCCAACACTTATTGAAACAAATTGGCAAACTACAGCTCCTCCGAGAATCTTCCATCCATAAAAGCTATTTGAAAAAGGTTTAAACATTCAAATGTTTATTAAATTAGACCTATTGGAGCATTTTGATCTTCAAGTACAACAGTCGCAGTAAGGCAATCCTTATCACCAATTGCCATAGTTTTATGGCCTTGACCAGTGATATTTTCCATTAATCTTGCTTCCCCTTCTCCAAAAACTCTTTTCGTTCCGTCAGGATACGTTATTTGTAGTTGTCCGGATAATATGATTACAAATTGTCTTTGGGGAGCTGGATGCCAGTCCTGTTCTACATTAGCAGGACGATAGCCAAATTTTATATCTTTTGCATTAAAACCATCGGTCCATTCTTTATGATCGTTAATCTCAATTGGTTGCCAATTGGTATCTCCGTTACTATCAGTATACATTCGAGATGTTCCCATTACTCCTCCGTTTATTTCTGTTTAAGTAAGTTTAAAACCTTCATATCCTTTAGATACAATTTCTTCACACTTTTCTCTATATGCAGGCACACCACCAATATATGGCATAAATACCCGTGGTTTACCTGCTATATTGGCTCCTACATACCACGAATCACAAGTTGATCTCAGAGATTTTCCTGCAACTTCGTTAACATGCGATATCCATTCTTCTTCAGCTTCCATAGTGGGTTCAATTTGATTGAAATCATTATCACTTAAATATTTTATACAGTTGCTGATCCAGTCAACATGTTGTTCGATTGAAGGTAACATATTGCTCAAAACTGAGGGGCTTCCTGGTCCTGTTATTGTAAAAAGATTAGGAAATCCTTTTGCTAATAATCCTAAATACATTCTAGGGCCATCTTCCCATTTATTATTGAGAGTTTGGTTATTTGAACCGATAATATCAATATTTTTCAAGGCTCCAGTCATAGCATCAAATCCGGTAGCAAATACTATTGCATCTACTTCGTATTCATCTTCCCCTACCTTAATGCCTTTTGCAGTAATTGAATCGATTTTTGTTTCACTCACATCAATCAGATTTACATGTGGCTGATTGAATGTTTGGTAGTAATTAGTATCAACACATAACCGCTTACATCCAATAATATTTTTTGGTTTCAATAAATCTGCAACTTTAGGGTCTTCAACAATTTCATCAATTTTAGATTTAACAAAGTCAGCAGCAGTTTTATTGGAATCTGGATTTAAAAGCAAGTCCTGAAATGATCCCATAAAAGGCACCCCGCCTTCTTCCCATCTCTTTTGGTATTGCTGTATTCTATCTTCCTGACTGACATCGACTGCATTTACTTCATTTAGTCTTAGGGCAGCTGTTCCCCCTCGATTGAGTTTAGCTCGCTCACGAAGTCCTTTATAATCGCTTTTAATTTCATTTATAAAGCTTTCTTCAAGATCTGCATTATGTGCGGGTATAGTATAGTTAGCAGTTCTTTGAAAAACTAATAATTTTTCAGCCTGTTCCGCAATAACAGGTATAGATTGTATAGCAGAAGAACCCGTACCTATTATTCCAACTTTTTTACCAGTAAAATCGACACCTTCATGCGGCCATTGTCCAGTGTGATACCAAGGGCCTTTAAAATCATCAATACCTGTAAAATTAGGTTTGTTGGGAGTAGAAAGGCACCCTGTTGCCATAATACAAAATTGAGAATTGAAGATCTGATTATCATCAGTTTTTATTGTCCAGTTTTTTGTTTCATCATTGTGTTTGGCAGAAAGCACTTTTGTTTTGAAGAGAATATCTTTTCTGAGATCAAATCTGTCAGCAACATGATTTGCATATTTTAGAATTTCTGGTTGTGGAGCGTATTTTTGACTCCATACCCATTCTTGTTGAAGTTCCTCTGAAAATTGATAAGAGTATTCCATACTCCATACATCACACCTGGCACCGGGATATCGGTTCCAGTACCACGTTCCTCCTACACCATCTCCCGCTTCAATTACTTTTGCAGTGAATCCTAGGTTTCTTAATTTATACAGCATATACATACCTGCAAAACCAGCGCCCACAATTAATGCGTCATAGGTGTTTTGTGAAGCTTTATCTAATTTTTCTACAGTACTATTACTTGTAGTCATTTTAGCCTCCGCTATATTTTTTCGGATGTTCTAAATGCCATTTTGTTACGTTTTGATACTCTTTGGCAATACCTATTAGCAAGTTTTCAGAAAAGGGTTGCCCCATTATTTGGAAACCTGTTGGTAAGTTATCTTGTATACCGAATCCATTTGGGACAGATATTGCTGGTAGTCCAGTAAGATTTCCGATACTTCCCATTGGGTCGTATCCTGAACGTACCGATCCTCTGAATTCTCCATCAGATGGAGGTGCAGTAGATGGTTTTGTGGGTGCAATAATTGCGTCATATTGTTTATAGATGTTTGAAACTATACCTACAATTACTTTTCTCATTCGTAGAGCTTTAATATAATCTTTAGCACTAATTAAAGTTCGGGGAAAGATACTATACCTATCTTCTGGTGCAGTTAATGATTTTGCAAGATCATCATCGATAAAGTCTTCCATAGCACTTGTTGATTCTGAGAATAATATAATTCTTGTAACTATTTCATACGGATATTCTGGGAGATCTATTTCTTCTATTTCAGTAAATTGAGACAATATTTTTACTGATTCGTTGAAGTTATTCTTAACATCTTCATCACAAGTTTCTAGAATACCTTTAATAATAGCTAATTTAGGTTTGTTAGTTATTTTGAATTCTGGGTCGTAGGAAAATCTTTTTCGTGAAGAAGATGAATCTTTCGGGTCATACCCAGAAATGGTATCTAATACAATTCCGCAATCATCTGCATTGAGGCACATTGGTCCAATTTTATCTAGTGTCCAGCTAAGAGCCATTGCTCCATTTCTGCTTACAAGCCCAAGCGTTGGACGGAGACCAGTTATACCGCAATAGACAGCTGGAGTTAATATTGACCCCCAAGTTTCAGTCCCTAATGCAAAGGGAACTAATCCTGCAGCAACTGCAGCACCAGAGCCACTAGAAGATCCTCCAGTCCATTTTGAAGTATCCCAAGGGTTTAATCCTGGTCCTGTTAGAGATGCATTTGGCTGTTTATAGCCTAGCCCTCCTGCAAGTTCTACCATTGCTAATTTAGCTAATGGTATTGCCTTATCCCTATTTAGACGTTTAACAATTGTTGCAGTATTTTCAAAGTGTTGATTGGCTAAAGGTTTTGCACCCCAGGTCGTTGGCGGAGAATTTACATTTGATAATCCTGAATCCTTGTAACTCACCGAGATTAAATCTTTAATTCCATAAGGTATTCCGTGGAGAATTGTTTTGATTTCATTTTGCTTATCTGCAGAATTCCATGACTTTTCTGCTAGCTCAGGTAGCAAACTAACAACAGAATTTAGTTCTGGACCAAGTGAAGATATCCGATTGAAAAAATATTTTCCAACTTCTGAAGCTTTTATTTCTTTTTGTTTAATAAGATTTGATAATTGTCTTATTGATTTATATAGAAGTGTGTTTTTTTCCATAGTACTACTCTAATGGTTTAGCATTAAACGGCTGAATATCATGACCAAGTTTGTATTTCTTGAGGGTTTCTGAAATTCCATGTAATTGTGAAATTATATCTTCGATCTCTTTTTTTGCATCGTTTTCAAAAGAATCAGAATACTTTGATTTTAGTAATTCGTAACTATTATCTACGACTTTATCATTAGCCATAGCTATTTACTCCTTTTTGTTATGATAATTACGTATATTAATATAAATTTAATCAAAATAAACATATATAATACATTCAATTTCTCTTAATTTATCTGAAATTAAAAAGGATGATCGCAATGAAAGTTTTAGTAGTATCTTTTGATGGATTACAGCCAAGTCAAATCAATAAAGATTTAATGCCGAATTTATATGCATATTTACATGATGGAGTTACTTTCTCGAACCATCATGCAGTATACCCTTCAGTGACAAGAATTAACTCAACATCTATGTTTACAGGGAGGACTCCTGGATCACATGGAATTGCTGCCAATACAGTTGTAATGCGAGATTACGATCCAACTTCGGTGTTTTCGGTACTACAACCTATACTCGAAGAAATAAGAGGAAAACTTGGAGATGTTCTTTATGCAAAAAATATAGGAGATATTTTATCAGAAGCCGGTGAGAAATTTATTGCTGTAGGAGCTGGTACTACCGGGAATTCCTTTTTACAAAATCCTAATGCCCATAAGAATGGCGGTGCAGTTGTTAATCCTGATTTCACTCTACCCTATGATTTGGAAAAAACGTTAATAGCAAAGTTTGGAGAATGGCCAGCAGAAGTTGTTCCAAATGAGAAAAGATTAAAACGATGTGTTGACATGATGACAGAATACTTTATACCTGAAATTGATCCCTTAGTCGGATTGATTTGGTTTTCAGACCCAGATAAATCACATCATGCTGATGGGGTTGGAAATGAAATTGGAACTGCTGCCATTCGTTTTGCTGATCAACACTTTGGAGAACTAGTTAAACGCGTTCGAGATAATGATAAATCAAAGGATGCAGATATTATAGTTATTTCTGATCATGGATATTCAACTATTCAAAAAGTTATTGATGTACGTAAAGAATTAATAACAGTTGGTTTATTAAAAAATGAAGATGATGATTCAATTCTTATTGCACCAAATGGTGGTAGTGCTTTGTTCTATGTTAAAAACTCTGATAACGCGATTACTCAGAAATTAGTTAATACACTAATGCAGTATGAATGGTGTGGCCCATTATTTTCTTCTTCCAAGATAGGAGAAATTGAAGGTGTGTTATCTGCAGATTTGATCGGCATTGAAGGTCCACGTTGTCCTGATATCGCAATGTCATTTCAATGGAATTCTGAGAAAAACAAAGCTGGTTACCCTGGAATGATATACAGTACTGGAGGAGATGTAGACCTTGGTATGCACGGTTCTATAAGTAAACATGAAATGAATAATGTCTTAGGTGCATTTGGCCCTAGTTTTAAAAAGGGAATTTCATGCGCAACACCAACAGGAAATATTGATTTAACACCAACAATTTTGCATATTCTAGGTATAAATTCAAAAACTTCATTTGATGGGAGACCTATCAAAGAAGCATTAGTTAATGATATCAATCCAGATGAAGTAGAGGTTTTAACTACAGAACATACTGCTAAAAATTCAGAAACAGGTTATAGCCAAAAACTCGTAATATCTTCTGTTGGTGGTACTAACTATATCGATTATGCTGAAAGGAATAGTTAAAAGATTTAGTTTATGGGATCTTTTAATCCTGAACCAGTAATCGGAATTAAGAAATGTTGATCTCTATCTACCATATTATTTTTGACTAGAAACTCTAGAGCTGCAAAGGGTGAAGCAGAAGTTACTTCACAGTATATACCTTCTTTTGAGCCCAAAATTTGTTGCCATCTTTCCATTTCACTATCTTCTATAGCGACAGATTGTCCTTGATTTACTGAGGTTATTTGCTCAATCTCATGCTTTCTGGGAGGATTAAATACTGCTATACCACTGGCTACTGTAGCTTTAGATGTATCAGGTATCCATGAGGAATTATTTATCGAAGAAGTTATAGGTTGAATTGTTGTTGACTGTACGGAGTTTAAAAGTGGTTTTTTAAATGTGTTTGGAAAAGCCCAGGCAAGTTCTTCAAATCCTTTCCAGATACCAATAAAAAATGATCCATTTCCTACGGGAAGGAGTAATTGATCTGGTAATTCATTATTAAAATATTTATAGATTTCATGAGCAAAACTTTTCGTTCCTTCCATAAAGAAAGGATTTAAATTATGAGATGCATAAAACGAATTCCCTTTTTTGGATTCTTCAACAGCTGCAATTGCTGAATTATCTCTTGGCCCATCTGTTAGTCGGACTTCAGCTCCGTATAATTCCAATTGCCTTGTTTTTATTCTTGAAGTCGTTGAGGGTACAAAAACTATCGAATGTATTCCTGCCTTTGCAGCATAAGCAGCAATAGAAGCTCCTGCGTTACCAGATGAATCTTCAATAATGCTAGTATGTCCATTTTCTTTTAAATATGAAACTAACATTGAAGACCCTCTATCTTTAAATGATCCTGTAGGGTTTTGATATTCTAGTTTCGCAGTTAATCGTTTTATTTGAAGATGTTCTGATATGTATGGTAAATCAATAAAAGGAGTATTCCCTTCACCCATTGATATTTGGGTAGATGGATTTTCTAAAGGATTTGTAATATTTAGAAAATCTTCGTAAGAAATATTCTCTGGAGCCAGATTGTGGAGTTGTTTAAATGAAACTCTTACAGTAGAAGCACACGAAGGACATACATACGAGTCTGATATTTCGTCAAAATATTTACCACATCCAGTACAAAAGTATTCTATTTTTTCACTCATACTACCCTATCCTATAAAATCAAATATTATACCGATTAAATCTCCGTTTAATAAATATTTTGACCCATAGTACAGTAATAATGGGGGTATAATTATAAACAGATATTTAGACTTCCTATACATTATTATCCTAATATTTTTTGAATTGCTGGATGATTTTTATCATACCTGTGAGATCGGAAAATTGCATTTTTAGGTATAGGGGCTTCTCCATTTACTTCGAAGGGATTGATATATTCCCATACAATTTCTTTATCATGCGTAATCTCAAATATTCTTCCTGGTGCTCCTTCAGTGATCAAGGTGTTACCATTTGGAAGTCTTTCGCAACTACTAATATTTGCACTAAAGAAACTAATAGATGGATCTCCAGTATATTCCCATTCTATTTCATTAGTATTTGGATTTATCTCAATAATTTTGGAAAAAGTTCCCCCTTGTCTGTGGGGTCCATTATCAAATACCATTATATTGCCATTTTCTAAAAGAGATGGGCTGTGTTGGTGAGATAATATGGTATTCCCCCATTTCCAAACAAATTCACCACTATTGATATCTATAAGAGCAATCATACTGATATTCCTGTAGCTAACAAGAAATTTTCCTTCTCCTCCATATCCTATAGCATTTCCATGGGTCCATTCCCGACGTGATTCGAGTGGGCATATTACATCTTGATCAAAATCTAAGTGTTCCCAACTGTTCCATTTGTACAAAACTTTTCCAGTTTTATCTATAATTTCTATACAATCTCCAAATAATTGATCAGGGTACTCTTCAGGCGTTATTCCACCCTGTATTTTGGATCTCACCTCGTCACTTACTTCTTCCCATGTAAGAACAGCTGTAGTCCCATCTTCTAATCGGTAATGATCATGGTGATAATAATCATTATAGTATTCCCATATAACATTACTTTTCGAATCTATTTCAATAATTCCTCTGCCAGACCCGCCCATTGGCCTTATGTGTTCAGAAATAAACTCAGGATGTCTTAATCGGCAAAGAAGATTCCCATTATCAAGAAGATATCCGTATCTTATTCCTCTTTGCGAATGCCACGAGTGTACAAGGTTACCTTCCATATCTATGAGAACAGCTTGGGAGTCTGCAGAAAGACCTCCTCCTGTTCCTGTAATCAAAGTGTAACCATCAAAGTATTTACTTTTATCTTCATAAATTAGTCCAGTTTGATGATGTTTTGACCATCCCATAGTAGAAATCTCCCTCTTTTATGAATTTGATCTTTCTTGATCTTTTAATACTCTTCGTAGCAATTTTCCAGAAGGGTTTTTGGGTATAGCGTCTATAAATTCAATTTCTCGAATTCTCTTAAAAGTTGCAACTTTCTGAGCAACAAAGTCCATTAGGACATCTTCAGAAACTTCTTGTCCTTGTTTTGTTACCACAAATGCTTTGGGTATTTCGCCAGCTTCTATATCTAATTTACCAATGACAGCAACATCTGATACAGCATCATGTTCTAGCAAGATCCCTTCCAATTCTGCTGGTGGAACTTGAAATCCTTTATATTTGATCAACTCTTTTTTTCGATCTAATATCCAGACATATCCATCTTTATCCATTTTTACGATATCGCCAGTTTTTAGCCAACCGTCACTTGTTATAGTTTCGGCTGTTGCAGTTGGGTTATTGTAATATCCTTGCATTATTTGAGGGCCACGAATTAAGAGTTCTCCTATTTCGCCTGAGGGCATTTCAATACTTTCATCATCTACATCTACCACTTTTTCTTCTGTATCTGAAACTGCTGGCCCAATTGAACCAGGTCTAATAAGATTTGATTCAATAAAGTCAACATTAGTGATTGGGGAAGATTCTGTTAATCCATATCCCTGAGCTATTGGAAATTGTAATAATTCTGATAATCTGGATTGAAGCTCTCCCGATAAAGGAGCTGCACCAATAAAGCCTGCTCGGAGAGAACTAATGTTGAAGTTTTTTACAGCTGGGTATTGGCTTAAAGCAACTGCAATTGGTGGAACTGTATAAAGAAAAGTAACTTTATGTTTTTCGATAATATCTAAGAACAAGTCCATATCAAATCGCCCCATAAGCACCTGGGTACCGCCTACTGCTATTGTTCCGGACATCAATACATTCATTCCATAAATATGGAATAAGGGTAGATGAACTAAGACAACATCTGTGTGATCGACGGCTGAACCTTCATTTGGTCTTTCTATTAGTTGCCTTACATTACTATGAAGGTTAGCATGAGTTAGCATTACTCCTTTTGTTAATCCTGTTGTACCACTTGAGTAAGGCAAAGCTGCTAGATCGTTATATGGATCTATAGAAATATTTGGTGGCTCAGTGGAATTTTTTGATATCAAATCCCAGAAAGAATTTTGAATAGTACGGTTTTTGGTAATTGGTATTATAGTTTTAATGGAAGGTATTTCACTTCTTGCTGATTCTAAAAGTTGAGTAAGTTCTTCATGAACAATAACAATTGTAGCTTCTGCATTATTCAATTGATGAGCTATTTCAAGTTCTTTGTAGCCAGAATTAATTGTAGTAACTGTAGCGCCACTTTTTATAATTCCAAAGAAGGATATTTCGAATTCAGCACAATTGGGAGATATAACTCCTACACGATCACCTTTGGTGACTCCCATTTGTAGTAATGTGTTTGCTAATTGATTAACGTGGTTTTCAAATTCAGCATAAGTATATGATTGGTCAGTATCAACTATTGCAACCTTGTTTGGCATCTTTTGAGCTGTTTTAGTTAGTATGTTGAAAAGTGCCTCTGGTTGGTATGGTTGTAGAGAATTCCTGTATATTCCCATTTAATATACCTCCTATATTCTAATACAAAAGATCATACCACATCTTTTGATTAAATTAGGGCCAATTTCTGAGTCATTATCTAAATTGAATTATTTGTTAGGATGATTTCTGAAATAACAGATTCTAGTTGCTCAGACGTAGTCGGGCCTAAAATTTTCATAATAATTTCCCCATCAGAATTGATGAAATATTTTTCCGGGATACCAGTAACACCAAATTCAATAGCCACCCTGCCTTCTTCATCTATTACATTTCTATAACTTACGTCATATTCTTTGATATGAGAATTTATTGCACTCTGGTTATCCCAAATAGCAATGCCTATGAATTCAATATTATTATCAGATAAGTTTTTATAAGATTGTTCTAATTCCTCAGCTTCTTGTATACATTGTTGGCACCATGAATTCCAAAAATCTACCATGGTAACTGTTTTTCCATTTGAAGAAATGTCTAGTTTTGATTTATCTCCATTTAATTTAGTAATTGTAACTTCCGCTACAGGTATATTGTTCAGATCAATTTTGTTATATGTTTCATTTATTCCAAACGCCCCTGTATTTCCTGAACTTTTTAATAGCCCATATGCCAGTATATAAACAATTACTATAATTGAACCGACAATTAATATGAGAGAATCTATATTAGCTGGCGTAAATTTAAATTTCATTTTCAGGCACTGAGTCCTTCGAGGCTTTCTCAAGAAGTATATTTTTTAGGTGAGCCCTCTTATTTAAATAACTCTTTTCATCAATGTATCCATTTTGATAAATGTTATCAAGATTAGCAATTATATCGAGGATTTCAGTTTCAGACATTGTCGATAATGATTTCCGCCTGGATATAATTAAATATATTGATAATGATGCAATCGTAATAATTCCTAAAGATATTGGTATAAATGTTAGGGGATTGTTCCCAATATACTGAATGAACTTTTTAAAAATACCGATAGTAGGCAAATCATCAAAAATGATACTGATTGCTTCTGCATTTTGGAATTTCCCAAATTCATATTGTGTATAATTTCTTGACCCAATATTGGCAATTCCTTTTTGGGTAAAAGAGTTTGAAGCAGTATCAACTGATCCAATTCCTTCTGGAATTAATACTAATAAACTATCAATAGGATATGAAACTTTCCGATCAATTGGATATGCTTTTTTGTCATAAATAACACGATATGAATATATAATTTCATTTGTCCCAGGTGGTATAGGATTTGTCATACCAAAACCTTTATTTACTTCTATAGCATTTCCTATGGGAAGACTTGATTGGATATCTAAATCAAAGTAATTTTCGGGCAAAGCGAATCTTAATAAGCTCATTATCGATTCTGAATCAGGGACAATAGTATAATTCGTTGGATTATGTATATTAACCATTTCCATGATAGATAGTATTTCATTTGATGGATCCACATCTACAATAATTATACTTTGTGACTTAATATTAATTTCAGAATAATCACTTTTTTGTCCATAAAGTTTAATTTCTATTATTTCACCCGCATCTGTTAATTCTGCAGGTTGTGAATAATCAACATTATCATAGGAAAAATTAATTAGTATTAACGAATTTGAAGTTAATATATTTTCAATTTTGAATTCGCCATTAGTATCTGTCAAAGTCCTGATTATACTCATGTCATCTTGATATGGACTAATAAAAATGTTCAATTCAACTTCTTGAACAGGTGTTTCTAAATTATCTTTTATAAGTGTTATTTTACCTTGAATTGTTCTTTTATCATCCGCTGCAACTGTTACAGAAGCAATGAGAAAAGCTGAAAAGATCATAAAAACCAGTATTATTTTGTTACGTTTATTTATCATAAATTAAAATAATCTTTATTAATATTTATAGAACATGATGGGCATTTCTTGGCAGTGCTTTTGATAGGTGTATAGCAGTCGTCTTTAAGGCAAATAATATATTTTCGATTTGAATTGTTTGAAATTAATCCACTAATTGTTTTTTCATATTCTTCATTTTTATCTTCAAGAAATTGAATACTTTCTTTAAGAAGCTCTGAAGATTCTGGGGTCTGGTCGTTACCAAGGTTATTTTTCAGAACATCTATAATATTTATTGAAAAATTAACTGACTCTGGATTTCGTTTAAGTCCCTTAAGTAATGGATAAATAATAAATAGGACAAATAATACAGAGGCTATTATCGTAACAGCATAGGTTATCTCAGTCATAAATATTCCTGCTCTTTACTTTTCTCAGGCCATAGCGCTATAAAAGACCCTAAGATTAATATTGGCCCAGCCAGCCACATCCACCATATTAATGGATTAATAGTCATTCGAAATACTACTTCTTCATTTTCTGTAGTTTCAGTTGATATTATATATACATCATGTAGTAATGTGGAGATTATAGCCGCTCGTACGGTTGTAACATTCTGTTTTGGATAAAATGCCTGCCATGAAACGATATCATGAGTTTTATTATTTTTTTCAACTTTTAAGTCATGAAATAATTCTGAACGGTCACTATATTTTACTGTGTTGGAATCAATGTATTGTACTGTATAATCCCCAATTTCAGTTTGTTCACCCTTAGATAAAACAATATCTTTTTGTAATTTATAGAAACTAGATCCTGTTACAGCTATAGCTAATAAGATTATTGCGACGTGGACTATGTATCCCCCATATCGAGGACGATTAGATGAAATAAAGTTAATAAATGCAACAAAAACATTTTCCCCATGTTTAATTCGTATTATTGTTCCTGAAATAAATTCTCTGATAATACATATCAACACAAAGCTACATATAAAAAAGCTTATCAATGGATAGATTTTAGTAATTCCCAATATGATTAGTAGGAGTGTTAGTAATATTGAAAATATTGCTGGAAGTCGAATGGCTAGTAGTAAGGTTTTTACAGATGAATTTCTCCATGGCAATAAAGGGCCAATACCCATAAGAGCTAGTAAAGTAAGTAATAATGGTCCATTAATTTGGTTGTAAAAAGGTGCAGCTACTGTGACAGTTTTACCCTGAGTAATATCTGATATTAGAGGATATATGACACCCCAGAATGTAACAAATGTTACTCCTAATAGCAGAATATTGTTATAGATAAATGATGCTTCTCTCGATAATATTGATTCTATTTCGTTACTTGATTTAACAAACTTTAACCTTGAAGTTAGCACTACTATGCTAAATAGAAGAGCAACAAACATAAATAATAATAATATCCATCCTAAATCTGAAGATGCAAAAGAGTGAACAGATGGTACAGGTCCACCTCTGTTTATAAATATACCAAATAGTGATAAGCAGAATGCTATATCAATCAGGACAATATTCCATATTCGAAATACCCCACGACGTTTTTGAGCCATTATAGAATGCAAGAATCCGGTTAGTGTGAGCCATGGCATTAATGCAACGTTTTCAATTGGGTCCCATGCCCAGTAACCTCCCCAACCTAAAATAGTATAAGCCCACCAAGAACCTAGTAATAAACCTATTGCAAGAATAGCCCATATAATTATTACCCATACCCGTATTACATCAATTTGTTCATCAATATTGGTTTTAGTAATTAATAGACCATTTACAATAGCAAAAGGTATCGCCGTACCTATTAATCCTGCCATTAACATTGGTGGATGGAAAAACATACCTGGATGAGTGAGTAATGGATTTATCCCTCTACCATCATCGGGAATAAATATATTTTCTACAAAAGGATTTGCAAGTGTCGATAATATTAATACAAAAAAGCCCATAATTGCCATCAATATAATATTAGTCCCTTTAAGAGTCTTTGAGGATTTGGACATATTATAAATAGCGCACATTACGGCAAATACGACCACGACATATAAAAGAGATCCTTCATTACCAGCGTAAAAAGCAACCCAAGTATATATAGGTTTCATTGCAAGGCTACTATGATTGGATACGTATCTGATAGAAAAATCATTATTAACAAAAGATATGACTAAAATCAGGGTGGCTGCTAATAGAAAGACAGCCAAAAGTAATACAGTATTTCTAGAACTTAGACTGAGTTTATTATTACCAATTTTAACACCTATTAATGATGCAATTAGTGCATAAAAAGTAGCTACTAAACTTATATATATTAAGGATGTTCCAATTAGTGCCATAAATTAATTATACTATTAATTTGAGTTTATATTTCATTTTTTGTAACTATTGATTTTTTCAATAACTTAATCGATATAATTAATGTAATGAGTATTAGAATAATTACAGGTGTAATCCATGCAAATAGATTTGATCCAGCTTTAGGCGGGGAAGATAAAACTTCCTCTCCATATCTTAGTACAAAGTAATTGATTATTTCTTGATCTGTCTTACCATCAGATAATTGCTCTCGGATTACTGATTTCATTTGTTTTGCTAATTCAGACTGCGACTGATCTAAAGTTTCTGCAGGACATACAGGACACATTAAACTTCTATCTATTCTTTGCGCTATTTCTTCACTTGTTTCCTGATTAGTACAACTTGTTGCAAAAAGTAGGCATAACAAAATTAATGACTTGTTTAAGTTGATGTTGTTTTTTATACAAGAAAATGTTTCCAAAAAAGTACTCAATTTAGAATAGGCTACTTTTGAAACTCGTTTCGAATGTAGTGGACAAGCTGCCATCGTTCTTCAGGGGTTAAATATGTTCTAAAAGCAGGCATAATAGGTGATATTTTATGAGGAAGACCATATGCTCCTGCATAACCGAGTGTTAGCGTTTGATATATTTCACCATCTGGTTTAGCAACAGTGGACCCATTTGATGAAAGGTTAGCAGGTAGATTCCCTTTGGTACCATAAAACCAGTCTTCTTTTGCAACTGCTTCAAGTTTAGCTCTCATAGGTCCATCTCCTAAGCCTTGCGTGCCATGACATACAGAGCAGTTGACAGTGTATATTTTGTGAGCAGAATCTCGATTATAAGGAACAGGGTTAGTTAATGCTTGAGCTTCTTTTAATGAATAAATCACCTCTTTACCAGTTATTGGGACAGAATCAGAAGGAGCAGATAAAGCTGGTGGTTCTTGAGTTTTATATGACTGGTTGTAGTGCATTTCGGGGAATATATCAAGTGGGTAAGTAGGAGGTGGTTCTCCACATCCTGCAACAAACAACATGAAAATAGAAGTCATGATTAATGTCTTTGTATTTAATATCCTTATCATATTTAGTGTTTTAGAGATATTTATCACTTATTATTCCTTATAATTTGTACAATTATTTCTCTATTATAATATCTTCGGCACCATTAGCTTTGAGCAAAGTCTCTAATGATTCAATTTTGCCTTCTTCACAAATAATGGTAATACCAATATAACCTTCTGTTATTCTTTCGTCATAAATACCTGCAAAAGGATTAGGGATTCGCGACTCAAATAAGATTCCGAGAACAGTTGCAATAATGGCACCTAACATTGTTAACTCATAGGCAATAATAGTCATAGCTGGCATAGAAAATATTGGCTTTCCTCCAGTTACTAGTGGATATGCTGTTTGAGTACCAATAGTTTCTATCATTGCTAAAGTGAAACCTATACAAGCTCCCATAAATGGAAACACATAGAGTTTATGTTCAGGGTCTTTTTCGCCAAATGCTCCTTCAGGATAAGGTGCATCTGTAAGAACATCCCATTCTTCATTTGTAACTCCTGCGCCATCAAGGGCCTCAGTGCTTTGAGCAGCCAATTCAGCAGTTTTGTATAAAGCTAACATTTGAGCCATTTTATTCTCCTAAAATTTATTAATCATTCTTCTACTCGTAGAGCAGGAACAGTACGTTTTCCTATTTGTATTTCGTCACTAAGTGTTTGACCTTCTTTAATATCAAAAAGTGGTATTAAGGGGAACACTTTAGCAAATGTCATTATTAACAAGAATATTAATGAAAAACATGCAACAACAATAGATATTTCAACCCAACTAGGTGTATAACTTCCCCAACTGAAATTGAAATTTGTTTTTCTTGCAAGTCCTGGGACTATTATCAAAAATCTTTCACACCACATACCTATATTAACCATTATTGAAGTTATGAACATGGCTACCCAATTTCTTCTAACTCTTCTAAATAGCCATAATGGTACTGGTATTAGATATCCAAAAAATAAGAATACAAAGGCAATTAAATTGTACGGCCACGTGAATGCTTGTAATTCCCTTAGTGCAATTTCTTGGTCTTCTAAGTTATAAAGTGCAAATATAAATTCTAAGAAGAAGAAATAGAACCAAACGGTTGCTATAACTATCAGTAATTTTGCTAAGGATTCAAGATGTTCTTGTCGTATATAATCATCCCATTTAAACATCCATTTTAGTAAAATTAGCATTGTTACAACACCGGATACACCTGAGTGAACGGCACCTATAACGAAATAAGGTGCAAAAATAGTTACGTGCCAGCCTTCTGTCCCAATATTCACTGCAAAGTCCCATGCAACAATACTATGCACAGAAACGAATACTGGTAATAGTAATCCTGATAGTAAAAATCCTGCTACAATTTGGATTTTCCATTGCCTAGGAGTTCCTCTCCATCCCATAGCAAGTGCCCCATAAAATACTTTAGCTACACCTTTAGTTTTATCTCGCAGAACAGCAATATCTGGAATTAAAGCGATAATCACAAATAAAGTACTTCCGATAAGATAGGTGAAGATAGCATGTGGGTCCCATACTAATGGTGATCGAACGTCAGGCCATATTCCTCTTGAAAAGTCATATGGGAAAGGCCAATAAAATCTCCAAGGTCTTCCAAGGTGGAAGATGGGATGCAGCGCAGAAACCATTAAGGATAATACTGTTAAAAGTTCCGCAGCCCTTGTTGCAGGTCTTCTCCATTCAGCTTTGGCTAGTCTAAGTATAGCTGATAACATAACTCCAGCATGGCTTATGCCTACCCAAAAAATAAAATCAGTTAGAAAAAATCCCCACATTATTGGACGGTTTAGCCCAGTTACACCAAGACCTTTATTAATAGCGTAACCAAAAGCAAATACTCCCCAGGCTGTTAATGCAGCAAATAAGGCCATCCATGCGAGATACCACCAAGGTGTTTCGAAAGAACCCTTGAGGAGGTCATCATTTATTTGTTTATTTGGTAGAAAAACTCGTTCTTGCATTATTAGTAGTCCTTAATTATTCTGGCTTACCTAGAACGCGAAGTTCTGTACGTAAAAATTTAGTCATCTTTGTTAATCTAAGTCCTTCTGTCATTTCCCATACAGACATTATTGGGAATAGTCGTGTGCACAATAACATTATAAATATCGGTAACGAAAATCCACCCATAATGATTAGTATATCTGTAATATTAGGTAATATTGTCGCGGGTATCTCAGTTATAGCATGTAAAGCTAAATCATCTTGTACTGAATAAGATGAAACATATAATCGTAATTTATCAAAGAAACAACCAACTATGATAAGAGCACTAGCTACTGGAGGTCCCCAAACAGTTTTTCTGACTGTGTTCCAGAGCAATATCAAAAATGGTAGGAGGAAACAACATGAAAAAGCTATATAAAAGGCAATATTATACGGACCAAACATAATTAGTTGAAGTAAATCTTGTTCTATAGGCATACGTCCATACCAAAATATTATGAAAGCACAGAACCAGAAATAAAACCAAAGCAAACATGTAGCTAGTAATGGTTTACTTGCAGCCCAAAAATGTTCCATAAAGATATATTTTTCAAATCCCCCGAATCGTCTCAGGACATACATTGATAAAATTACAGTTGCAAGACCTCCCTGAATACCAGATAGTGTTTGGTATACTGGGAATATAGCATCTCTCCATCCCGGAACAAGAGACATACATAAATCGATACAATAAAGTGTTATAGCCCATATAAAAGTCATGAAGAAGAAGGCACCTAGAAAGGCGAGTCCTTTATTTTGTACTCTCCATTGTTTTAAACTTCCTACCCATGATTTATTTGTCGGCTTATCTGCTTTTTTAAGATTATTAACAAGACGAATGTCTGGCCTCAACGAGGTCCACCATAAACCCAGCCCAGCAAGGACCATAGCCAATATACCTATAATTACATACAAATGAGGTGTGAAAGGTATGGCTCCTACAGTGCCTACATGGTCATTTTGGAACCAAATTGTTCTTCTGTTTTGAGATGAAGGTATTAGGAATAAAAGTAATAGAATAAATGAAAAAGTCACTACGGTAACCAATGAATATGATTCTGCAATTCTTGCTATTGGTCTTCGCCAATGAGCTTTAATCATACGCAACCCTAGAACGACAAATGGTGTACAACCTGCAGTAGACAATAAGAAGGCGGTAATTGCAGCAAGATATCCCCAATCACTTCTGTTTTCTAATCCAACAGTGAAAAGTTTTATTAGGATCCCTATAAGACCTAACGATGTAAGCAATCCAAAAGCGATAATAGCTTTATTTAAGCTTGGTTTAGGTTTTGTATGCCACGCCATAAAATCAGCTACAAACTCATTTGCAGGTACTACCGGTGGATGACTGTGGTGCGTACTACTAATGGTGTGCCTCCTTCTCAACATATTCCTCATCAACTTTTTTCAAGTATATAACATTAGGTTCTGTTCCTAAATGATCTAAAAGAGTATGCTTGCGTGCATCATCTAGTTTTTTACTTATTCTGCTATCCGGATCTAAAGAATCTCCGAAAAGTAAGGCATTAGAAGGACAAGATTGCACACATGCTGGGTTTACATCTCCATCGACATTTGCACGTCCCTCAATATCGGCATCAATTTCTGCTCTTCGTATTCGTTGAACACAAAATGTGCATTTTTCCATTATTCCACGACTTCTGACTGTAACATCAGGATTTAATTGATTTTCCATGCCTTCTGGCCAATAAGGCTCAAACCAGTTGAAAAATCTTGCATGGTAAGGACAGTTGTTTTGGCAAAACCTTGTCCCTATACACCGGTTATAAACCTGAACGTTCATACCTTGATCATTATGATATGCAGCATAAACCGGGCAAACGGGTTCGCATGGCGCATTATTACAATGTTGACATAAAACTGGCATGAATTTTGCTTTAACATCTGGGAATTCGCCTTCCCAATATCGCTCTATTCTGATCCATTCCGATGCTCTGCTTTGATTAAATAATGCATCAGTGTTAAATGGTATATTATTTTCAGCTTGGCATGCTAATACACATGCCTGACAACCTGTACATTTATCAATGTCGATTATCATTTTCCATTTTTTAGCTTTAGGTGTTTGTACCATTTTATGTTCTCCTAATGATTGTCGTTATGATGATCATTTAATCCGGTAATTGGTAAAATTGTTGGCTGAGTTTGATCTGGTAATGTGGGAAGCACGTCACCTTCAAACTTAGGTAAGCGTTTCCAATTTCCAGTTTTTGATATAGTCACTTTCATTGATGCCCATAATCTATTATCATCAGGTATTATTGAGAAAATATTAGATCCTCTGTCTTGACCAACAAATGTTCTGTATTTTTCAATATTTGGGCCTACCCTGAATCTTCCATAGTGTTTGTGTCCAAGACCCATAGGTACAGAAATTACATTTGGAGCAGCAGCTGGGTGAACATATGCCAAGGCATTTATATTTCCAAAAGGAGAAGTGATCTTGATTATATCTCCTTCTACTATTCCTTCTTTATCTGCTGTTTGTGGATTTATTTCCATCCAGGTTTCCCACGCTGCAGTTGTTAGTAAGTCGGGAATATTTTGTAGCCATGGAATATTAGCACCTATACCATCACCTAGTGTGTTGGTTTCAAACGGAAGTAAGTGGTAGTTTGCACCACTTTGAGCGTTGTATTGTATTTGTGAGATACCATTTGGCAAAGGGTTAATATTTGATAAGGACGTAGCGCCTTTATTTTCTTGATCTACCCAAACACCTCGTTGAAGTAGTCCGTTCCAAAATCCTTCGAAACTTACACTTTTAATAGAGCCTCTACCAGTTTGATATAGTTTATTAGCTTTATCTCTAATAGCATCTTTTGTTGTTTCCCATGGTAATTCAGCCACAAGATCGCCGCCGATATTCTTAGATAAACCAAGTATAATATCACCATATGGTCTGCTGTCATTAAGAGTTTTTACGACAGGTTGTTGGAAAGTTACTACATCGTAGCCAGGAAGTGGGTTTGGAACATCGTCTCCCCAAGATTCAAGATATACTGATTCTGGAAGTATAATGTTAGCCATGGCTGCTGTATCATCCATAAATGTTGAAATGCAGTACAAGTTTTTTACATTCACTAGTGCGTCTTCAAATCCTAATGAGGATGGAAGTGAATGAACTGGATTAGCACCTCTGATAATGGCTGTATCGATATTTTTTGCATTCATATCAGAAATTAAATTTTGTATATCTGCTAATGAGGATGCTGAAAATTGATTTCCCCCTGAAGATTCAGGATTAAATATTACGCCACCCTCTTTGCCTATATTACTAATGAGGATATTAAGAGAATATATTGCATTTAGGTTATCCACTCCATTACTATGGGCTCCTGCAGAACCACCACCAATTATAATACTGTGTTTGTGTGAAATAATGTTTTCAGCAATGTCTTTTATAACTTCAGGACTCACTCCAGTTTCATTGGAAATATTAGATGGCGCAAAACTTGATAATTGACTTGCACCTTGTCCATCTGTGAGTTGTGAAACGACACTAGAATCTACCTTATCGGCATGTTCTGTCATTATTACATAGGCAATACTAAGTGCAATTTTTCCTTCTGTACCAGGAGTGTTGTAAATCCATTTATCTGCATTAGCTCCTGTAAGAGACATTCTTGGTTCTATTTGTATAAATTTTCCGCGATGATCATTTTCTTGTCTAAATTGTCCATAATCTCGACTGTATTTTACAGGTGATAGCCAAGTGCCAAGAAAATCAGCACCAAAGCTAAGTATAAAATCAGAGTTACCTAAGTCGAAATTAGGAATACTGTTTTGGCCAAATACATCTAGCATTGATTGGTTTAGATTAGTATGGTCGACAGCTTCAACGACAGCTACTTTACTATTTAGTGTTTTAGCAAACTTAGTTGTTATCTCACCAATGGTTCCATTTTGTTTATTAGTAACAATAGCAAGAGAATTAGATTCTGACGAAGTTTTAACAGAATTTGATATTTCTGATAATGCTTCCTCCCAAGATATATTAATCCATCTTCTTGAGGCCCCTATTCCAACTCTTTTCATAGGTGTTAAAATTCTATCCGGATTGTATAGACCTTGGAGTCCAGCTTGGTTTTTCCCAGAGGATTTTCCATTGTTAACTGGATGATCAGGGTTGCCTTCAATTTTAATAGCTCTTCCTTGTATAATCCGAACGAGTATACCTTCACCGTTTCCATATGGACCTGATGAGGTTGCATACCAAGCCTCAAGACTTGAGACTTGATCCTCTGGCATATTAAGAGGACTTTGTACTATCAATTCTTGCTCAGGTATTCCGCAGCCATTAAAGACAATAGCTCCTAAAGCTGATGCTCCTGATAGTTTTAAAAATTTCCTTCTGCTTAATTCCATATGTTTTTTACCATACCTGTTTTATTAATAATGACAAGTTGTGCAGTCTGCAGGTGCATTATTAGCCCTATGGCAGTCAACACAATAATCCATTTTCAAAGGTTCGACTTGTTTAACTTTAGTCATATTAGCAACGTCTCCATGACATTGGCTACATTCAAATCCAGCTTTAATATGAGGAGCATGCCAAAATTGAACATGGTCAGGCAGTCTATGTACTCTTGCCCAGTCAATTGGATTTTCATTCTCATATGTTGTTCGTAGTTTTTGTATTTCTGTTTGTGCAGAATTTGTGCTTCCGACAATACCAGCGTGGCAATACATACAAGCTTGGACTGCAGGAATTGTAGCAGCAGCACCTATTTCCACATTTCTATGACAGAATGTGCAATCAAGTCCTAATCCGCCATCTTCTACAGCAGCAGCATGTTTGGTGTGTGGAAATGCAATTGGTTGTTCAGGTCCGGAATAAAGAGGAGTAAGTCCAAACCAAGCAGAAAAGAGAAAATAAATCCCTAATCCAACAGCAACTAACACTAATGTGGTTGCGGCTCCTCCAGCAATGATTATTTTTTTTGTATTACTCATCTAATTTAATATAGTCTTTCGTTTTTTAAATCCATTTTCGGTCATAAAATAATTGTGTAATTATTCCGTTGCTATCCAGGGTCATATAGAAAGTAGCTATAAAAGCCACAAAAAATATTAAAGCTACAAAATATAGTATGGGGCGAAGTTTTGCAGCATTCTCCGGTATGCTTTTAGTGCTTAGTAAAGAAGGAATTAATGCGTGAGCTGTCAAAAAGTTTACAACAAAAAAGAATATTAAAATAAATAGAATCCATATTAGACGGAGAGTTAAAGCTATACCATCCCATATTTCAGTTGTTAAGTAATTTGGATCCGTATACATATTACGATTATAATTCCCTTATAGTTCTAACAATTTGATTTTCAACTATTTAAAACACCAGATGAAATATATCAATAAAACATAACTTTGTGAAGTATTTTGCAAAGTTATATTTGCAAATATAAACCATTTAAGCTATTGCCTGAACAAAAATCTCTTCATAAATCTATTATCTAATAAACTCTTTTTTTCATTTCTGGGCGAAAATATAGAGGATTGACTTGTGTAAAGTTTGTCATTTGAAGAAATTTGAGTGCTTTTTAGAATAGAAACACCAGCTATAGCAGCCGATCCCATTAACATATATTTCATAAAGGATCTACGGGATGTTTTGTTTTCAACTAAACTATTATTCATTAAACTTCTCCAACTTTAGAAAACTTAGCTTTAATATATAGAATATTAAGTTTCTTTAAATAAATCAACATTGTATTGTTAAATTTTACCAAAAATTTCAATTTGGACGTATAAACATATGTTTTAACTGCTGTATGTTTATATTGTTAATAGTTGGTCTTCCATGAGGGCAATGAAAAGGTTCTGTGCAGTTTTCTAGATTGCGTAATAGTAGATTCATTTCATTAATATCAATTGTATCCCCTGCCCTGATAGAGCTATGGCAGGCTATAGATGCAGCAATAGCACTCATACTGGTTAATGAATCATTTATATCTAATTCACTTTCTATAAATGATTCAATGTCCTTAACAAATTCATCGAGTTTAGTTTTGATGATAGTTGCTGGAATACCTTTTAATAAAATAGTCTGATCATCGAGTGGATCAATTGCAATTCCGTTTGAATTTAGTATTTCTAGTTTATGGGTAAGAAATCTGGTTTTCAAATTAGAGGTATCTATTAAATAGGGTTCCATTAATAATTGCATTTCCATTAAATTGGAGCTGATCGACTCGAGGATCTTTTCATAATTTATTTTTTCATGGCATGCATGCTGATCTAATATATACATGCCATTTTCACCTTCTGCAATTATATAGGTGCTATCGATTTGTCCTATTGCTCTAAGTATTGGAAACTTAGTGTTGGGAGACATGTTGTGTTCATTACTTTTATCAAAATTAAAGATTGTTTGTTCTTGAGACTCAATCTGATTAGTATTACTCGTGACAATTGAGAAATTGCTTTTTGTATCTGTTGAAGTAAAGGGATATGAAGTGTTCAAAACGGGATTAAATGTATTAGGAACTGGATGGTTTTGTACAATTGTTTCTCTTATTGATCGTTGAATAAAAGAAAATACTTCGTTTTCACTTAAAAACCTTACTTCATCTTTTCGAGGATGAACATTTATATCAACTTTCGACGGGTTTGTAGATATATCCAGTATGGTAATGGGAAATTTACCCACAGTTAAGAATCCTCTATATGCTTGTTCTATAGCCATTGTAATTAATTTATCTTTTACAATTCTTTTATTTACAGAATATAAGATATTAGATCTGTTAGTTCTGCTGATATGTGGAGGCGAAATATAACCAGTGATTTTAAAATCATTTTCAGTAAAAACTACAGGAATTAATTCACTAGCAAGATTTTGATTGAGAATTTTTGCAATGGTATGAATAAGATCTCCATTACCAATAGTGTTGATTTTTTCTTTTTCATCTATTAACAATTTAAATTTTATTTGTGAGTGAGATACAGAGAAATGATTAATTAATTTTACTATCCTGTTAGATTCAGATTTTTGAGTGTTCATGAATTTTTTTCGTGCAGGTAAATTGTAAAATAAATTATTTACAGTTATCGATGTGCCGTTAGTCATACTTATAAGACTTTCACTAAGAATCGTTGAATTTTCAACTTTAATATTTGAACCGGCATCGCTTTCTGAAGATTTGCTCGATAATTGCATTTTGGATACAGCAGCAATACTAGCTAATGCCTCACCTCTAAATCCCATAGATGTTAAGTGAGATAAATCATCTATAGTATTTATTTTACTAGTAGCATGTCTTTTAATTGCTGTAGGTAAGTCTTCTTTTGATATTCCGTTACCGTTATCTGTTATTTTAATAACATCCATTCCCCCACCAATTATCTCAATTTCAATGATAGTAGATTTGGCATCAATAGAATTTTCTACTAATTCTTTTATAACAGAACTAGGTCTTTCGATTACTTCCCCTGCAGCAATTTTGCTCGCAATCAATGGATCTAAAACTTTAATTTTCATTATTATTTGTATCCACTATTTTTTTCTTAAGGTTTTCTATTAAATTTAACGCTTCTAAAGGCGTCATTGTGTCTATGTTTACATTCCGAATAGCCTTCTCTGTAGAGTTTTCTGGTTGAAATAAATTCATTTGAACATTGGGTATTACTTGATAGTTTTTCTTTGCAGATTTTAAGTTAGAGGTATTAGCTAATGTTTTTAGATATAAATTGGCAGAGTTGATAACTTTTTGCGGCAGACCTGCAAGCTTTGCGACCTGTATTCCATAACTTTGTTCGGATTTACCTTTATTAACTTTATGGAGAAAAACCAAGTTTTCTCCCTCTTCAATAATTTCAACATTATAATTTGTTAATTGTTTAAGTTGTTCAGGGAGATATACTAATTCATGGTAGTGAGTAGCGAATAGTGTTCTACTTCCCAATTCAGAGTTGTCATGAATATGTTGAATTATTGAGTGCGCTATAGCTAATCCATCTTTAGTATCGGTTCCTCTCCCTATTTCATCTAATATTAGTAATGATTTTTGAGTGGCATTTCTTAGAATTAAAGCTGTTTCTGTCATTTCAATCATAAAAGTTGATTGTCCTAAGAAAAGATCATCCTGCAATCCGATTCGAGTAAAAATTCTATCAACTACACCTATGCTCGCTTTTTCAGCAGGTACAAATGACCCGATTTGGGCCATCAATACAATTAGCCCTGTTTGCCTTAAATAAGTGGATTTACCAGCCATATTAGGTCCGGTTAATAACATCATCTTACCAACTTGATCATCAAGTAGTGTGTCATTTGGAATAAACTTACCACTACTCATACTTTTTTCTATGATAGGGTGTCGTCCATTAATAATATTAATATTTTGTGTATCATTTATATCAGGCTTTATATACCCGTTTTCTTGGCTTATATGAGCAAGTGAACAATATACATCTAATTCTGCGATAAGTTGTGCATTAGTAAGTATTATTTCATATGACAAACTTATTTGATTTAGCAGTGCTTTAAATAATGAGTTTTCTAAATGGATCAGATTTTCGCGGGCTTGCAGTATTATTTTTTCATGCTCTTTCAATTCAGTAGTAGTAAATCGTTCACCGTTTGTTAGAGTCTGTTTCCTTTCATAGTAATCAGGAATATTATTAATATTTGAGTTGCTTATTTCGATATAGTAACCAAAAACCCTGTTATACCCAATCTTTAAATTTTTTATACCCGATTTATCTTGTTCTGATTTTTCTAATTTAGAAATATATCTTCTAGCATTTTGAGCAATAGATCGGATATCATCTAATTCAGAATTGAATTCAGATTTAAAAACAGAACCTTCACCCAATTGTCCAGGATCATCATTGATAGATTTTTCTAATAATTCAAACTCATTAGCACAATCATTTATTGTTTCAATCAATTCTGCATCTATATTTTCAAATCCGCTATCATTTCTATAAATAAATTTTATATTAGGAATTTCTTGTAAACTTTGTTTAAGAGCTAAGAGGTCACGTGGATTTGCCGTTTCGTTTTTGACTCGTATTGCCAATCTTTCCAAGTCGGAAATTTTTTTTAAATGAGTCCGTATAGTGTTTCTTGCAAATGGGTTATTAAACATCATTTCTACATAATTTTGTCTGTCTTGAATACCATCAATGGTGATTAATGGTTGGCCAATCCATTTTCGCATTAAACGTGCACCCATAGAGGTTTGTGTTTGATCAAGTGTTGCAAGTAAAGAATGTTGTTCTACGCCATCAATTCCGCCGTTATAAATTTCTAGATTTCGTCTAGTTTGTTTATCTAATTGCATATAATGAGATAAATTTGTAATTCTTATACTGCTGATTACTGTAGCACTTTGCTTATGCAGTTTGGAAAGATAGGTTATCAGTGCTGCAGATACTATTATTTGCGAATCATTATCAGCAATATCAAAGATGTTTAATGAATGTACCTTAAAGTGAGATAGTAGGGTTTTTTGAGAATTGGAAGAATCTGAAAAGCTTTCATTTGAATGGGTGACAATGTATTCATTTATGTGTGTTATATCTTCATTAGAGCTAATAATCTCAGCAGGATTTATTCTATCTATTTCTAATGAAAGATTTTCACTAGGGATTTCTATGATTTCAATAATATTACTACTACTTGTATCTATAAACGCCATTGTCGCTATATGGTTTTGGATTACCAAACTAACAATATAGTTGTTCTTTTTATCATTAAGTATCGAAGGTTCTATAATTGTGCCAGGTGTAATAACTCTAACTACTTCTCTATCCATTAATCCTTTTACCGAAGTAGTTTCGGTAGCAGTAATTTGTTCACAAATTGCAATTTTGTGACCTTTATTAACAAGTTTTGCAAGATAGGAGTCAAGTGCATGGTGCGGAATTCCTGCTAAAGGAACTCGATTGTCCTTACCCATTTCTCTAGAAGTTAAAGCTATATCGAGGTCTTTTGAAATAATTTCAGCATCATTATCGAAAGTTTCGTAAAAGTCTCCCATTCGAAATAAAAGGAGTGCGTCATTATGCTCCGCTTTTATTGATAAATATTGACGTCTAATTGGTGTAGTCATTTTTTACTCAGTGATCGATCATCTCAATGTATACATTTTACATTAAACACTTTGATTATTTCAGTTGTTTTACTCTATATTTTTGTATAGAATATTTTCAAATTTGTAGTAAGTTATTCTTTTAAAATCTTTTTATGAGGTGTAATTATGGCTCTTGATACAAGGACTGGGGAAGATTTAGAAAATTTAAAAGATATGGCTGCGGCGCATTTTTGGCCGCATTCTAGACAAGCAGGTGATCTTTCAGATGATACCGGTATTACTCTTGTTGGTGAGGCCAATGGTGTTTGGGTTGAAGATTTAAAAGGAGTGAAGTGGTTTGATACTATTGCGGGGATGTGGCTAAAAAACATAGGGCATGGTCGCAACGAAATCGCAGAAGCCGTATATAAACAGATGACACAAGTCTCCTATTCACCAGGTGGTACAGTAAGCCCTGCTACAGTTGAATTATCAGGGAAATTAGCATCTTTGACCCCTGATAAGGATAGTCGTATATATTTTGTTAGTGGAGGGTCAGAGGCAGTTGAAACTGCATTAAAAATGGCCAAAAAATATCATAGTAACAATGGACAGTCGCGTTGGAAAGTAATTAGCAGAAGAGGCTCGTATCATGGAGCTACTCATGCATGTATAAGTCTTGGTGGAGGAGGAGTTGGTGCTCCAGGTGATTATGGTCCCCTGATGCCAGGTAATATCCATGTGTCTAATGTTGATAATTATCGTGATATATATCAGGATCCAATAGAATGTGCATATGACATTGAGCGCGCAATATTGCACGAAGGACCTGAGTCTGTTGCTGCTGTTATTGGAGAACCAATTTCAGCTGCTAACGGAATTCACGTCCCAGATCCTAGATATTGGCCTTTAGTACGTGAAATATGTGATAAATATGGAGTTTTGTTGATTTGTGATGAGGTGATAACTGGATTTGGAAGAACTGGTAAAATGTTTGCTGTTGAGCATTGGGGCATAACACCAGATATTATGACAGTTGCGAAGGGTTTGACTAGTGGATATATACCTATCGGTGCGACAATCGCTTCTAAAAAAGTAGCTGATGCTTTTATCGGAGATGATGATAAAACTTTCAGAAGCCTAATTACATTTGGGGGTAATCCTGTAGCTTGTGCTGCAGCCATTACAAATTTAGATATTATGATCAATGAAGGAATGGTTGAAAACTCTCGTGTTATGGGAGATTATCTGTACGAAAAATTACAAACTCTTAGAAAACATGAAATTGTAGGAGATATTCGTGGTGGTCTTGGACTCCTTTGCGCAATTGAATTGGTAAAGGATAAATCAACAAAAGAAAAATTTTCCAAGGAAGATGAACTAGCAAAGAAAGGTGCAGTTTTAATGAGAGAACATGCACTTTTAGGACGTGTAGGCGATGTGATTCCTATGTCGCCACCATTGTGTATTACTAGTGATGAAATTGATGAATTTATTGGAAGAATGGATTTGATTTTAGGTAAATTATCTTATCAACTTGGTTAGTATAAGGAAGTATATGTTCAATAGACTCGTAGCTTTGTTTTTACTTACAAGTATTATGATTGTCACTTTGTCTTGTGGTGATAATACTAAAACTTCAACTTCTATGGATTTATTGACTGCAATCGATAAAGAAAATATTGAAATTGTACAACAACACATAGATACGGGCACAAATATAAATAATTACCCTATCCCAGAAGGAATACCATTAGCCGGTGCTCATCCATTACATCTAGCAGTAGTTAAAGGAAATGCTGAAATTGTAGATCTTCTACTTTCTAATGGTGCAGATGTAAACTTGGAAGCCAATAATAAAGATAAAGCTACACCATTACATTGGGCAGTATTTTTTCTTCAAAAAGAAATGGTTGATTTATTAATTGATTCAGGAGCAGAAATAAATTTTGTAGATGCAAATGGAACGACACCATTGGATACAGCTAGATATACAAAAGTAATTAATATAAAGGATGAGAAAAAACTTTCTATAATTAATGAAATTATGACTGCCTTATCTGAGAAAGATGCACTAAGTGCTTCTGATTTATAAACTGATTTATATATGACATATAGGAAATCAATAATTCATATAAAAAATATTAATTGGACATAATACCAGCTAGGTGTTATTCTAATTCTGTACTAAGCAATCCTTGGTAGTGACTATAAGTAGTGTTTAAAGGTCAGGTTTCCGTAACCTGACCTTTTATTTTTGGATGTATTTTTCAGTTATATCTACAAATGTAATATCTAATTTATTTTTTTCTTCTTCAATAACTGTCTTATCCCCAACAATCAATACAATAATAGATTGAATAGACAGTAATTCATCTGCTACTTGCATTACTTCATCAATGGTCACTTTTTCAATATTTTGACAATAGTTTTGATAATAATCTGTTCCCAAATTATGTAAAGCAATGTTGGATAAAATATTATTTACCGATGAGTTCGATTCAAACGCAGAAGGATATTGCCGTATTAAAGATGATTTTGCTTCTTCGAGTTCTTCTTTTTGAGGAATACGGGAAGTTTTAAATTCTTCAATTTCTTTATATATTTCTTGCAGTGAAGCCATAGTTGTGCTCGTTTGCACAGATCCACCAGTTGAATAAATTGAATGGTTCTCGGACCAATCAAACCATGAATGAAATCCATAGGTGTAACCTTTATCTTGTCTCAGGTTTGTGTTTATACGAGAAGTAAATTGTCCACCGAATATTTGATTCAGTACAGTTGCAGCATAATATTGACTGTCCTTACGTCCTTTCCATGGAAAGCCTACACGTATAACAGTTTGAGGGGCTCCAGGGAGATCAATAATATTGTATATAGGAAGATTATTGAGTTCAGTATTTGGTGAGTCTTTTTTATCAATTGCGTTATATTTCTGCCTAAATGCTTGATCTGAATATTTTTCTATTTCTTCAAGTGTCGTATTGCCGGTTACTATAAGAAATGTTTCATTTGTATCTCTTAATTTATGATGTTTAATAATATCTTGTTGTTTGATTACAGAAAGACTATCGGCAGCACCAAGTATTGGATGGCCAAATCGAGAATCATCGCCATAAATTATTTGAGGAAAAATTATTCTTGCTAATGCGTTAGGACTGTCTTTAATAGTAGATAACTCTGTGATTTGTTCTTTGACCTTTCTTTTAATTTCATTCTCTGGAAAGACTGGATTCTCGTATATGTCTCCGATTATTTCTAATCCTGTCCCCCATAACGTATTGAGAGATTCAGAATCAAGTACTGTAGTTTCTCTACCTGTCATATAGTTTAAATGACTGCCTATATACTCGAAGTCATTAGCAATATCTGTAATTGTGCGTTTTTTTGTACCTGTAGCAAGTAATTCAGTAGTAAGGTTGGTCAACCCTGACATTGTTCTAGGGTCTGTCACTGCACCGTCAAGAACTAAGAGCTTGAATGACACTAATTCGTTGTCAGTTTTTTGTTGAAAAATTAATTTCATACCATTTTTTAAACTATGTATGGTAGGTGTTTCTGGTACATATTCCGAGGATTGTTCTGTATTAGGAGGTGTGGATCGGTCAATTTCTGGGACTTGAACAGATATATTTTCATTACTAGGTTGTGGTAATGTTTTTAATGCCACATGATTACAATTGTATACGTAATTGTTATATACATTACTTAGGTCTTCTAAAGTTACATCTTGGTATCTTGAAGTATCCGTATTGATAAGATTTGGATTGGATTGAAAAACATTATAGAAATTTAGTAAGTCTGCTCTGCCCCCAAATCCTCCATTTCGCGAAAGTCTTCTTGCCCTACCGGTTATTATTCTGTTTTTTGCCCGTTCTAGTTCTTGAAGTGTAAAAGGTGTATTGGCAATGTTTATAAATTCAAGTTGTAGTTTATTTATTAAACTATCAATATCTATCGACTCAGCGGCCACAGCATCTATTTTAAAGTCTCCCGCTATTTCGTTTGAGTCATGGTAAACCGATACATCTATTGCTATTTGTTCTCGATTAATCAAGGCTTTATGCAATCTACTGCTTTCGCCGTCACCTAAAATTATTGATAATAGATCTAGTGCAGCTTCATTATTATGGAATTTTTCCACAGTAGGATAGGCTAGTTGAATTGCAGGCAAAGTGATTTTGTCATAAATCGACATTTCTATGTTTCCGGACAATTGTACGGGGTATGATTTTAGTTTTTCTGGTTTAGGACTTTTAGGTATTCCAGAGAAATATTTATAGACTAATTCTTCTGCTTTATCTAGTTTTAAATCTCCTACTATCGAAATACTGGCGTTCGATGGTACATAATATTTTTTGAAAAAATCTTTGACATCCTTTAAATTGGCACTATCTAAGTCTTCATGATAGCCAATAGTTGGCCAGTGATAAGGGTGAGGGCTAGGATAAATGAGTTCCTGTAAGACTAGATGAGACATTCCATAAGGCCTGTTTTCATAGCTTTGTCTTCTTTCGTTCTTCACTACGTCTTTTTCTGTATCGAATTTTTTTTGATCAAATGCTTCAAGCAAAAATCCCATTCTGTCAGATTCTAGCCAAAGTATATATTCTAAGTAATTACTAGGAAAATTTTCCCAATAATTTGTACGATCAGAATTTGTAGATCCATTTAGGGATGCTCCAAGTTTTTCTATAGCTTGGAAAAACCCAGTATCGTGATTTTTTGAACCTTCAAACATAATATGTTCAAAAAGATGAGCGAATCCAGTTTTGCCTATTTGTTCATTTTTTGAACCAACATGGTACCAGAGGTTTACTGCTGCTGTGGGTAAAGTGTGATTTTCGGAAATGATTACTTGTAATCCATTTGGAAGGGTTAAGTTACGATATTCTATTTCCATATTGAGTTTATTCCTAATTCACCACAAATATCATCGAACCATTGAATAACCTCTTTGTGTAAAGGAATTCCCTTTTGTCCTCGTTCTATCTCCTCATCAAATTCAGGATGACCAGGAATTACAACTTCATTTTGTCCAGGTGCAGGAGGTGTTTCACGCAGACTTTTTATGAATTCATCCATAGTTGATTTAAATTCATTTACATCAGTAAATGCTGAGACATCGTAGGCTGCAACATAGCTTTGGGCTCGACCTCTTTCGTTTGAAAATCCAAACCCACTACCAGACATAATACTGCATAATATCTCTACCATACATGCAAGCGCATATCCTTTATGTGATCCCTGCTCTCTAGTTGAACCAGTTGGTAATAGTTTGTAGTTGTCAGGAACTAATGACTCTTCTAGTATAGGTGTCCCGTCTGCATGGGCAACTAAACCGCCGGGTATTGCAACGTTCATTCTTTTTGCCAAATTTATTTTGTTGACAGCAACCGAACTTGTTGCTGCATCAAAAACAAAAGGACGTTCTTTATCAGCGGGAGCAGCAACTGCTATAGGATTAGTCCCAAGTCTAGGCTCAGCTCCAAAAGTTGGTAGAACTTGTGCGCCTGCTGCTGTCATCGACATACCTATCATATCGTGTTTTAGTGCTAACATTGCATGGTATGCAACCATTCCGGCGTGTGCACCATTGGCCATAGTTACTACACCGATACCAGTCTTTTTTGCTTTTTCTATAGCAATTTCCATTGCTTGTGGAGCAATGACAATGCCTAGTCCTCTATCACAATCTATATTTGCTATGGAAAGTCGTTCGTTAGTTATTTTCCAATTTGGTGCAGGATTTATAACACCATCATTTATATTTTGCATATACACTCTTAGCATATTTGATACACCGTGGCTATCTACCCCACGAAGATCTGCACTTAATAAACAATCAGTACCTATTTTAGCGTCATGCTCGGGCATACCGGCACTTTTAAATAATGCTTCGACTGTACTTCTCAGTCGATTTGCATCGACTCTTATAGAATCATCTTCACTTACATGGAATACTTCAAGTACCATGACTACCTCCTTTAAATATGTCTTAATTTTATAAAAAGACTATTTCATTTTCAACTCTCATCTAGATAAATCATTATGTTTTATTACTTAATTTTCGTGCCATGAATACGCATATAGTACCTAAACTTACTACAGGGCATAAAATAATAAATGCTATATCATAACTTCCATTTATATCATAAATGCGGCCAGCCATAATTGGTCCAGTAATTCCTCCCACAAGTGCAATTAGTTGCATGGAACCTTTTATTGTTGCAAATCTTGTAATTCCAAAAAAGTCTGCCACAACTGTTTGATCAGTTGCAGTATGAGCAGATTGCCCAGCAGTGTAAAACAGAAGGTATAGACTTATGAAAAATACTGCACCAGGAGTGGCAAAAAGTAGACCAATCCATCCAACTCCCATTAACAAAAAGCTAATCATGAGTAAAAAAGATCTTCCAATACGATCTCCAATCCATCCTGATCCAAGTCTTCCAAAAACTTGAATACCACCAAAAATAGTTACAATTAGTGCAACAGCACTTAATGAATATCCAATTGATTTTAGAGCTGGTTGCTGATGAACTAAATTCATTTGATTTCCAAAGCTATAAATTAATTGTGCGAATGCTAAAAACCAAAATGCAGGCGTTTTTAAAGCGTCAGTAATGCCATATTCATTATCAATTATTCTTTTTTCACTATTTGATTTTATTGGTGTTTGGTTTTCCAACTCTGGATTTGGTTTTATTACAAAAGAAGCTGGTAAAGATACAATAAGGAAAAAATAAGATGCATATAAAGAGGTGTCTCTCCATCCATAGTTAGACAATAGTAATGTGATAGGGACTATTCCAATATATCCCAGAGCTCTTCCTGTAGCAGAAAATGAATAAGCAAACCCTCTTTTTTTATCAAACCAGTGCATAATTGAAGCAGTAATTGCATTGTGTGAACCTATACTCATTCCAACTGCAATTATTATTGATGATAGATAAAAAACCCATAACTCTGTCATCACAGAAAATAATATTAACCCAATAAATGTCAAAGTAGTCCCTGTGATACAGGTAATTCTAGGGCCAAATTTATCAATGAGATATCCACCTAATGGGGACAAGATACCAGCACCAAAAACTCTAATAGAAAAACCGGTAGATATTGCAGTCATACTCCAAGAAAGTTCTTCATAGATATCGTTTATAAAAGCACCATGTCCGATTTGTAATACAGCCAAGGAAATAAAGCTAGTTATTGTCCCAGATAGAGCTATGTACCAACCGTAGTAGATCTTTTTAAAATATGTCATTAGGTACAATCTTTAATAATTTGTAATATATATTCCAAATCTTCTGGTCTTCTGTAGGCGATCATTAATTCATCAAAATTAGCTGATTCCAATTTTGATATTTGTTTTTGAAGTGTTTTTTTGTCATTAAAAACAAGATCGTTTTTTAGTTCATCTAAAGGGATTTTTTCAGAATCTCTTTTGCAAAGTAATTGTAAGTTTCTGTTTTTGGCAAAATTTGATACCCACCATGTTTCCACTTCAATGGGTTGAATATATCCAATCGTAGAAATTTTATAGAAAGGTTGTTTTTGTGCTTTATTTGATGCTAAATCCATATAATTTAATAGATTTCTATTTGCTGTATATGTATGAATACCATCAGCAAAATTTATTGCTTTTTCAGTCCAGTATTCACTAGTATTAGCTATAAATATTGGTATAGTTTCTTGGATAATTGACTCTCGTAAAGCTGGTGATTTTATAGTGAATTGATTACCTTTGTAATCTAACTCTTCCCCAGCAAAAAGGGATTTTAATATTTCAAAGGATTCATTAAGTCCATCATCAATTCCATCTATCCCTATATTCGAAAGCCAAAATCGACTACCTCTTCCTAATGCTATATCTAATCTACCATTAGACAGTTGATCTATTGTAACTGCAGCTTGAGCCATTACAACTGGGTTTCTTTGATATGGTGAAGTTACACCTGCCCCAATTCTTATAGTATTAGAAACATTTGCTGTAACACCTAATATTGACCAGAATTCCCAGAGAGATATGTTAGAGTCTGGTATCCAAATTCTATCAAGCTTATTTTTTTCACAAAGCTTTATTGCCTGTTCAATTTCCTGCACAGGTGTTTTTATAGCTAATTCTATTCCAATTTTCATAGTACTTCCTGTTGGAATTTAGTTATTCTAAACCTAGGCCGTTACCTTCTGGTAAATACACTTTTCCATTTGATAAAGGTGGTAGCGAATATCCTCCAGCAAAAGAACCTTGAATCCATGGCACTTCAATCCATGTAGCCATTGGAGATGCAAAAGCCCAATGAATAGATGCATATAATGAGGGTCCTATCCTGAAATTGTGTGGGCAAAGAGCAGTATTATATATCTCTGTCAGTCCAGTAATTCTTTTTGCTGCTGTTAATCCTCCGATTTTGGTAATTTCAGGTTGGAGATAGGTTAGAGAATCTGATTCTAAGATGTTTTTAAAATCGTTCAAAGTGTATTCATTCTCTCCAGCAGCTATGGGAAGTCCTGTTTGATCAGATACTTTCTTTATTGCTTTATGGTCTCGCATAGGCCTTACTGGTTCTTCATACCAGACTATATTTCGATTGGATATTTCTTTTCCAAAAGCAATAGCTTCAATCAATGAAAAATGACCATTTACATCAACCATAATTCCTAGAGAATCTCCAAAATTATTATGCAATAAATGTACATACATAGGGTCTATTTCATGTAATTTTACGGTGTTAAATCCTGCATCAATTGCTCTTTTAACTTCACTTACAACTAAATCAGGATCTCTCAAAGGTGGTAGACTTGCGTAAGCAGGTAAACCATCATGGATTGCACCTCCGAGTAGTTGCACAACAGGAACTTGGAGTTCTTTCCCCAATAAATCCCAAAGTGCTAAATCTACACCAGACAGACCCATAGTAAATATTCCTTGATCTGCATACCTGTAACCATATTCCCAAACATCAACCCAGTGTTTCTCAATTGTTTTGCTATCTTTTCCAATTAAATGTGGAGTAATTAGATTTTCGATAACACTTGCAATCGGGAAAGAGGTAGATCCTGGGTAACTAGGATTCGGAATCCCCCACCAAGCTTCACCACGACCAGTTTCACCTTGCATAGTTTCTATTGTAACTATTACCTGTGTTAGATGGTTGTGATTCGGAATATCTACACGGATTTCTTTTATTGTCCCCATATTGTTACCTGTTATTTCTTTGATATTAAGTTAAGACAAAATTGAGCTACTTCTTCTAACTCATCAATTTTCACATACTCTCTAACAGTATGCATATCGTTTGTACCCATACCAACTACTACACACGGGATGCCATGCTTATTAAATACATTTGCATCTGTTCCACCTCCGGTTGTCTCCAATGTTGGTTTTATACCCATGTCTATCATTGTAGAACATGCAAGTTTAACCATTGAGTCATCTGCAGTTAATTTGTATGCCGCAAAGTTTTCCCTAAAAGAATCTATTATTTCTGCTTCAGGATATTTCTCTCGAAATTCACTAATTTTAGCTTTTACACTTGCTTGGAGAAGTTCTATTGTTTCAAGATTATGGCTCCGGAATTCACCTTCGATTTGAGTATTTTCAGGAACTGCATTTCTTACAGTCCCACCTTCAATTTTACCTATATTAAAGGTTGTTTCTTCATCTAGTCTTCCTTGTTCAAGGTTCGTGATTAATTCTGATGCTATCCTAATCGCTGATAAACCTTTTTCGGGTTCAACTCCTGCATGAGCTGCTCTGCCTTTTACAGAAATGTTAAAGCCAATATATGTAGGGCTTGCTGTAAAAACACGACTTACTGAGCCATTCCCATCAAACACTACTCCGTGTGTCCCTATAATAAGGTTGAAATCGACATTTTGTGCCCCAACAAGTCCAATTTCTTCTTCCCTAGTAAATACTGGCTGTAGATCTATTCTATCAATACCATTATCGTATGCAGTTTGTAGACCTTCAAGAATAGCTGCTACTCCTGCTTTAGCATCACCTCCAAGTATTGTTGTGCCATCAGAAGTAATTTTGTTGCCTTCAATAATTGGCTGAATACCTCTGCCTGGCTCAACAGTATCCATATGACATGATAAAAGCATATGGTTTTTCCCAGGTTCTGATGCTATTAAATTACCGTAAGAGTCAAATTTGACTTCAAATCCCATAGCTTTTAATCTTTTTTCTAGGTATATCCCTACTTCTTTTTCTTCACCTGAAGGACTATCGATTTTAACTAAATCAATAAATGTTTCTATTAATCTTTCTTTGTTTATTTTTACTTCCAATTTTCCCCTCGATTATTTATTTATATTATTTATTTCAGGTATTATTTCTTTTGCAATAATTTCTGATTGATTTATTTTATCCTTAACACCAGACGTTGAAGATATATTGAAGATTATTTTTTTTGCTCCGGCATCTATGTATTCTTGTATTTTATCTATACATTGTTTTGGTGATCCAAGGATACAGTATTTTTTTACAATATTTGCGAAGTCTCCATCGTATAAATATCTTCCTCCAAGTGCCTCAGCTGCAACTTTAGTAGCTTCTTCATAATTATTATGGATTGATATAAAGGGCATAAATCCCCATTCAAAATTACTAATATCGATTTTTTCTTGATTCGCGATCTGATGTATTTCATTAACACTAGATTCATACATTTCTGGACTATAATAATATGGAAACCAACCTGTACCATATTTGACTGCTCTTTTCATTGCTGGTGTTCGCCTTCCGGCTACCCAAATTGGTGGGTGTGGTTTTTGGCAAGGTAATGGATTAATACTTACTTCATTTAAATTAAAGTGTTTGCCATTGAATGTAGTATTTTCTTTAGTCCATAAATCACGGAGTATTTGAAGTATTTCATTGCTGAGGCTACCTCTGTGTTTTACATTAATACCGGCGGCCTCAAACTCTACAGGGAATTCTCCTCCTACCCCTATTCCCAAGGTCAATCTCCCGTTTGAAGCAATATCTAAAGTTGTAGTAAATTTTGCTAAAAGTAATGGGTTGTAAAATGGTAGCAAAAGAATTGCAGAGAGAAGTCTTACTTTTTCTGTTGCTCCTGCAGCAACAGCCAGTGCTGTTAAAATAGAATTTGTTGAGCTCGGAGGGGACCCTCGCATAAAATGTTCTCCTCCAGAGATATACTCAAACCCGAGATTTTCAACTCGTTTTGCTTCTTGAATTATATCTTCTGGTCCTCCAGATAAACTCATTCCAAATTCAATTTTTGTGTTCATTTAATCGCTGCCCAACTAGAATGTGCAAAGTGAAGTTAATGAATTAATATCATTGCATTCTTCTAAATTCCAAATTGTTTCTATAATTTTTTCTACATTGTGTTGAGGCAATTTGCTATTTTCTGCACAATAACGAAATTTTTCTTCTACTTCATTATTTGATATTGGTTTTGTAGGATGCCAATTTTGTATAGCAATGCTCTTTGAAAACTCTTTACCATCAGTAGTTTTGATTATTATGGGTGTTCCTTGTGATGTTTGTTCATGCGTCCATTCAGGGTGTTGTTCAATAATGATTTTTGACTCCATAGCCTCTCTCATACGTGGATCACTAGCTATTTCATCACTGAATGTGTGAATTTTTACTTCGCCGTAAACTATAGCTGCTGCCATATTATAATCTAGACTGAATTTGCCGTTAAAACCTTTTGTTGGTTTCATAAATCTCAATAAATTGATTAAATCTGGGTGGCATTGGGCTGTTAACGTTTCAATTTGTTCGTATGAAAGATTATTTTCTTTAATTATAGATAGTGCTGCGTCTAAAGCTCTGTGATTACCACCACAGCATGGATATTGTTTAACACTAAGACCTGGTGAAATAATCGCCCATGGACTACCTAAGTTTTCAGTGACTTTTTCTAAATCATAGTTTCCTTGAATGTGTATTGCATGAAAAAAACCATGGTCTCCTTCTATTATTTCTTCGTCAGCATAATATCCCTTACTTGCCAAAGTCGCTGACACAACTCCTGCTCTTGACGAATTACCTCCATGCATTCCTTTTACCCAAGTTCCAAAATTTTGACTTAACCCAGAAGCCATACTTCCTGCAATTCCTAAAGATCTTTTAGTTTGTTCAACATTTAACCCTAATAGTTTTGCACAGGCAGCTGCACCCGCCATTGTCCCGTATAGGGATGTAGGATGGTAGCCTCGCTTTCTAAGAGAACCTTCATAAGGTCTAGCTGAAAATGAAAGTTTTTCAAACACTTCGTACCCCAAAATCAATGACAGTAATACTTTTTCGCCACTTATATTATTTTTGTCAGCTAAAGCAAGTAATCCAGGTAAAATACAGGTTGTGGGGTGAGAAAAACCCATATCATCATAGTCTAGAAGATGCCCTAAAGATCCATTGATAAAAGCAGCATTGTCAGCTGAAGCCTTAGTTGCAGTCCCAATGATATTTGCATGATTGCTACCACTTATTTCATTGGCATAATCATGAAGAATTGCTCCTGCTTCCTCATTTGACCCAGCAATAGCTGTGGCAAACCAGTCGATAATATGCTTTTTAGTAATATCGATAGCTTCTTGTGGAATGTCAGATAATTCAGTTTTATGAATAAATTTTACTAATGTATCTGTAGCGCCCATTAGACCTCTCCTTTAATATTGTTATTTACCCTTCCATACAGGTTGTCTTTTTTCAGCGAATGCTTTTACACCTTCTTTTGCATCTTCTGAATTTAGTACATTATCGCGTTTTAATTGTGCATAAGCTACTCTTCTTTCTAGATCCATGGCAGCCCCATTTACTGATGCTTCTTTTATAGCAGCTAGGGATAAAGGAGCATTAGCATTAATTTTTTCAGCAAGCGCAATAGCTGTTGGTAATACTTGATCTGGTTCTACTACATGATTTACAAGCATCAACTCTAAAGCTTTTTCGGCTGATAAAAAGTCTCCAGTAAAAAGGATTTCAAACGCGATATTTCTTGGTACAACTTGTGATAATAATGCAGGACCACTAACGGAAGATATACCTCTCTTAGCTTGAGGCCAACCAAATTGAGCTTCTTTAGAAGCAATTCGAATGTCGCTACCTAGCGCGATACCACAACCTTGTGCCAAACAAATACCGTTTATAGCACTAATTATAGGTTTCCATATATTTGATTGAACAACATATAAGTCTCCTGTTGAAGGTCCTTCATTTGCTCTAGCATTAGCCATTGCAACTAGATCATGTCCTGTAGAAAATGCTTTGCCGTTACCAGTAACAATTGCACATCTTACATTAGAATTATGTTTTACGTCTTGGAAAGCGTCCCATAGCATTTCGCGCATCTCTGGATTTATTGCATTGAGTTTATCTGGCCTATTAAGTGTAATAAACGCAATACCGTTTTCAACCTTATATAGTACTTCATCTGACATTTATTTTTCCCCTTTCGGATAAATTAATTAAATTAAAAGATTCTAGAACCTGTTGGTTTGTATCCAATCGTACCTGAATCTAAAAGTTCTGCTAGTTGTTTTTTTGATAGACCTAGGAGGTCACCATATATTTGTTCGTGATGTTCTCCTAACAGTGGTGATGCTGATTTGATTTCGTTTTGTGTTTGAGACATTTTCCATGGGATACCTGGGTATATGTGTTCACCAGCTTCGGCATGCTTTACTGTTTCAAATGTTTCTCTATGTATATAATGAGGGTCGGTAAAAAGGTCTGGAGCTCCCATAACTGGTGCTGAAGGAATGCCTAAAGATTGTAAAATATGGGTTAATTCATATTTGTCATAATTTATAGACCAATCCGAGATAATTTTATCAATTTCTGATTCATTAACTTTTCTTGAAGTAAAATCATAAGAAGAATATTTAACTAATTCTTTAGAATTTATTTTAGTAAGTAGCATTTTCCATTGATTATTATCTGTTACGGCAATTGTTATCCATTCATCATCCCCTTTGGAAGGGTATACATTATGTGGACAATATATGTTTGATTTATTACCGATTCGAATTGGTTCCTCATTACCAACTTGATACTTCAATAACTCTCCTCCAATAAGAGATACGGCTGATTCTTGCTGAGATACGTCTAAATACATACCTTCACCAGTATGTTTTCTGTATCTAAGTGCAGCTAGTATCACCCCTGCTGCATGAGATCCAGTTATAGGGTCTCCATGGTTTATACCAGATTTTATAGGACCTTCATTATCATATCCTGTCATATGTGCCATTCCAGATAATTGTTCTTGCCCTATACCATAGGCTAAATATTTTTTCCAAGGCCCCGTATTTCCAAAAGCTGGCATTGACGCATAAATTATATCAGGCCGAATAGATCTAATTATTTCATAAGGATAGCCTAATCGTTCCAGGCTACCTTGTCGGAAATTTTCAACTATTACATCAGAAATGGAAAGTAACTTTTCGAAAGTTTCTTTACCCTGTGGGGTAGTTAGTTCCAAGGTTATGCCATATTTATTCATGTGTAGGCAATTAAACCAACCATTTCTGTTCCATGGGTTTTCTCCAGGATCAGCATCAGGATATGAAACTATTCCAGGATTAGGATTAACTGGACCTCTATGGCTATCATAGACACGCAAAGATTCTAATTTAATTACCTCTGCGCCCAAATCCGAAAGTAGTTTTGTAGCGTATGGGCCAGCCCAAATACGTGATAAGTCTAAAACTCTAAGATTTTTTAATGGCATATTTATAGTCATTGTAGATACCCTTTATTTATTCCGTCTTCGATATCTTGTTCTTGCATTGATGTATATTTGCTTAATGTGTTTTTTGTATCTTCTCCCATGAGAGGAGACCTTGAGTATACCCATTTTTCTAAGTCGGTCTTTATAGGCATACCTGGATACAACAGATTACCAGCAATAGGATGTTCGATTTCAATAAAGTAACTTCTATCAACAAGTTGTTCCATTTCGAGTATGTCGCTAATGGTTGAAACATATGCAAATCCCAGACCGTGTTCCTGTCCTGCTTTAAAGATATCTTCTTTTTTGTTTTCGATTAACCAAGGTAGCATTAATGCATCAATTTCATCAGCATATTCTAGTCGACCACTTCGTGTTCCATATTTGGGGTCTGATAATTCTTCTCTTTCCATAATAGAAGCAAATTCAGGCCAACGATGATCAGGACCTGAAATAATGCCTACAAATCCGTCGGCACAGGGATAAATACCCCATGCAGCTCTTCCGTATCCTCTATTGCCCACTCTTGTGTATTCAACTCCAGAGTAACTGTATTGCATAAATGCATTTTCCATAACATTAGTCCCATACTCTGCAATCGAAATATCAATATATTGACCGACACCAGTATCTTCAGCGAACATCGTAGCACCTAAGCTTGCTACAAAGGCATTTTGTCCACAACCCAATTGGGCCAAGGGTGCTCCTTCTTTTAATGGGTAATTATCTGGTTCTCCTGTTATCTTCATTAATCCACCCGAAGCATACAAGTTAAGCTCGGTAGCTTTCCAAGCGGAGTAAGGTCCATTTTGTCCATAATTTGAAATAGATGTCATCACTATTGCAGGATTGATTGAGGACAAAGTTGAATAATCAAGCCCTAGGTTTTTCATAGTGCCTGGAGAAAAATTTTCAACAACTAAATCGATGTTAGGGATTAATTTAAGTATTGTGTCTCTTCCTTCAGGAGTTTTTAAATCTATGCAAATACTTTTTTTTGATGTGTTGAGATACAAAAACCATGCGCCTGTTTCGGATGAGTTAGTATTATTGGCAAATGGCGGTTGATACCTTAGTGGATCACCAGTTTTTGGTTTTTCTATTTTTAGGACTTCCGCTCCTAATGTTGCAAATAGTTTGGTGCAATAAGGGCCAGAAATGTACTGTGTAAAATCCAGAACTCTAATACCATCTAAGAAATTCTTCATAATTCTCTCTAAAACTCCATGACCACTTTTAGACAGTTATCTGTCTTATCACTATACATATCATATGCTTCTTGAACATCCTCAAAAGTTTTTCTGTGGGTAATTAAATGATCAAGTGTTAGGCGATTTTGGTCAACAAGGCTTATGGTTTGTTCTACGGCAATATTTCTTCTACCGCTTCTAGCACTTGATGTGGCTATAAGTTTGATTTGTTTATCAAACATAGTCCCTATCTCTAAATTTAAATTTTCGTTCCATTGAACCCCAAATAAAGTCACAAATCCTTGTCTTTTTACTAGATCAAAACACTGATTTAGAGTAGATTCTTCACCAGCCGCCTCTATAACAATATCGACTAATTCACCATTAGTTATTTCTTCCACGACTTCAAGAGGGTTTGATTTGCTAGGGTTTATGGTATGAGTTGCGCCAATATTTCTTGAAATTTCTAGCCTGTTATCGAGTAAGTCGGTCGTAATTACATTTTTTGCTCCACCAGCAGCTACTAAACTTGTAAAATTTAAACCAATCGGACCCTGGCCTAATATAGCAACGTTTTTACCTAGGAATGATCCTGTCTCTTGACACGAGAATAAGACTGTCCCCATTGGTTGGCACATCAACCATACTGCAGGATCTCCATAATTTGGTACCAAAACTGCATTTGTTTCATGTTCTGTCATGTATTCTTTGAGACCATCAGATTTTGAGGCAAGAACAATTACCCTATCACCCTCTTTGTATAGGTTTGATTTGCTTTCAACAACTATTCCTATACACTCATGATTTGGTTTTCCAATTTCTAATGGATATTCTTCTTCGGGAAGTACAGTATCATATTTTCTCAAGTCACTCCCGCATACAGAAATAGTTTCCAATTTAACCAAAATTTCATTTTCTTTTGGAGTAGGAACTTCTGTTTCAATAATTTCTAAAGTTTTTGGACTTGTCAGTTGAGCAGCTCTCATATCATCCCCATTCTTCAAGGTTGCATTTACATACGGGATTATATACCTTTATATTCATGTTTGCTAGCATTTAAAATGAGTTTTAAATTGTGAATATTTTGTTAACTTGTTGGAAATAAACAACATAATTTGTTAATATATTGATATACTGTTTTGTATATTATACAATTGTTTGAGTTGTTAACATTTTTTTGGAGGCCTTATTTAAATGGAAAAATTAGCTGTCTATTGTGCTCAAAACCCTCTCAAGGTAATCTTTTCATGGTTACTTATTTTTACTTTATCGATTTACTTGAATTTTTCATTTTTAGAAGATGGTTTAACTACTGAATTTACTTTTATTACAGATCCAGAATCCAAAAAAGGACAACAGGCCTTAATTGATTTGACAGGGCCCAGACTAGCTAACGAATTAATTGTTATTAAGTCAGATACTTTCAAGGTAGATGATCCTGAATTTCAAAATTTAGTTTCATCCATTCAAACAGGTTTAACCAATTTAGGTACTGATATTATTAAAAATAATTACAGCTATTATCAAACACAGGATCCTCAATCAGTCTCCAAAAACCAAGATGCCACTTTGATCGGTTTGACTATGGCTAATAGTGTTGATGCAGGTATAAAAAATATCCCCAAAGTTTTAGAAATTGTTAACAACTATAATAAAGAATCAAGCTTTGAAGTCTTAATATTAGGTGAAGCATCAATTGCTTCTGCTTCGAATGAACTCTCAGAAGAAGATTTGATTCGTGGTGAATCTATTGGTGGCTCCGTTGCATTAGTAATTTTGATTTTGGTATTTGGAGGATTAGTAGCAGGTGTCCTGCCCCTTATATTAGCTCTTTTAGGCATTGTAGTAGCTACTGGATTTGTAGCAATTATTGGTAACGTATATCAGTTGTCATTTTTCATTACTAATATGGTTACGATGATAGGTCTTGCTGTCGGGATAGATTATACCTTGTTTATTATTTCCAGATATCGAGAGGAACGAAATCAAGATTTTGATAAGATTGAAGCTGTTAGAAGAACTGCATCAACAGCTACTCGTTCCGTGGTAATTAGTGGTATAACTGTAATGCTTGCTTTACTAGGTATCGTAATCGTACCAACTCTGGTGTTTGTAAGCTTGGGTATAGGAGCTCTAATTGTAGTTGTAGTTTCTATTATGATTAGTCTTACGCTTTTGCCAGCAATAATTGGTTTGCTTGGAGATAAATTAAACTCACTAAAAGTGCCTTTTTTGAATAGTAAAGCTTCACAAAGTGTTGATATTACTAGTTCTTCAAACCTCTGGGTGAGATTTGCAGGTTTTGTAATGAGATTTCCAATAATCAGTTTAATTGTTGTTTTAATAGTGCTTGTTCCAATTTCAATGCAAACAACTTCACTTGTAACTGGAGCTAATGGCATAGATACAATGCCAGAAGATATGGATATTGTAAAAGCGTATAATGTTTTAAGTGAAGAATTCTCATATGGTTCTATTTCAACCCAAGATATTGTTGTTTCTGGGAAGTTCACTACAGAAGCTTTAAATACTTCTGTCGAATTATTAACCCCGCTAGTACAAAACGATCCAGATTTGATTGGTATTCTTGGAACTCCTCAAATTAATGAAACTAATGATGTAGCTTTAATCAGAATTGCCACAGCATCTGTAGTTGGTAGTAGTCAATCCGAAAATACCGTTAAAAGACTACGTGACTCAATTGTTCCTGAGGCATTTTCTGGGATTGAATCCTCTATCTATGTAAGTGGAGATCACGCTTTTTATGCTGATTTTTATCAAATGGTTGATGAGTTTACTCCATATGTTTTTGCATTAGTTTTAACATTAAGTTTCATATTACTAATGATGACATTCAGATCGATAGTAATACCTATTAAGGCTGTTCTTATGAATCTACTTTCAGTTGGTGTGGCTTATGGATTACTTGTTTTGGTATTTCAAAAGGGATTTGGTAATGAAATTTTTGGTTTTCAACAGACTGATATTATTGAAGCATGGATTCCATTGTTTTTATTCTGTGTAGTCTTTGGATTATCAATGGATTATCATGTTTTTTTACTGAGCAGAGTTAAAGAATTCTATAATAAAACAAAAGATAACACTCTTGCTGTTTCGTATGGGTTAAGCTCTACAGCTACCATAATCACTGGAGCTGGACTGATAATGGTTGCAGTTTTTGGAGGATTTGCATTAGGTGAGATGTTAATGATGCAACAAATTGGTTTTGGATTACTTGTTGCTATATTACTTGACTCAACGATTATTCGAATCATTCTAGTACCAGCAAGTATGAAATTGCTAGGTGAATATAACTGGTATATGCCAAAATGGTTAGAATGGCTACCCACTGTAAAATTTGAAGCCGAAAATTAATATTTTTTAGATTTTTATCATTAAAGCTTAATAACATCGTTGAAATAGTAGTATTTCAACGATGTTTTTTTTATATTAATCAGGTGTGTAATTGTTAATTTTAAATTTTATTTTGAAATCTCATGACGTATCAAAAAGCAAGTATGCTATCTCCATATAAAGTATTAGATATTACGCAAGGTGCCTGTAGTTTATCCGGTAAAATCTTTGCTGATTTAGGTGCTGACGTTATAAAAATAGAACCCCCAAATGGGGATATAAGTCGTTTTAGAGGCCCTTTTATCAATGATAAACCACATATAGATAGTAGCTATGAATGGCATTACTTAAATGCTAATAAACGTGGTATAACCTTGGATTTAGAAAATCCCAAAGATATACATTTATTCAAAAAATTAATTATAGATACAGATTTTTTATTTGATTCATTTCAGCCAGGATATTTGAAATCAAAAGGATTAAGTTATCAAGATTTAATTAAGATAAATCCTAAATTGATCATGACCTCTATTACCCCTTTTGGCCAGGATGGACCTTATATGAATTATTTAGGCCCTGATTTAATTGTATGGTCTTTAGGTGGATATATGTGGATGTGTGGAGACCCTGAACGAGCGCCTGTTCGTATTAGTATAACTCCTCAGTCATATTATCATGCATCTGCATCCGCAGCTTCAGCAGCACTAATTGCCTTATATAAAAGAAATCAAAACCAGGTGGGAGATTTTATAGATCAATCTGTGCAGCATACGGGACCTTGGTTTTTGACTCATACATATCAATGGTATGAATATGAAGATGTTATTTTGAAACGTGAAGGAGGATGGCGCCAATTTGGTACTACAAGAACTCGAACTCTTTATCCGTGTAAAGATGGATACGTTGTATTTATGAGTTTTGGTGGTCGTTTAGGAGAGAGTGTACAACAAGGTGTAATTGGATGGATGGAAAAAGAAGGAGAGATTCCCGATTATCTCAAAGATTTTGATTGGTCGACTTTTGACGCTTTAAATACCCCTGAGAAAGATAGAGAGAAAGTATTTGGTGCAATTGGAGAGTTTTTAAAAACCAAAACAAAATCTCAATTATTAGAGGCTGCCGTTAGAGAGAGATACACAATGGCTCCTGTAAATCATTTGGGGGACGTCGTAGAAAACCCTCAATTAGTCTCTAGGGAATTTTGGCATAGTAATTATAATGAGAATTTAGATAAAACACTCAAGTATCCCGGAGCTCCATTTTTATCATCAGAATTTCAAATGAATTATTATCGTAGCGCTCCCTTGTTAGGTGAACATAATTTAGAAATAAAATCAGAATTATAGGTAAATAATGGTAAAGAATAAACCACTTGAAGGTATTAAAATATTGGATTTTACAACTATTGTTATGGGGCCTGCTTCTACACGTATTTTATCTGATTGTGGAGCTGAAGTTATAAAGATTGAATCGTCCAGTCGTTCAGATACCTTACGATCAGCCACCCCCTACAAAGGAGAAGATCCCAGTCCAAACCGAAGCGGTTATTTCGCAATGTATAACGCTGGAAAGCTCTCACTCCCGATTAATATGAGGAATCCAGAAAGTGTAAATTTTGTTAAAGAACACCTCGTTCCATGGGCTGATATAGTAGTTACAGCGTTTACCCCAAGAGTTTTACCTATGTGGGGTATGACATACGATGACTTAGCTGAAATTAAACCTGAACTAATAATGTTAAGTGCCTGCCTAATGGGTAACACGGGGCCATATGCAGATTTACGAGGTACAGGCCAGTTAGCAGCTGCGTTATCTGGTTGGTATGAAAATACTGGCTGGCCAGATAAAGATCCTGTTGGCCCTTATTCTGCATATGCTGATTTTGTTTCATGGAATTATTTTATCGTTGCGGTTATGGCAGCCTTGGATTATAGAGACCGCACAGGTAAAGGACAATATATTGATCAATCAATGTTTGAAAGTACGCTCCAGTTTGCTGGTCCTCAATTAATGTATTATTTGAATGAAGGAAAATTAACTACACGTATGGGTAATCAAGATGTTGATTATTGTCCTCATAATACATATCCATGTAGTGGTGATGACAATTGGTGTTCAATAGTTATAGAAAATAATCATCAATGGTCAATATTTTGTAATCTGATGGGAAGAAATGATATTGTAGATGATTCAAAATTCAATACTTTTGAAAACCGAAAAAATAATGAATCAGAATTAGATGAAATTATAAGTGAATGGACAAAGAATCAGGATTCATTTAGATTGATGCATTTGTTGCAACAAAATGGTGTTCCAGCAGGTGTTGTTCAAAATGCTTCTGATTTGTTCCGTGATCCACAACTAAGGCATCGAAATCATTTTGTTGTAAGGCCTCATCAAGACATGGGATATCATCACATTTTGACACCAAGCTTTATATATGAAAATAGCGATAGATATCCGGATTCTGCAGCACCTTTATTAGGTGAACATTTAGAGTATATTTGCAAAGATATACTAGATATACCAGATGAGCTTTTTGCTGAATTAATTTCAAAAGGTATTTTAGAGTAAATTATAAGGAGATATATGAGACTTGGAATATTAGCACAATTTGGAGGAGTCAGAAATGAAACATCTGCTCAAGATTGGCAATTAGGAATTGATAAAATTAAATTAGCAGAGAGTCTGGGTGTTGAATGTGTAATGGTTTCTGAAGCTTGGGGATTGTCTGCAATACCTTGGATGAGTTTAATCGCAACCCATACTAATACAATACAGATAGGATCTTGTATATTAAATTCCTTTTCTAGAAGTCCTGCGGCATTAGCACAAGAGTTTGCATCATTAGACGTACTTTCAAATGGAAGGATGATTTTCGGCTTGGGTGCTTCAGGAGCAAATGTTATCGAGCATTTTCATGGTATTGGTTACCAAAAACCATTGAGAAGAATGAGGGAATACATTGATATATTTAAAATTCTGATTTCAGGAGAGAAATTAATATACGATGGTCAAATATATAAATTGGAACGTGGATTTCGATTAGAGTATGACCGACCAAGAAATTATATTCCTATTTATATCGCATCACTGACTCCAAAATCTGTAAAACAATCTGGAGAAATAGCTGATGGAATATTCCCTATTCATTGGCCCAAAGAGCAATTTGCATCATTACGACAAGAATTACAAGTAGGTGCAGATTTGGTTGATCCAAAAAAAAGTTTAACTATTGCTCCCCAAACAAGACTTGTTGTTTTAAATGGTGATGATGATGATTCTAAATGGCTACAATCTAAACAATTGGTTCATTATTATATTAATAGAATGGGTACATTTTATTGGGAAGCTTTGATTCGTAATGGATTCGAAGAAGAAGTGCAAATTTCAAGAAAAGCTTGGGAATCACGAGAGGTTGATAAGTCTATAAATGCAATAACAAATGAAATGATTGAATCAATGCAAGTAATTGGAACGATTGAAGAAATCAAAGATAAATTTATAGAAAGATCTAAGCTTGGTGCTGATTTACAGTTAATCCAAATGCCTGCTGGAGATTTGGAATATACAAAAAAAATATTAAAAACTCTCCTCGATTAATTTCTATATTAATCTCACGTTGTCTCATTAACCACAGATATGTATAATATTAGTGGAGATATAATATGGAAAAATTAGTTAGGATTAAAGTCCCAGCAACCACAGCAAATATAGGCCCTGGATTTGATTGCCTTGGCATGGCGCTTGATATTTGGAATTATGTGGAATTTACAGTCACAGATGGTCAAAAAGATGAAGTATTAATTACTGGACAAGGTCAAGAGGTTTTGGATACCGGGAGTGAGAATCTTATTGTTGTTTCAGCCCATAAATACTTTAGTTATTTTGAAATAAAACCGCCTAAATTGCTTATTAAATGTGAAAATAATATCCCTGTTTCTAGAGGATTAGGTAGTAGTTCTAGTGCTATTATTGCAGGATTATTAGGTGCTGCTAGTATATGCGAACATTCAATTGATTATGATTTACTTTTAAAGCTTGCAAATGAAATTGAAGGTCATGCAGATAATGTAGCAGCAGCTTTATATGGCGGTTGTATCTTAGTGGTAAATGACAATGATAGTAATTTGATCCATCAAAATATTACAATTCCCGAAGACTTACGTTGTGTTTTGTATATTCCCGGATTTTCCATGGCAACAAATGAAGCTAGAAATTTATTAAAAGACACTGTGTCAAGAATGGATGCAGTTTATAATATTTCAAGACTTGGTTTGCTAATTAATGCTCTAAACACTAGTGATTATAATTTACTAAGCGTAGCTATGCAGGATGCATTACATCAACCTTCTCGTAAGTCTGTTTTTAGAGGTATGGATATTGTGATTAAATCTGCAATGGATGGCGGAGCTCTTGGAGCTTGTCTTTCTGGTGCAGGTCCAACGATATTAGCTTTTACCAGTGGAAGAGAAATAACTGTTACATATGAAATGAGAGATGCTGGAGACAAATTACAATTGGATGGAGATGTAATAGTTACTGCACCATCTAACCAAGGTGCACAAAGGTATTAAAATGGGCATAGTAGTACATAAATATGGTGGTAGTTCTGTAGCAGATACAAATAAAATTAGTAATGTTGCACAACGAATTGTGGAAAGTTATAAAGAAGGATTTCAAGTCGTTGCTGTTGTTTCAGCAATGGGTAAAACTACTGACGATTTAATTAATTTAGCTAATTCATTAAATACAGACCCTTCTCCAAGAGAAATGGATCTATTAATGTCTACTGGTGAAATAGTTTCTTGTTCATTGGTCTCAATGGCTGTTGCCTCACTAGGATTTAAGAGCATTGCTCTTACTGGTGAACAAGCAGGTGTTAGGACAGACCAACTTCATACAAAAGCAAGAATAAACAAAATGGTTCCTGAAAGAATAAATAAAGAACTTGACCAAGGAAAAATTGTTATTGTTGCTGGATTTCAGGGAGTTAATGAAAATAATGAGGTCACTACATTAGGAAGAGGTGCCTCAGATTTATCTGCAGTTGCCTTAGCGATTGGTTTAAAAGCTGACCGTTGTGAAATTTATACTGATGTTGAAGGTATATTTGATGCAGACCCAAATATTGTAAAAAATGCCAAATTACTTCCATATATCGGTTTTGAAGAGATGCTTGAAATGGCAAATTATGGCGCAAAAATGCAACCTCGATCAATCGAATTAGCTGCTGCTTTTAATATGCCAATAGTTGTTAAGTCGAGTTTTAACGAAGGGAAAGGTACCCTCATTGGTGGAGAGAATACTATGGAAAATGATAATAGAGTTAATGCAGTAACAGTCGATAAAAATGTAGCAAAGATTACGATTTTATCTGTCCCAGATAAACCAGGTGTAGCTGTTTCAATTTTTAAACCCCTTTCTGAAAAAGGGATTAGTGTTGATACAATAGTACAGAATGCAGGTTCTAATAATATTACTGATTTAACTTTTACTGTTGCTCGTTCTGATTTGAATTCTTCAATCGAAATAATAAAAGATTTAATCAAATCTATTGGTGCAACAGGTTACGAAACTAATTCGAATTTGGTGAAAATTAGTGTTATTGGAACAGGTATGCAAAATAACCCTGGATATGCCACAAGCATGTTTGGGGCTTTGGCAGATAATGGTGTCAATATAGAACTAATTACTACTTCAGAGATTCGCATAACTTGTATCATAGATGAAAATCAAATTGAAACAGCCGCAAATGCTTTACACTCTGCTTTTGGATTAAGCAAATAAAATGATCATATCAAATTTATCCATTATCATTCCAGTTTATAACGAACAGGAAAGGATTTCTGTTTCTTTAGATACTATTCTGGAATATAGTGCAAGTTCTGATTTTCACTGTGAAATACTGATTGGGGATGATGGCAGTAATGATAATACTGCAGATATCGTTAATGAATATGTTGAAAAACATTCTAATATACATTTGTTTCAATTCTCGCATAGAGGTAAGGGTGCAGTAATTAAAGATACTGTCCGAATGGCAAATGATAAATATTGTTTTATATGTGATGCAGACTTATCTATGCCAATTGATCAATTAGATCGATTTGTATTAGGCTTAGAAAAAAATGATCATATATTGTTTGGTTCTAGAGAAAATAAAATATCAAGAAGAATTGGAGAACCATATTTGCGATATCTTCTTGGAAGGGTTTTTAATTTAATTGCACAATTATTATTACAAATACGAGTCAAAGATACGCAGTGTGGTTTCAAAATGTTTAATATGAGTGTTTGTAGAGAGCTTTTTGAGAAACAAACTATGAATGGGTTTGTATTTGATGCTGAATTATTCTACCTAGCAAAAAAATATAAGCTTAATACTAAAGAAATACCAATAGATTGGTATTATTATGGCAATAGTAAAGTTAGACCTACAGTAGATTCAATCAAAATGTTTATAGATATTATCAGGATTAGATTGAATAATTTTCTTGGTCGTTATAAATAATATTCTAAGGATGGAAAAAATGGAATTATGGTTATGGTGTATGAGTTGTAATTATGCATCTCCTATAAATCTACCTGATAAATTGACTGAGGGTAAAAAAAAGGAAGAAATAACCTTACCTTATCTTTCAAGTGAACCAATTAGGAAAGAGTTAGTTCCATTTGATAATGATAGGTTTGTTAAGATAAAAGCTACAAGTAATATATATGTGGAAATCCAGTACGATCAATATCTTGAAATAATGAAAAATATTGACAAAAGATTATGTTGTTTTTATTGTGGCGCATCTTTTCAATCGCTTGAAAGTTGGCATTATATTAGGAGTATAAATGAGCCATCTTCAATGCACGTTTTACCTGAGATAGGTGTAAAGTATGACTTATGGGATCTGAATCCTTTTGGTGGTGACGCTGACGCTGGGAATTTTGAATAAATAAAGGGGATAATATGGCTAATTCTAAATTTGGAAAAATAGATGTCGAAATTATATATTGTGTTAGTTGAGGATACTTTCCAGTAGCCACGTGGATGGCTGCAGAGTTTTTATCAAGTCAAAATCCAGGAGATATTGCACTTACAATAACGCCTGCCGATAAGGGGCGGCTAGAAGTATATATACAAAATGAAAAAATCTATGATTGTAAAGTAGAAAATACAATGCCAGATTTTATCAAAGTCAAAGAACTGCAAATGCTTGTAATCGAAAAATTATTTGAATCATAATAAATGTGAGGTTATTAATTTATGAATAAAAATGTGTTAGTTTTTGGTGTGTCAGAATCTGAAAAACCAAAGTATTTAAATAAACTCTCCGAAGCTATTGATCTAACTATTATTACTAATGATTTTATCTCGCAAAATCAAACCAAGAATGAAACTGTTTACACAGGTATGCTATTACTAGATGATCCTAGAGAAATAAATACTTATGATTCGATTTATAACAATTCTAATCATTTTTCAAAATTACAATCCTATTTAAATACTACTTTAATTAACAATCGGCCAGTTTTAGCTGTCGGCCAAGGAATGTATTTTTTAAATGATCTATTCCTTCAAAATGATCAACAAAAATATAATTCAATAAAAGTTTCTGATGATTTATTGGATATATTTATTTCACCTGGATCAAAAACTGCTGCCATAATTGGTTCTGGAGGGTTTTTTAAAATACCTAATTCACTACCTCTATCCATGAAAGAGTTTCAAAGGTCTAATGATCTAATTACTTCAGTTTATGAATTAGGTACAGGTTACGTACATGGTGTTGAGAGCACTTTACATGATTGGGTATTAGGCTATCAATTTAATCCATTTATAGATGGCCCTTCAATAGTACGAGCAGTAATTGATGGATTTATTGAACGAGCACTCGAATAATCGTTGTTTTGCCCTACTATATATGGTAGAATTTGTTGGCTAGATACATATTATTGTGTTTTTTTGTAGGGGTAAAATGACTACTAATGAGATTATAAAACCTGTAAGAATAGTAGATGAAATGCGTAGTTCATATATTGATTACGCTATGTCAGTTATAGTTGCAAGGGCCTTACCTGATGTAAGAGATGGATTAAAGCCAGTTCATAGAAGAATTTTGTATTCTATGGACGAATTAAGTATGCGTCCTGGTAGTTCATATAAGAAAAGTGCACGATTGGTTGGGGAAGTATTAGGTAAATATCACCCCCATGGAGATACATCAGTATATGATGCGATGGTGAGATTAGCTCAAGATTTTTCAATGAGATATCCTCTAGTTGATGGTCAAGGTAACTTTGGAAGCATTGACGATGATCCACCTGCTGCGATGCGTTATACTGAAGCAAAATTAGCAAGTATAGCAATGGAGATGCTTGGAGATATTGATAGAGGCACGGTGGATTTTGCACCTAATTTTGATGATTCTTTATCTGAACCTGTTGTTTTGCCTTCCCGCATACCGAACCTAATCGTTAATGGTTCTACAGGAATTGCTGTCGGCATGACTACAAATATCCCTCCACATAACCTAACTGAAATATGCGATGGTATAGTTCATTTAATTAGAAACCCTAGAGCAGATGTAGAAGAATTAATGGAATTTGTCAAAGGTCCTGACTTCCCTACTGGAGCCCTAATCATGGGGACAACAGGTATTCGTGAGGCATTTGAAACTGGTCGAGGAAGAGTCGTTATAAGATCAAATATCGAAATAGAAGAATTGGGTAGAAACGGAAGATATCAATTTGTTATAACAGATATACCTTATATGACTAATAAAGCAAATTTAGTACAAAAAATTGCAACTCTTTCAAAAGAGAAAAAAATAGAAGGTATTTCTGAAATTCGTGATGAATCAGATAGAAAAGGTATGAGAATTGTCATTGAACTTAGAAGAGATGCTCAAGCCCAAGTAGTTAAAAATATCTTGTATAAGCAAACTGCTTTACAAACTTCTCTTCATTACAATATGTTAGCTCTCGTAGATGGCCAACCACAAACACTTTCCTTAAAATCAGTTTTACAACATTACATTGATTTTAGAGAAGAAATTGTCAGACGCAGAACTCAATTTGAAATTGATAAAGCAAATGCAAGAATTCATATTCTGGAAGGTTTAAAAACAGCATTAGACAATTTAGATGAAATTATAGAATTGATAAGAAACTCTGATGATACTGATGCTGCGCGTCAAGCGTTGATCTCTGGATATAATTTAGATGAAGTTCAGGCTAATGCTATCCTTGATATGCAACTTAGACGATTCGCAGCCTTAGAAAGAAAGAGAATTGAAGATGAATACGATACTCTCGTTAAATCAGTGACCGATTATCTGGCATTACTGGCAGATCGAAAAAAGATATTAACAGTTATTGAGACCGAAACAAATGAATTGAAGAAAAAGTTTGGCGATGAACGTAAAACTGAAATAAGTGTAGAAGAAATATCAGGATTTAATTTAGAGGATCAAATCCCACACCAAGAAACAATAATTACATTGAGTAATAGAGGGTATATTAAATCTATACCCGCAACAACTTTTAGGCGACAACACCGTGGTGGCAAAGGAGTAAGAGGTCAAACTACAAGAGAAGATGATTGGTTAAAAGATTTAGTTGTATGTGATAATCATGATATTTTATTATTTTTTACAGATAGAGGTAGGGTTTATAAGAACAAGGTGTATCAAATCAATACTGATACTTCTAGAACAACGAGAGGCACACCTCTCGTTCAATACTTAAATCTCAAACCTGATGAGAAGGTTCAAACTATACTTGCTGTTGAGTCACTAGAAGAAGACGAAAAGGATTTATTATTTGCTACTAAATTAGGTGAAATTAAACGTATGGATTTGAAGCGAATAGTAAACATAAGAGCAAATGGAATAAATTCAATGGATTTAGAAGATGGAGATGACTTAATTTCAGTTAGATTAGCTGATAGAGGATCTGATGTTTTGATGGTTTCACAACAAGGTGTTTCTATAAGGTTTTCCTCTAGTGAAGTTCGGTCAAGTTCAAGAATAGCTGGTGGTGTTCGAGGTATGCGTTTAAGAAACGATGATTTTGTTGTTGCTATGGATATTGTTGACCCAGAGGGTCAACTACTTGTCATAAGCGAGAAAGGATATGGTAAACCTACTTCTTTGAATAATTATCGTACTGCCCATAGGGGTGGATACGGAGTCGCTACTTTTAGAATCACTTCTAAAAGTGGTCCAGTAGCTACAGCTAGAGTTGTAAAAGAAGCTGAAGATATACTAATTATTTCAGAGCAAGGACAGGTGACTAGAACAAGCTTAGCTGAATTACGGATATTAAGTAGAAGAACTCAGGGTGTTAGTATCGTTAACATGGAAGAAAAAGATAAAACTGTATCAATTGCTTCAATGGATCCTATATTAAGGAATGCTCGTGACACACAACCAAAGGCAGCTAAAGGCAAAGAAGCTGCATTGGAAACGACTCTACAAAATAGTGGCATAGATGAAGATGGTGAAATTTATAATAATGACTCTTCAGCAGAAGATTCTGAAGAGTAGTTATAATAAATCTCTACATATAAAGACCACCATTTATATGGATTTGAGTGCCGGTAATATAACTACCTTTAAGTATTAAATAAGTAACCATATCCGATATATCTTCAGGTTCGCCAAATTTCTTCAATGGTATTGATGATAATATTCCATCTTTTAATTTTTCTGGGATTCTCTCGGTCATATCTGTTTTTATCCAACCTGGGCAAATAGAATTAACTGTAATGTTATGACGAGCGAGTTCGAGTGCTAACCCTCGAGTGAAAGCAAGAACCCCACCTTTACTCGCAGAATAATTTGCTAAACCTATGTTACCTATCTGCCCCAAAAGTGAAGCTATATTAATTATGGTACCTTTTTTATTTTCAATCATCTGTGGTATTACTGACTGACTACAATAAAATACACTATTTAGGTTAGTATCAATTACATCTTTCCATTCATCTAAAGACATGTTCCGAACTGTACGTTCTCTCGAGATACCTGCATTATTTATTAATATACCAATGTTGCCCATTTGTTTTTGTATTAATTCCATCATTACGGTTACATCAGAGTTATTACCTACGTCACATTGATATATTTCTGCTTTCCCATCATGACTTAGAATTTCCTCTTTTACTTTTTCTGCAGACTCTTTACTATTATTATAATTAATCGCAACATATGCTCCTAATTGAGCCAAATCAATTGCTATTTGTTTTCCTATTCCTCTAGAACCTCCAGTTACTAATGCTATTTGGTCGGATAATGGTTGGTTTATATTTTCCATAGTTCCCTCTAATATTTAAATATTGCAAATTCTACATAGTAATTTTACTTACCTCAGTAATTATTAGTGATAGATAGAAAATATCAATAGATAATAGTATAATTCATATAGGTAATGAATACTTTTTCAATAATATTGTTTTTTTACGGTGGAAAAATTGGAAACCTCTCAAATTTCAGCATTTATTGCAGTTGTTGAACATCAAAGTTTCACAAAAGCGGCAGAGATATTAGATTTAACTCAGCCTTCTCTGAGTGCGCGAATTATATCCTTAGAAAAAGAAATGAATGAACAACTTTTTCAAAGAACTGGAAGGGGTGTTCGACTTACTGATGCTGGGAAAGCCTTAGTTCCCTATGCTGAAAAAATATTACAGTATATATATGATGGGAAAGAAGCGGTATTTGGTGTCCATAGTAACTCTGTTGGTAAAATAAGAATAGGTTCTGCTAGAGCAATATGCGCATATGTTTTACCAAACATTGTAGAAAAATTCAGAGAATTATATCCTGGAATAGATGTGACAATTAAAACAGGTCGATCTTCTGATATTGTAGACATGGTTTTGGAAGATGATGTGGAAATTGGATTAACTCGTTCAATATACCATCCAGATTTGCAAGTCAGGCATCTTTATGATGAGCAGATAATATTAGTTACTGATCCTTCTCATAAATTTGCCATTGAAGGACAAGCAAGTATTTATGATGTAGCATCACAGCCACTCATACTTTATGATAAAGGTTCAAGCTATTTTGTTTTGATCAACAGAGTAGTAAGGGAAGCAGGAATAGCCCCAAATGTAACTATGGATTTGGATAGTATAGAAGCAACTAAGAAAATGATCGAAAGAGGCTTAGGTGTTTCTTTTTTACCTAGGCATTCTGTTGAACAAGAGCTGAAACTGGGCACCTTAACACAAATTGAAATAATTGAGGACTATAACGTTGTATTACCCACTTCTGTCATTGTACGTAATTCAATAAATAGAAGTTTAGTAGTGAATTCATTTTTAGAACTTTTATACAGTTTATATCCAGAGTCCTTAGATAATTAACATCGCATCACCGAACGAATAAAAACGATATTTTTCTCTTATTGCTTCTTCGTATGCCCTCATTATTAAATCTTTTGAAGCAAATGATGATAATAAAACTAGTAGTGTTGATTTTGGTAGATGGAAGTTTGTTAAGAGCATGTCGATAACATTAAATTTGAATCCGGGCTTTATAAATAAATCAGTCCAGTTTGATCCTGGATTTATCTTAGAAGATTTCTTATCATCTCTTGTCAAATATGCGCTTTCTAAAGTTCTGGTTACTGTTGTTCCTACAGATAATATTCTTTTATGATTAGCTTTTGCATAGTTTATAGAATTTGCTGCGTCATTACTAATTATCCATTGTTCACTGTGCATATTATGTTCATTTATGTTACCAACTCGGATTGGTTGAAATGTTCCCAATCCAATTTGAAGGCTTAGTTCTACTTTTTCTATACCTTTTTGATTTAAAGTTTTAAATATATCTTCGGAAAAATGTAACCCGGCAGTTGGTGCAGCTGCACTTAGCAAAGTGTCTGTTGCATATACCGTCTGATATCGATCTGTATTTTTTATATCCTGATTGTTTATATATGGAGGAAGTGGAATAGTGCCTAGTTTTTCAATCATGCTATCATTACTTATATTTATCAGCATTGTACCATCAGAATTTTTTGTTATTATTTCTCCATGGAGATCTTTATTAAATAATACCAAAACTCCTTTTTTCAAATGACGTCCTGGTTTTCCTATACATTCCCAATAGCCTTCAGTATTTTGGTTTAGAAAAAGTATTTCAATTTTTCTTTTACTTTCAGCTATTTCTCCAATTAATCTGCATTTCATAACTTTTGTATTATTGAAGACTAGTACATCATCTTTATTTAGCAAATTTGGAAGCTCATTAAATATATGATGAGATATGGTTTGAGTTGATCGATTTAGGACAAGAAGCCGTGATTCATCTCTATTACTAATTGGATATTGTGCAATTAATTCTTCAGGTAAATTATAGTCAAATTCTGAAATATTCAATATTAATCCTTACCTGTTTGTATATTATATGCCTTCAATGTATTTTCAAGTAGCATAGCCCTCGTCATTGGTCCTACACCACCAGGTACAGGAGTTATATTTTTTACCATATTTTTTACATTTTCGAAATCTACATCTCCAATTAATCGATAACCAGATTTTTTAGTAGAATCGTCAATGCGATTTATACCTACATCAATTATAGTTGAATTGGGTTTTACCATATCAGATGTTATTACATTTGGTTGGCCAATAGCAGCAATTAAGATATCAGCCTCAGAAGTGTATTTTATTAAATTGAGTGTACCAGTATGACAGATAGTAACTGTGCCATTCCCTCCTATACTCTTTTGACTTAATAGTATAGATAATGGTCTACCAACCAGATTACTTCTTCCACAAATTACTATATTTTTGCCTTCCGTTTCTATTGCTGACCTAATCAATATTTGTTGAATTCCTAATGGTGTTGCAGGTACAAAAATTGGTTTGTCGATACTTAATAATCCAGCACTATTTATACCTATACCATCTACATCTTTTGTAGGATTTATAGAATCAATAACCCTTCTTTCGTTTATATGCGGAGGAAAAGGTAGTTGTGTCAAAATACCATGGAAACTATTATCCATATTTAATTGTTGGATTAAATCTATTATTTCGTTTTCTGTGGTATTTTCTTCCATTTTAAAAGTATGAGTTTTAATACCAACTAATTCACAATCTCTTTCTTTTCCCCTCACATATGATATAGATGCTGGGTTATCTCCTATTAGGAGGACAGCTAATCCTGGAGGAATTTGTTGTGAATTGGTAATTGTTGTGACTTTTGCTGCTACTTCGTAACGTATGTCCCTTGCTATTTTATTTCCATCTAATATATTCGCACTCATTGTATATACTTCTTTAATATTTGCTTTAATGATTATTATTTTTCATTTTAATTTACATTATAATAACTGAAGAATTAAAATAATATTATTTTAACCTAGGTATATATATAGAGGAAAGATATTATGGCAAACTTTGAAGAGCAGTTAGAAAAAATGAATATACAATTACCAGAAGTCCAAACTCCGATAGCAAACTATGTACCAGGAATCCGAACTGGAAATCTATTGTTTTTATCAGGATCAGGCCCCCTACCCGATAAAGATGGAAATCTGAAATTAGGTAAGCTTGGAGAAAACCTTTCAGTAGATGAAGGGTATGAATCAGCAAAAACCACTGGTATTAATCTGTTATCTAGAATAAAGAATGAAATAGGTACATTAAATAATGTTGTAAGGATAGTAAAAATATTTTGCATGGTTAATTCATCTCCTGATTTTACGAGTCAACCATTAGTTGCTAATGGTTGTTCTGATTTATTAGTAGAAGTTTTTGGTGAATTTGGCAAACATTCTAGATCAGCTGTAGGGGTTGCAGCTTTGCCTAATAATTGGCCAGTAGAAATAGAAATGATAGTTGAAATAAAATAAATATAGGGATATTTATGATTGGCAATGGTATAGATATTATAGAAATTGATAGAATCCAAGAAGCTTGTCTGAAATGGGGCAAACGTTTTCTTAATCGTATTTATACCCCACAAGAACAGATTTACTGTAGAGGACGATTCCCTCAACTCGCTGCTAGATTTGCTGCCAAGGAAGCCATGATGAAGTCATTGGGAACGGGAAAGCGTGGACTTCTATGGGTTGAAATTGAAGTAGTTCGTGAACGTGGTAGAGCACCTACTATTGTACTTCATGGCAATGCATTAGCTATTGCTAGAAATCAAAATGTTAAAGAAATACAACTAACCATTTCTCATTCTAGAAGTTATGCTGTAGCTTCTACACTTGCTATAAAACATTAGAGGTGTAAATGATTCAAGTATTGTCTGTTCAGGATACGAAGCAAGCTGAATTAGAATCATATTCAATGGGCGAATCTTCAAATTCTTTGATAAAAAAAGCAGCACAATCTATTTCAAATTATGTCTCTTCAGAATTCCCTCTAAATATAAACAGTAATGTTGTGATTATTTCAGGACCTGGAAATAATGGTAATGATGGGGTTTTAGCAGGTTGTTATTTATCAGCACATGGATATAGCGTATCAATATTTAGATATGTAAATGAAAAAAATACGCCATTACCAGATTTTGTTAGACACGAAATGTACGAAAGCCAAAAAACAAAAAATATAGATTACTTTGAATTTTCAAATACTGAATTGCTCAAAAATGAATTGTTGGAAAAAATAACAGAATCTAATATTATTGTCGATGCACTTTTAGGTATTGGTATCAATCGCCCTCTTTCTGAAGAATTATCAAAATTAACAAATATGATAAATAATTGTAATTCGAATGAGAATACAGTGATATCAATTGATATTCCTACTGGAATAAATGCTGATACAGGAGAGGTTTATAAAAATAATTTTTTAGTAAACAATAAATTAGCAGTAAAAGCTGATTTATTGTTAATGCTAAATTATCCTAAAAAGGGATTATTCCAATTGCCAGCTTTTGAATATTTTCAAGATTTTGTTGTTTTGGAATCAGGTGTTATTTCGCGTATGGTTTCTAATAAATTATTGATGCAAACAAATGATTTTGTACCAATGCTACCACAACGACCTACTTCAAGCTATAAAGGGTCTTTTGGGAAATTATTAATAATTGGTAGTTCAAGGGAATTTCCTGGCGCGGCTTTTCTTGCTGGCAAAGCTGCATATCGTACAGGTGTGGGTTTAGTTTCAATAGCAACTACACAAAGTGCAATTTCTCTGTATGGTTCTTACTTGCCAGAGGCAATTTATTGCCCTTTATATGAACAAACAAATGGTATGATTTCTTCAAATAAAGCTAATTACAATATTCTTGAAAAACAAATTTCCGATTACGATTCAGTATTGATAGGTTGTGGAATGGGGAAATCAAAAGAAACAATTGAGATACTTAAGTTTCTAATTGATTACCATTATAAATATAACAAACAATTTAATTTAGTTATTGATGCAGACGGGATAAATAATTTAGCTGAAATAACCAAACATTCCAATATAACTTTAAAAAATACAATTTTGACTCCCCATCTTGGAGAGTTAGCTAATTTAGGACACATTAAAACAGCTAATATTAGTTTAAATGATAGACATACAGTATCTGAACAAATACTAAATCAGTTAACTGGTGAAGAAATTTATGAAAATAATGTATTAGTTGCTAAAGGCCCTTATACACTGATCACGGATAGATCAAATACGCATTATGTTTCTCCGTTTGCGACATCTCTTTTATCTACTGCTGGGAGTGGGGATGTATTAGCAGGAATAATCGCTTCTTTGTCAGCTCAAGGTGTTAATACATTGAATTCTGCACTTCTAGGTGTATATTTGCATGGATTAAGTGCAGTATTGAAAAAACATGACTATGGAAGTAGAGGTTTATTAGCTTCAGATATTGCAGATAATATACCTTTTGCAATTAAGGAAATAACAGACTGGAAATAATTTTTTTTACATATTTAGTTAAAATGTTAAAATGATTTAAAAATATAGTTTAAAAGGAGTTCAACGTATATATGCTTTTTGCTGTTGATATAGGTAATACTAATGTAACTATTGGAGTTTTTGAAAAAGAAAACATAGTAACTTCCTTTCGTTTAAATACTGATACTAATCGTTTTGCAGAAGAATATTTACTCTCAATAAATTCATTGTTGTCTTTAAGAAATATTAACCCTAATAATATTGATTCTTGTGTTATATGTAGTGTTGTACCTCCATTAAATCCAATTTTTACTTTAGTTTCTCAAAATCTATTCTCAGTCGATCCTTTAATTGTTGGTACTGGAATTAAAACTGGAATTAAGATTTTATATGATAATCCTAGAGATGTAGGAAGTGATAGAATTACAGATGCAGTGGCTGCATTTAATATGTATGGCGGTCCTGCAGTAGTAGTGGATTGTGGAACTGCAACAGTTTTTGATGCTATATCCCAAAATGGTGAATACCTTGGGGGCTCGATTGCTGCTGGAGCCCGATTATCAGCAGATGCATTATTTTCCAATACCTCTCAACTTAAAAGAGTTGAATTATTAGCTCCTGAAAATGTAATTGGTAAATCTACTACACTTTCATTACAATCAGGATTAGTTTTAGGAAATGTTTACATGATAGAGGGAATGGTTAAAAAATTTGCAGAAGAAATGGAAGCAAATCCTATAATAATTGGTACTGGTGGCCTTTCGACTTTATTTAGTAATGTTACGGATATATTTGACCATGTAAATGAAAATTTAACCCTAGAAGGTTTAAGAATTATCTATAATTTAAATAACTAAAGATAAATTTTATGAGCGATTCAATATTAAAAGATAAAAATATCATATTAGGAGTAACGGGTAGCATCTCTTGTTATAAATCAGTAGATCTTGCTAGTAAATTAATGCAACTAGGAGCAAATGTATATGTGATTTTATCTAAGTCTGCGCAAAAGTTTGTTAGTGCTTTAACATTTACGAGTATTACACATTTACCTGTCATTACCGAAATGTTTGATGAAAATTCTAAATTTAGTGTGGAACATGTAGCGTTGGCAGAAATGGCAGATTTAATTCTGATAAGCCCAGCAACAGCAAATACTATAGCTAAACTTGCTCATGGCTTTTCCAATGATAGCTTAACTACCACTGTTCTTGCTACTCATGCTCCTGTTATCTTAGCTCCTGCTATGGATGCAAATATGTATGATAATCCTGTAGTTCAATCAAATATAAGTATTCTTCAACACCGTGGATTTAGTATGGCAGGACCTAATTATGGTCGTATGGCTTCTGGATTAGAAGGCTGGGGACGATTATTGGAAACTCAAGAAATAATAAGTTATATCAATTTAAAACTTGGAGAACATGGAGATTTGGAAGGACGGAAAATAGTTGTTAGTGCTGGTGGTACTTCAGAACCAATTGACCCAGTTCGTGTAATTACAAATAGGTCTTCAGGTAAGATGGGATATAGTATAGCAATAGCAGCCCTAGAAAGAGGTGCTCAAGTAAGTTTGGTAACTGCATCAACAATATTACCAGACCCTTTAGGTATGAAGATCTCCCATGTCGAAACAGTTGCTGAAATGAGAGATTCAGTTTTACAAGAATGTAATGACGCTGATGCAGTAATTATGGCAGCAGCGATCAGTGATTATAGAGTAAAAGAAATTGCTGACAATAAAATTAAAAAACGAGAAGATCATGATATGTATATTGAATTAGTTCAAAATGAGGATTTTCTACAAGAAGTTCCAGATAATGTAAAAAAAATAGGGTTTGCTGCCGAGACAGAAAATCTTGAGCAAAATGCTATAAAAAAATTAAACAATAAAAATCTAGAATTTATTGTAGCTAATGATGTCACTCTTGAGGGTTCAGGATTTGCTGTAGACACAAATAAAGTTTCTATTATTGATAAATCTGGGACTATTACCGACTATCCTTTACAATCTAAATATGACGTTGCTAATATAATTCTAGATAAACTTACGCAAATAATAAAATCTTAAAATCAATACAATATAAATGAATCAAACAGATACCGAATTTCCAAAATCATACGACTATAATAAAGTTGAAAAAATCATTTATTCATATTGGCAAGAAAAACATCTTTTTTCACCAAATGTTGATGATGATAAAGATCCATTTACTGTAATAATGCCACCACCAAATGTTACAGGCACTCTTCACTACGGTCATGCTCTAACTACAGCTATAGAAGATGCTTTGATCCGCTGGAACCGTATGAAAGGTAAGTCAACATTATGGTTACCTGGCAGTGATCATGCAGGGATTGCTACTCAAGTCGTCGTTGAAAAAATGTTAATGGAAACCCAAGGATTATCAAGGCATGAAATAGGTCGAGAAAAATTTCTGGAACACGTTTGGGAATGGGTTGACAAATATGGCGGTATTATTGATGAACAATTTAATAGTTTAGGTGCTTCTTGTGATTGGTCCAGGAAATCTTTTACCTTGGATGAAGGCCCTAGCCTTGCGGTACGAACTACTTTTGTAAATTTGTATAATAAAGGCAGAATTTATCGTGGTGAAAAAATAATAAATTGGTGTCCAAGATGTTTAACATCCCTGTCTGATTTGGAAGTAAAACATACTGAAGAACAAGGTGATTTGTTTTACATTAAATACAATGTTGTTGGAAGTACTGAAACACTTACAGTTGCAACCACTAGGCCTGAAACTCTTTTTGGAGATACTGCTGTAGCAGTTAACCCACTAGATGAACGTTATTCTCATTTATTACAAAGTAAAATAATCATCCCGTTAATTGATAAAGAAGTTAATATTATTTCTGATGACGCTGTAGAACTGGGATTTGGTACAGGTGCTCTTAAAGTTACGCCCGCCCATGATATTAATGATTTCGAGATAGGCTTAAGACATGAATTGGATACAATAAATGTAATGAATCCTGATGGCACTTTAAATGAATTTTCTGGCAAATATGAAGGTAAAGATCGAATGGTAGTAAGGGAAGAATCTGTTATTGAACTTCAATCACTAAACCTTCTTGAAAAAATCGAACCAATTGTTCATTCCATCGGTCGTTGTGATAGATGTGACACTATTGTAGAACCATTGATTAGTAAACAGTGGTTTCTTGAAATGCAACCATTAGCGGAACCTGCCATACAAGCTGTGAATAATGGAGATATAAAAATAATACCTGAGCGTTTTTCTAAAATATATCTCAATTGGATGAATAACATAAGAGATTGGTGCATAAGTAGGCAATTATGGTGGGGGCATAGGATCCCTGTTTGGTATTGTAATCTTTGTGATGACATGACAGCATCAATTACAGACCCAGAAATATGTTCTAGTTGCAAATCAAAAGACATTTATCAAGATTCTGATGTTTTAGATACATGGTTTAGTTCTGGTTTATGGACTCATTCTACTTTGGGATGGCCTAATACTACCAAAGACCTAAATAAATATTATCCTACAAGTGTTATGGAGACAGGATATGATATTTTGTTTTTTTGGGTAGCTAGAATGATTATGTTTGGTATAGAAAATATGGGTGTTTCACCTTTTCATACTATTTACCTGCATGGATTATTGCGAGACGAAACTGGAGCTAAAATGAGTAAAAGCAAAGGTAATGTTTTAGATCCATTAGATGCAATTCAAAAATACGGTGCAGATGCTTTGCGTTTTGCTTTAACTACTGGTTCTACTCCAGGTAATGACGTCAGAATAAGTGAAAATAAATTAGAATCTGGTAGGAATTTCTGTAATAAATTATGGAATTCTTGTCGATTTATTAATTTTTTATATTCTAAGACTGACACAAAAACAAATTTAGAAATTGATGAACGAAAACTCAATATTGAAGATATTTGGATTCTATCTAGGCTAAATATCTTAATACAAGACGTTAATAAATTGTTAGAAGATTATCAATTGGGAGAAGCTGAACGAATTCTTCACGATTATATTTGGAGTGATTTCTGTGATTGGTATATTGAAATGGCTAAGGTTCGCTTTGCAGAAGGCGATGAAGAAGTTGTTTCAATATTAATTTATATCATGGATATCTTATTAAGGCTACTTCATCCATTTATGCCATTTATTACTGAAGAATTATGGCATCGTATCCACTCTATGAAACCATCTAATACTAATATCCAAAGTATTATGATATCTGAATACCCAAAATCTTCTATTAAGATAATCGGAGACGATTCAAAGATTAATATAATAATCGAATTAATTCGTGGCATACGTAATGTTAGGTCGGAATTCAATATACAAGGAAATGAAGATTTAAATATTTATCTCAGTACAACTAATCCTAATTCACTTGAAATAATTGATTTAGAAAAAAGTTTTATAAAAAACTCAACAAAAATCAACGATATTTTATTTACACAAGTTGAAGACAACGACTTATCTAAATCAGCAAAATTTGTTGTAGCTGACATAATTGTTACAATACCTCTTACTGGATTAATAGATATGGAAAAAGAGATCGATAGATTAGAAAAAGAACTTTTAGAAGTAGATAGCAACATCAATAGATTACAAAATCTTCTTAAGAGTGAAAATTTCGTAAATAAAGCTCCTGAAGAGGTTGTTGAATCCGAGCAGGAACGATTAAGTCAATCTCAAGAAAGAAAATATCAACTTGAGGAAATTATTAAATCAATTACTTAACTAAATTAGTATCCTTTAAATTCCGGATTCCTTTTTTCAGCGAATGCCTTTGGCCCCTCTTTAGCATCTTCTGTATATTTAGTCAGAGTACTAAGAGAATTAGCAAACTGAACAGCATTGGGTAAGTCCATTGAAAGACCTCGTATAACTGCTTCTTTTAACGATCTAACGGCAACTGGTGCTAATTGAGATATTTGGTGTGCTAATTCAATAGCTCTTGATTTTGTTTTGGTTAAAGGAACTACTTCATTTACTAATCCATAGTGTAAAGCTTCATCAGCATTAATAACTTTCCCAGTTAAAAGCCATTCCATCGCTTTTGCATATGAAACTTGTCTGGGTAAGTTAGCTATAGCTGGTCCAGCGCCGCTAAAACCTCGTAATATTTCAGCATAACAAAAAGTAGAAGTTTCAGAGGCTATTCTTATATCGGTTGTTTGGCAGAGAATGTTGACACCATCAGCATAACAATACCCGTTAACTGCTGCAATAACTGGTTTGAAAAATGTGTCATGATAGCCACTAGCAACACCTGAAATGTGTGGGGGTGACCAAAAGTTGTGACTTACAGATTGTTCATTATTCTTAGACATAGCTACTAGGTCTGCTCCTGCAGTAAAGGACTTATCTCCTGCTCCAGTCAAAACTACGGCTCTTATGCTATTATCAGTACGAACACTTTCGAAAGCTTCTGCAATAGCTCTTCTCATCTCTTCATTAATTGCATTATGTTTTTCTGGTCTATTTAAAGTTATTACTGCAACATGATTATCAATTTCTACTAATACTGTATGACTCATAACTCACTCCTTTTATAATTGTAATTTAATCTACCAGAACTTATTATGATGTAAATACATATAAGAGGTTTTTGTTATGAGAGATAATTTTGTTCTAGAAAATATGAAAAATGGCATACCTAGTTTAGGAATCTCACTTACTTTTCCATCTACACATATGTTAGAAATGTGTGCATTTGCTGGTTTTGATTGGGCTTTAATAGATTGTGAGCATGGTAGCATGTCTAATGAGTCTGTAGAATCTTTAGTAATTGCTTCAGAAGCATCAAATATAGTACCAATATTGAGACCATCTACTGCTTTTAGTACTAACCTTGGCCCATTGCTCGATAGGGGTGTTATGGGTGTTCAATATCCCCATATTAGTACATTAGATGAAGCAAATAAAATTATTGAACAAACAAAATACCCACCTAAAGGCTTTAGAGGAATTGGATCTTCTGCTTTACGTATATCAAAATATGATATTGGGGTTTCGCGATCAGAATATATGAAATGGGCTAATTCGAATATCCTTATTTGTATTCAAATAGAAGATAAAATTGGTTTAGATAATATTGAAAAATTATCACAAATAGATGATATAGATGTAATTTTTGTAGGTCCTACAGATTTATCTATTTCTCTTGGTTATATGGAAAGAAATGAAGAATTTGATAAATTATTAATCGACACATTAGAAAATATCGTAAAATTAGGAAAAATTGCTGGTTGTGCTGGCACCCCTAATTGGCTTAATGAATACCGTGATATAGGAGTTAATTATCTATATACCCATATTCCTTCACTTATAAACTCTGCCACAAAAGACATGGTAACCAAAAACAATAAGTAGTGCTCATACTTGTATTTTATTTAAAAAAGTTTTAGCACCATCTTTTAACCAAGTATCAAATGAAGTCATAAGAAATTTAGCACCTAATTCAACATATTTCTGAACATTTTCGTCAGTGACAAGAGTTCCTGCGATTTTGTTATGACTAACAATTTTATTTATTGCTTTATCAATTGTTGATTGAACTTGTGGATGCGATATATTTCCCAAGTGGCCTAAACTTTGCGCAAGATCGCCTGGAGCTACGCTAAATACATCTATATTGTCCACCGACAAAATTGCATCGAGATTATTTATTGCTTCAATATCTTCAATTAAAACCACAACAAGTGTTTCATTGTTTGCTTTTTCAAAATAATTAATTACACCGATTCCTTGCCTGCTTACAAAATTACCTCTTTTGCCAAGTGGAGCAAATTTAGCACCTTCTACGACACTTTCTGCATCTTGCTTAGTATCTACATGAGGTACAACAATTCCTTGTGCACCTACATCAAAAGTCCTGTATATAAGTCCTTGTTCTTTATAGTTAACTCTAACTATTGATGTCATTCCATATAAATCAGCAGCTCTAGTTAAATTTGGTATATCTTTAAAATCGATAGCACCATGTTCTGTTTCGATCCATATCCCATCAAATCCTAATTGACTTACAAATTCCACCATATCTGGGCTAAAGGCAACTGGTGACATGAGAACAGTCGTTAATTCACCATTGGCAAGTTTCCTTTTGATTTTATTTGGACGTAATTCGATCATGTTTTATCCTCCTTCATTTTTATCAAAATCTATTAATATGCTTAGATATTTAATTGAATGATTTTGATAGATATCTTTTTGTAATGTTTTAACACTGTTATATAAACCCTTTTCAGTATCAAAATATCCTGTATTACTTAATGTATAGTTATCTAAAAGCTTATATATTTTATTTCCATTTATCCAATACATTTGTATTGTAATATCTACTGCAGGAGGTTCATAGATTACAAAGTAGGAATCTTTATTGATATTTTCTTGATAAGAAGTTTCATTTTGATATAGGGTCCAGCCATGGTCTCCTATAGTGGTTTTTAAATGTTCATAGGCTAAAAAGCTTGTTAAATTGTTGTCAAATTCAAGAATATCTATATATGAACATATATGGCTACCGTCAATATTAACATCTGGATATTTGCCAAAAGTTATCATTGGATATTTATTGAAGGGCTCATACTGCAAATATAATTCTCTTGATGGCTCAGCAGACTCTAATTCATGAATAACAACATTGTGTTCTTTATTTATAGTTTTACACCACTTGGTTTGATTACTAATTACGGAGTTATTTAATAAATTAAAATCTTCAATACTTTCAAAATAACTTTCACACAAGTTGGTATTAAATTTACAAAGTTTATCTTTTTTGTTTAATGAAAGATTTGTTTCAACTGGTGTAGGTGTTACTGTAGGGATACTTGCTTGGTCACCCTCGAGGTAATAATCCAAATCCTGCTCTTCAGAACAAGCAATTACAATTAATAATAATGATATAAGTAAAAATCTCACGATATGATATATTCCTTATTTAAAGTTTGAGTTTTATGGATTTCATTAAACTTTTTTAAACCTTTTGCAGTGTCACTCGCTATTCTAGAGCTATCTTTTGTATTTATCCTTAGTTTAAATAACCAGTATGTAAACTCTTTTAGCTCTGTAACTTCTCGGGTATCTCGGGTTTCTCCATAGTTAAGTTTTTGAAATTGATTTATTAATGTCTTTTCGGAATATCCATAAATTTTTTTATATGCTTCAGATGTGACATTTGCATAATTTGTTCGACCATTGGAATATCTTTCTTTTTGAATTTCTTCTTCTACAGCATATAAAAGACATTCTTCAGTGATAATGCCATAGAAATAATTTAAATGGCCTGTATATTTATCAAAACCTATAGCCTGTTTAAAAGAGTTTGAAGTATATCCATTAGGGATAATATTGTTGAATAGTAATTCATGAGCATCTTTAGCAGGAATTAGATCCCGTGATACATTAATTATTCTGTTTGCCAGCATTTTCCAATCAAATGCTTCTTTTTGCAGTAGATATTTGTAAGTAAATTTCCCAACAAGTTCTTCAGGAATGTTCCAATATTTAATTACATTTAGTAATTCTTTGATCCAATCATTACCGTTTATGACAGATTGCTGAAATATACCGATCAAATCTCGATTCTCAATTTTTTCGCTTGATTTATTCATAGGATTATCGCACTGAATATCTTTTTTAGTTTCCATGACACCTTTTATATTTTTTTCCACTTCCACACGGACATTGATCATTTCTTCCTATACGCGAACTTGTAATTCCAGTTGTATTGCTGCTTGAATTAGTTATTGGCATTTTATTTTGTATTTTGTAGTCTCTTGAATCGGCAATATTAGATACGTTGAATATACTTTGTGAAATACCTTGGCCTATCTTTTCAATAAGAGTGTCAAATAAATTACGTGATTGACTCTTATACATCACTAAGGGGTCTCTTCCATAGGCTTGTAATCCTATACTTTCTCTAAGGTTTTGCATTGTTGTTAAATGTTCTACCCAAACAGAATCCATAACTCTTAACATAAAACCTATTTGCAATGCTTTGTAATTTTCATTTTCAATAAATTGTTCTTGATACAATTTTTCAAAATATTGTAGTGCAATAAATATAAAATCCTCTGCATTATTAATTTCTTTTGGAACAAATTCATCAAATCCTGGTAAAATCCTATTTAAATCTATAATTAATGCGTCATTAGATTGGTTAATATTTTCGTTAATATTTTCTTCATAAAACGAATCAACTATATTTTCAATTTCTTTTATAAATATTTCTTTAAGTATTTCCAGAAGATTATTATTGTTTAATATATTCATTCTTTGATCATATATAATGGTTCTTTGAATATTCATAACGTCATCATATTCAACCAAATGTTTTCTGATATCGAAATTGCTCCCTTCCACTTTTATTTGAGTCTGGTTTATTGCTCGAGTTACCCAGGAATGAGTTACAGGCTTATCGTCCATTCCTACTTTGTTCATTATGTTTTGTACTCTGTCCATACCAAATCTTCTCATTTGGTCATCTTGCAAAGAAACATAAAATTGTGTTGTACCAGGGTCACCTTGTCTTCCAGATCTGCCTCGTAGCTGATTATCTATTCTTCTTGCTTCATGTCTTTCGGTTCCTATAATGTAAAGACCGCCTAATTCAATAACTTTACTATGCTCCTCTTCCCAATCAGAAGGATCACGATCTTCGGGATTGCCACCTAAAACAATATCTGTACCACGTCCTGCCATGTTTGTTGAAACAGTAACAGCACCTAATCTTCCAGCTTGTGAAACAATTGAAGCTTCTTTCTCGTGTTGTTTAGCGTTAAGTATTTGATGAGGTATACGTTGTTTTTTTAACAAACTACTCAATTGTTCAGACTTTTCAATAGAAGCAGTACCGATAAGAACAGGTCTTTGTAATTGATATAACTCATTTATATGGTCTACTACTGCATTAAATTTATAGTTTTCATTTAAGAAGATTTGATCATTCAAATCTTCTCTTAACATTGGACGGTGTGTAGGTATACTAACTGACTCTAGCTTATATATTTTATAAAATTCTTCAGCCTCAGTAGCAGCTGTACCTGTCATTCCTGATAATTTTTTATACAATCTAAAATAGTTTTGTAAAGTAATACTTGCATAAGTTACGCTTTCTTGCTGTATTTTGACATTTTCTTTTGCTTCCAAAGATTGATGTAACCCTTCTGAATACCTTCTGCCAGGCATTAATCTTCCTGTAAATTCATCAACTATAACTACTTCTCCATTTGATACTACATAATCAACATCCTTTTGAAATATATAGTGGGCTTTCAATCCATTTTCTACATAATGAGCAAGTAAATAATTTTCTTCAGAATACATATTATCAACTTTTAAAATGTTCTCTATTTTAGTTATACCGTCTTCAGTGAGAAGAACAGAGCGTTCTTTTTCACCAATTTCAAAGTCTTCTTCATGTTTTACTTGCTTTACTGCAAGATTGACTTTCTTATATACATCTGTAGGTTGTTGAGATGGACCACTAATAATTAATGGTGTTCTTGCTTCATCAATTAAGATATTGTCTACTTCATCAACAATGGCAAAATTTCGATTTCTTTGAGATAACTGATGATTTTGAATTACCATATGGTCTCTTAAGTAGTCAAAACCAAATTCGTTATTAGTACCATAAGTTATATCCGCCATATAGGCGTCTTGCCGAGAACATTCAATCAGTTGAGGGAGGTCTTTATTTGTATCAAAATTTCCATTGTAGAGAAACGCTTTTCCATTATATTGTAAACAAGCAATTGAAAGCCCAAGAAAATTGAATACTGGCCCCATCCAAGAACAGTCTCTTCTGGCTAAATAATCGTTTACTGTAACTAGATGAACCCCATCCCCCAATAATGCATTTAGGTATAAGGGTAAAGTTGCTGTTAAGGTTTTTCCTTCCCCTGTTCTCATTTCGGCAATAGAACCTTGATGCAAGACAATGCCACCCATTATTTGTTCATCGTAATGTCGTTGCCCTAATATCCTGGTTGAAACTTCCCTCACAGTGGCAAATGCTTCTGGTAGTATTTCGTCCAATGGTGTATCGCTAGAAATCTTATTGCGAAAATATTCTGTCTTATCTGCTAACTCTTCATTGGTTAGTTTTTGTGTGGATTCCTCTAATGAATTTATTATATCTACTTTTTCTTGAAGCCGTGTTATAACTTTATCATTAGAGTCAGAAAATATATTCAATAATTTGGCAAACATTGATACTCGCTTCCATATTATTCTTCGTTGAACATAGCTCCTACTGAAAGGCCATTATGAATTCTATGTATTGCCTCCCCAAGTAATGGTGCAACTGAAAGAACAGTAATTTTATCGGAAGGGTTTTTTTCTTCTAAAGGTAAAGTGTCCGTAATAATTAATTCCTTTAATGAGCTTTCTTCTATTCTTGCTGTGGCTGAACCTGAAAGGACGCCATGCGTAACACAAGAATATATTTCCTTAACCCCGCTATTCATAAGAGCATCAATCGTAGATATTAGAGAGCCTCCAGTATCTAATTCATCATCAACTGTCAGTGCAATTTTACCTTTTACATCACCAATGATATTTAATACTTCCGTAACATCATTATTTCCAGTTCTTCTTTTTTCCATAATTGCTAATGGTACATTAAGTCCTGCTGCAATATTTCTTGCTCTTTTAGTTGCCCCCATATCAACAGCAACAACAACCATATTAGGTATATTTTTTTCTTTTATATATCTAGTTAATATTGGAATCGCAGTGAGTTCATCTACTGGGATATTAAAAAAACCTTGGATTTGTCCTGCATGTAAATCAACGGTAAGAACTCTGTTAGCTCCAGCGGTAGATATTAAATCTGCAATTAATCTAGCAGTTATAGGAACTCGAGGTTGGTCTTTTTTATCTGTTCTACCGTATGCAAAATATGGAATTACTGTAGTTATTCTGCCAGCAGATGCTCTTTTAGCAGCGTCTATCATTATAAGAGTTTCCATAATTTTGTCATTTACTGGATTGCTGAATGGCTGAACTATAAATACATCTCTCTCGCGAATATTTTCTTCAATTTGTACAAATGTATTATCATTTGCAAACTTATGTATATTGAGTCTTCCGTTTGAAATCCCTAAATATTCACATATAGAGTCAGTTAGTTTTAGATGAGATGTTCCACTCAAAACACGTAATTCTTTATAATCTGCCATTACTTTCCCTCATAAGTAGGTTTTCTTTTTTCACGGAAGGCTTGAACACCTTCACGATGATCTTGAGATGTTAAAGTTATTGTTTCTGCTGCGGCAGCCATTTTCATAGCAGTTTCTAGATCAAATTCCAATCCCTTATACAGCATAAGTTTAGCAATGCGGATTGCTATTGGAGGTCCATTTGCAATTCTGGTAGCCATATCCATAGTAAAATCTTCCAACTCATCTTCTTGAACTAAATGATTAAGTAAACCATGATGCTTTGCTTCTTCTGCTTCTAGGAAATCTCCAGTAAATAGCAATTCAGCTGCTTTTGATACACTTCCTAAAGCTTTTGCATATAACCATGTGCCACCATATCCAGGGAATAACCCAATTCTAACGAAGGCAACCATAAATCTTGATTTAGGGGTTCCTATTCTAATATCGCATGCACATGCTAAATCAAATCCAGCCCCTACGGCCGCACCGTTAACCATAGCAATTGTAGGTTTTTCCATTCGTTGGAGGCCTAGTATCATAGCTTGAGCTGTTTTAAATCCTCTGCGAATTTCTTCAGCTCCTCTTTCACCAGAATGTGGGCCTTGATTATCACCACCTGCCATTCCTCCAGTGTCTGCCCCAGAACAAAACCCTCTACCTTCTCCGGTTAATATTAGTACTCTTGCATTATCGTCATCGGAAACTTTTTCAATTGCATCCACAAGTTCTAAACCCATTTCTCGAGTTATAGAATTTAATTTTTCTGGCCTTCGAAGTGTTAGTTTTGCAATTTTTGTTTCTGGATTAATATCTAATGAAATATTATTATAATCAGGCATCTGATAACATCCTTATATATTGGAAAATAATTAAATAGAACCAATATATTCTACAGTGATTAAATCTGTAAATCAATCAAATGGAGTGTTTTGAAAATTATTTAGAAGGGTGAGTCATTTTATCAGGTGACTGGGCAAATAATATTACAAAAGTCCCTAATAAAAACATTACTAATAACCCATTGAATGCTTGCGTGTATGTTTTCATAGAGTCATAAGTTAAACCAATAATAATCGGACCTAATGCAGATGCTCCAGTAGTAAAAGGTGTTAAAAATCCTCTTATAGATCCAACAAATTCTCTTCCATAATAATCTGCCCAAGCTACATTGCTCAACACAATATGCCCGCCAACACAAATCCCATAAATTACTGCAAACAATAGTAGCATAAATACTGAAGTTCCAAAAAATTGTAGAATAGCTAATCCTGTAGCACAACCAATATATAAAATTGCCATGCAATACTTAACTTCTATTTTTTCGACTAAAAAACCCCAAACCAATCTTCCAAACGACGCTGTAACCGCATGAACACTTAATACTAAAGCAGCAATACTTGTTGAAAAACCAAGATCTGTAATATAACTAAATTCATGTACTACCACCGATGCAACACCAACACCTCCTATGAGCATGGAAAATGTTAATATCCAAAGTGTTTTGGTTTTCAAAGCTTCGTTTAATGTCCAAGATTTATCAGTAATATTTTTCTTGTTTTCAAATAGATTAGAATCAATTTCTGATTGGTCTTTTGCTCCATCAGGTAAGAGTCCAATATCTTCAGGTTTCCGTACCATTAATGTTGATACTGGAAAAAGTAAAAAGAAGAATATTATCGCAATTAAAATCCATCCCATACGCCAACTTGAATTCAAAATGACAAAACCTACAGCTGGGGCAAGAATTGCCCCAGCAGCCGTATTTCCCATAGTACTAAAGGCTGTAGCTCGTCCTCTATAGAGTATGAACCATTTTAATACGGTTGCATTTGCTACTACTCCGCCCATACCTGCTCCACCAGCAAGGCCTACTAATATAAATGCTAAATAGAATTGCCAAATAGAATTTACTTGAGTTAATAACAAACATGCTATACCGCCAGCAATTGAAGAAACTACCATGATTAACTGCGGTCCTTTATTATCAACATATTTACCTAAAAAAGGTGCAAGTCCGGCAATAACAAATGTTCTGAGAGTAAGAGCACCAATTAGTGTTGATCGACTCCATCCAAGATCTTCTGACATGGGTTTTAAAAATACACCAAAGGTAAAACTTTGCATTCCACCACCAGCAAAAGAGCCTAAGAAAGCACCGATCACTATTATCCATCCATAAAAAAACGGTGTTTTGCTATCAACTATTTGATATCTATTTTTCTTTATTTTCATTTAATATTTAACTCAATTATTTTTTAAATACTTTAGTACAGTTTTTCATTAAAGTGTGTTAAAAAAACAACTGTTAAATCAATTACTTAAATTATTTGAGATAATTTACGATATGGCAATATATACGAATCTAAATTCAAAGAATATCTTTGTGTATGAGTTGCCATATCGAGTCTATTTCTACTTGAATTGATGCTTTATATATGTTTTCATATACCTAATAATATATAAGGAGTAGAGCTATGGATAATGCAGTTATTGTAAGTGGAGCACGAACACCAATAGGCAGGTATGGCGGCGCATTTAAAACTATGAAAGCTTCAGATCTAGGAGCAATTGCAATTAAAACTGCAATTGACAGATCTGGTATAAAACTATCAGATGTTGAAGAAGTAATATTGGGTAATGCACTACAAACTGATGAAGCAGGTTATGCCGCTAGGATGGCCTCATTAAAATCAGGAATTTCCCATGAAGTACCAACAATAGCTATAAATAGACAATGTTCATCTGGTTTAGAAGCAATAAATATTGCAGCACAAATGATTCTCTCTGGAGCAATAGATGTAGCAGTTGCTGGGGGCATAGAACATATGTCTGGTGCACCATACTTGATGAGAAATATTCGTTGGGATGGTTTAAGAATGGGAGATGGTAAGCTCCAGGACTCACTAATAGAAGGTCTAAATTGCCCAGCTAACCAGTATCATATGGGAGTTACTGCAGAAAATGTTGCTCAGGAATTTGAAGTATCAAGAGTTGACCAAGACGAATTAGCAGCCATGAGTCATCAACGAGCTGTTAAAGCAATTGAAAATGGAAGATTTGAAAAATATTTAGTATCTGTAGATGTGCCTCAGCGAAGAGGTGATCCTATAATAGTATCTGCTGATGAACAACCTAGATCAGATGCTAGTGTTGAGTCTTTATCAACACTTAAACCTGTTTTTAGAGAAAATGGAACAGTAACTGCAGGAAATTCTTCTGGAATTAACGATGGTGCTGCTGCAGTAGTTATAATGTCTGAATCGAAGGCCAAAGAGTTGGGGTTAAAACCAATAATGAAATGGGTTAATCGTTCAGTAGCTGGTGTAGACCCTTCATTAATGGGTACAGGACCTGTCCCAGCAGTACAAAAATTGATCAAGAAAACAGGAATTAATTTAACTGATATAGATTTAATAGAGTTGAATGAAGCTTTTGCTTCCCAAGCTTTGTATTGCATGAGGGAATTAGATTTAGATATAGAGGTTACCAATGTAAATGGTAGTGGAATATCCTTAGGACATCCAGTTGGCGCCACAGGAGCTATAATGACTGTTAAATTGATGGAAGAAATGGAATATCGTGATATGAACCTTGGCTTAGCAACAATGTGTGTGGGTGGTGGCCAAGGTTGTGCAACAATTTTTGAACGTTTGAATTAAATTAGGGAATATCATGAGTACAACAAGCCAGGTAACAAAATTTATATTAGAGACAGATTTTAATTCACTAAATCCTGAGGTTATTCACGCTGGGAAAAAAGCATTTATTAATTTTTTAGCTGTTTCTATCTATTCATCAAGAGATCCAAGTTTGAAAATATTGTTAGATTTATTTGCTGAAAATACAAATAAGGAACTTGCATCTATAGTTGGAACAAATATAAAAAGTAATTTAGATAATGCAGCCTTAGCAAACGGATATCTTGGACATTTAGAAGATTTTGATGATACCCATTTCCCTACTATCATACATCCTTCCTCTCCTACTTTTCCTTCTGCTTTAGCTTTAGCAGAAAATCTCTGTAAAAGTGGAAAAGAATTTTTACTAGCTTCAATACTAGGTATCGAAATTTGTTGCCGAGTGGGTGTAGCAATGCATCCATCTCATTATGATCAAGGTTGGCATATAACAGGAACTACTGGTGTATTTGGTTCTGCTGTTGCTTCGGGTATTTTATTAGACTTAAATGATATTCAATTAAAAAACTGCTTAGGTATTGCAGGTACCCAAGCTGCCGGTGTTAGAGAAGTATTTGGAACTATGTCAAAACCATTTCATGCAGGTCGGTCTTCACAATCAGGTTTATTAGCAGCAAATTTAGCATCAAAAGACTTTACTTCAGCAACAAATATTTTTGAAGGGAGACGAGGTTTTTTTGATGTCCTTGCGCCTGATTATGACTTGAGTATTTTAACTGGTAATTTTGGTTCGCAATGGGAAATATTACAAAATGGACTTAAGCCTTATGCTTGTGGTGTTGTAAACCATCCACTAATTGATGCCATGATAAAATTTAAGAATGAGAATGAATTTAATATAGACAATATTAAAAGTATTAAAGCTTATGTGCATCATTTAGTCCCAGAATTAGTTGGTCACAAACAACATCCTACTATTGGATTGGAAGGTAAATTTTCTTTTCACCATAGTATGGCTGTTGGGTTATTGTACGGACGAGCTACTCCATTAGAATATACCGATACCATGGTCAAAGATACTCTAGTAGAAAAAATTAGAAATATAATACAGTGTGAGGTACGTGAAGACTTTTCTGAAGAACAAGCTATAGTTGAAATTGTTTATACAGATAACACTACAGTTGTAGTTGAAGTAGAAAATTGTTCGGGATCTCCTGATAATCCTTTAACTGACAACCAACTAAATGATAAATTTAATATACTAGTTGAAGGTGTTCTAGGGAAAAAAAGAACTGAGGAATTGCTTTCTATTCTTTGGAACCTTGAAGAAGTAGATAATATAGCTTCAATTTTACCAATGATGAATTCTTAAAATATGTTGGTTTGAGCTCTATTGATTGTCTAAATGAGTTTAAGTTCATGGTTCTATTTATTAGCTTCTTGAAATGCTGTTTCAAATCCACGTATCGATCCTTTTAATTCATCTTCTGTTACACAGTAAGAAATTCTAAAATATCCTTGCTTTCCAAAAGCAGATCCAGGTACAACTAAAACATTTTGATTTTTTAACAATTGAGTAAAATCTCTATCATTGAGTAGAGGTGACTTAGGGAACATGTAAAATGCACCTTCTGGTTTTTTTAATTCATATCCTATATTGGATAATGCATTAAATAAAAAATCTCGTTTTTGAGTATATTCTGTTATGTCAACAGTAATATCTTGTAAACTTCCAATAATGTTTTGCATTAATGCAGGAGCATTAACAAATCCAAGTGTGCGGTTGCAAAAAACCATAGCATCAATCAGATTTTCTGGATCCTTCAATAATGGATTAACCGATATATAACCTATACGCTCTCCAGCTAGTCCCAAGTCTTTTGAATGTGAAGTAGCAATTATTGTTCGGTCATGAAATCTATACAAGAAAGGATATCTTTTGTCATCATATATTATCTTTCTATATGGTTCATCGCTAATAATAAAAATACTGATATTAAGTTCTCTTTCCTTTTCTTGGATGGCATTGACGATATCGCTGATAACTTCTGGAGGATAAATTACTCCAGTAGGATTATTTGGGGAATTAATAATCACAGCTTTAGTATTAGCAGTGATAGTTGTTTTAAGTTCACTAATGTTCGGGTAAAAGTTTTCATCACAATCTACAACTAAAGACTCTCCATTATGATTATCAATATAAAATCGATATTCTACAAAATAAGGATTAAGAATAATAACATTGTCACCTTCATTTAATAATGTTTTTAAAACAACATTAAGAGCTCCCCCCGCCCCACAGGTCATGATTATATTATCTTCAGGAAATTCTAATTGGGTTTCTCTACTGAGGTTTTCTGCTATTGCTTTTCTAGTGAATTGATATCCTGAATTTGACATATACCTGTGAATCCCTTTAGGAGGATTATTAGCAATATTTTGCAACGAAGTGTAAAATTCTGGAGGAGGCTCCATAATAGGATTTCCCAAAGAAAGATCAAATACATTTTCAGCACCAAATTTTTGTTTTAATATAGCACCTTCCTCGAACATTTTTCTAATTTCAGAACCCTGTTCTAGAAAACTTTCAATCTTTTTAGAAACGTATCCCATAATCACCTATAGTTTTTGTATATAAAAGAAATTTATCATTAAAAAGATTAGTAATCAACCTTTCTTATATTTACACTATTTGTATGTACTTTAATTAATTACTGACCTCTGATATACTCCTCTGGCGTCTAAAAATTTCAACTAAAACGATAGGAGACCTATGCCCGGAATTGCAGTTATTGGAGGACAATGGGGTGATGAAGGTAAAGGCAAAATTATTGATTATCTAGCCGAAAAAACCCAATATGTTGTGAGATATTCTGGAGGAAATAATGCTGGTCATACAGTAATTAACTCCGAAGGTGAATTTGCTTTGAATTTAATCCCATCTGGAATATTTTGGCAAAATGTGACTCCTGTAATTGGAAATGGTTTAGTTGTTGATCCCGAAGTTGTAACTCAAGAAATATTTGCTCTTCAAAATAGAGGAATAAACACTGAAAAATTGATAATAAGTGATCGTAGCCACGCAATTATGCCATACCATATTTTATTAGATCAACTTGAAGAACAATCAAAGGGAAACGATGCTATCGGAACCACAGGAAAAGGTGTTGGTCCCGCATATGTGGATAAAATATCACGAATAGGAATACGTATTGGTGAACTAGCTAATCTGTATTCCGATCCTTCCTCAATTAACAGTTTTCTAGAAAAGTTAACCAATATACTTAATATTAAAAATAATATTATTACAAAAATATATAATTCAGACCCAATAGAAATCGAACCATTGTTTGAAGATTGTAAAGTATGGGGAGAAAGATTGTCTAAGTATGTATTTCAAACTGATCACATATTACATGATGCCTTGGAAAGAGGTGAAAATGTATTGTTTGAAGGCGCCCAAGGTGCCTTATTGGATATTGACCATGGAACTTATCCATTTGTAACTTCATCTTCACCTACAATTGGTGGTGTATTTACAGGTACAGGTGTCCCCTACACTGCTATTAATGAAGTTGTTGGAGTTTTTAAAGCTTATTGTACAAGGGTTGGTTCTGGGCCAATGGTTACTGAATTGCATGATGAGGTAGGAGAAAATATACGGGAAAAAGCCAAAGAATACGGAACCACGACTGGAAGAGCAAGAAGAGTTGGATGGTTTGATGCTGTTGCAGCAAGATTTTCAGCCCATATTAACGGATTTACATCTATAGTATTAACTAGATTAGATGTTTTGGATGGATTTGATGAATTAAAGATTTGCAATAAGTATCAGTTTGGTGATAAAACTATATCAGATTTTCCTACTGACAATGCAACATTGAATAGATGTGAACCTATATATGAAACATTACAAGGCTGGTCAGATCCTACAGCATCTATGACTGGTCTAGATAATTTTCCAATTAAAGCATTAGAATATGTGAAAACTTTAGAAAAATATATTGGGGTGCCTATAAAAATAATATCCACTGGTCCTCAAAGAGAAGAGACAGTTTTAGTAGAAAGTTTTGTAAATGAAATTTAAGGAGGCTCTATGAAACTACTATTATTTGATGATTATCAACTAGGTGTTTTAAATAAAGACGGAAATGTTGTCAATGTTTCTCAAGAGGTGGAAAATTTCGATAAGATGCCACCAAATTTACGAGTTGTAGAAGTTATAAATAACTGGTCTAAATATCAACCTAAATTTAATAATTGTATTGAAAATAATTCGGGAACTGATATATCAGGCCATAAAATTTTACCTCCATTGCCAAAACCAGGCAAAATGGTTTGCATGGCAGTAAATTATATGGAGAATGGTACTCGAAGTGAACCAGCCCCTATAAATGCTTTCCTCAAGTCACCTAATTCAGTTATTGGGGATGGTGATACGATTGAAATGTCGGAACAAGATGCTATCGTTTTTGAGCATGAAGCTGAGTTAGCAATGATTATTGGTAAAGAGGCAAAAAATGCTAAGCAAGATGACTGGAGAGATTACATATTTGGTTATATGAATTTTATTGATGTTTCTTCACGAGGTCTTGGTGCTCCCCCAATGGATAGTTTCTTTGCAATGAAATCTCCAAATACTTCTGCTCCTATGGGCCCCTTTATCGTTACAGCCGATGAAATTCCAGATCCACTAAATTTAGATGTAAAGCTATGGGTTAATGGCAAATTGCGACAAGATTATCATACAAGTGATATGGCTCATAAAATTCCTCGCTGCATTGAGTGGACTTCATCTATAACAAAGTTGAACCCAGGAGATATTGTTCCTACTGGGACAAATCATAGAGGATTAGGACCAATACATGATGGTGATAAAATCGAAATGGAAATTGAAAATATGGGAAAACTAACTGTGTTTGTCAAAGACTCATTAAAACGCCAATGGGCAGATGAAACAAGGCTAGAGCGACAAGAAAAAGGAGAAAAGGAGACTATGGCTCCTCGAATTAAGTAAATATATAATATATGGAGTTTATTTTATGAAATTATTATTATTTGATCGTGATAAATTAGGTGTCTATAAAGGAGAGAACATAGTTGATGTATCTGGCGCTATAAGTGGCAATACATATTTTTCTCCACAGGGAATTATGAATGATATTATAGCTAATTTTAGTAGTTATAAATCTAAAATACAAGAAATAGTTAATGCAAACGATGGAGTGCCGGCTAGTTCAGTAAAAATTAGTGCACCACTCCCCTATCCTAATCAATTAATTGCAATGGCTGTTAATTACATGGAATTTGGAGCAAGATCTGCACCAGCTCCAATTAATGCTTTTCTAAAGTCTCCAGATTCAGTAATTGGGAATGGAGATACTGTTGAATTACCTTCAGCAGATGCAGCAATATTTCATCATGAAGCTGAATTGGGTTTGGTGATAGGTAAAAAAGGATTTAAGATCCAAGCTAAAGATGCATACGATTATATATTTGGTTATGTTAATTTTATCGATGTTTCTGCGAGAGGTTTAGGTAATGGTAGTTTTTATTGGGGAAAATCATGGGACACTTTTGGTCCAATGGGTCCTTGTATTACTACTGCAGATGAAATATCTGACCCTCAAAATCTTGATATTAAATTATGGGTTAATGATGTTTTAAGGCAAGATTTTAATTCCAATGATATGGGCCATAATATTGCAAGATGTATTGAATGGGTCTCACAAACAACAGTTTTGGAACCTGGAGATATTATTGTTACAGGTACTAATCACCAAGGATTAGGTGCTATTCAAGATGGTGATAAAATAGAAATAGAAATAGAAAATCTAAATCGTTTAACAGTTTATGTTAAAGATAATTTAAAACGTGAATGGCCTACAGGTATTGATCAAGCTACTGCTGATCGTGCTGCTGGTAGAACTACTAGTGGTGGATTTGGCGAAAGGAGTTAAGTATGGTTGCTGAAGAAGGTAAAATATTATTAGATTGGGATGCTCTTGAAATCGGTGAAACCTTTCCTGTATATGAATATATGATTCAACAGGATAATATTGATCAATTTCGCAAAGGAGTCATGGACCAGGACGCATCATTCCCTACAATTTCTCACAAAGTAGATGTAAGGCAATATGATAAAAGATATACAGATAATGGTTCAGTAAATGCTAGATGTTCTTTCTTTTGTTATAATACCCCGATTCCCGGGAAACGATTATTTGTTACTGCATGGATTGCTGATAAATATTTAAAAAGGGGAAAAAATTATATTGTTACTGAAGCTGTTACTACTGATGAAGATGGTCGATTAATTGATCGTGTTATAACCCATGAAATGAAACAACCAGGGGAAGTAGGGAAAAAATGGGGATAGAATATAGGAGTTACAATTTAGGAGACGAAATAACACCATTAGTAAAAACAATGTCCCAAGAAGCTATAAATGACTTTGAGGGCAGTGCTGGTGTAAAACACCCAACACAATTTACTGATACTGAATTTGCACAAGAAAGATTAGGTACTGCTGGAACGATAGCTTCAGGAAGAATGTCTGTAACGTTTTGTTTAGAATTAATGCGGCGCAATTTTGGTGCTGATTCATTCAATCGCACAGGTATGGTAGATTTACGAAACTTACGACCAGTCCGTCCAGGAAACACAATAACATTTACTGGTAAAATTATTGATATTTCACGAGAAGCAAATGGTAATAAAGTTACCGTCGAAATAAACGCAACAAATGATGAAGGTAATCTTACTGGCGTTGGTAAAGGTAGTGTAATTGTCCCTAGTGGATTTTTTGCTCCAGAAGAATAAATAAGGAGAATTTAATGCTCGAACCTTTAGGTAAGTATGAAACTGCAATGGTAGTAACCGCTCATCCAGATGATGCAGAATTTGGTTGTTCTGGCACTGTAGCCAGATGGATTTCTGAAGGCACACAAGTTGTCTATGTATTAGTGACTGATGGTAGTAAAGGGACAGAAGATCGATCTATTTCCCCTGAACAACTTGCTGAAATCAGAAGAAATGAGCAAATTGAGGCAGGTAAAATATTAGGGCTAAAAGACGTGGCTTTTTTAGATTATCCTGATGGGTATTTGGAACCTTCACTAGATGTAAGGAAGGACATTTCTAAACAAATTCGTATTCATAAACCACAAATACTAATTACAACAAACCCTAATAGAACTTTAACTGGTGAAAATTATATCGGGCATCCAGATCATTTTGCAGCAGGTGAGGCTGCATTATCAGCTGTGTATCCATCAGCAAGAGATCATTTGACTTTTCCTGAACTTGATAAAGAAGGCTTGGAGCCACATAAAGTAAGAGAAGTTTTAATAATAGGTCATGATAACCCTAATATTTGGTTTGATATTACAGATTCTATTGATACTGCAGAAAAAGGACTTCTTGCACATAAAAGTCAGTTAGGCCAAGAAGCTGCTGATAGAACAAGAGAACGTAAACGTGAAATAGGTCAGCTTTATGGAGTTCAGTATGCCGAACATTTTAAGGGGTTTGTAATTCGGTAATTTTTCAACTAATTAAAAGTAGCATGTTTTCAAACAATTACAATTTTGATACCTTATATCCTGAAATTTTAACTATTGGAACTTATACTGAATTTGCTCCATTTTCATACGAATCCGAAGATGAAATTATTGGTTCAGATTTAGTATTTCTACGTCAATTTGCACAATCTATTGGATATAAAATTAGTATAATTACTATGAATTTCTCTGAACTCTGGGAAGCACCTAACCAAAATAAGTGTGATATTGCAGCTGCGGGTATAATGGCTAGAAATGATCGAGATATAGGCATTCATGCGAAATGGAGTAACCCATATTTAGAAGTTTATAGATCTTTATTGGTAAGAAAACACGATAGCCATCTATTTAATTCGCTTCGTAACTTACTAGGCAAAAAAATTGTTGTTACCCCTGATTCCACAGCACATATCGATGCAATTGATAGATATGCCTCAATTGGAGCACAAATAGTTCCTTTTGTTGAATCTCAAGAAAAAGTAGTTATAGATCTTTTGGATAATAAAATAGACGCTTTTGCAGAAGGCAATATAAGTAATGAGTTTTTAAAAAATAAATATGGGGGCTCGTTGTTATCTTTATGTGATCTCCATGTAATGGATGAGAAAGAAACGTTAAATTTTGTAGTTCGAGCACACAGTGACCATTTATGGGAGTATCTAAATTATTTTATTAGCTCCAATCAATACTAGCCTATAAAGAATACATTTTACCTTTAGCAATTTCTTCATAATTTTCTCGTCTCCATCTGTATGGCAACTCTATTATCTCTCCAGGCGTATTACATGAATGTAAAACATTCAAGGCATCCTGTGCAATTACTTTTTGTTGTAATTTGTTGTTTGGTTCTCCCATCGGCCTTCCAAAAGGAAATTTTACATGCACAGTTCTAGGTGGTTTCACTACACCTGCCATTTCTTTATACATCATAATAATAACTGTTGGTATTCCTAAGGCTTCAATTTCTCTTGCTATAAGTCCACCTGACCTATTACAAACAGGTCAGGTAGAAGTTAAAACTACAGCATCAACATTGTCGGCTTTTAGATTTTGTGCAACTTCTTTTGCAGTTGTTTCACTAAGTAAATTAGGTTTTTGGATATATCCCATAAATGAATAATTAGTATTTGCTATCTTCCCTATAATTCCATCTTCTTCAAGCTCTTTGAAAATATCCAAAGGAAAGACACAATTAGGGTCTTTTTTAGGTCCAGTAGTATCATAATGAATGTGACTTACATTTAAATTACTTGTAGGAATAGCGATATCTATAGTCCTGTAAGACCAATCTCCTAAATTTTCAGGTCCATCAGTTTCAAATGCTTTTTGCTCAGATGTATAGAATCCACCTGTAGTTACCAATGCAATTTTGGATTCATTTATTGGTTTGGTAACATTTGCCCAAGGTATTTCTTCTTGTAATTTTGAACGTGTATGTGGCCCTTGCCATAATTCGGTAGCTTTTGCTTCCCATGTCTCTAGTGTATCGTTAAGGATATCAATGTTATTTTGTTCTCTGCTATGAACAGCTGCATTATAAATATCTCTCAAAAATTCAGAAATTACATTTTCATCTTTTACCCAACCTAAATACTTCAATTTTCCAAATTCGGCATCTGCATTTGGGGGGTTTAAAATATTTTTAACTTTATTTAAAAAATCTTCTTCCATATCATTCCTTTAGTTTAAATGACCTCTGTAAGTTGTATTCTCTCCTAAATATACAGTTCTTTCCCATTCACGTTTTAACGGATCTGCAATATTGACCTTAAGTGTTCCTATTGAATCTATAGTGAGTTCTAAAACATCGTTATCTTGTACTGGACCTAACCCTTCATGATTAGTACCACAACTTAGGATATCGCCTGAGTTTAGTGTCATAATATTTGTTGCGAATTCTATGAGCTCTGGCACACGATGTTCCATATCATCAGTATTATATCTGTGCATTATTTGATTATTATTTTTCAATTCCACGTTTAAATTGTTTGGATCATTTATTTCATCTTTTGTTACAATGCATGGTCCTATAGGTCCAAATGTGTCAAACGATTTGCCCATCCAGCTACCAGATCTCCAAGTACTTCTGCCTTCACCTCTTCCCGATACATCAACAAAACATGTATATCCAAAAATTGCATCAAGATGATTAGCCTGGGTAATATCTTTTGATGGTCCTTTCATAACAATCGCTAATTCAGCTTCATGATGAAAAACATATGGACTAGTATTATTGGGTAATATAACTGTGTCATTTGGCCCTATGATAGTTTCTGGTGATTTTAAAAACATATTAAGAGGGCGAGGATCTCTCTGAGCGTGTTCCCAATAGTTACCTATACAGCAGAGTATTTTACTTGGTCGAGGTAGAGGGGGTAGTAATTGTATACTTTCAAAAGAGATAGCATCATTATTTTTAACAATTTTAGAAATATCTTGACTATTAGATTCATAATTATCAATAACATTCACTATAACCTCTTGACCCGAAATACCTTTGTTCTGATATAGACTTGATATGTCTATTACTCCATTTTCAGTCATAATACCTGGATGAATATTATTATTGGTAGTTTTAAACAATACAATTTTCATAATTTGCTCTCATTGCCGATTCGTTAGATAATTATATATGTACATATATAGCGATGATTATATCATCTAAAAGTTTATCGTATATGAAAATTAATTATATTTTATTTGGAATAATGTTCCTTTTTTTCACCTTAGCGTGTGCTAGGTTCGATTTACCTAGAATTCAGGAGGATAAATTAAACTTGCCAGAAATAATTATACCAACGCCTACCCCGCCTTCAATTATTGCCGAAAAAGACAATAAAAAAGCTGATGATAAAGATGTAAATACAACAGAAAACAATGATATTGTCAAACCTAATCAAGATAGTAATATTGAAACCGAAGCTCTTCCAAAACTAGATGATCTATATATAGATAGTCTTTTTGGTTTTTCTATAAAATTTCCATCGAATTGGCAAGTAGATTCTACTAAAAGTGTACCATCTATAGCTGAAATCAAATTAACTGCGAATGATACAATTGGTGATATATACCTAGTATATACTGATGGTAATTCATCTAATAAAGATATCGTTGATCAATTTATAAGCCCTATCAAACAACAAACCAATTTTACTACCCTTTCAGAACTTAATCCCAGATTAAATAATGGTGTCGAAGCTTTTCAAATGGAGTATCAATGGGAAGATACCAATACAGTTAAAAAGGGATTTGTACAATCTGTAACAGATAAAATTAAAAATTATATTATATTATTTGAAGCGGATTCATCGATTTATGAAAACAATTTACCAATTATCCGTTTACTTGCTGATTCATTTCAATCACTTGAACCACAACCATATGATATTCCACGTTATGAAAGTTTAGTTTTGCACATAGATTCGGGTCCTATGAGTTTAGACCCAGCATTTGCTACTGGATCAAAATCCATACAATATATTCAACAAATCTTTAGTGGCTTAACAGGTTTTGATAAACATGGATATTTACAACCTGATATTGCTGATACTTGGTCAATATCAGATGATGGACAAGCTTATACATTTACTATCAAAGATAATGCTAAATATCATTCAGGTCGTAATGTTACTAGTGTTGATATCAAATATTCTTGGGAAAGAGCTTTACAGTCTCAAAATAATAAAAATGTACTCAACTACTTAGGAGATATTTTAGGTGCAACAGAGTTTAGTAGTGGGAAAATAAATAATTTAGAAGGTTTTAATATAATTAATGACCAGAAATTTGAAATCAAATTAGTTTCTCCAACTCCCTATTTTATTTCAAAACTCTCTCATTCTCATACTTTTTTGGTAGATCAAAATCAACTTGCCAGATACAGCGAAAATAATAGAGCTTGGGAAGCAAATCCTATAGGTACTGGCCCATTTGTAATGGGTGATTGGATCCCTGGTGTGATTATGTATTTATACCCATATCCAGATTATCATCTTAACAAACCTGAAATTGATAGCCTCATTTTTCGACTGTATGGTGGGAAGCCTGCTCTAATGTACCAATCTGGAGAAATAGATGCAACTACACTTTATTCTGATGAAGTTATTGATATTTATAACTCTAATTTAATTTATGGAGGATCTCCAATTAAAGAAAGCAATCTAATTAAATCTACTGAAATGAGTACTTACTATATTGGATTTAATACTCAGTCAATTCCTTTTGATGATATAAATGTCCGAAAAGCTTTTGTCGAAAGCAGTAATGTGCAAAATATTGTTAATAATTATTTTGACTCTGTTCATCAAAATGCATATGGATTAATACCTCCACAAATGCCAGATTTTAATTCTAATCTGAATCAAGATGATTATAAATATGACCCAGAATCAGCATTAAATCATCTATCGAATTCAAAGTATTATATTGATAAAACACTACCTGATATATTTTATAGCACACCAGGATATAGTGGACCTAATACATTAATTAGTGAAATAATCGATTCCTGGATTAAAAATCTTGATGTTAATATAACAACAAATGTTATACCCCCAGATCAATATTATTATTCTTTTGATGATATAGCTTACGATATTTTTGATTATGGTTGGATCGCTGATTATCCCGATCCTTATAATTTTCTATATTCATTATTCCATTCCAAAGCTGGTAGTAATATCAGTAAATATAATAATTCTGATTATGATTTATTAATTGAATTAGCAACAGCAGAAACTAATGAAGATAAAAGGATACAGTATTATATAAATGCTGAAGATAAACTTATTAATGATGCGGTTCTTATTCCACTGTATCATGGAAATACCTTCGCTTTAATTAAAGATCACGTCAGTGATGTTAACTTCACCCCCTATGGCATGTTAGATCTAAGAGATGTGAAAATATCTAACTTTTCAACAGTTTCTTATAGATAGTTGCATAGATTACTTCAAGTATGATATTTTGAACTGGCGCCTTTTTATTATATCTATTACTTTTATTATTTTATTAATTGTGAAAAAAATTGAATACTATTTCTGCTGAAGAATCATATAAACCAAGTCCTTTAAGATCATTTAATATAAAAGGATTCCCCACATATTGGTTCGCTATGATGGCCCAAATGGCTGGATTAAATATGCAGATGGTTTCTCGAGCATGGTTAATATATGAGCTATCTGCATCCTATACAGTTTTAGGCGCTATGACTGTGGCTCATGCACTTCCAATGTTATTCACTTCGATGTTTGGAGGAGTACTTGCAGATAGGTTTCTAAAAAAACGACTTATGCAAAGTGGCCAGGTTTTACTTGCTCTCACCTCGCTATTTGTAGCAATATGCCTTTCTATGGATCTCATCAATCTATCTACAGGAGCAGGTGTTTCTTACGTTATGATGGCTTCAGTTTTTCAGGGAACTATTATGGGATTTACAATGCCTTCAAGGCAGGCCGTTATACCTGAAATTGTAGGGAGAGAAAATTTAACTAATGCAATTGCGTTAAACCAATCTGGAATGAATTTAAATCGTCTTGCAGCTCCTGGAGTTGCAGGGTTAATGATAGCTTTACTAGGTATTACTACAGTGTATTACTTTATGACCATTTTATATGTTTTAGCTACTATAATTATTTCCTTTTTACCTATAACCAAAAGTTTGAATCCTAATGCTAAACAAAAGACTCCATTAAGAGATTTAATAGATGGTTTTAAATATATTTTTAATGAATCTGTCATATTTTATTTATTACTTGCTACTTTATTCAGTGTTGTTCTATCAATGCCTTACATGGGGTTGATGCCTATATTTGCTAAGGATATACAAGTTGTAATTGCTTCTGACTTCGCCTGGATGAATTCTGCACCAATTATTAGTTCATTTAATCTACCAGAGCTTTTGACATATTCAAGTTTTCGACTTGGATGTTTGATGAGTATTTCGGGAATTGGTGCTTTGATTGGCTCGCTTATAGTGACCGTCCTGTCTGATACCAATAGGGGTAGAATATTTATTTATAGTGTTTTTGCATTAGGGGTAACTCTAACAATATTTTCATTCACAAGATCGTTTATTATTGGATGCATTACTATGATGTTTGTTGGATTTTTCCAATCATTACGTTTGTCATTAAGTAATGCTTTAGTACAAAGTTATGTTAGTGATGAATTTCGAGGCCGTGTTATGTCGGTTTATATGATGGAATTTGGAATGACAAGCTTTAGTACATTTCTTGTAGCTTCTATGGCTGGAGTAATTGATACATCTAATGTTTTTGACCCTGGGTTTGGAATTCAATTGACAATGGGTGTCGCTGCAATTTTATTAATTCCTTCTGCAATAGTTTTTTGTTTTGGTAAAAGGTCATTGCTTAACCTTGGGTAATTAAGTAGATATAGAGAATATTATAATTACAAATCACCCCATAATTTTTCAAATCTCTCTTTAAGAGTTTTCTCCACCCCATTTTCTTTAGGAACATAAAAATGTGTATTTTTTATTTTATTTGGAAAATTATTTTTTTTAATAAATCCATCTTTTGAATCGTGATCATAGGTATACCCTTCTCCTATGTTAAATTCTCTATCTACAGATGTTTCAGCATTGATTAAATGATTAGGTATTTCTGTTATTGGATTATTACTTACTTCTTCCAAGGCGTTATTTATAGCTTTATATGAAGAATTGCTTTTCTCAGATAATGCCAAATAAATCGTTGCATTTGCTAGAGGTATTCTACATTCTGGCATACCAAGTTTATTTACAGTGTCAAATGTGGAATTTGCTAGTACCATAGCATTTGGATTGGCTAACCCGATATCTTCTGAGGCACTTATAACTAATCTTCGAGCTATAAATAATGGATCCTCGCCGTTTTTTAACATTCTTGCTAAATAATATATTGCTGCGTTAGGATCCGAGCCTCGTATTGATTTAATAAAAGCCGATATAGTATTGTAATGGTTGTCATTTTTTCGATCATAAAGAGCATTGTTTTCCAGTAGTTCTCGAATAGTATTTACTGTTAATGTTTTTTCGCCATTATTATTGATTGTAGAATTGACTGCTAATTCAAAAGTATCCAAGGCTTTTCTTGCGTCTCCTGAAGACCCTGTGATTAGAATATCGATCACTTCATTATTGATATTTATCTTTTCATCAATATTTAGATATTCTTGGGTATTTATTAAAACTTTTTGCAATATTGTATACAAAGTCTTTTGATCATGAGTATCAAATTTGAATATCTTCACTCTAGAGATTAACGGATTAATAATTGAAAATCCCGGATGTTCAGTAGTTGCACCAATTAAAATAATTATACCATTTTCAATTAATGGTAAAAGCGAGTCTTGTTGGCTTTTAGAAAATCGATGTATTTCATCCAAAAAAAGGATAGTTTTAACTTTGTTTATACTTGTATTCGATAATATATCATCAGTAATTCTTCTTATATCAGTAATACCTGAAGAAACAGCTGATAATGCAGTAAAATTCATATCTATTTCTTGAGCAATTATTTTAGCTAGGGATGTTTTACCTGTTCCAGGTGGCCCCCAAAATATCATAGAAGGGATAGTTTTATTTTTGATAAGATTACGTAATATCTTACCTTCTCCAAGTATATGTTCCTGTCCTATAAAACTATCCAAGCTATTAGGCCGCATTCTTGAAGACAATGGTGATGATTCGCCTAGATTTTTTCTTATATTATGCTCAAATAATGACATGTTATATTAAATCGGTTACTTTAACCTCTACACAGCCTATTTTCCTCTTTAGTCATAAACTCTAATAATACAGGCTTGCCTGTACTCATTACCTCTTGTGCTCTTTTTATTGATGGTATGATCTCGGCAGGGTCATCAACTCTTTCACCATGAGCTCCTAATGCAGTTGCTAACTTTGCATATTCACCATATAAGTTGGTAAAACCAAAGTTTTCTGTAGCCTTAGGGTAATTAACTGAATAGCCACTTAAAACATGATTGTTAAAAACAATTAGAAGTACTGGGATTTTATGCCGAACAGCTGTTTCGATATCCATTCCACACATTCCTATTGAGGCATCTCCCATTATAGCTGCTACTGTTTTATCTGGTGCTGCAAGTTTAGCCCCCATTGAAATTCCTAGAGAATAGCCTAATTGACTTGAATTAGCCCAACCCATATACGAACGAGGTGTTACAGTTTGATAGAAAGGAATAGTTTGATCTCGAGGGTGTCCTGATTCATGTGTTAGTATTGTATTTGAACGATCAACAGTATTCATAAAGTCCCATATAATGCGGTATGGATTAATTGGAGCTTCATTAGATGTAAGTAAAGGCATCCATTCATCTAACCACTCATTTTTGACTTTTTGTATTTCTTGTTCAACGTTACCAGTGCCTTTTCTTGCTTCCTCTCCTGCTTGTTTTTTTAACTCTTCAATGAGTTGTGGTAATACTAGCGATAGATCACCCATCAATGAATGATCTAACTGCTGTTCTTTATTTAAATCTATTTCATCCACATTTGCCTGGATTAGTGTTTTGCCTGTCGGAACCCCAATTGAAGCTAAATTTGTAGTAAAACTACATCCCAAACCAAATATCAAATCGGATTTGTCCAAAAACACTTTTACCGCTTTTGTATAAGTATTTCCTCCAGTCCCAAGTGATAATGGGTGATCTTCTGGAAAACCACTTTTTCCTGTATTGCTAGTTAAAACTGGAGCATTTAGCAGTTCAGCAAATTCAATTAAATCAGAAGTTGCTTCTGCCCATAATATGCCAGCACCAGCATAAAGAACAGGATTCTTTGCTTTTAATAATAATTCTATTGTTTTGCGAATATCATTTGGGTCAGCAGCAGTTTTATTAAATTTTACTTTTTCATAGTTAAGTTTTGAATCATCGAATTCCCCTTGGGCTACATCTTGCGCTACTTCTAATAAGACAGGACGCCCACGACCTGATCGTAAATATGTAAAACCTCTTCGCATCATCTCAGGGATTCTATCAAGTTGATTGATTCTATCTGACCATTTTGTTACTGGTCTGTAGACTTCGCTCGAACGAAAATCAGGAGATTGCCCTAATCTTGCATTTGCCGTTCCACCTGGAATTACGAATATAGGTACCGATTCAGCAAATGCATGAGCTACGCCACTAAAGGCATTTTCAATACCAGGTCCAGTTTGCGTAACAACGATTCCGTTTTTTTTCCCACTCATTGTTCTTGTATATCCATCTGCCATATTAACTGTAGCTCTTTCAGTTCTTGACATTATTGGTTCAATACCCAAACTTGCAGCAGCTTCAATAAGTGTATTTGCAGGGTAGCAAAATAAATAATCAGTTTCTTCTTTTTTTAATATATTTGCAATTGCTAATTCGCCCTTCATACTTCCTCCTATTTGATGATTTTGTTCAGGTTACACATTTCTTATATTTATCGTCAAGCAAAACTCGATAGCAGCACTCCTCCTTATGGGTGTTTTTTGTTATACTTACTCTTGTAATTATTTTTTTATTGTACTTTGTATTAAATTGACGAGGTTATTGTGAAAATTGCAATTGGTTCTGATCATGCAGGATTTGAAATCAAAGGAGAAATTAATTCCTTCTTAAAGTCCCTGAATATTGATTTTGTTGATCTTGGAGCACATGAATTTGATTCCCTAGATGATTATCCAGATTTCGCTAGAAGTGTTGGATATGCAGTTAGAAATAACGATGTGCAAAAAGGTATTATTGTTTGTGGTAGTGGTGTTGGTGCATCTATAACTGCTAATAAAATTAAGGGTGTACGCGCTGGTTTATGCCACGATGGCTATTCTGCACATCAAGGAGTTGAACACGACGATATGAATGTTTTATGTATTGGTTCACGAATTATAGGGATAGAGCTTATAAAAGAAATAATCATTTCATTTATCAATGCAAAATTTTCTGGTGAAGAACGACATTCAAGACGTCTGAAAAAGTTACTCGATATAGAAGCGTCTGAATAATTATGGCATATTTATATCTAGCAATAGCTATTGTTTTTGAGGTTGCAGGAACTGTTACACTCAAAGCGACAGAGGGTTTTTCAAAAATCATACCAAGTTTAATTGTAATCTTATGTTATATTGTGAGTATATACCTAGTATCATTGACAATAAAAACTCTACCTGTTGGGGTTGCATATGCTATATGGACAGGTACAGGCCTTTGCTTTGTAGTTTTAATTAGTGCCTTTGTATATCGACAATTTCCTGATGTTCCTGCTATTTTAGGTATGACTTTTATAATTATGGGTGTTTCTATAATACAAATTTATTCTAAAATGATTAACAACTAAACATTCTTAAATATTATTCCTAGCAACAACAGATGCTCCAACTAAAACCATATTTTTGTTTAACTTACCTTGTCTAATTTTGTTATGTTTATTTTCAGTGATCGATAAATGTTGAAAATAATTATCAATGTAATTAACAATTTCTGGGATTCCATCAACTACTCCACCACCAATAACTACTGCATCAGGGTCGAATATATTAGAAAAATTAATTATTGATATCGCTAATTTATTTGAAATATCTTGGATAATCTCTATTGCTTCACTATTTTTTTCATAAAATGCGATACTTACAGTTTCTGCTGTAATTTGGTCATTAGTGTTTTTTGAAAGTGAATGGAATATAGAATTATTATTATTATAAGCCATTAATTTAGCCTTTTTCCCGATAGCTTTTCCACCAGCATATGCTTCTAAACAACCTTTCCTTCCACATTCACAAAGATTTCCGTTTTCCACAATAATTGTATGGCCAATTTCTCCTGCAAATCCTTGAGAACCTTGATATAAATTATTTTTTAATATTATTCCTCCACCTATACCAGTACCTATAAATATTCCAAGTGCATTATTGGAATCCTTGATTGCACCATACGTATGCTCTCCGATAACTGCAGCAGTACAATCATTTGTGATACTTATAGGTAAATTTATCTTTTTCTCTAATAATGATTTTAGGTCAACGTTTACCCAGTTCGTATTTGGTGAATGAATGATTACATTTGACTTATGATCTATCCACCCTGCTGCACCAAGACCTATTCGTGTATATGAATTTTTATATTCATTGGGAATCTCATTAAGTATGGTTTTAACAAAATATTCAACCCAGTCAGAAACTATATCAAAATTGTGATTTGGTTTTGTAATACTCCATCCAACATCACCATTAATATCAACTAGGCCTACTCGTATTTTAGTGCCACCAATGTCTACACCAAGTACTAGATCGTTATTATTTTTTTGCGTCATGTTAAATTTCATTGAAATATTTTATAGCGATTATACATGATATAATTTATACTGTATTCAAATATTTGATAAATGAGGATTTTTATGAAATTTGGTTTTTGGGTATTAAATCAATGGGATAGTGCTGACAATATGACCCAAAGAATAAATGAGGGTGTTGAACAAGTAAAGTTTGCAAGAGAAGCAGGTTTTGACTTTATCGGCACAGGACAACATTTTCTATCCTATCCTTTCCAAATGGTATCTACCCTGCCTTATTTAGCAAGATTAGCTCAAGAATCTGGGGATATGGAGGTAGTCGCAGGTGTACTATTACTTCCCTTGTTAAATCCTGTAGAAACAGCAGAAGCAACAGCATCATTAGACGCAATGACAAATGGTAAATTTATTATGGGCGTTGGTATAGGTTACAGGGACGAAGAATTTATTTCTTTCAATGTAAAAACGAAAGAAAGAATACCTAGATTACTCGAATCATTAGATTTAATAAAACAATTGTGGACCCAAGATGAAATTGAATTTAATGGTCAATTTTATACCGTACCTTACTCCAAGGTTGCTACCCATCCTATTTCTAAACCCCATCCACCAATTTGGATGGCAGCTAATCTTGATGTAGCAGTAAAAAGAGCTGCGAGGAATGGTTATCCTTGGTTAATAAATCCTCATGCTACTACTGCAAGTCTTTCACCTCAGATTGAAATGTATAAAGATCTTGCAATGGAAACGAATGGATTTGTTCCTGATTTACCAATGTTAAAAGAGTTATATGTTCATCAAAATAGTTCTATGGCATATTCTAAAGCTCAACCATTTTTAGAACCTAAATACGCTGCATATGCTTCATGGGGTCAAGACGATGTTTTGCCTAACAATGAAACTTTTAAAATACCTTTTGAACAATTAGCTAAAGATAGATTTATGTTAGGTAATCCAGGAGAAATAGTTGAAGAAATACAGAGATATGAAGAAACCCTTGGAATAACACATATGTTTTTTCGTATGCAGTGGGCAGGATTACCTCACAGCGAAGTTCTTGAACAAATTGAATTATTTCGTACAGAGATAATTCCACATTTTAAATAATGGTATTAAATAATGCTAGATTATAATAATTTAACTTCAATTATAAAAAAATCGCCTTTTGTTAAGCGTATTATTGATACGTTATTATTACGTTCACGGGTATATGCTGAAGCTGAGATTTATTCCTCAGCATTGGTACAAGCATTATTTATTCCTTTTTTGATTGCATTGATCAGGGGTATAACTGTCACAGGTTATAATCCTGAAAATGTTATTGAATCATATAATAGTATTAATGATCTTTGGATTTTCCTAATTGGTGTAATTGCACAAATGACAGTTTGGATACTGTGGACATTTGGTTGTTACTTTATTGGGATTAATCTATTATCCACATCTTCTAAACATGCTTCTTTTGGGGAATTAGTTCGTGCTACCGGATTTGCACAAACACCAAATCTGGTGATTCTTTTAGGGCTTTTACCATTTTTTGATTTAAACACAATGTTGTTAATTGCAACTATATGGTGGTTTATGACCATGATGGTTGCAATTAAATTTGTACTAAATTATGACTCTTTATATAATACCTTTTTTCTTACATTAGCTGGCTTTTTAGTAGTACCTTTAATCCTTTGGCCAGGGTATGAATTAATTGTGAAATTTCTACTCTAATGTTTATTAACCCTTATCAAGAACCAGAACAAAACATAAAAAAAGATGGATATCTAGGATCCTTTATTACTTATAATTCTATAGGTTCAATATCAATTAAAGCTTTTCATATTTATAAAAATAAATATCCTCAATTACTACTTATTTCGTTAATACCTTTTATCCCCGCTTTCATTCTAAGTATGTTTTATATTGAAGAGACAGCATCATTAATTGCGTATTTTTTACAATCTTCTGAAGTCGATCCTGTAAACTTTTCTGATATTCCATTCACTGTATATTTTTTATTAATACTTCAAATGTTTTTAGATCCATTAGCTTTAGCTGCTATGATAATAACTATAGGAAGAATTATAATTTCATATGATACTAGCAGTAGATTTAATAGTTACAGCGCTAACACTATTAGTGCATATTATTTTGCTTTAACTCGTGGATATTCTTTAATACTAAATGTAGTAATATTTTATCTAGTATTGTTATTTTTTGGATTTTTAAGTCTTGTTTTAATCGGCCTTCCGCTATTGCTGATATGGATTATAGCTACTATCGTTTATCCCCATGCTATATATTTCGAAAATGCAGGACCTGGTTCCGCATTATTGAGAAGTATCAAACTCTTATCAAGATCTTGGCTTGATTTATTTAAATTTTGGATTCCGTTAATTGGAATAACAGGAATTCAATTTATTAGTTCTACTTATATAGTTGCCGGATCGATAGGAATTGTATTTAATGAATTATTATCATTTATTTTACAACCATTAGTACCTATAATTACATCACTTGCGTATGTGCACTACAGAATTAGAGTAGATGATCTATCATATATAGATTATGGTAATTCTGTTTTGAATCTAGGTAAACCTATTCAGGAATAATTGGTAACATTATGTATGAAGCATGCTCTTTCGATTGATGTATAGTATTCAAAGCTATGATTTTAGATTGGTCAACTCCTAAAGGTCCACCAGTATTTGGGTTAATGTCGAACCTCGGAAAATTAGAGCTGGAAATATCAACTCGTATTTTATGGCCTGATTTAAATAGGTTACCTGTAGGATATAACTCAAAATTTAAGGAGTAAATTTCACCAGGTGTCATTAACTCTTCTTTTTCCCAAGAATTTCTATAACGAGCTCTCATGATACTGTCTGTAAGATTCATATGAAACCCATCGGGATAATCTTCATTTGGGGGGCAGACATCTATGAGTTTTGCAGTAAAATCAGTATCTTTAGCTGAAGAAGAAATTTCTAAATGAACTTGAACTGGTCCAGTAACTTCTATATCTTCAGCCAGTACTTCAGTTTCAAATACTAATATGTCAGACCTTGATTCAAGTGGAAGAAAAGGAGCTTGCGAACCAAAAAAAACAGGACTTTCAATTTGATGAAATGCACCTGCTTGAGCGATTATTCCACCTGATAACCCTCCACCAATGGTAGGAATTGGGTTGTCTGGATCAAACTTGAAGGTTGAAGCATCCTGATTAGCTTCTGGTTTATTTATATTTAAACTTCCATCTTTATGGAAATAATACGGAGTGAAATTAGTTCTGGCTAATGGCCATTCATTTTCAAATCTCCATTGTCCTCCATGTTGCATTCTTTCTTGTTCATTTTTTAAACCGTTTCCACCACCCATTATAAACAAAAGAAGAGAATTCTGATCTTGAAAGCCATTATCAAAATCCTTCATCCATGCATCAAACCACAACAGTCTATAATCGTCCCAGTTTTCAGCTAATGAATTTATACTAGCATTTGGCCCAAAATCTACTTCGCCTGCATAAGAAACAGATCTTTGTCCATGTGTCCACGGCCCCATTAAAACACGTACTGGAGCTTTTTTCTTTTTTGATAGCCCTACATAGTTTTCGAAAGTAGTTCGAGTATATGAGTCATACCATCCTCCAGTATGTATTTGGGGTATATCAGACCACTCGTCGTAAAATAGCTCTCCTGCTAAACCTGGTTGTTTCCAATAATCATCATATTCACCTCTACTCCACTCCTCCAAAATATAGTCTTCATATGCAGGAGTCCACTTTAGTGGAGAGTGACCTTTTTTCCATGGTAAACGCAAAAGCCAATCTTCTTGATTAACTTCATCTAGGTATTTGGCCACAACAGGATTTTCTATAGCCTCTTTACTTAATTTTGCTTGTGAAATAGCCCATCCCAATTGTCTTAATTCAAATGCCCCATTATGACGAGCAGAACTCATATATGCGTTAGAAAAACCACCACAATCTATAATCATCGCTTGCAGTCCCTTAGCATTCATTGAGGCCATAGCTGCTTGAGTATGAGCTCCATAGGAAGTTCCGTAAGTACCTATTTTACCATTACACCATTCCTGATCTACTATCCATTCAGTTAAATCATATCCATCATTAGCATCCTGTGTATATTTATGAAACTCCCCTTCAGAATTATATCTTCCACGATTATCTTGAATTACAACTATATATCCTCTTTTGGTGAAATATTCAGCCTCTTCAGCAAATCTATCAGAACCTTTATCATATGGTGTCCGGTGAAGAAGTACAGGCCTTGGAGTTTTATCAACTTTTCCATTAATAGTTGGATAATATATATCAGTAGATAAATTGATTTCATCTCTCATTTTAACCTTGATATCTTTTTCAACCTCTACTTCGTAAGTTACTTCTGAACGAACATTTTTAAATAAATTATCCATGATACCCTTTCTAAAGACTTGCTATCCAATTTAATATTTCTTTTGCATGTTCATCATGCATATCAGTCCACCCGTGATCAGCTCCTTCTACTATTACAACTGAATTTTTATTGTGTGAGGATTTCATTATTTCGTGAGTGTCGGTAGCACAATTTTCTAATCTGGGATGAGTTTCTAAAGTGCCTGCAATTAACAACGTCGGTATTTTAATATCTTGCGCATAATGAGTCATATTGTATTTTTCACTACCATGTTTATCTAAATAAGCTTTTGCCCCAAACGTGTGTGGCATTGGAAACTGGACATCGATTAATGTATCTGGTTCATTATTTTCCAGATGTTTATTAGCTAAATTTACACATCTCGTGAACTCTTCTACTGCATCAGGATGATTAATAAAATAATCATACGAAAGTCTAACAGGTGATGAAGATATAATTGATATGATGGTAGGATTAGGATGTTTAGCACCATAATATACAACTTTTACTGCACCCATACTATGGCCATACAAGTGTATTTTTTTATATCCTCGTTCCGTCAAAAAGTTTATTGCTGCATCTATATCATAATTGCATTCAGATAAAATATCGAAGGCATTACCATAAAATTTTTCACCATACCTTGATATTAAGTCATGACCACGAGTGTTAAAGCTAGCCACATCGTAACCTGCTTCTCCAAACCTTTCGATTAAAGCAAGATTCATAGCTCCGTAGAAATTTCCACTTGATCCATGTATCAATAAAAAACATTCTTCAGGATCTTTTGGAGAGTCTACCTTCGACAGGATTCCTATGTGTTCTAAATCATCTTTTGTATGTATGCTATTAAATTCTATTGTCATAATTTATCTCCTTAGTTAAGACAGAATTCTAACCATTCGATCTTTATTCGTCTAGACGAATAAAGATTAGTCATATATTGTTTAACGAAATATCCCACAAAAGTATTTCTTCCTTAAATTTTAATACTACAAGGAGTATTATGATGTCGACAAAACAAACTAATTTTTCTTATCAAGATTATGAAGATATGAGAGTGACCCTGCAAAATGGCGTATTATTAGTAACTCTAGATAATCCCGATAGATTAAACGCACTCTCGACCCCTATAAGACATGGATTGAAGCGTGTATTAACAGAATTTGAAGAAGATGATAACGCTAAAGTTATGGTTATTACAGGCGAGGGAAGAGGTTTCTGTTCTGGAGCTGATTTAGGAAATTCTGGTAGTTATAAACAAACAGAAACAAGGAAACAAATCGAAGAAACCCGATTTGAATGGATAAGCAGATTCCGTTCTATTAACAAACCAATTATTGCCGCTGTTAATGGTGTTGCAGCTGGCGGCGGCGTTTCTTTGGCATTAGCTGCAGATATTCGTATAGCTTCTGACCAGGCAAGATTTGTTACTGCTTTTCTGAGAAGAGCTATATTGCCAGACAATGGAGCCACTTGGTTTTTACCTAGAGTCGTAGGTGTTTCTAAAGCATTATTAATGTTATGGCTTAGTGACGACGTTGGAGCAGAAGAGTCTGCACAAGTTGGATTAGTTGATAAAGTCGTTCCACATAATTCATTAATGGATGAAACAATGGCATTAGCTAATCGCCTTGCTGAAGGTCCCTCAATTACTTTAGAATTAACAAAAAAAGCTGTATATCACTCTTTAAATGTTGATTTAATCACTCAATGTGACTATGAAGAAAACCTTGGCGCTATTGTTCATAATACAGAAGATAATGTAGAAGGCCGTCTAGCGTTTCGAGAAAAACGAAAACCAAACTTCCAAGGGAAATAATACTAATGAGTAAATTAAAAACAATTAATAAAATAAATTCATCATGGGATAATTTACTTAATACTATTTCTTCATTTTCTTCTAAACATGAAAAAATACCTGGCGCTGTCGGTACTTGGTCTTTACTAGAGTCAGTAATACATATATTTGCGTGGGATAATGAACTTTTAACTAATCTCAAAGACTACCATGAGAAAAAAGAAATGCCCAGATGGATAGACTTATCAGATCAAGAAATCGTTGAATTTAATCAAAATCAAGTAAATGAGTTTGCGAATGCTGTTTCAAAGGATTTATACGATTTCCTTAGACTTAATCATTCAAAATTGCTCAGTTATCTAGAGGATTTACCTGATGAACTATTCAGTGATGATGCATTTACTGTAGGTATGATAAAAAATGAAACTTATCTGCATTATGAAGAACATGATGAAAACATAAAAACTTTTTCAAAAAGTTTAAATTATTGAACATTTGGTGGTTTAGCAAAATAAGTTACTATTGCAGAAATCAACATTAGGAATCCAAATACAACCCACATATAATAGTAGCTTTGTGTTTGATCAAATATTATTGAACCAAAAAGTGGTCCAGAAGCATTCGTAGTCATTTGCACAGGCCAAACCATTCCTCTTATAGATCCTAATGAATTACGTCCATAATATTCGGCAAATATTAATTGATATAAAGTATTAAACAAACCTGCACTTAGGATTCCTTGGGCTATTCCCCAGATAATTGCTATATAAAAATTATTAATAAATAAAATAAGAAAAATTGTCAGCGAATTAACAAGAAAAGTACCTACAATTGTTTTTCGTGTACCAAATTTCTCAGCCATAAATCCAGAGAAGAAAGCACCTATAGCTCCACTAAACGACCATATAGCCATAACTATTGCACCTTGATTTCTATCAATACCTTGTGTATCAAGATAAGATATGAGATGAAAGCACAATCCCGGACCTACAACAAATAGCAGAGAAAATGCAATTACTAGCAAATAAAAATTTGGTTGTTTTAAGACTTGTCTTCTATTGAAAGACACTTCTTCTTTTTGGGGCTTCTTTGATTCTAATATTATATCTTTTGCACTTAATTCACCGTCAGGCAATAGACCCATATCTTCTGGTTCTTTACGAATCAATATCATTACTGGAAGTAGAGATACTACGAAAACAACAATTCCTGATATTGTTAATGCCATTCTCCAGTCATAAATATCAGCTACAAATGCAACATATAATGGAGTTATTGAATTACCTAACATTATTCCAAGGCCGCTATAAGCTATTGCCCGTGCACGTTTGACAATAAACCATTTAGATACTATGACTTGCGTTGCAAGCGCAATAATACCCATAGTCATTATTCGATTAATTATGAGAATTACAAAGAATTGCATGTAATTTTCAACAATTGCAAGCAATACAAATGATAGTCCTAATATGAAAACAGAAGTAGTTAATATCCATCGACCACCATATTTATCAAGTGCGGATCCGATGAATATTGCAACAATACCTGCAATAATAGTTCCAAAAGAAGTAGCATATGTAAAAGTAGTTTTGGACCAACCAAATTCTTCTGTTATTGGATCTAAAATGACAGCTAAAACAGGAAAGGTTCCTGCGCTTTGACTAAATCCTGCTAGAGCTACAGCAAGGACTATAAACCACCCGTAATATATTGATTTTTTGTCCTTCTTAATATTATAGGGTGTATTGATAGTTATATCCTTTATTGATTAAAGCTCAAACAAAGAGCACAAAGGGCAATATAACTTAATTAATATTAATGGTCAATTATAGTTAATTTCCCTCTTTTATAAAATCAGCAATCTTTTCTGCTATTACCATTACGGTCACATTAATATTTGCTCTAACACAATCTGGCATTATAGAAGCATCGCCTATTCTTAATCCTTCAACTCCATAGACCTCACCATACTGATTTACAACAGCCATTGGATCATCCGATGGTCCCATTTTAGCAGTGCATGAAACATGATGACCAGTTAGAACATGTTTCCTTATCCAAAGATCAAGAGACTCATCATTATCTAAATCAAAGTCTGTAGGTCGTAATCTTTCTAGTATTAAATCAGATAAATCTGAATTATTCTCCAAACTAACTAACATACGAATTCCATCACGATATCTACGTATATCTTCAGGGTGATCAAGAAGATTATAATCTAGATATGGATGCTCTCGATGATCTGAAGACTGTAATTTAATTTCCCCGCTAGATAATGCTAAATTCAACCCTAATGCTGCACTTATTCCTACTGGCGCTCCAATAGCTTTATAAGATTCACCTGCAACAGCATTGAAGTATACAATCATGTCGTTGTGTATTGGTGAACCATCTGCTGTATACCGTAATAATACTTGAATTCGAGGCCCTACAGTATCTAGATCCACTTCAGGTTTGGTTTTCCAGATAACTGGTAACAAGGGATGATCTCTTAGGTTTTGCCCTACTCCTGGTGAATCTAATAGAACTTCGATATTATGTTCTTTTAAATGTTCTTTGGGACCTATACCTGATAGCATAAGTGTTTGTGGTGTTCCGATTGCTCCTTCGCATAAGATAATTTCATTACCTTCTATAATGAATTCTTCATTATCAGAGGATACTTCCAAACCTATTGCTTTAGGGACATTCTGGTTTTTATCAAATAGTATTCTTTTAACGTATACATTAGGACGAATTGTTAAATTAAGTCTATGCCTTGAAAGCCCTAGATAACCTATTGCAGTAGACCATCTAATACCGTCAGGATTATTGAGAGGTATAGGGCCTGCACCAATTGTACCCGGAGCATTTGCATCTTCACAATGTGGGTATCCAGCTTCAAGACATGCTTTGTAAAATGCCTTTGATGCTGGTTTCCATTGATCTTCTGGGAATCTATGACATATGATTGGCCCATTTGTACCGTGAAAGTCACCAGGATCATTTTGATATGTAGTGTCAGTTTCAATTTTGTTGAAATAAGGAACTAATGTTTGAAAATCCCATTCTGTATTTCCCCACAATTTCCAATTATCATAATCTTCTGGAATTCCTCGGAGAAAGATTTGTCCATTTATAGAACTAGACCCTCCTGTTACTTTACCTCTTGGAACATCTATAACTGATTCATCTGTTGCCCGTGCTTTATATTGCCAATTATGTGGGCTATCCCAAATGTTCACCGTTGATTTATATCCATATTTAACCTCTTCAGGCATATTATCCATTTCGGGATAATCAGATCCTGCCTCAATTAATAATACAGATTTTGCTGCGTCTTCTGATAATCTGGTAGCTATTATTGCTCCTGCAGAACCAGCCCCTACCACAATATAATCATATTTCATAATTATCTCCTACAGGTATTTTGAAAGCCTGAATAAATTTGGAATAGTATATCTTAGTTACACATAAACATATACGTATTTGAATAACTATTATGATTTATTTTTCATACTAACATGCTAAACTTGAGTTATTTTCTAAACAAAGAATTATTTGCTAAGAGGTAATAATGAGTGAAGTTAAAATAATCAAACATGATGAACGAGAAATTGAAATTTCTTCAGGATCTATGACTAGAATAGCTGGTGTATCTAAAAATATTGTAGGTGCTGAAGGTATTCATTTGGCAATTGCTACTATACCATCAGGGTGTAGCGCTACCCCACATATTCATACAAATTGTGAATCTGCCATATATATCATTAGTGGTTCTGGAAAATTTCTAGTGGGTGAAAACCTACAGAAAGAATTATTTTTCGAACCTGGAGATTTTTTTCATGTTCCCTCTATGGCTCCTCACAAACCTATAAATACTGGAAATGTTGAGGTGACTATGATTGTTGCAAGAAATACCCCAGTAGAAATAGTAGAGGAAATATAATGGATGAAAATACACTTAATAAATTAAAAGATTCTGTAACAAAAAGAACGTTTTTAAAATCTGGAAATAACTCTGTAAAAGGTCTAGATGGGATTGCTACTATTAATTGGGATATTTATGGTGTTCCACATGCAAAAGTTAATAGTGAATTGGATATGTGGTTTATTCAAGGGTTTTTACATGCTGAAGATAGACTTTGGGGAATGGAGCGTACTCGACGATTTGTAAAAGGTACTCTATCAGAAATAATTGGCCCTGGTGGATTAGGCCCAGATAAATTTTTTCGACGCGTTGGTACTATGAGGGCTGCTAAAAATGAGTGGGACTCTTTAGAAGAAGAAGGTAGGAACGTAATAGAAGCATATACAGCAGGTGTTAATGCTTATCTTGACTTGGAACTCCCTCTCCCTATCGAGTTCGAATTGTTAGACTATGTTCCTGAAAAATGGTCTCCATTAGATGTTACAGGCCGTTGGAAACTTATAGCACATTCACAATCATTGAGTGGCCATGCCAAAATAAGTCGAATGCAGATGTTAGAAGCTTTAGGAATTGATAATTTTAAAAAAATCTTTCCATATTATCCTGTTGATGCACCAGTCATGGTACCTATGGGGGATCTTGCAGGTGAAAGATCAATGGGAAATTTAAATACACTTTTTGAAAAGGCATATTCTGAAATTGGTTTTTTTAATGGGACAGGATCTAATAATTGGGCTGTTGATGGATCCATAACTGAATCTGGTTTCCCTCTTCTTGCTGGGGATCCTCACCTTGCTGTGACTGTGCCATGTTTCTGGCATGTCCAACATATATCTGGTCCTGATTTTTCATTTATCGGAGCTTCGATGCCAGGAGTCCCGGGAGTCACTTATTATGGTCATAATGGCCACACAGCTTGGAGTTTAACCACTGCTGGTGTAGATGCACAGGATATCTATTTTGAGCAAATAAGAAATCCTGAAACCCCTGAATATCTTTATAAAGATAAATGGCTACCCGCACAAAAACACGAAGAATTAATATATATTAAAGGTGAAAAGACCCCTATCAAGGAAACTGTTTTTGAAACTCACCATGGTCCAATTATCCAAGATCCAATTGGAGAAAGTAAATATAGTATTTCTATGAATTGGTCAGGAAAAGAAACTCAACAAACATTTAGTAGTTTCAAATCTATGCATTCATCCAAAACTGTTGATGAATTAATTGAAGCACATAGAAAATGGACTACCCATACCAATAGAATAATTGCTGACACACAAGGCAATATTGCATATATGTTATCAGGTCAAGTGCCAATACGAAAAAATAATGTACCAAATTTGTTTCCTGTTCCAGGATGGACGGGCGAACATGAATGGATTGGAGAAATACCATTTGAAGAGATGCCTAGAGACGTTAATCCTAAAGACCATTATCTTAATACATCAAATAATTTGATCGTTTCTTATGATTTTCCGTATTATATTAATGCTACGGGCACTCCCTATCGAGGACAAAGAGTTAAGGAATTATTACAGAGCAATAATCAACATAACATTTCGAGTTTTGCAAAAATACAAATGGATACTTTTAGTATACCCGGACTAAATCTAACTAAACGAATTAAAAATATTATGCCTAATACAGAAAATGGCAAAAAAGCACAAAATCTCCTAGCTACATGGGACGGGAATCTTTCATCCGAGAGTTATGGTTCTATTTACGAAATACTTCGCTGGCGAATCCAAGTTAATATTCTGAATAGAATTAGAGATGTTATGTTGGGTGAAAAGCCAGCGGAAGATACATTAAGAGTCCATATGACAGCTTTAGAATATTTAATTTGTTCAGATGACAATTCCATTTTTGAATCAAATATATTTCCATATACTAATTGGGATGATTGTTTATCAAAATCCTTAGACGAAGTTGGAGAATTTATGTCGGAGAAATTAGGGGATGATTCTACGGAATGGTTTTGGGGGAATATTCATACTATATTATTTAGACATGGAAATGGTAGAAAAGAGCCTGAAGCATCGCTTTTAAACGTTGGCCCTTTTAAAATCCCTGGTTCTGGAGACACCATCTGTAACTTCAACCACACAAGTGGCCCAGATTTCAGAGCAACTTCAATGCCTAGTTTTCGCCAGATAATTGATCTAAGTGATTTTTCTAAATCGTTATTTATAATTCCTCCTGGTAATTCCGGAGATCAATCAAGTCCTCATTACAAGGATAATGTAGAAAAATATTTTTCTGGGGAATATAATCCACTTTTATGGAATATTGAAGATATTGAAAAAAATACCGAATCTATACAAACAATAAAACCACTCTAATTGTGGATTAAGGAAGAAGTATGACAATTTCATCTGGGGCATTATCAGGGGTACGTGTTGTAACATGTTCTACTGCACAGGCAGGAACCGTTCCTTATATGCTTATGGCTGATTTAGGAGCAGAAGTTATCAAAATCGAAGTTCCTAATGTCGGTGATAATTCTAGGAAATCCGGTGATATTAAAAATGGGATTAGTTCATATTTTGAAACTAATAACCGAGGGGTAAAAAGTATAACCTTAAATCTCAAATTACCTGAGGCACAAAAGATACTTCACGAATTAGTAGCAACAGCCGAAATATTCGGTCAGAATTTCAGACCAGGTGCAGCA
>Ga0114932_10000062_pt1 | contig 113639 bp, 118 predicted proteins | sample 2SBtaG_2_FD_87286 | JGI IMG/M metagenome (GOLD analysis project Ga0114932, IMG submission 87286) | Deep subsurface microbial communities from Kolumbo volcano to uncover new lineages of life (NeLLi) - 2SBTROV12_ACTIVE470 metaG | ecosystem: Environmental > Aquatic > Marine > Volcanic ...
ATTGATTTACGACAAAAACAAGGACAAGATATCATTCTCAAACTATTAGAAGACTCAGATGTCCTAATTGAAAATTTCAAAACTGGAACAATGGAAAATTGGGGATTAGGGTTTGAGGATGTTCTAAGTAAGAAGTTTCCAAAGCTTATACATTGTCGTATATCTGGATTCGGATCGGATGGTCCACTTGGGGGATATCCTGGTTACGACGTTATTATCCAAGCTATGGCAGGGATGATGTCAATTAACGGTATGCCAGATAGTGGTACAGTTCGTATTGGTGCTCCTATTGTTGATATGGGAACTGGACTATACAGCACAATAGGTATACTAATGGCATTACAAGAACGGAATATTTCAGGGCAGGGACAATTTATTGATATGACTCTTTATGATAGTGCAATTGCACTTATGCATCCGTACAACGCTAATTATCTTTTATCTGGTGTACCAGGTACTCCTACTGGAAACGATCATCCAAATATTTCTCCATACGGTAAATTCAAAACAGGTACTAATGAAATAGTAATAATGATTGGTAATAACAATGGATTTGCAAAACTATGTAATGAACTAGGTTTAGAGCAATTACTAAGTGATTCTAAATTTATAAATAATTCAGATAGAGTTCAAAATCGAGATGAATTAAATCAATTGATTGAAAATGCTCTCAAAGATGTCGATGGTGGGGAATTTTCTGAAAAATTATTATCTGCAGGCATTCCAGCTGGACCTGTTAGAAATATACAACAAGCTTTAGACCATCCCCATACTGAGCACCGAAATTTGAAGATGGTTGAAGGAACTTATCAAGGGATATCATCTCCGATAAAGTTTAGTCGTTCAAAAAATGCTGGTGTAAAAATAACTCCCTCTACTATAGGTAATAATACAAGAGAAATTTTATTATCTATAGGATATGATAATTCTACGATAGAAGAGATGCTTACTACTGGTGTTGTAAGTGAGAACAAGGAAGACAACAATAATACTCAACAGTAATTTATTGGTTTTCCTCTTTATAATAGGATAGATATCAATTACAATGTATCTTGTTTAAATAACGTGTACTTTTTGGGAGACGGGGAATGGATCCAAATAAAATAGGAATTTATTTCAGTTCTAATGAAAATAAAGTTGTAAGAATAACTTCGCCATATTGGCTTCCTGAAGAGCCTGAATGGGTTATGGTTACAAATGAACCTAATGCCACTTTGTTGTCTGTTCGAGATTTGATTGTGGAAAAAAGTCTTGCTTCGAATGCATCAGATGTTACTTGGGGTAGTTTGCCTCTAAAAGACGAGTAAATTATTCTTTTATTCCGAAGGTAGTATATGGTGTGCCAGGTATCAGGGAAAAATGGGTATGGATTGCCAACCATTCATTTCTGAATCTTTTGAGTATTACTGTTGCTCTGCCAGGTCTGTCAAATGAATTACCTTCAGCATCATAACCAACTGAACTCCAAGGTGTTATACCCCATGCTAATTCATCATTTCCATTTGCAATAAGTTTATCAACTAAGAATTCGAAATCTTCAATATATGGCCATATATTTTGCCATTGTTGTTTTTCTAAATCACTTAAATTAGTAACTAGGTCGACTTTTGTTCCAAAGGAGCAAACGTCACTAGAAACGAGTTTCCTGGCAGATTCAAAATCACGTGAATTACAACATTCTCCAAATTTAAGGAACCACTGTTTTACAATTTCGTAATAATTCATGATGATAGTTAAGTAAGAACTTATTCTATACTAGTAGTTTGGTTTCTATTATTGATGTAACCTTGAGAAACACGGTCTATAACAATTGCTAATACCACAATTCCTAAACCTGCAATTACAGCATCACCTTGCTCTAATTGTCCCATAGCTCTAAATACATCGGCTCCAAGGCCTCCAGCACCTACCATGGCTGCAATTGTTACCATAGCAAGTGCCATCATGACAGTTTGGTTGATACCTGCCATTATGGTTGGTATAGCCATTGGTATTTGCACCTTGGTTAGTAATTGCATTCTGTTAGACCCAAAAGCTGTTCCAGCTTCTACAACAGCTATGTCTACTTGCCTTATACCTAAATTCGTTAGACGTATACAAGGTGGGATCGCATATAAAACTGTTGCAAGAATAGCTGCAACATTACCTAAGCCAAAAAACATTATACCCGGTACAAGATATACAAAACTTGGCATTGTTTGCATACCATCAAGTATAGGTTTAATAATTGCATCAAATCGATTGCTACTTGCAGCCAGAATACCTAGAGGGATACCAATCACTATAGATATCAAAACAGCAATCAACATGATTGCGATAGTTATCATTGCACTTTCCCACAAGTTAAAGCTTGCGAGTAAAAGTAACGCTATAGCTGATCCAATACCCACATTTCTTGAAGCTACTTTCCAGCCAGTGTAAAGGATAGTTAAAATTGTAAATGGCCATGGTACCCAAATTAGAAAATCTCGAATTTTACCAATTAATACTTTTGCCTGGTCACTCATCCAGTCAAACATCCACGCAAAGTTAACCACTAAAAAATCTACAAAATCGTCAATTGCATTAGTTACTGGAGGGCTGAAATTAACTGGGAAATCAGTTGCTTGTGTGATTTTTAATAAGTGAATTACCCATGATAGTGCCATGACAATTACAAATATAGTTAAACTAATAACATATCTGGCAATTGTTGACTTTTCTTTTACTTCAGAATCTAATTTTTCTATTGTTTTGCTCATAATTGTATTTTCACATTACCGGTAAATAAGTTATTCACTATACTCTTGCCTAGCACTTTGCGCGACAAGTTCGAGTATTTTTTGTTGAGGTACTACTCCAACAAGCTTATCTTTACTGTCTACCACAGGAATTGGATCGCCAGTTTCTAAAACTAATGGAATCATGTCTTCCACACTACTTTCAGGAGTCACTACATAGCGTTTGTCAAACTCTTCAGTTAAAGGTTTAACCATTATGTTACACACAGATGTCACCCTTGTTTTTGGTATGTCAAAAGTAAATTCTTCAACAAATGAATTTGCAGGACTAGTGACAATTTCTTCTGGGGTACCTATTTGTGTTACCTCTCCATCTCTCATTATTGCTATACGGTCTCCAACAGTAATTGCTTCATCGAGGTCGTGGGTTATAAACACAATGGTTTTTTGGATAGTTTGTTGTAATTTTTTTAACTCGATTCTCATTTGCCTTCTAATTAATGGGTCTAGACCACTAAAAGGTTCGTCCATGAGAAGGATATCAGGTTCTACAGCAAGGGCTCGGGCAATACCAACTCTTTGTTGCATTCCTCCACTTAATTCTGAAGGGTATGACGATTCCCATCCAGATAGACCAACTAAATCTAAAACCTCTTGTGCTTTAGCGTTTCGGGTATCAATGTCTATATTTTGGATTTCTAGTCCATATCCAGCATTTTCTAATACTGTTCTGTGAGGGAAAAGACCAAAGTGTTGAAATACCATAGCAACAGAGTGTCTTCTGAAATTCTCTAGTTCTTGGCTGTTGTATTGTAGGATATCTTTATCATTGATGAGAATAGAGCCTGAGGTAGGATCAATTAATCTGATTAAGGCCCTTACAAGTGTTGATTTACCACTTCCAGACAATCCCATTACTACAAATGTTTCGCCGGGATTAATTGATAGGTTTACGTTTCGGAGAGCGACGACCTGATTGAATTCATCTTGAATTTCAGATCGAGTTTTATTTATGTTGTCGGGTTCAAAAACAATCTCGGGGTCATTTCCAAACACTTTCCATAAATTTACTATCTCGATATTAGACATACAATACTCGTTTCTTTTTAAACGGTAATTGGGTAGCACTATTGGAAGATTTATTAAAAATAAACAAAAAAGGTAAAAAATTCTGGGGTTTTGTTTAATGGGGAATATACTTAAAACTTATCCATAAAATTCAAAAGCATATCTATTAATATATACAAGTCCAATAACTATGCGGTTTAAATGATCGCTAACCAAAATCTCCATTAAGCACAGTCTCAACCTCCTTAATTGGTGATCACTTAAAGATTAGCGAATATTCAATGCTATGTCAAACAAAATCAGGCCTTTTCAAATCTAATATAAATCTTTTTACGTATACAATGCTAATAAAAAAAGAGGGGTTACAAAACCCCTCTTTTTTAACAATTCTTTATTTAACTGTGACGTAACTTATGCAGCTATTGCATCCATGATTCTATCCTTAGCGTCTGCTGTTACCCAGCTGTACCAAGCATCATTGTTTGTGAGATACCAAATAGCGGTGTCTCTGTATGCATCTTCCATAGTAGCAGCGGCATCTTTTATTTCACCGTAATGACCTTCAGCAGCTAACTGGTTACCTGCATTCCAATCCCACTTTTCTAAGAAAGCACGAAGTTCTTCGTAACCTTCTCCTTCATAATCACTATGTAGTGCGATCAAAACTTCTGCTGTTGGAAAACCACAGCCAAGAGCTGGATCACTATCTGCACACTCTGAAGGATCTGGCTGCTCTAAGACTCTCATATCAAGTGTATTAGCGAGCTTTGTAGGTCCCCAGTAGTAGAATAAAACTGGTTCTTCTTTCAAATAAGCTCCTTCAATAGCAGCATCTAGTGCCCCCATTGTTCCAGGATCACGAAGATCTACATGGTCGGAAAGACCATAAGCTTCGATTTGTCCTTCATTAACTGCCCGACATGCCCATTGTGCCATACAACCATATAGTACAGCTTTTCCTCCACTGTCTGCTTCAGCAAACAATGCTTGGAATTCTGGTTTTTTCAAGTCTTCAACATTCTTTAGTCCAGGATTAGCATCTTGAAGATACCCAGGAACTATAAATGTGCTTTGCCAGTTATCATCCAAACTTTTACCTGTGGAAAATACCTGTCCTTCAGCAGTTGCTTCAGCCCAAGCGTCTTTTTGATTTGGTAACCAGATTTCCATTGAAATATCAATGTCACCTTTTATCAAACCTTGGAATAATGGTACAGTAGCACCTTCTATCATGTCAGTTTCATAGCCATAGCCATTTTCTATCATGTATCTAGCGACTCCTGTTTGTACCAACGCACTATCCCAGTTAAGACCAGCGAATACTAGGGTTTCCCCTTCGCCTTCAAGTCCACTCCCAGTTACATCATCGATCGCGTCACATGAGGTGAGCGCAACAGTTGAAATAATCATTATGATTGTTAATATAAACTTACTTTTTACTTTCATAATGACCTCCTCTCATAGGTTGCCCATTATTCCACATCAATATCAATGAGTCAACTCAATTTTGCATTTTTTGCGCCTATTTTGGGGTCTATTTTGGGCGAATTATTGCGATTCTAAATAGGGATTTTAAGAAAAGCTCAGGATTCGTAAAAATTTAACAATTTGTTAAAATTTTGAACATTTTCCTAAATAATAAAAAAATATTATAATAATAATTCAAGTATGGTTTATTATGAAAAAAAATAAAATTCTGATAGTCGAAGACGAGACAAATATAGCTGACTCAATTAAATTAAATTTAGAAGCTGAAGGCTATAATGTTGAATATACTACTGATGGCCAAATGGGTTTGCATTATGCAAGAACATTAAAGCCTGATTTGATTATATTAGATATTATGCTTCCCAAACTTGATGGATTTGAAGTAAATAAAATCATTCAAAAAGAACTCTCTATACCAGTTATATTTCTAACAGCTAAGTCTGATGAAATCTCAACTGTTTTAGGACTAGAACTTGGTGCTGATGATTATATTTCAAAGCCTTTTTCAATGCGTGAATTGATTTCGAGAGTTAAAGCTGTTTTACGAAGATTCGAAAATACAAAATCTCATTCAATGCCATCACAAATAAATAATAATCCACAAAAAGGAAAATTTATTTATGATGACATCGAAATTGATATTGATGGCCATAGAGTATTAAGAAATGGCAATTTAATTCACTTAAAACCTAAAGAATTTGAAATTTTAGTATATTTATCTTCAAATCAAGGCATGGCAATTTCTAGAGATACATTGCTAGACAAAATCTGGGGAATTGATTACTTTGGGGATAAACGTACTGTTGATGTCCATGTAAGATGGTTGAGAAAAAAAATCGAATTAGATTCACAAAAACCAAAGCATCTTATAACGGTAAGGAATGTTGGTTATCGATTCGATTAACTAGGGTGCTATGAAAACATTTATATTTATAAGATATATTTATACTGTAATGTTCATTACTATAATAAATCTTGTAGTATCCATCATTAGTTTTTTTTACGTATTATTTAATGAAGAACCATTCAGATATTTGGTAATTTTTTCTTTTTGGATTGGTTTATCATTGATTTCACTCATTTCATTATATAAATGGTACAACAATTTCCAATCTAGGGACCTTCTTATGTCACAATTGCCAAATATTGCCGAAGATTTTGCAGAAGGCCATTCTGCAAGAGATATTCAAGAAATATATTTGAGTGCTGAGACGCAGGAATTAGTTGATCTGTTATTACCTGTTCGTTCGTTGGTTAATAATATTATATCCATGATATTTAGCTTCAAATTAGAACAAGACGCCTTAGAAGCTTTATTAGAAGCGATGGCAGATGGAGTATTACTTGTTGATGCAAAAGGCCAAATTCTTAGAATGAATTCTGCTGCTTCTCAATTACTACACATCGATAGCGATCAATTAAAATCTAATCAAAGTTTTATGGGACTTGTTTTTGATCATGAACTTGCAAATTTAGTTCATCTAGCTTTAGAAAATAATAGTATTACTCAAGATGAAATAGAATTACTTCGTCCAAACAAGATCATGGACGCTATAGTAACGCCTATACAAAATTCAACTAATCGAGAAGTTGTTATAACACTACATGATCTAACAGAAATAAGACGAATCAATACAACAAGAAAAGAATTCGTAAACAACGTATCACATGAACTAAAGACTCCTCTTACAGCCGTTAAGGCAATGGTTGAAACAATGGAAAATGGAGTTCTTCCTAAAAGTAGGCAAAAAGAATATTTTACGAAAATTAATGATGAAATTGATCGAATGACCACTATAGTAACTGAACTATTAAAATTATCTGGCATTGAAAGAGATAATTACCAAGAAAGTTTTGATACAGTCGACATTAATAAATTAGTGTCTCAGGTAAGTGATAATTTTAAAGATATTCTCGAAAAGAGATTAATTTTATTGGAATTAGATTTATTCCCTTCTCCTCTAGTAATAAATTGCAATCAGTACCATATCACAGAAGTGATCACCAACTTAATCGATAATGCGACAAAATTCACTGCTGAAAATGGAGTAATTACTTTGGCAACAAAATCTTCAGATGACTTTGTTATTGTTCAATGTAAAGATACTGGTATTGGAATTTCTGAAGAAGACATGCCTCATGTATTTGAACGTTTTTATAAAGTTGATAAATCTCGTTCTGATACAGGAACTGGATTAGGGTTATCTATAGCTAAACATATTTTGCAAAACCATCAAGGTAATATTGTAGTTAATAGTAACGTTAATGATGGCTCTGAGTTTATAATTACTTTACCTCTTGATAAAACAAATATTACCCCATAATAGCGATCTTTATACGTTCATCGAATGTTAATAAATCGTTAAAATAAATATACCAGTACAAACCCTATAGTTATAAATATTCAAAATAAATAAGTTATAGGGGGATACAATTGATAAATATTTTCAAACATACTGGAAAAACCATAAGACTAACGTCTTTTATGGTAATTTCTTCAATGTTACTTTTCTCAGTTGCATGTAGCAACGAAGTAGAAGAAGTTATTGTCGAAAAAGAAGTTATTGTCGAAAAAGAAGTTATTGTCGAAAAAGAAGTTGTTAAAGAAGTAGAAGTTGCCAAAAGCATAAAAGGTGTGGTTGAAATTGATGGTTCAAGTACAGTTTATCCAATTACTGAAGCAGTAGCTGAAGAGTATCGTAAGAAAGAAAAGGATGTTCAGGTTAATGTTGCAGTTTCTGGTACTGGAGGAGGATTTAAGAGATTTTGTCCTGGTGAAACTGATATTTCTAATGCTTCTCGACCAATCAAGGACAAAGAAAAAGTACTTTGTGAAGCAAATGGGGTAGAGTATGTTGATGTGACTGTTGCTCTCGACGGTCTTTCGGTACTAGTTAGCCCACAAAATGATTTTGTGGATTGTTTAACAATAGAAGAACTAAACAATATATGGAAACCAGAATCTACAATCAACAACTGGAAAGATGTTAGGGCAGGATTCCCAGACAAGAAATTAGTACTTTATGGTCCAGATACAGATTCAGGAACATTTGATTACTTTACTGACGAGGTAAATGGTGACGAAGGTGTTTCACGATCAGACTATACCGCATCTGCTGACGATAACGTTTTGGTTACAGGTATCTCTGGTTCTGCAGGATCTTTGGGATACTTTGGTTACGCATACTACGCTGAGAATACAGATAAATTAAAAGCACTTGGTATTGACGCTGGTAATGGTTGTGTAGTTCCAAGTAGTGAGACTGTATCAGGCGGTACATATCCATTAGCAAGACCCATTTTCATTTATATCGATCCAGCTAAAATGAATAAAAATATGGCTGTTTCTGATTTTATCGATTTCTATATGGATCATGTAGCTGAACTTTCAGAAGAAGTAGGGTATAGCGCTTTGCCTAGTTATGCTGATCAGATTGCGAAAATCGACGCGGCTAAAATTTAGCCAATTAATTCAAAAATCTAAAAAATCTAAATGATTATTGTGAGTATTGGTTGTAACTTATTGCAACCAATACTCATTTTTAGGATACTAGTAAAAGAGAAACTGAATGGAAAGACTGATATGCTTAACAATCAAGCAGAATTCAAAAACAAGATACACATGGGGCTGTCAAAACGACGAGTAATTACTGGTAAAATTGCAGAAACAGCTTTCTTTTTATGTGCTGTTATTTCAATTATCACTACTGTAGGGATTGTAGTAAGTTTATTATCACAATCTCTATATTTCTTTTTTGAAGTCACTTTATGGGAGTTTTTAACAGGTACGCGATGGGCACCTATACTCAAACCTCAGAGTTATGGAGTTTTGCCATTAGTCACGGGTACGTTATTAGTATCAGCTATAGCGGCTCTTTTTGCTGTTCCAATAGGTTTAGCTACGGCAGTTTTTCTTTCAGAATATGCTCCTGATCGAGTTCGTAAAATCGCAAAACCATTCCTTGAAATACTTGCGGGTATTCCAACAGTTGTATACGGGTATTTTGCTTTAACTTTTGTTACACCTAAATTACAGATTATTTTACCTGACTTAATTATTTTTAATGCTTTAAGTGCAGGTTTAGTTATGGGTTTGATGATTATTCCAATGGTTTCATCACTGAGTGAAGATGCTATGGTTTCAGTATCTCGTTCTTTAAGAGAGGGGGCTTATGCACTAGGTGCAACACGTAGTGAAGTTGCATGGAAAGTCGTTGTTCCTGCCGCTTTATCTGGTATTGTTGCATCTTTCATCTTAGCAATTTCTCGAGCCATAGGTGAAACAATGCTTGTCACTATTGCAGCAGGAGCTACCCCACGTATGTCTTTAGACCCTTTGCAAAGCATTCAAACAATGACTGCTTTTATCGTACAACTTAGTCTTGGAGAAACCCCTCATGGGTCAATTGAGTATAATACTATTTTTGCTGTCGGATTACTCTTATTTGTCATGACATTATCTATGAATCTGATTGGTCACTTGATTGTTAGAAAGTGGCAACAGGTGGATAAATAATGATTAAAAACATTCTTAAAAAAGAAAACTATAACCAAAATCTTAATAGCCGTTATACTAAGGGTAAATTATATTTCACAGTATTTTTTACTGCCTTGATGATAGCTATTATCGGATTGACTATACTCCTTTTTCAAATAATTTCACAGGGAACAGAAATGTTAAGTTGGACTTTCGTTTCCAGTTATCCATCTCGTTTTCCTGAAAAAGCTGGAATTTTGTCAGCACTAGTTGGATCCATATGGCTTATGGGACTTACTGGAATATTTGCTGTTCCATTTGGTATAGGTACTGCTGTTTATCTTGAAGAGTACGCTCCCAAAAATAAATTCACTCAATTCCTAGAAATTAATATCTCAAATCTGGCAGGAGTGCCATCTATAGTATATGGTTTGTTAGGTCTTGCTGTTTTTGTTGGAGCTATGAATATGGGGCGAACTTTGATAGCTGGAGCCTTAACTATGGCTTTATTAGTTATGCCAATTGTTATTCTTGCATCTCGAGAAGCTATTAAACAGGTACCTAATTCACATAGAGAAGCAGCCTATGCTCTTGGTGCTACTCGTTGGGAAGTAGTAAGGTCAGTTGTTCTTCCATCTGCAATTCCTGGAATCATGACTGGAGCAATATTGTCGATGTCCAGAGCAGTTGGAGAAGCTGCCCCAGTTTTAGCTGTTAGTGCGCTAGTATATTTAACTTTTGTCCCAACAGATCCTTTTGATAGATTTACTGTAATGCCTATACAAATATATAATTGGGTGTCTAGACCACAGGATGGGTTTAGAGACCTTGCTGCCTCAGGAATAATATTGCTCTTGGTTTTACTCTTATCAATGAACTCAATAGCAATTTACATTCGTAGCAAATATCAAAATAAATCGGAGGAATGATGATAACCGATGAATATATATTAAGTTCTGATAACCTGAATGTTTATTATGGTAATTTTCAGGCTCTTGCTAATGTCTCAATTAAAATAAAACCAAACATTGTAACAGCATTAATCGGTCCATCTGGTTGTGGTAAAAGTACCTTGCTTCGATGTTTTAATCGTATGAATGATCTTATACCTATATTCTCATTAGATGGTTCTATCAAATATAAATCTCAGGAGTTGTATGATGATACTACTGACGCTACAAATATTAGATCACAGATAGGAATGGTTTTTCAAAAACCTAATCCATTTCCTAAAAGTATATACAACAATGTTGCTTTTGGTTTGAAAATTAATGGGTATACAGGTAATTATGATGAAGCAATTGAAAACTCATTACGAAGAGCAGCTTTGTGGGAAGAAGTTAAAGACAGGCTCAACCAAACTGCAATTGGTTTATCTGGTGGCCAGCAACAAAGACTTTGTATAGCCCGTGCTCTAGCTGTAAATCCGGAAGTTTTACTTATGGATGAACCTGCTTCTGCATTGGATCCCATAGGGACATTAGCAATTGAAGAATTGATACGTGAGTTAGCAGGAAGCGTCACAATTGTTATTGTAACTCATAATATGCAACAAGCAGCTCGTGTGTCTGATGAAACAGCATTTTTAATGGTAAATGATAATCGCGCTGGATATTTAGTTGAACATGATTCTACAGATAAAATATTCACCAACCCATCCGAAGAACGAACAGAGGCTTATATAACTGGCAGATTTAGTTAAATATAGAGTGCTTGCAAAATAATAAAGTTACTGATAAAGTCCCTTGAAATATAATTACAACAAGGCAGGAGGTACTTATGGAAAATAGAATACGATCAGATTACACTAAATCCCTGCAGGACTTACAAGATGGATTATTGATTTTAGGAAGTATGGTAGAAAAAGCAATCCATAAATCTATGCAATCTCTTAAAGATAGAGACTTACAATTAGCACAAACAGTAATAGCTGAAGATGATCTGATAGATCAAAAACGTTTTGAATTAGAAAATTCCGCAGTTACCTTACTCGCAACTCAATCGCCAATGGCTGCTGATTTACGACTTATTATTTCAGCATTACATATTGCAGTAGAGTTAGAACGAATGGGGGATTATGCAGAAGGTATAGCACGCATAAGCCAAACGATTGGGGAACAACCTACTCTCAAACCATTAATTGATTTACCCAAAATGACAGAATTAGCAACTACGATGCTACATAAAAGTCTGACTGCATATACTAATAGAGATAAAGAATTAGCAATCGATGTTTGCAAATCAGATGATGCAGTAGATTCACTATATAGTGATGTTTATCATGAACTTGTGGGAATTATGATTGAAGACCCTGATACAGTACAAAGGGCAACATATTTACTTTGGGTTTCTCACGATGTCGAACGAATTGCAGATCGTGCTACTAATATAGCCGAAAGAGTAATTTATTTAGTTACTGGTGAACTTTCAGAAATAGATATTTCTACTTATTGAACAAAATAATTACTTATATACTAATTACCACTGGTACAAATCCAAAAAATGTGTATAATTGCTTTAGATAAATGGGAATATTCTAAATTTTACTAAATATTCTCCATGATAATTGTATAAATATGAATAATATTTAAGGAGGCTTTTATGAACTGGGTAGATTTAGTACTAGCAGTCGTAGGTATTTTTGCTCTCTACCAAGGATACAAAATGGGCTTAATAGGAGCTTTATGTAATTTGGTAGGTTTGTTTGTCGGTATCTGGGTAGCTGCTAATTTCAATGATGTAATTATGGGTGCTATTTTAGATCAAGGTAATATTGGTGTTTCACTTGCTACATTACTTTCATACATCATTATCATTGTAGGTGTTTTTATGGGTGCACAAATTGTCCGCAGAATCATCAAAACAGCAATGAGTATTGTATTGTTAGGATGGGTTGATAGTTTAGGTGCAGTTGTTGTAGGTGTTTTGTTTGGTGTTTTAGCTTGTGAGGCTGTTATACTCGGCTTTGCTAGAATGGCAAGTGATGCTACATATGAAGATCCAAATCCTGCTACTATTATTTCTGAAATGACAGGTTTAAGAGGCGCAGTTGGTGGAGGTTTAACAGAATCCTCACTCACACCTTCCTTCATTGAAATTGTTGAGGCTATACCAGCAAGTGCATTCGGAATGGTACCTGGTGACCTCGGTGCAGCTTTAGATGAAGTTGCTGCTGAAATTGAAGCAGTTAATGCTTAATAGGTAATTATAGATTTAATATCTATGACAGAAAATAAAATTCACATAGGGGGTCTTACACTAAAAGTATTGTCAGATGGCATACTTGAATTTGACCCCTGTGTGTTTTTCCCCTCAACTACTGAGGATGACTGGATTCCTCATAAATCACATTTAAACCATAACTCAAATGTTGTTTTTGAATTATCATGCTATTTAATAGAATCTCAATCTCATACCATTCTAATTGATACTGGCATGGGACCAAATCCAAATGTACAAGATCCAAATTTTCCTGAATTAAGTAATGCTTGGGGTATTTTTGATAAATCTTTAGCAAATAATCATATAGATCCCAAAGACGTAGATCATGTAATATTTACTCATGCTCACCGCGATCATATCGGATGGGCAACTATTGGTTCTGGTGACAGTATTACTCCAATGTTTCCCAATGCTACTTACTGGTTGAATGAAAAGGATTGGGATGCTACGTACGATGAAACGATATCTAATAGATTTCCAAATGCTTCAACGAAATTATGGCCTTTGAAAAATATTGGTCAACTAAAGTTTTTTGATGAAAACACAGTGATTATACCAGAAATAAAACTGATTCCCTCTCCAGGTCATTCTCCAGGCCATTATTGTATTCTTATACAATCTCAAGATATTGGTGTTTTAATTCCTGGCGATTTGTTACACAATATAGCTCAGTTTAAACATTTCGAATGGATTTCAAGAGCGGATATAGAACCTAGTGATACGATAGAATCACGCAAAAGTGTTTTTGAATTAATTGTAAACAAAGAGCTTATAGTCGCTGGTAGTCATTTTGCTACTGGTTTTGGTACTTTGGATTATTTAGACGGCCAATATCAATGGAGATCAGTCGGATTTTAAGGGAACCTAATTAGTAAGTTATCTAATGTAATTCTTGGGTTGCTGTTTCTATTCAAATTTTTAGAAGCTTTATCGATTACTTTTATTGATTCTATAATTGTTTTTAGTTCAAATTTATTTCCTAATTCATTTAATATTATTTCTTTATCAATATTTACTATTAATTCTTCAGAATTAGTTTTTATTAACATCACATCTCTCAGGTAATCTAACCACGTTTCTAGTGTTGTATATATGCTGTTTTTATTTTTGTTAAAATTATTACTTAATTGTTGAGATAAGAGAAAACGTTCAGCCATATCTCCATTAATTATGTCATTAAATAAAGAAATATCGTGATTTCGTGTTTGTAAAAAATTTGTGTCAGTAAAAGCTGTTATAGCCCAGCCAAGTCTACCTTTTGAAAGTTTTGAAATTAACTTAGCTTCCTCTTTACCCTCATTATTTAAAATATTAAAGTATTGTATTAAATAATTATGTATTCGTTCAGCTGATAATGGGTAAAGTTCGAGATTTTGACATCTTGAAACTATAGTGGTCGGAAGATATTGTTCATCTGTTGCACAGATTATAAAAGTTACATTATTTGGTGGTTCTTCTAATATTTTAAGGAGGGCGTTACTTGCTTCTATAGTTAGATTTTCAGCATTTGGAATGATAAAGGTTTTAGATGATGAAAAAAAAGGGCTTAAGGATACTTGTTCCTGTATTTCTCTAATTTCTCCAATTGTATATCCAACTAGTACCACATCTGGGTGTGTTTTTTCATTAACTCTTAGGCATTGCTGACATTTCTGACATGGTTTCTTTTCATCAAGACAATGTATATATTTTGTTATTTCTAAAGATAATGTTGATTTCCCAATATGTTCTGGACCAAGTAACAGATAAGCATGATTTAGACGCGTTTTATTCATACTATTTTGAATTAACCTGTATATATGTTCTTGGCCTTCAAAGTTCCACATGCTTATTAATCACAAGATTTCTAGAGATAATATATCATCATAAGTTTCACGTTTTCTTATGATTTCTGACTTTCCATCGTTAACAAGTATTACAGCAGGTTTTAAATTCATATTGTAATTACTTGACATTGGTATACAGTATGCACCACTTGCAGGTATACAAATCAAGTCATCTTTTTCTATAAATGGAAGGTTAATGTCCTTAATTAATATATCTCCCGATTCACAATACTTGCCTGCGATAGTAACTATTTCAGTATTTTCTTGATCTATCTTGTTTAAAACAACTGCCTCATATTCTGATTCATATAAAGCAGGCCTAATATTATCTCCCATACCGCCATCTACACTGACGTATTTTCTTATATTTGGTATATTTTTTATAGAACCTACACGATATATAGCAACTCCAGATGGCCCAGCAATGGCTCTACCTGGCTCAATTATAAGTTTAGGCAATGGGATATTATTATTAGCACAAGCGTTTTTTAATGCATTGGTAATAATTTCTGCATATTCTTTGACACTCGGAGGATTTTCTTTTTGGGTATAGGCAATTGCAAATCCTCCACCAATACTGATCTCTGATAGAATAAAATTATATTTATTAGACATATTTACAGCGAATTTTACTGAGATATCCATTGCATCATCATAAGGTTCTACTTCAAATATTTGTGAACCTATATGGCAATGTATACCAACAAGATCAAGCCCATCGATTTCCAAACATTTTTTTATAGCTTTTTCTGCATCTCCTGTTTCAATGGCAAACCCAAATTTACTGTCTAATATACCAGTTGAAATATAACTATGCGTATGTGGGTCTACGCCAGGTGAAATACGTATCAAAGCTTTTATAGTACAATCTTTACTCTTAATAATAGATGCAAGGTTATCGATCTCATCAAAATTATCTATGATTATTCGACCAATATTATTTCTTATTACATATTCTAATTCTTCTGGTGATTTATTATTACCATGTAGATGAATTTTATCTGGATTCATTCCTCCTTGTTGTGCTGCTATAAATTCTCCGAGCGAAACAACATCCATTCCCATGCCTTCATCAGAAAGGATTGATGTTAATTTTTGATTAATGAAGGCTTTAGATGCATACGCGACGTGAGTTTTTTCATATCTCGTTCGAAACTCTTTAGTAAAGGTTTTACATCGTTCTCGAATTGTTGATTCGTCGAATACATATAACGGAGTTCCATATGTATTTGCAAGTTCGGTTAAACTACAGCCACCTATCGTAAGGTCTTTATTGGACAATACTGCCGTAGTATTAGGGAATATTTTTTCAATTTCTTTGGTAAACATAATATTGTAATCCTTATTGATTTCCATTCATTAAAAATTCATATATATATTGTAACTGATTAGCAATATCATGTTAATATCTGAAATTAAAAATACTCTTTGAATTGATACAGATTGTATAGGAATGTGTTTTTGTTATAATTGTTTTAATTAAATTCATATCTATATATAAGAAATATTTTAATAATGAATAGATTAGTAGTAAAAGTGGGTACCAACCTTATCACAGATAAGTTAGGTAAATTAAATATTAAAGTCATGGAGTCTATTGTCGCTCAAATTTGCCATTTGCATAATCTTGGGTATCAAATTATTTTAGTAAGTTCAGGAGCAGTTGCTGCTGGAAAAGAAGCATTAGACAACCCTATACAAAGAAAAGACATCCCTTTCAGACAAATCTTGGCATCTATTGGGCAAAGTAGATTAATGAATATTTATCAACAATTATTTAGTGAATACAAAGTTATTGTATCCCAAGCTTTATTAACACATAAAGATATTGATGATCGTGTAGGGTATTTGAACATTAGGGATACTTTACTAGGCCTAATTGATCACAATGTTATACCAATAATAAACGAAAATGATGTGGTTAATACAGAAGAATTAGGAGAAATAATTTTCGGTGATAATGATACGCTTTCAGCCTTAGTATCAAATCTGATAGATGCTGATTCATTAATATTATTGTCAGATATTGATGGTTTATATACAGCTGACCCTTTAACTAATAAAGATGCCAAATTAATTCAGCATGTTGATTTTAATGATTTTTCGATAGATGAATATGTGAAAGATGAAACGGTTCATGAAATGAGTAGAGGGGGTATGTTAGCAAAGATAGAAGCTGCTAAATTAGCTACTTCTTGGGGGTCAACAGTTTATATAGATTCTGGTTATAAAGAAACAGTTTTAGAAGATATAGTAAATAATAAGCAAGAAGGAACAATGTTTGTGTCTTCGGAGGATAAAATAGAATCTAGAAGGCGATGGTTATTAAGTGGTTTGAGACATAACAGCAAAATAGAAGTAGATTCTGGTGCAGTCATTGCTTTGACTACAAAAAATGGAAGTTTACTTCCAGCGGGAATAATTAAAATTGAGGGTCAATTTGATAAGGGGGATATAGTGTACATTATAGACTCTTCTGCAACCTATATTGCATGTGGTGTGACCAACTACTCATCAAATGATGTTAACCAAATTAAAGGGATGAATTCAAAAGATATAAAAGAACAATTTCAGGAATTTACACACGACGAAATAGTTCATAGAAACAATTTAGTATTATTATAAAAAAGGATAAATAATGGGTATAAATTTTAAAGAAATTTGTATAGCTGCAAAAAATGCTTCAAGAGAATTTTCACTCCTTCAGAAAGGGCAACGGAATCAAATTTTGCTTAGAATCGCTTCAAGGATTTTAGAAGGTAAGAATGAAATATTGGATGCAAATAAAATTGATTATGACAATGCGAAAGAAAGTGGATCTGATAACCATATATTAGATAGATTATTTTTAAATGAAGAAAGAATAGATGCAATTGTTGATGGAGTCTATCAAATAGTTGAGTTAGAAGACCCCTTGGGTATTGAATACGATAGAAATGTCAGACCAAATGGGTTAAATGTAAGTAAAATATCAGTACCTCTTGGGGTAATTGGTGTTATTTATGAAAGCAGACCAAATGTGACCCTCGATATAGTAGCTTTGTGTGTTAAATCTGGGAATGTATGTATATTAAAAGGTGGATCAGATACACTAAATACTAATAATACTATTGTTGCTCTTATCCACAAGGCTTTTGCTGATTTGAAATTAAACCCCAATATAGTTCAATTTATAAATAGTTCTGATAGGAAATATGTAGACTCTATGTTATCTGCAATTGATTATATTGATTTGATTATACCTCGAGGCGGCGCTGAACTTGTAAATATGGTTCGGGAAAAATCAAGAGTTCCTGCAATTACAGGTGGTATAGGTGTTTGTCATATTTATGTTGATGAATCAGCTAATATTAATAAAGCTGTTGAAATAATACACAATGCAAAAGTTCAACGACCTAGTGTTTGCAATGCTTTAGATACAGTTATATTTAGCCAAAATATAACAAAAGATATAATTATAAATGTTGCAAGAAAGTTACTTGAATCAGAGGTGGAAATTCATGCAGATTCTAAAAGTTTTGATATCATATCTTCCTTAAATGAGGATCACCCAAATAGTATCTGTCTTGCATCAGATGATGATTGGGGACAAGAATTTTTATCACTTACTTTATCAATGAGAATGGCTGATTCAATAGAAGATGCGATTGAGTATATAAATTATTATGGTGGTCATTCTGAGGCAATTATTTCTGAAAATAATGACCATATAGCACAATTTTCGAAAGCTATTGATTCTTCTGCAGTTTTTGTAAATGCTAGTACTAGATTCAATGATGGTGGCGAACTAGGTTTAGGAGCTGAAGTCGCAATTAGTACATCTAAAATCCATGCTAGAGGACCTATGGGAATTAAAGATCTAACCAGTTACAAATGGATTGTGATTGGTGATGGGCAAATACGTAACTAAATTGATTCTATAACCCAGTTGGTGCAGCTGGTGGGAAATATTCTTGTACAGGAATCTCAATGATACTAGGCATTCCGGATTTTATTGCTTCATTTATTGCATCACTTATTTGATCAGCTTTTTCAATATAGAATCCTTTGGCTCCAAATACCTCAGCTAGTTTATCAAATCTTGGGTTGGTAAGGTTAACACCAACATAATGTTCTTCATGAAGACTTTTTTGTTGTGATTTTTCGGCACCCATACAATTATTATTCAATACAATACTAACTAGTGGGATGTTGTGTCTTACAGCCGTATTGATTTCACCACATGTATATAAAAATCCTCCATCACCATGAATTGATATTGCAGTTTTATTTGGACGACCTAATTTTGTACCTAGACCTACACTGTATCCCATTCCAAGAGCTCCTTGCCCAACATAATTAAACATAGTTCTAGGATGTTCAAATTTTAGTCTGTCATACGATAACCCTGGCGCAACACCTGCATCAATAGTGACCATAGCGTCTTCAGGGAATATTTTGTTAAATTCTGGAAAAACTTGCTGTGGCATAATTGGATTTTCTGATATGTTTTCTTCCTCTTTAAGCCGCGACAATCTTGATTGTGCTAAGTTTGTAAAAGTTTGTTTCCATTCCGGAAGATTATTACCTTCTGGCGAAATAGAGGTAATGTGTTTGATAAGCTGCTGTCCAACTGCAGCAGCATCCCCTGTAATTCCAACAGCTACAGGATAATTTCTTCCGATTTCCATCGGGTCAATATCAATTTGTATAATTTTTGTAGAAGGATTAATAATACTATAGTCCCATGCTGTGGAAGCTTGATTTATTCTTGTACCAAAAGCGAGAATAACATCTGCTTTGTTCATTGCCTCATGCGCTTCGCCAGAACCTCTTGATCCCGGAGGGCCAACATAATTTGGGTGACTATTTGGAACAGCATCGTGATGCCCATATGAAGGTACCAGAGCCATATCGAGTAATTCAGCCAATGCAACAGCTTCTTTAGAAGCTTCTGAATCTAATACGCCACCTCCTGCAAGTAAGAGAGGGGATTTGGCATTTAATAATATCTGTGATGCGAGCTGAATTAACTCTTCATCTCCTTGTGTACGGCTTATTGATCTGTAAGATGCAGGTTTTAAAAATTCATCAGAAATCATTTCTTTATCTAAAAGATCTCTGGGTATATCCAATAAAACTGGACCTTGTTTGCCAGAGAGAGCTGTTCTAAATGAATCACGCAGTAGTGACGGGACTCGACTAGTTGTATTTGCTTGTACGGCAATTTTTGTAAGAGGTTTTAATATATTTACTAGATCAAATGCTTGAGATCCATCTCTGCCGATATATTCCATAGCTGTATCACCAGAAATTATAACTACAGGAGCTCTTCCCTTATACGCTAGTGATATTCCTCCGGCTAAATTAATTGTTCCTGCACCAGATGTTGTCATACACACAGACGGTTTCCCTGTTACCTTGGAATAGCCATAAGCCATTAATGCAGCACCTTCTTCATGCCTAGTATCAATGAATTTAATGTCTTCTCTACCGTATGTTTCAGTTACCATACTATTTGTTGTTAGACCAGTTACACCAAATAAGTATTCCACTTGTTCAGCTCTTAATAATTCAATTACTGCTCGACCAGCCTTCATGTTTTCCATTGTTAACTCTCTATTCTTATATAACTAAACTTTTCTTTGCAAAACTCTCTGTACAGCATTTTCTATACTTGCTGCAGTTAAGTTGTATTTCTCTAAGAGTTCAGAAGATTCTCCGGATTCTCCGTAGCTTGTTAATGCAACACTCTCTATGGGTATTGGGTAGTTTGAAGTTATTAGTTGTGATACGAGGCTATTAAGTCCTCCACGAATATAGTGTTCTTCTGCTGTAACAAAAGCACCCGTTTTATTGGCTTGATTTAATATAGTTTCAGTATCTAGTGGGGATAAATTTGATAGATTAATCACTGAACAGTCTATACCAGATTTCAGTAAATTATCTTTTGCTTCTAGTGCTGCAGAAACCATTATGCCACAAGCGAGTATTGTTGCATCCTTACCATTATGTAAAACTTCTGCTTTTCCTAATTCGAATTTGTAGTTTTTATCATGAATTATTGGTGATGATGCTCTTGATGTCCGAATATAAAATGGACCAGGAGTTTCTATAGCAGTTTTTATTGCTTGTGCAGCTTCAGGGCCATCCGAAGGAATTATCACATTAAATCCAGGGAGTGTACACATTAAACCGATATCTTCGATAGATTGAGCTGAACTTCCATCTTCTCCAACAGTTAGACCTGCATGGCTGCATACAATTTTTACATTTGCGTGTGGCTGGGCAATTTGCATTCTAATTTGATCAAACGGTCTACCAGTTCCAAAAACTGCAAAAGTTGTAGCAACAGCTATTTTCCCACAGGAAGCAAGTCCTGCTGCAACACTCATAATGTTTTGTTCTGCGGGACCAAAATCAAAAAAACGTTCAGGAAATTCATGGCCAAATAGATGGGCAAATGTGGAAACATTAAGATCCCCTCCGACAACTACCACATCGTTATTTTCATGCCCTAGTTCAAGTAATGCTTTTCCAAATGCTTCTCTTGTTGCAATTGATTCCATAGTATTTCCTTAATAATTTGCGGATATTTTTGATAGTAATGAATCAGAAATATTCATTTGTTTTCCAGCTTCTATAACTGATGTTTTAGAAAATTTCAGTTCATGTAGCGCATCTATTAACTGTTCTAGAGAAGGAGCTTTTCCATGGAAACTAGGATTGTTTTCCATAAAACTAACACCTTTACCTTTGATGGTATCAGCTATTATGACAGTTGGTTTAGTTGTATCTGCAATAGCTTTTCTAAAACTAGATTCTAGAGATTTAGGATTATGTCCATTACACTTAATAACACTCCATCCAAATGAACTCCATTTACTCCCAAGGGGCTCTAAAGATGAAACTTCATCAGTAAATCTATCATTTTGTATTTTGTTTCTATCTACAATTGCTGTAAGTTTTGAGAGGTTGTAATGTGATGCTGACATTGCAGCTTCCCAAATTTGACCTTCTTCACATTCGCCGTCACCTAATAATACAAATGTGTTGTATTTTAGTTTGTCAATCTTTTCAGCTAATGCCATTCCAACACCAAATGATAATCCTTGACCAAGAGAGCCTGCAGACATTTCAACTCCCGGTGTTCCGATATGTGTATGACCTTGTAAATGACTTCCTAATTTTCTAAAACCACCTAAATCACTTCTAGGGAAAAAACCTCTATGAGATAGAACTGCATACATTCCAGGGCTAGCATGTCCTTTACTTAATACAAAACGATCTCTCTTTTTATCACTGGGGTTTTGGGGATCAATGTTCAATATTGAATTATACAGAGTAATTAGGATTTCTAATTCTGAAAGAGAGCCTCCAGCGTGACCGCTATTGACATTGGTGATCATCATTAAAATATCGCGGCGTAAATCTGAAGATACTTTTTTTAAATCAACATTTTGGTTATTGTTATTTCTCATGGAATGTTGCTCCTTACATCAGCCAAGACATTATAACAATCATTTTTTTAATGTTCTACTAATTATGTTGTAAATTTAATGATTTATAGTTTACTATTAGCGCCAAAGTTTATACTGATTGAGATGAATGTGATTTGAATTTTCATAAAAATATCTTTTATGGTTGGTACGTTGCATTTGCAGCTTTTCTACTCGGAGGTCTTTCATACGGTTTTGGAGTTGTAAGTTTTGGCGTGTTTTTAGGCGCGATGACGACAAGTTTGGGATGGAGCTCTGGATTACTTTCTGGTATATATGTTGCTGGAAGATTGTTAGGATTAATTGTCAATCCTATTGTTGGATTTATTCTAGACAACCAAGGTCCAAAAAAAATAATATTTTTAGGTGTTGCTTTAGTTTTTTCAGGTTCAATATTTATTTATTACACTACTAACTTCTGGTTTTTTTTCATTATTTATTCATTATTTATTAGTGTGGGCTTTATTTGCTTGGGGCATACCGTTTCTGATAGTACTGTTTCTAAATGGTTCATAACAAAACGTAACAGAGCTATGGCTATTTCTACTATGGGTTTATCGTTTGGTGGAATCATAATACCTATACCTGTTTCACTTGTTATAGAACAATATGGTTGGCAATCTGGATGGTTAGTCGTTGGTGTTTGTGTTCTAATCCTAGGTTCTTTTGCAGGATTCATTATGTATAAAGACCCTGAATCTATTGGGCTTTTACCTGACGGTAAAAATGTTAATTCTTTAAGAGATACACAAGATAACACAAGTGTCTCTCAAGAAATCAACTTTTCATTAACTGATTCAGCTAAACACCGTGCCTTTTGGTATATTTCAATCGGTACTACTTTAGCTGGAACTGCTATTAATGGAGTAAATATCCATTTAATCTCTTATTTATATCATTTTGGTTTAACATTAAGTCAGTCTGCGATATTACTTAGTTCATTATATTTTATATCAACTATAGCTAAGCCAATGTGGGCTGTAATTAATGAAAAACTACCTACTAGATATTGTTTATCATTATGTTATTTAGGCGGAGGTATTGGCCTTTTATTATTATTAATAGCTAATACAGTTGCAGGTATAATTTTATTTGCTTTTGTTTATGGCTTAACTAGAGGTGCGCAATCATTTATGTCTGCTCTAATTTGGCCAGATTATTTTGGAAGAGAACATATAGGTTCAATTAGAGGGACTGTTACAAGTATGGGAATAATAGCCTCGGCTGGAGGGCCTTTGTTGGCAGGAGTGTTATTCGATATTTTTGGATCTTATAATATTCCATTTCTAGTATTTGTTATATTTTTTTTCATTTCAAGTTTCTTTATATTTATAGCAAAAAAACCAACTAGTTAGGAAAACTAATGAATCCTTCAATTATTGTAGATAGCCATACGCATATCCTTCCAAAATTTATCGACAACAATCGGGAAAAATATTTTGCCATAGATGCAACTTTTAAGGAATTATTCAGTAATGGTGAGAAAATTGTATCTGTTGAAGATCTAATTGAGAGTATGGATCAAAATTATATTGATACTTCTGTGGTATTGGGTTTTGGCTGGAATGATATAGAATTAGCTCGTCGTTCAAATGAATATATTATGGAATCTTTTACCAAATATCCTTCTAGAATTATACCTTTTTGTTCAGTTAATCCCAATTGGGGTGATTATGCCATAGATCAAATATCCGAATATTTACAAGATGGTATGGCAGGAGTTGGCGAATTACACCCTTCCTTGCAACAGTTTAGGTTAGAAGATGCTCAAATAACTTCTTTTTGGAATAAATTAATTGATGCACAGTTGCCATTAATTTTGCATACCTCTGAGCCTATAGGCCATAGTTATCCTGGTAAAGGTGATATTAGTCTCTCTCAATTGACTGATTTCATAACTGATCATCCACAACTAGAAATAATATGTGCTCACTGGGGTGGAGGATTAATCTTTTATAATTTGATGCCTGAAGTTAATTCCATTTTGGGAAATATTTATTTCGATACAGCAGCTTCTAATTATCTTTATGATGATTCTGTTTTTTCTATAGGATCACAACTAGTAAATCCAGATAAGATATTATTTGGATCAGATTATCCTATTATCTCTCAAAAAAAAGTTTTGAATACTTTGATTAGAAAAATTGCTAATAAAAATTTGCAAGAAAACATATTAGGAAAAAATATAATAAAACTACTCAGCAAAAATAAATAAGTTATTTAGATATAAAAAAAATCTATAAATGGTAGTCAAATTTTTAATGTATGTTAATAATGTTCTACTAAAACCATATAAAAACTTGACTTTTTGTAGAATATAGATTACTATTTAAGTAATGTAGAAATTTGTTTACAGGTTGATGGTAGAGGAGGAAATATAATGCCTAATGGAGAAGCGCAACCATTCCCTGAGTGTCCACAATGTGATGGGGTTTTAGTCCCATTATCCGATTTCGGTAGCCAAGGTGCATCAATTCTATACAAGGCGTGGGTTTGTACATCTGTCCCTAATTGTAATATGAATATCAAAATCAGAAATGGTGATGTTATTATTAATGAACCAATTATGGATGGGTCTGGATATGCCCCGCGAAGTAGATAATGTAATGATATAAATTTATACTGTATACTTACAGTATGAATTTTATTTTTAGTATTATCGGTAGTTATAAATTTAGAAGTATTGCTATGTATACTTTGATGTTTGTTGGCCTTTTATTGATATTAATAACATCTGTTTTTTTAATCTATCGTAATCAAGCAACCTCTGGTTTGTCTGAATTAAACTACGATAAAACAATTGTAATTAACAATGTAGAATATGATACTTATACTGATCGAGTAGATAATGATATTGATATAGTCTCAGATAATTTAACAGAAAACCAACAAACTAATAATATTTCTAGCACTAATTCGCCTTCGAAATTTTCTATGTTCCCAGCTATAAATGAACAAACCTGGAGTTTATCATTAGATAAAGAAGAACTAGTCGTTCCCAACGATAACATAGATTTACAATACTACGATAGATGGACATCATTTTATTTAGACAAAAAATTCCTTGTTGACGGTATATCTAAATTGAATAAAATTTATATCCCTACAATATCAGTTGATTCAAATCTTTCCGGCCTTGAAGTTCAAGATATAGGTGACTCTAATGAATATGAAACTCCTAATAAAGTTGTCGGTTACATACCTTCCACAATAGAACCTAATAAAAAGAATATTTGGTTTTTTGGTCATTTAGAAAGTCCACTCTATGGCGAAGGATCAATATTTAAAAAGCTTCCTGAAATTCCTGACCTATTGAGAACTGGAAAAGATGTCTTTGTATACTTTGATGATGATTATTTTATGTATAAATACAAAGTGATTTCTTCCAAGGTAGTACATGAGGATGAATTAACTTTATATGATACGGATTCATATTCTTTAACATTAGTAACCTGTGTTCCTAAATGGGTGTATGATCATCGATTAGTTATCACTGCTGAATTACATTCCTATGCTGTAAAATAATAATTTTCGTACTCAACTTGACACTATATATATCTAAATCTATACTTTTTATAAAATTGAATAGGTAAATGCAATGAAGAGGATTAGTATAACTTAGGCTAGGGACAGAGAGCTGGATTGGCTGAGAACCAGCACCAAAAGTAAAGTTAGAATGGACCTTAGAGCAGTACTTCGGAACAATGTAGTATGAAGTATCGGCTAAGCACCGTTATAAGCTTGGTTAATTTATTTAATCATTGAGTGGCTATATAAGCAATTAGGGTGGCAACGCGGTATCCCGTCCCTTGTTAAGGGGATGGGATTTTTTTTTGAAAGAGAGAATATGAAAAAAAGAATACTAACAGGTATACGACCAACAGGAAAATTACATTTAGGGCATTATGTAGGAGCTTTAGAAAATTGGATTCGTCTTCAAGAAGAATATGATTGTTATTTTCTAATCGCGGATTATCAGGCGCTAGGTGATCACATTGATGAAATGGAAAATATAAAAATTGCGGTACGTGATGTTGTTCTAGATTGGTTAAGTGTTGGACTAGATCCCGATAGGTCTACATTTGTTGTCCAAAGCTATGTTCCAGAACATGCGGAACTTGCCATGCTTCTTTCAATGTTAACTCCGCTAGGTATGTTAGAACGAAATCCAACTCTTAAATCAGAAAGAGAAAGAATATCAAATACAAGTTTATCTGTTGGTTTTTATACGTACCCAGTAAGCCAAGTTGCAGATATTTTACTCCCTAAAGCTGATTTGGTTCCTGTAGGAGAAGATCAGTTACCCCATATTGAAATGACAAGAGAGATTGCTAGAAGATTTAATAATAGATATGGAAATGTTTTTCCTGAACCAGATAGTTTAGTCGGTCGGGTAGCTCGTTTGCTAGGTACTGATGGTCAATCAAAAATGAGTAAAAGTATAGGTAATGTTATTTATTTGTCAGATGATTCTGATATGGTCAATAAAAAAATAATGTCAATGTATACAGACCCTACAAGATTAAGAGCAACTGATCCGGGTCACGTTGAAGGAAACCCTGTATTTCAATATCATGATGCCTTTAATACCAATACGGAAGAAGTAAATGACCTTAAAGAACGTTACACACAAGGTAAAGTTGGAGATGTTGAAGTTAAACAAAAATTGATAATAGCTATTAATAATTTTCTTGATCCAATAAGAGAAAATAGGAATAGATATCAAAATGATCCTAATTTTGTAGATGAATGCATAAATGAGGGGTCTGCGAAGGGCAAGTTAACTGCTGAAAAAACTATGTATGAAGTACGTGAAACAATGGGATTAAATTATGTATCAACCAACTATTGAGAATGTAATAAATATAGCTAATCAAGGGTATAATCTGATTCCTATATATCGTGAAATTAATGCGGATCTTGAAACCCCTGTTTCAGTGTATTTAAAAATTGCGAGAGATAAATATTCTTTCTTATTAGAAAGCGTTGAAGGTGGAGAACGGCAAGCACGTTTTAGTTTTATAGGTTGTGATCCATACAAAGTCATTGAAACAGGCAAGGGTACGATTCATGGGGAAGTAGACCCCTTAAATTTGATTGAATCTGAATTATGTCAATATAAGGCATATCCTTCAGAAGATTTACCACGTTTTGTGGGTGGTGCAGTCGGATATTTGTCGTATGATACTATTCGTTATTTTGAACCGAGAATTAATTTGCCAGAATATGATCCAATAGGTATACCTGAGTCAATTTTATTATTAACTGATACCGTTATAGTGTTTGATCATATTAGACATGTTATTAAAATTGTTTCTCATGTCAGAACAAATGGTAATATTCAAGAAAATTATAATGAGGCTGTATATAAAATCGAAAATATTTTGGAGGACTTATCCAAATCATTAACTTTAGATAATAGTAAGGATAAGAAACTCCTGAATTTTGTACCAGAAACAAAAGTTAATTTCGAATTACCAGAATATTCTAATATTATTGAAAAATGTAGGGATTACATTATTGCTGGAGATGTGATTCAAGTAGTTGTCTCAAAAAGAACTACTAAGACTACTCAAGCCCATCCATTTAATATTTATCGTTCATTGAGAAAATTAAACCCTTCTCCATATATGTATTATCTTAATTTTGGCGACTTCAATATTATCGGGGCTTCACCAGAAGCATTAGTCAGAGTAGAAGATGGGTTTATTTATAGTTATCCATTAGCAGGCACAAGCCCTCGTGGCTCAACAAATGAACAAGACCAAGAATTAGAGAATAAATTGTTGGCAGATGAAAAAGAACGCGCAGAACATATCATGCTAGTAGATCTAGCTCGTAATGATGTTGGTCGTGTAGCTCAAACGGGTTCTGTTGAGGTGGTAGATTTAATGAGGATTGTTAAATATTCTCATGTCATGCATATTGAATCCGAAGTTAGAGGAATATTAAGAGAAGATTGTACTATTTATGATGCTCTTCGTTCATGTCTTCCTGCAGGAACATTATCTGGAGCCCCTAAAGTTAGGGCTATGGAAATCATTTATGAAATGGAAAAAGCTAAACGCGGTCCATATGGAGGGGCAATAGGGTATTTTAGTTTTAATGGAAATATGGATACAGCAATACCAATTCGCACAATAGTATATAAAGATAATACTGCCTACATCCAAGCTGGTGGAGGAATAGTATTTGATAGTGAATCTGAGTCTGAATATCAAGAAACTATTAATAAAGCGTCAGCTCCCTTGAGAGCCATTGAGAATGCTGATGAATTTGATGAATATAGAGTTTGATTATATTTAAATGAGGATATAAATCATGATAGCGTTAATTGATAATTATGATAGCTTTACATACAATTTATACCAATACATTTTGGAAATACGATCTGATGTTCAGGTTTTTCGAAATGATAAAGTATCTCTGGAGGATATAATCGAATTAGACCCATCTCATCTAGTTATATCTCCAGGTCCTTGTACCCCAATTGAAGCAGGAATTTCTGTAGATGTTATACGTGAATTATCAAAAACTATACCTACCCTTGGTGTATGCTTGGGACATCAATGTATTGGTCATGTTTTTGGTGCAAAAGTATCATATGCAGGTGAGATAAAACATGGTAAAACTTCAGCTATACACCATGACGGTGAAAGTCTTTTTAATGATATTCCTTCTCCATTTGAAGGTATAAGATATCATTCATTGGCAGTAGAAAAAGACACAATACCTGAAGAATTAATCATTACAGCATGGACAGAAAATGAACTGGTTATGGGATTGCGTCACAAAGAATATCCTATTGAAGGAGTTCAATTTCATCCAGAATCTATAATGACTGATTACGGTAAAAAGATCATAAGTAATTTTTTCGAAAAATATAAATGATTTAGGTAATGGAGAATAATCATGTTGAACAATAGTATAGAAAAATTAATTCAAGGAAAAGATTTAAGTCTTGAAGAATCTAAAGACAGTATGGATTTTATAATGAATGGAGAAGCTACTTCAGCCCAGATTGCTGCTTTTCTTGTTTCCCTTCGTATAAAAGGTGAAACAGTAGAAGAAATAACAGGGATGGCAACTTCTATGAGAAATAATTCTTTAACAGTTTCTAATACTTCTTATTTAGTTGATACTTGTGGTACAGGTGGAGATGGATTTGGCACAATTAATGCTTCAACTATTTCTGCGATAATAGCCGCTTCAGGTGGGGTTAAAGTAGCTAAGCATGGTAATCGAGCTGCCTCTAGTAAGAGTGGCAGCGCAGATGTTTTAGAAGGTCTTGGCGTAGTCATTGATCTATCACCAGATTTAGTTGCTCAATCAATAGAAAAAACAAATTTTGGATTTATGTTTGCTCAAACTTTTCATCCTGCAATGAGGCATGTTGGGCCAACTAGAAGAGAACTTGGAATAAGAACAGTATTTAATATTTTGGGACCATTAACTAATCCTGCAAAAGCAAATGCGCAAGTTCTAGGTGTTTCTGATGCTACTATAGGAATAAAAATGGCGAATGTTCTTAAATCATTTAATATCGAACACGCTTTAATTGTTCATGGATTAGAAGGATTAGATGAAATTTCTGTATGTGGTCCAAGTCAAATTTGGGAAGTTACTCATGAAGGTATAAAAGAATATCAAGTTGCCCCTGAAGATTTTGGTATGAAGAGATATGACATGAACGATCTTCGTGGCGGCGAAATTTCTGATAATGTAAATATGTTTCAGGAAATCATTCAGGGCAAAGGCTCAGCAGTAGACTTTGTTGTTTTAAATGCTGCTGCAGTTTTGTTTGTTGGAAATAAGGTCACATCCATTCTTGAAGGCGTTGAACTAGCAAGAGAGTTGATTGCAGATGGATCAGTGGTCTCGAAATTACAAGAAATAATACAAACAACCCAAAGCTTAAAATCTGGATAAGGATTGATAATGGCAAAACCTTCTATATTAGAAAATATTATATTAACTAAGCAAAAGTATTTAGCATTACAAAAAGAAAATATTCCTATTGAACTATTAATTGAAGATATTGAGGCAAATAATATCCCAAAAAACTTTTCAGGATCACTTATGGGTGATAGGGTTATGCTTATCGCAGAAATGAAGAAAGCTTCTCCTTCGAAAGGAATAATATCCGAAGATTATGATCCAAAACAATTAGCCAAAGAATATTCCGAATCTAATGTTGCTGCTATATCGATTTTGACAGACAAAGATTTTTTTCAAGGGGACATCTCACATCTTGCTGAGGTAAGCTCTCTTTTGACAACAACAAGTATACCGATATTTCGAAAAGATTTTATTATTGACGAATATCAGATTTATGAATCTAGGAAACATGGTGCAGATTCTTTATTACTAATGGTATCTGCCTTAGAACCATCTCGGTTGAAAGAATTAATTGAATTATGTAATACCTTATGGATTCAACCCTTAGTTGAAACCCATAATAAGGAAGAACTACAAATAGCTATAGACTCAGGTGCCGATATCATTGGTATAAATCATAGAAACCTACATGACTTTTCAATGGATATGAATTTAGTTGAAAAATTAATGCCATTAATCCCAAATGGTAAAATTGTAGTGGCGGAAAGTGGTATCGATTCTTATGAAGATGTACGTAGGATGAAAAATCTAGGTGTCAACGCGGTTTTGGTTGGAGAATCTATTATGCGTTCAGAAAATATAGGTCTGAAAATAAGAGAATTGATGGGAATTCATGAAAGTTAAAATTTGTGGAGTAAGAGATATAGAATCTGCATTAGTCTGTGAAAGATCTTCAGCTGATTTCATTGGTTTGAATTTCGTTCCAAATGTCGACAGAAAAGTGGACATTTTATCTGCAGTTAATATTTCAAATTCAGTTTCAAATATTAAAAAAGTTGGAATATTTGCAGATCAATCCATAGAGGATGTTTTAGAAATAATTAATAAATGTCAGCTAGATTATGTTCAACTTAGTGGTAATGAAAATTTAGATTATTGCAACCAAATAGGGTTGCCAGTTATAAAATCACTTAAAATTGAACAAGATTCAGATATTACCTTAATCAGAAAAACATTATTCCCGATAATAAATAATATAACCAATAATAATATAATCCCACTTATAGAATCTTCTATACCAGGATTTTATGGAGGCACTGGTACTCAAGTATCTCTAGATATTGCCAAAGAAATCGCTGCAAATTTTGATATCATTCTAGCTGGTGGATTAACTCCATTAAATGTCAAAAGTATGATAGATTATATTAAACCATGGGGCGTCGATGTGGCGAGCGGAGTTGAATCTGAAAAATTACAAAGTTCAGATAAAATCATAGAATTTATATCAAACGCAAAGAGTGGTACTAATGAATAAGGAATCTAAAGTATTATGGCCAAATGATAAAGGTAGATTTGGGGATTTTGGTGGTAGATATGTCCCTGAAACACTTATTCCTGCATTGGATGAATTATTAGAGTCATACGAAAATATAAAAAAAGATCCGGATTTTATTAATCAATTCTCTAGTTTATTAGAATATTTTGTTGGGCGACCTACTCCATTATACTATGCCGAAAATCTTACTAAACATTTTAATGGTCCCAAAATATATCTAAAAAGAGAAGATTTATCCCATACCGGTGCACATAAAATTAATAATGCAATAGGTCAAGCTCTCTTAGCTAAAAAAATGGGTAAAACACGTATAATTGCTGAGACTGGAGCTGGCCAACACGGAGTTGCAACTGCTACTGTTTGTGCTAAATTAGGCTTGGAATGCCATGTTTACATGGGTGAAATAGATATTGAAAGACAAAATCCAAATGTTCGCAGGATGGAATTATTAGGGTCAAATATTATCTCTGTAAATAGTGGTACCAAAACACTAAAGGATGCTATAAATGAAGCAATAAGAGATTGGGTTAGCAACGTTGATACTACTCATTATCTTATTGGTAGTGCCATTGGACCTCATCCATATCCTGTAATCGTTCGTGATTTTCAGTCCGTCATTGGAGCCGAAGTGAGAGAGCAAAGTCTTAATCAATTAGGAACATTACCAAATGCAGTAATAGCATGTGTTGGAGGGGGTAGTAATGCAATTGGCATATTTTACCCCTTTATTAACGATTTAGATGTTAAATTGATTGGTGTTGAGGCAGGTGGCAAAGGTGAAAATACTAATGCCACAGCTGCAACTTTGGTAAAAGGTAAACCTGGTGTTCTTCATGGCACTTACACATATTTATTGCAAGATGATTATGGTCAAATTCAAGAAACTCATAGTGTTTCTGCTGGGTTAGATTATCCGGGAGTAGGGCCTGAACATGCATACTTGAAAGATACAGAAAGAGCGACATACGTTTCAGCGGATGATGAAATGGCTATTAAGGGTTTTAAACTACTTTGTTCAACTGAAGGTATTATTCCAGCATTAGAACCCGCACATGTTATTGGATATTTACCTCAACTAATAAAGAACTTTTCTTCAGAAGATAATATTGTTATAGGGTTAAGCGGTAGAGGAGATAAAGATTTAGATACTGTTTTATCTTTATAAAGACATACCCTTATTAAATCTTCCATAGCTTGTAAAACATTACAATTGGTTCAATATATTAATTATTTTTTCAATTTTACCTCGACCTTAGGAATGAGTCTTATTCTCAATTATAATTGACATTTATAATGAAGATTGGTAATTAATGGACAATGCTTATCAAAATTCTTAAGGAGGGTATATGTCTAGTAATGTAACAGTGGGTCAAGTAGAAGTTACTCGATACATTCAGTCTACAGTTAAATTTAACTCAGGAAATACTACAATTTGGGTAGATCCATTTGGTTTAAATGATGATCTTATAGGTAGTGATAAAGCCGATATTATTCTCTTAACACATGAACATGGAGATCATTTTAATTTAGATGCCATTAATGCTGTTTCTAAAGAAGGTACTATACTGGTATGCAACAATAGTGGAATTGAACAAAAAATTAAAGGTAATGTCAGTAGTGAAATAGTTGTTATGAAAGAAGGAGATAAAAATACTGTCTCAGGAATAACCCTTGAAGGTGTTGCTGGGTACAATGATTTTCATCCACGAAATAACGGTCACGATAGTTTCAACATAGGATTTATATTTGAATTTGGTGGAGCTAGAATTTTAAATTCTGGTGATACAGATTTAATTGAAGAATTTTCTGCAATGTCACCTCTAGATTTAGCATTATTACCGATTGGTAATGCTGGTTATACTATGGATGAAATAGATGCAGCTAAAGCAGTTAATGAAATGCTTAAACCAGGTACAGTTATTCCTGTTCATTATGGTTTTGCTACTGGGGGCGATCCTGAAAAATTCAAGTCACTAATTAATTCTGGAATAAATGTAGAAATACTCGATCCATTAAATCCAATGAAGGCAGGATAATTAAAATAAAAAGAGCCATAAATCTATGGCTCTTTTTATTAATCTTTTATTGGAAGTTCAACAGTGGCTGTGCCAGGTGTAGTTCTATCACCTTTACTATTTTCTAGCCATATATCACAATCTAAAAGATGATGATCTCCGTCCTGATATTTTTTTGTAACAATACCTTTACAAATCAAATCTTCATTTGGTACATCCATGGCTCTGTATTGGCAACTAAGTTTCCTTAACATACCTGTTTCTCCAATCCAATCAGTCATTAATTGACCTAACCAGGCATTTTTTAAAGCACCGTGTATGATAATTCCAGGAAGATTGTTATTTTTTGCAAACTCTACATCATAATGAATTTGATAAAAATCACCAGATGCACCTGCATACTTTACTAACAATTGACTACTAGCATTTTTAGGTAGAGGTGTTACTTCTGAAGCTTCTTCAACATCGTCCCAATATAACGTTTCTTTGGACATAATAAATCTCCTTGTTCTATTAGTAGCTAATACCATTTGTTTTTTGAGTGGCTACAATTTGGCCTAATTGATTTTCGTATCTTGTTTCTCTTGTAATAATTATCATTTTGCCTAATCGACCTTCTCTTTCAACTACATCTGCTAACTTTATCGTAACAGTTATTCTGTCTCCAGGACGTATAGGTTCAAAAAATTCCCAATCACTACCAGCATCTAAATTTCTCGTAAATGGACTTTCTGCACTTTCGGGTAGTGATCCAGGTCGTAATGCACGATAGAAAGTAGGAGGAGCAATAATACCACCATATCTTGAATTTCTTGCTTTTATTTCATCACTGAACAATGGGTTTTCATCACCAATTGCTTCAGCAAATCTAGCTATGTGCCCTTTTTCTATTTCATAAGTTATTGGATCAGATTCTACACCAATTGCCTTAAGTAATGATTCAGGAATTATAGTATTTTCTTCTGGCATAATTCTTTCCTTAGAATTCTTTAAGTAAAAGTAGTACCAGTCTATAACGAGTCTTGGTCGAAATCAACGACTTCACTGCCGTGTTTTTCAATTGTTTGCATTATAGTTGCCCTATTATTTGTCCAGTTATTTTTTTCTAATTCCATATACATAAAGTCATATCCATATTTTCTTACCGTCTCTATTGTAGTAAATCCACATCTTTGGAAAGATTTTTGGGCTCTTGTATTCCACACTAGAGTATGAAGGTATATTTTATACATACCTCTGTATGTAAACATATGGTCTAATAATCCGACCATACTATCAAATCCATATCCATTATTCCAATAATCTCTGTCACCGATCATTATCCCTATTTCACATTCACCCATAAGTGTATTAATGTCGTAGCACATCATATTACCAATATGCTTACCTTGGACTGTATCAATTGCAAATCTAATAGAATAAGGGTTTGAATAGTTTAATTCATATTTATAGCCTCTCAGGTATTCTTCAAACGTTTGTCTTATTGGTCTTGAGGCATCTAACTGAGATAATTCTTCATCACATCTCCAAGTGTAGTCATCATGTGCATCTTCAATAGATTTGGGACGTAAAAGTATTTTCCCAGAATTGATTATCCCAGATTCCATTATATGTAACTTTCGTTGGTTAAAATTTTATTTATGATATCTGATTCACTTTGAAAGGTTAAAATGGTTTTTGCTTTTTCTATTTTTATCCATTTTACTTCATCAAATTCTTGGTCATGATTTTCCAAATCGCCTCCGATAACCTCCATCAAATAAAAGGTAACTTCCTTTGGAAAATATTTTTCTCTTTGAGGTACTAAATACTCTATTGTGCCTATAGGTTTTACTATCTTACATTCTAATCCTGTTTCTTCAAGCACTTCTCTTAGAGCTGTATTTTCTAAACTTTCATCATTTTCACTTTTCCCTTTTGGAAGAGCAAAAAGGTTTGTTTTAGACCTGTGGCATATAATAATTTCTTTTTCATTAACGTCTCGATATATGACACCCCCAGAAGCTATTATCTTTTTGTTTTGTATAATTTTCATAATAATATATTAAAAATATTGCATTTATGTTTCAAGGTTTTCTAATGCTAATTCTAAAGATTCCTTAATTTCTGGTATATCAGTTGGTAAACTCAAAAGCATTTTTTTTGCAATTGGACCTCCAATAACACCTAGTGACTGGATTGCACAATTTTGTACTTCTATATCTTCATCATTTAATAATTCTTTTATATTTGGTAATACTGATTCATTTCCTAATTTTCCTAATGCGATAGCTGATTCATATCGAACTTCAGGAAGATCATTATACGTTTCTGTAATAACGATATTTAGCCACTCGATATTATCTGTTTCACCCATTGCAAATATTGCACTTGATATGAGCAATCGATCTTTTGAATGATAGGCATTATTTATATGTTGATTTATTGATTCAGTATCAAAGCTTGCTGTGGATTCTAAGGTTCTTCTCCATAATTCAGAATCCATGCTAGTATTTGAAAGAATTAAATTTAAAGAATGAATTATCTTTTCTGAAATACGCCCAGATATTTTGCCATTTTTTATAAGATAACAAAATTTTCTTAGTAATTTACATGCTTCAATCTTCACTGATTCTTCACTATCTTCTAGTAATATTTCTGATGCAATATCTCCAATACGGTAGTCCTCACATTCCCATAAACCATTCAGAGATTCTATACGTATATCAGGGTTTGTATCTCTCAAGGTGAAATATAATATTTCAGTAAACTCTAATTCAAAATTTTCTTCGGCAATTTGATTAATTTTTTGAATTAAGTTTAATTTTCGCAACTCATTCAAAGAAGCCCACCACTCTGTAAACTTATCAATTTCCGATGGACTAATTCCTGAAAGTTCAGATAAATCATTTTCATCAAATTCTTCCAAAGTGTCTTTTAAAGTATTAAGTTTTGATATCGTTTCTTCAAGTGACATTATTTTTTTATCAAATTATTGGGTGGTTAATTTTCAAGTTTATTTTACCGACAATATATATACTAAACAGTTAAAAAGCATTGTTGCAAGTTTATATACAGCAATTCTATTAATTGAACAACATATTATTTTAATTTAGAGAAGATTGTCTATTAGGGTAACAAGTTGTACAAACTACACACTTGTTACCTTTACATCCACGAGCAGTGCAGTATTCACGTCCATAGTAAATAATTTGTAAATGTAATTTATTCCAAGAATCTTTTGGAAAAAGGCGTTTAAGGTCTCTTTCGGTTTGTACAACATTTTTACCATCTGTTAACCCCCATCTTTGGGCAAGTCTGTGTATATGGGTGTCAACTGGAAATGCTGGATGGCCAAAACCCTGAGACATAACCACGCTTGCTGTTTTATGTCCAACTCCTGGGAGTGATTCTAGGTCTTCAAAACTTTCTGGAACGTTACTATTATATTTTTCAACTAAGATGTGAGAAAGATCCCATATGGCTTTAGATTTTTTGGGTGCTAATCCACAAGGTCGTATAATATTATAAATATCATCGATAGTTATAGTTATCATTGTATCCGGTTTGTTCGCTTTCGAAAAAAGTATTGGAGTTACTTTATTTACTCTGTCATCTGTACATTGAGCACTTAATAACACTGCAATAAGGAGTTCATATTTATTTGAATGATATAATGGTACAGTCGTGTTTGGATATAATTCTTCAAGATACTTAGAAATGAAAATCACTCTGTCTTTTTTATTCATAATATATTCTTACAATTAATTAGGACTTTAAACTAATTATAATATCCCATTCTTTTGTTACTGGTTGTACTGATAATCTTTGATTTTTGAAAAGCACCATGTTTTCTAATTCAGGAATTTGTTTAAGTTCATCAACATATATAGGAGTATCAAATTTTTCTTTAATTTGAACATCAACCATAAACCAACGAGGATTATCTGGGGTGCTTTTTTCATCAAAATGTATATCACTTTGATCCCATGCTGTATGGTCAGGGTATGCCTCTTTCGTGACTGTTACTATCGCTACTATTATTCTTGGTTTTGAATTGGAATAATAGAATAATAGATCATCACCTATTTGCATTTTTTGCATATTATTTCGCGCTTGATAATTTCTTACCCCGTCCCAGTGTGTAGTTTGATTAACCTCATTCTCCAAATCTTCTAATGAATATGTGTTTGGTTCTGATTTTATTAACCAGTAATTTTTCAATGCTAACTCCCTTATCAATTCTACTATGTGTTAAACTATTTTTATTATAACACCTTCATTGTGTTAAATTATCTGCTAGGGTATAATCTTTTTTTATTCGAATTCGAGTTAAGTGAAATGAAAATCGGAATATTAAATATCACAGGATATGGTGGGGTTGAATTAGCAAGATTACTTGCTAATCATCCTGAAGCTGAAATAGTTTCTATTACAGGTAGATCTCTGGCTGGTTCACATATATCAGATGTCTTTCCTCAGTTGGATTATCTGGATATGACACTAGAAGATGAATTGTCTGGCACAGTTGATATAGTCTTTTCTGCTTTGCCACAAGTGGCAAGTGCAGAAGCTTGTATGCCATTAATTAATCAAGGGATTAAAGTAATAGATTTCAGTGCAGATTTTCGATTAAAAAATTCAGAAACATACAAAGAATGGTATGGTCAAAATCATCCATCTCCCGAATCATTAAGTAATTCAGTTTATGGTTTAACAGAGATTAACAATTCTGATATAAGAACTGCAGATCTTATAGCTAATCCAGGGTGTTATCCCACAAGTGCATTACTAGGACTCGCTCCTTTAGTTTTTGGCGACCTAGTAGACACAGATATAATTATCGATAGTAAATCAGGAGTTTCCGGAGCAGGTAGAACTTTAAGTTTAGGTACACATTTCTCGGAAGTTAATGAAAGTGTAAATGCTTATGGTTTAGATGGTCACCGTCATTTACCTGAAATAGTACAAGAAGTAAATGGATTTTATCAAAGAAATAATCTTAATCAATCTTCTAGGATAACCTTTGTGCCCCACTTAATTCCTATGACAAGAGGTATTCTGAGTACTGCTTATCTAAACCCAAAATCGGGGCTTTTAGAATCTCTTGAGAATGATCCAAATATGATCTCTGAAATTTATCAAGAATTTTATCAAAATTCTAAATTTGTTAAAGTGGCTAAAAGATCACCCCAAACCAAGCAAACACTTGGAAATAATGATTGTATAATTTATCCGACTTTTGATAAATATACAGGTAGGGTAGTGGTAGTAAGCGTTATAGATAATTTAGTTAAAGGTGCTGCTGGTCAAGCTATTCAAAATATGAATCTTATGTTTGATTTGCCTGAAGATACTGGTCTTCAAAATATCGCAATATTCCCTTAAGATTTGCACAGCTTTTTTTAAGGCTGTAATATATATGTCATGCCCCTATCGTCTAGAGGCCCAGGACACAGCCCTTTCAAGGCTGAGATCGCGGGTTCGAATCCCGCTGGGGGCATTTATACTTTTTTGTACTGATTTATATATTTGAGATAAACTATTTCAGCAGACACTACATTTTTTCTTATATCGAGTATTGCTAAAGTTCCGAGATCATGTTTTTTGTGCCGAATGCCAGGATGAGCTGTACTACCTGGGTTTACAAATAATTTACCTTGGTACCATCCAATAAACTCTTCGTGAGTATCGCTAAAGCAGATAACATCTACAGTCTCACCAAATTTTTGTTCAAGTAAAGAGTCGATAGAAGAAACTTTATTGAATTCAAGAGTGTCTGAAAAAACCACGGACGGTCCTGGCCAATTGATATCATGTATCATTCCTATGCGTATATCATCGATTTTTATTACTCTAGTTTGTTCAGCTAGTCTATCTCCTAATTCATGTGGATCTCCGTAACCTCTAACAGCTTTTACAGGAGCAATTGTTTCCAAATGGTCCAAAATTCCTAATGTTTCTAAATCTCCACAATGGAGAATTAAGTCAACAGTCGACAATATTTCAAGTACCTCAATGGGTTGTCCTTTTCCGTCACCTAATTCGTGTGTGCATCCAACTACACCAATACGCATAATTCACATCCAAAACTATTAGTATAATGCCCAACTATAACAAATATACCCTTCTGCTACAATTTTAGTGCGCACAAACCTGTTCAACTTGACAGTGAACCTAGTCAATGTTATTATTTCCATTCACTGCAATGACTGGAAGTAGTAGGGAAATTAAGGCTAAAGAGAGAGCTGACGGTAGCTGAAAGTCAGTAGCAATTAACCCTGAACTCGTCCTTGAGCAGCCAACTTGAAACAATTGGAATTAGAGTTGGAGGTGAGCTCTTGAAATTTGCTTACAAAGAGTCTATTTCGTTGGAATAGGAAATAGGGTGGTAACGCGGGAATATTTGTCTCGTCCCTTACTGGGGACGGGATTTTTTATTTTAAAGATATTTTTATGGAGGTATTATGAAGCTTACGGGCGCTCAGATGGTATGTGAGAGTCTAATTCGCGAGGGTGTTGATACTATGTTTGGCATACCTGGAGGGGCTATTTTACCCTTATATCAAACTTTTCATGAGTATCCTCAATTAAAACATATCCTTGTTCGTCACGAACAAGGTGCAGCAATGGCTGCAGATGGATATTACAGAGTTACAGGTAAGGTAGGAGTAGCAATGGCTACTTCTGGACCTGGAGCAACTAATTTAGTTACAGGATTGGCTACTGCTCACATGGATTCTACTGCCGTAGTAGCAATTACTGGTCAAGTTTCTAGGGGAGCTATAGGTAAAGATGCTTTTCAAGAATGTGATATTACAGGTGTAACTCTACCTGTTACTAAACATAATTATTTAGTTATGGATATAAATGACATACCACGAGTTATAAAAGAGGCTTTCTATCTCGCAAAGTCTGGCCGTCCTGGACCAGTTTTGGTAGATATACCAAAAGACTTATTCACTGAAGAAGCAGAATTTGTATACCCTGAAACTGTAGAAATTCCAGGATATAGTCCCACCCTTGAAGGCAACTTGGGTCAAATAAAAAAAGCAGTATCTCTGATTAATTCTGCCAAAAAGCCAGTTATTCTATCAGGACATGGTGCTGTTCTATCTCGTGCTTTTGATGAAGTCAAAGATTTAGCAGAAAGGGCTCAAATACCTGTTATAACTACATTGCTTGGTATAAGTTCATTTCCTGAAACACACGTACTTAGTTTAGGTATGCCAGGAATGCATGGTGTTGCTTACGCTAGTATGGCTTTAGATCAAGCCGACTTAATTATCAGTTTGGGTGCTAGATTTGATGATCGTGTTACAGGTAAACTCAGTTCTTTTGCACCTAATGCCAAGATTATACATATAGATATTGATCCTTCGGTTATTGGACAAAATGTCAGGACACAAGTCCCATTAGTTGGGGATGTTAAAAGTGTCTTACAGACTCTTAATCCTCAAGTAAAACAAAACAATCATGAAGACTGGGTTCAGCATATTGAAGAAATGAGGATTAATCATCCTTCTCTTAGGTTGAGGGATAAAGATAAATTAACTCAACAATATATAATTAAGAAAATTTCAGATATAACACAGGGTGGTGCAGTAGTTGTAACTGGGGTCGGCCAACATCAAATGTGGACAGCTCAGTACTACACTTTCTCTGAACCAAATTCATGGGTAACATCAGGTGGACTCGGCACAATGGGATTTGAAGTTCCTGCTGCTATGGGTGCACAGGTTGGTAGACCTGATTCAACAGTATGGTCTATTTGTGGCGATGGTGGTTTTCAAATGACACTAAGTGATCTTGCAACTATTGTCGAAAATAAATTACCTATTAAATTTGCAATTATGAACAATCATTTTCTAGGGATGGTTAGACAATGGCAGCATTTATTTTACGAAGATACTTTTACAGCTACACAGTATTCAGGTAATCCTGATTTCGTTAAATTGGCAGAGGCGTATGGTATACATTCTTTTAGAGTGACTGAAAAGTCTGAAGTAGATAATGCAATAACTGATGCTATGGAACACGATGGACCTGTATTAATAGACTTTATGGTAGATCATGAAGAAAATGTATATCCTATGATTCCACCAGGAGAGAGCGTTCAAGAAATCGTAGAAGAACCTACGGAGGAACCAACGTGGCGATAGGTGAGCATACTTTAGTTGCATTAGTTTTGCATCAACCTGGTGTTCTAAATCGAATATCTGGTATGTTTAGACGTAGAGGGTTCAATATTTCTAGCTTATCTGTAGGCCAAAGTGAATCTGAAGAATTAGCACGCATGACATTTGTTGTTCAAGGAGATGATGCAACTGTTGAACAGGTTACTAAACAACTATATAAACTTGTTGATGTCGTTAGGGTTACAGATTTAGATGGAGATAATTCAATTGTTCGAGAAATGGCTCTTGTGAAGGTTTCAGCCACAAATCAGAATAGGTCTGAGATTATACAAATAAGCGATATATTCAGGTCGAAAATTGTAGATGTTGGAGGAGAAACAGTTGTAATTGAAATTACTGGAGATCAGTCAAAAATAGATAGATTTATTATTTTATTACAACCATTTGGAATCAGAGAAGTTATGCGTACCGGGGCTGTAGCAATGTCTAGAGGTAATGTTATAACTGCTCAAGGCGATACTAATGTTACTGGGGCGGCAAGAGTTAATAATCGTCCAAAAGATTATGATCAAAATTTATAAAAATAGAATTAGAGGTGTATTAAATGGCGGCGACTGTATATTACGACAAAGATGCGGATAGTTCTTATATTGCAGATAAAACTGTTGCAATAATTGGTTATGGGAGTCAAGGACACGCTCATGCTTTAAATATGAAAGATAATGGTGTCAAGGTTATTATTGGTTTATATGAAGGAAGTTCAAGTTGGGCTAAAGCTGAATCTGATGGCTTTGAAGTTATGACTTCTTCAGATGCTGCTGAAAATGCTGATATTATAATGATGCTACTCCCTGATACTAGTCAAGCTGAGGTTTTTAAAAATGAAATAGAACCAAAGTTGACTTCAGGTAAAAGTATTGCATTCGCCCATGGTTTTACGATTCATTATCAAACTATAGTACCCAATTCAAATATAGATGTTTGGATGATAGCACCTAAAGCGCCTGGACATCGAGTCAGAGCTGTTTTTCAACAAGGAAATGGTGTTCCTTCTCTCATTGCTGTACATCAAGACTATACTGGAGAGGCTAAAAATATAGCACTTGCTTATGCTCAGGCTATAGGATCTATGAGAGCTGGAGTTCTTGAAACTACATTTAAAGAAGAAACTGAGACTGATTTATTTGGAGAACAGGCTGTTTTATGTGGAGGAGTAACATCACTTGTCCAATCAGCATATGAGACTATGGTCGAAGCTGGATATCAACCAGAATCAGCTTATTTTGAGGTTATGCACGAGTTAAAATTAATTGTCGACCTTCTTTATGAAGGTGGAATGGAATATATGTGGTATTCAGTAAGTGATACCGCTGAGTATGGAGGTCTTACAAGAGGTCCTCGAGTTGTTGATGAATCTGTTAAAGAAAATATGAAAAAAATTATGGAAGAAATACAGAATGGAACTTTTGCTAGAGAATGGATTACTGAAAATGATGAAGGTAGGCCAACTTTTCATCGAACAAGAAAAGAAAATGCAAGCCATCCTATTGAATCCATCGGTAAGGATCTAAGAGGTATGATGCCTTGGTTAAAAGATACTGTTTAAGTTAATTAAGCAAGCTAGGTTAGGGGAGATATTATGACAGACAAAGTGTTAATACTAGATACAACTCTTCGTGATGGTGAGCAAGCGGCTGGTGCAGCTATGACAATTGATGAAAAATATGAAGTTGCTCAACAACTCGATCGACTAGGTGTTGATATTATTGAAGCAGGATTTCCTATGAGTTCTCCTGGTGATTTTGCTGCAGTGAAAAAAATTGCTGATGAGATAAGACGACCCATTATAGCTGCTTTATCTCATGCAAATAATAAGGCTGTTGATAGAACCTGGGAGGCAATTAAAGGCGCATCGCGCCCAAGGATTCATATCTTTTTATCAAGCTCAGACATCCATATAGCTCACCAACTAAAAAAGAATCGTGAAGAAGTTTTATCAATGGCAGTAGATAATGTAGCTCGAGCTAAGAGTTACTGTGAAGATGTGGAATTTTCTCCTATGGATGCTACTAGAACTGATCCAGAGTACTTGTTCACTATGCTTGAGGCATGTATTAATGCAGGTGCAACAACATTAAATATTCCTGATACTGTTGGATATGCTGATCCTAGAGAATTTGCTAAGCTACTTGTAGATATTCAAGAAAAAGTTCCTAATATAGACAAAGCTACTATCAGTGTTCATTGCCATAACGATCTAGGTATGGCAGTAGCCAATAGTTTAGCAGCCGTCAAAGTAGGAGCCCGCCAAGTTGAAGGGTGTATTAATGGTATTGGCGAAAGAGCAGGGAATGCTGCTCTTGAAGAAGTAATTATGGCTCTTCATACACGTAAGGATTATTATCAAGTTGATTTAGATATTGATCCAACTCAAATATATAGATCTAGTAGATTAGTTAGTGATATAACCGGATTTGCAATTCAGCCTAATAAAGCTGTAACTGGTGGTAATGCTTTCCGTCATGCATCAGGAATTCATCAAGATGGATTGTTGAAAGATAGAACTACCTATGAAATTATGGATCCACAAATGGTTGGATGGCCAAGTAGTGAACTGGTTTTAGGAAAACTCAGTGGTAGACATGGTTTAAAATCTAGGTTGAATGAATTAGGATATGAACCTTCCGATGCAGAACTAAATAGACTTTTTGAAGAATTTAAAGTTTTAGCTGATAAAAAACGAGAGGTAACTGATAGAGATTTAGAAGCACTGATGAAAGATCAAAGAAGAAGTTTTGATGAAACTTTTACTTTAGACCAAATTCAGGTCACATGTGGTGATCAAGGTATTCCTACGGCGACAATTACTGTTACAGGTCCTGATGGAAGTATCAAGACTGATGCAGCAACTGGCACAGGTCCTGTTGATGCTGTTTATCAAGCTATAAATAGAGTGATTAATGTTGAAAATGAGCTGACTGAATTTAGTGTTAAATCAGTTACAGAAGGAATTGATGCTGTTGGAGAAGTAGTTATTAGAATAGTTAGTCAAGACTCTGAATATGTGGGTAGAGGGGCTGATACTGATATTATTGTTGCATCAGCTAAAGCTTATATGAATGCCCTTAATCGACTATTAAGTATTGGTTCACTTAATTAAAAAGAATTCTTTGTATTATCAAAAATTCAAGAGAGGAAATCATGGGGAAAACTTTATTTGATAAAATTTGGAGTGAGCATGTTGTTGTTCAAGATATTGATAAACCATCATTGATATATATAGATTTACATTTAATTCATGAAGTAACATCGCCTCAAGCATTTGATGGACTTAGAGACAGTAATAGGAAAGTTAGAAAACCCGAACTTACAATTGCAACTGTTGATCACAATGTACCTACTAAAGATCGGCACTTACCTATTGCTGATCAAATCTCAAGAACACAAATAGAATATCTTGATCGAAATGTCAAAGAATTTGGTATTACTTATTATGGAATGAATAGTGCAGGCCAAGGTATCGTTCACGTAATTGGTCCTGAGCAAGGTTACACACAACCAGGTAAAACAATCGTATGTGGAGATAGCCATACATCAACGCATGGGGCTTTTGGCGCACTTGCATTTGGTATTGGTACTTCCGAGGTTGAACATGTGCTTGCTACGCAATGTCTACGTCAAAGTAAACCTAAGACAATGGAAGTTAGAGTGGATGGCCAATTACCTTTTGGCGTTACTGCTAAGGATATTATCCTAGGAGTAATTGGGCAAATAGGTGTTGATGGCGCAGTTGGACATGTTATCGAGTATACAGGTGAAGCAATCCGGTCATTGTCCATGGAAGGTAGAATGACTGTTTGTAATATGTCAATTGAGGCTGGTGGAAGAGCTGGAATGATTGCTCCGGATGAAATTACATATGAATATTTAAAAGGACGACCTCATTGTCCCAAAGGAAGAAATTTCGACAAAGCTGTTGAAAAATGGGATCAATATAAAAGTGATCCTGATGCTGAATATGACAAAGTAGTAATAATTAATGCTGAAGATTTAGCACCTTTTGTTACTTGGGGTACTAATCCGGGTATGGTTGCAAAGATTACTGATTCTGTACCTAATCCTGACTCATTTGAATTAGAAAGCCAACAATTAGCAGGGCGTAAAGCCTTAGATTATATGCAGTTAGATCCTGGAACTCCAATAAAGGATATATCATTGGATCGAGTATTTATTGGTTCCTGTACTAATTCGCGAATTGAAGATTTACGTGCGGCAGCTGAAGTTGTCAAAGGGTATAAAGTAAGTGAAACTATTAATGCTATTGTTGTTCCTGGTTCATTTAAAGTTAAAGAAAAAGCAGAAAAAGAAGGATTGGATAGAGTTTTTAAAGAATCAGGATTTGAATGGAGAGATGCTGGATGCTCTATGTGTTTAGGTATGAACCCTGATATTTTATCACCTGGAGAAAGATGTGCTTCTACTTCTAATAGAAATTTTGAAGGTAGACAAGGACCAGGTGGACTTACACATTTAGTTAGTCCTCAGATGGCTGCTGCTGCGGCTATACAAGGCACTTTTGTCGATATTAGAGACTGGTCGTTTAGATAAAAATATTAAGGAACTTCTTATGGAAAAATATAATAAAACAAATGGTAAGGTTCTTCCTCTAAATCGAGCTAATGTAGATACCGATCAAATTATACCTGCTAAGTATTTAAAAAGAGTGGAAAGAACAGGTTTTGGTCAATATTTATTTGATGCATGGAGAAAATTACCTGATGGTAGTCCTAATCCTGACTTTATATTAAATGATACTCGTTACAGTGGGGCTACTATTTTAGTTGCTGGTGCTAATTTTGGCAGTGGATCATCACGTGAGCACGCTCCTTGGGCATTGAATGATTATGGGTTTAGAACTATTTTAGCCCCAAGTTTTGCTGATATTTTTAGAAATAACTGTTTTCAAAATGGGATGCTACCTATAGTTTTAGATCAAAAGATTATAGATAAGATTATTCAAAAATCTTCCAAAAACCCAGATTATTCTTTAACTGTTGATCTTGAATCAGGTGTAATAACAGACTCTGAAGAATTAACCATAGAATTTTCGATTGATGCATTTAAAAAACAATGTTTGCTTGAAGGTTTAGATGATATAGCTCTGACTTTGGCTGAGGAATCAATGATCAAAAACTTTGAATCGAGACATGTAATAAGCTAGATCTATACTATGTCATTTTCATTTAATATTCATAATAATTATGAAGGTGCTAGGGCTGGTACCTTATCTGTCGATGGAAATGAAATCTCAACTCCAGTATTTATGCCTGTAGCTACTAAATCAGCTGTACGCACTTTGTCTTCCCAAGATTTGATTGAACTTAATTTTGATATCATTTTGAGTAATACTTATCATTTGTATTTAACCCCAGGCACTGATGTTCTGTTAGAATTTAAAGGATTGCATAATTTTATGAATTGGCCAAAATCTATCCTGACTGATAGTGGAGGATATCAAGTATTTAGTCTAAATCATAATACGAAGATTAGTGAGGATGGGGTTATATTTAAATCTCATATTGATGGATCATCTCATTTTTTTTCGCCTGAATCAGTAATGGATATACAAAGAATAATAGGTTCAAATATCGTTATGCCATTAGATCATTGTATCTACTCTGCCGATAATGAATTGGCTGTTAAAAACTCAATGCAGAGAACTCATGATTGGTTGGTACGGTCTGTAAATTCTCATGATAGTTCTAGCAGTGCATTATTCGGTATTGTACAGGGTGGTGTTTATTCTGATTTAAGAAAGGAATCTTGTTTTTTTGAGTCAGAATTAGATTTGCCGGGTTATTCTATTGGAGGATTAGCTGTAGGAGAAGATAAAGCAACAATGTATAAAATTGTTGATGAATGTAATCAAAATCTTCCTTTTGATAAACCAAGATACTTAATGGGCGTTGGTTCACCAGAAGATTTAGTTACATGTGTCAGTTTAGGTGTTGATATGTTTGATTGTGTGTTGCCTACAAGACTTGCTAGAAACGGTGCAATTTTTACAAACGCAGGTCGAAAAAATATAAAAAAATCTATAAATAAAGTACTAGATAGACCTTTGGACGATAATTGTCTTTGTGAGTGTTGTCAAAATTATTCGACTGGATATATCCATCAATTATTCAAAGTATCAGAAATACTTGGTTACCGACTAGCGACTATACATAATTTGTTTTTTTTAAAAAATCTTATGGGGAATATACGTAAATCCATTTTAAATAATACATTTAATGCATTTAAACAAGAATTTCTTTCCAATTATCAACCAACAAATGAAGAAGCCCGAATGGCACAAAAAAAACATTGGCTCGAGAGTAGGAATATTACTTAATTTCAGGATGCAATTTGTGAAATGGATTTTCTTGTTCGTACGACCATGCGGCTTGATAAACAGTAGACTCATCGAAATAAGGTCCAGCAATTTGAAACCCCAGAGGTAATCCATTTGTTGATAATCCAGTTGGTACTGAACATGCAGGGTGTCCACTTATATTAAATACTGTCCTAGCCTGCCTTGGGTAAGTTCTTGCTACTGTTTCTGGTTCATCGATTCGACAAGCTTCTTCCATACTTGAAGCGGTCATAATTAAATCAAAATTAGCAAATTGGTTATTTATTTCTTGCGCAAGTTTTGTTCGTGTTCGCAAAGCATTTACATAATCTTCACCATTAATGAATAACCCTGGCATTAACCTTGTTCTGGTTGCCCTGCTATAGTCACTAGGTCGTTCTTTATACCACTTATTATGAATGGACAGTGCTTCACTATACATGATTATTGAATTACAAGAGGAAAAATGGCTTAACGGAGAAACATTAATTTCTTCAACTGTAGCACCGAGTTTTCTGAATGTTTCTGCAGCATTATCAATAGCTTTACACATTTCATCTTCAGCATGTAAATCTTTAGTATAAAAATGACGAATTAGACCTATTCTTAACCCACTAACACCTTTTTGAAGAAATTCTGTAAAGTCTGGAAGCTTTTGGTTTTGTTCCGTACTTGGATCGTTTTTATCATATCCCGCAATAGCATTTAACAGCAGTGCATTATCTTCTACTGTTCTTGTCATTGGACCAACATGGTCAAGTGAGAAACTTAATGGTATTACGCCAGATTTACTAACCCTACCATACGTTGCTTTCATCCCTACAATTCCACATGAGGTAGCTGGATTTCTAACAGAGCCTCCTGTATCGGTACCTAAAGCTGCTGGTAACATTCCACTTGCTACTGCGGATCCGGATCCACTCGAAGACCCACCCGGATGATGATTAATATTCCAGGGGTTTCTAGCAGGTGGAAAAGGAAGGTCAAATGCTGGTCCTCCTATAGCAAATTCATGTAAGGCTAATTTCCCCATTAAAATACCGCCAGAAGATATTAATTTATCAGTTACAGATGCATTTTTTTGGGATATATTTTCTAATAAGATTTTCGAATGTGCTGTATTCTCAATACCTTTTACATCAATAATATCTTTTAGGCCATATGGTATACCAGTCATAGGCGTAATTGACTTATTTTCTTTGATTATATCTTCTGCTTTGTGGGCGTCAGATAGAGCCCTTTCTGGTGTAAATTTTATATACGCATTCAATTTAGGATCAAGTTGTTCTGTCCTGGAAATTAATGCTTTTGTGTATTCTACAGGAGATAATGTACCAGATTGAATAGCAACTGAAGCTTCTTTAAGTGTTAACCAGTGTAAATCATTCATTGTTATTTGTACTTATTTTATATGGTGAAAAGACATTTGAAGGTTCGTCATACATGTGGTGTGAATCTGGCATAGTTTTTCTTAAAGATTCAGCTAATAATTTTGCAGTAATAATTTCTTCGGAAAAATTCTCAACAAGTATTTCAAAACCTGATTCTCTTAGTTGTTTCAATAACATTTCTGATTCTGAATCCATAATATATTCCTTCTTATTTTCCACCAGCAACGGCAGGGACAATACTTACTTCATCCCCAGATTCTGTAGGAGTATTCAATCCTTCAATAAATCGAATATCTTCTCCATTAAGATAGATGTTTACAAAATATCTTAATTCTCCATCCTCATCACATAGTCTATCTTTCATTCCATTGTATTCTTGTTCAAGCAAATCAATTAACTCTCCAATGTTGGTAGCAGTTATTTCTACTTGATCTAATTCATTTGTTAGCTTCCTTAATGGGCCAGGGATTCTGACTTTTATACCCATTTAATTTCCCCTCCAATGTAATTTAATTTATCCTTCTACTAGTGAATCATTATTGGTATCATTATTTAAGTCATCTACTGTGACCCCTGAGGTTTTTGTCCATTCTAAACATTTATTTATTTCTTCTTCTGGGCCTTCTAAATCAAGAATAACCCATCCCATTTCAGGACGGACATCAGCTCGTCTAATATTTGTAATTACATCAAAGTTTTTACTGATGCTGTATATAATAGGTTCTGTAACTAAATTAGTAGGGAATGTAAATTTAACACGTTTTACCGACATTTATAATATCCTCCCATTAAAACTATGTATATAGACACACAGATGTATCAAATAATGACTAATAATTGTTTAGGGATTATAACAAAAACCTTAACAATTTGATAGTGAAAGGAAGGGATCAGATCATAAATGATCTGAAGTATAATTCTTTTTTTAACCTGCGTTTATCTTTTCATCTAGTTCCAGGTTATAAACCAAATACTGAAAATCAGTAAGATAAACGTCGACTTAAGGAATCCATTTAAGGAATCTCCCTAGAAAGGAGGTGATCCAGCCGCACCTTCCGGTACAGCTACCTTGTTACGACTTCGTCCCAGTCACCAACCCCACCCTCGGCAGCTGCCCCCCAAAGGGTTAGCTCACTGACTTCAAGTGTTGTCGACTTCCATGACGTGACGGGCGGTGTGTACAAGCCCCGGGAACGTATTCACCGCAGTATTCTGACCTGCGGTTACTAGCAGCTCCACGTTCATGCAGGCGGGTTGCAGCCTGCAATCCCCACTGAGACCGGCTTTTAGGGATTAGCTCCAGCTTGCGCTTTCGCGACCCGTTGTCCCGGCCATTGTAGCGTGTGTGTAGCCCAGGGTGTAAGAGCCATGCTGACTTGACGTCATCCCCACCTTCCTCCGCTTTTTGTGCGGCAGTCTGGCTAGAGAAAACAACTAACCACAGGGGTTGCGCTCGTTGCGGGACTTAACCCAACACCTCACGGCACGAGCTGACGACAGCCATGCAGCACCTGTACTAGCTCCCCGAGGGGTCCTTCACCTTTCGGATCAGTACTACTAGTATGTCAAACCCTGGTAAGGTTCTTCGCTTAGCATCGAATTAAACCACACGCTCCGCTGCTTGTGCGGGGCCCCGTCAATTCCTTTGAGTTTTAGTCTTGCGACCGTAGTTCCCAGGCGGGATACTTAACGCGTTAGCTTCAGCACAGAAGGGGTCGATACCCCCCATACTCAGTATCCATCGTTTATGGCATGGACTACCCGGGTATCTAATCCGGTTTGCTACCCATGCTTTCGCGCCTCAGTGTCAGGTGCAGCCCAGAAAGCCGCTTTCGCCACTGGTGTTCCTCATGATATCTACGCATTTCACCACTACACCATGAATTCCACTTTCCTCTACTGCCCTCTAGCTTAGAAGTATTCTTGCACCCCTCCCAGTTAAGCCGGGAGATTTCAACAAAAACTTTCTATGCCACCTGCACGCCCTTTACGCCCAATAAATCCGGACAACGCTTGCCTCCTACGTATTACCGCGGCTGCTGGCACGTAGTTAGCCGAGGCTTATTCCTGAGGTACCGTCCTTACTCTTCCCTCAGAAAAGAAGTTTACAACCCTAGAGCCTTCTTCCTTCACGCGGCGTCGCTGCGTCAGACTTTCGTCCATTGCGCAAGATTCCCTGCTGCTGCCTCCCGTAGGAGTGGGGGCCGTGTCGCAGTCCCCCTCTGACTGATCGTCCTCTCAGACCAGTTACCCGTCGTAGGCTTGGTAGGCCATTACCCCACCAACAACCTGATAAGCCGCAAGCCCGTCCTCGGGCGACCGAAGCCTTTACATTGAGATCATTTGATTTCAAAGACTATGCGGTATTAGCATTGGTTTCCCAATGTTATTCCCCACCCAAGGGTTGGTTACTTACGTGTTACTCAGCCGTCTGCCACTGATCCACCGACCGAAGTCGGGTTCACCGTTCGACTTGCATGCATTAAGCGCGCCGCCAGCGTTCGTCCTGAGCCAGGATCAAACTCTCAGCTCAAAAACCTTCCATTCACTATCAAATTGTTAAGGTAAATAGTCTAAAGTCCGTTTAAAGAGAACCTGGCGGATTCTATTATTAAAAAAACAAAAGACAACTATCTAAAGAATTGCTCTTTAGGTAAAAAGCTATAGTAGTGAATTTATACATATATGTCAAGGATAATTGTGATATTTCTACAAATCTAATGTATATTATCAATAATAATAAATATTCAGCGTGTTAATTTATTTTGTTGACTTAATGCACTAGCTTGATTAGTCGAGGTAATTATTGTAAGAGTGTGTTTTGGATAATGTAATGTAACACATAACCAAGGGTATTAATGTTGTTAATATAAATTATTAATATCCCAAATTACAATTTAAGATTTTCGAGTTTATTTTCAAGGGCTTTTTGACGTAAAGACATAGTGAGATCACCACGAGTTCTCTCTAAAACACCACGTAATTGATCAACAGTTCTGCGTAAGCCTCCTGTTACTGCATCAGGGTAGTCAATTCCAGCTAGCATGCTGTATGTTTCATCCATACATTCCATCCATGTTTCACATGATTCTAATTGATCAGAGCGCAAGGCATCTAATATCGTTCTTCGAAGCTCACTTGCTGCTTCTGCTATACCGTTTAAATATGGCGATATTTGAACACTCAAATCATTTGGGCTTGGAATTTCTTTATTGGTTAAAAAGGCCAAAGCAACATTGGCTTCAGTAAATTCTTTTTGAGCATCAAGTACATACCCTGATGACATAATAGGTGTATTTTCTATACTTTCATTATTTATTGTATCTATAAGTAATTTTGCCTGGTTAACGAGTTTTGAACTTTCTTCATATTCTTTACGATGAGCATTTTTTATAGCTGCAGAACACAAGTGAATAATTTGACGAGTGAGTGGATAGACTGTTTCTCTTTTAGTATGAATACTTTCAAGGTCTTTTTTTGAGGATTCTATATTGATTTCGATTGATTTAATTATGTTATTCATAGATCTTTCTCTTAATTTTTATATATTAATTATTATAGTTTTGTATTTTATCAACAAGAAGTTTTGTGGATTTTTCAGGGTTTTTGGAAAGACTCACAGCACTAATGACACAAATACTGTCTGCACCGGCTGCTAATACCAGATCGATATTATTTATATTGATTCCTCCAATTGCAACAACAGGAGGCAAGTAGGAAAGTTTTTTTATTTCTGTTAAATATTGTAGCGAAGATGGCCTTGTATTAGATTTAGAGTCTGTAGTAAACATAGCGCCTATGGCAATGTAATCAGCTCCATCGCGAATCGAAATTTTACTTTCTTCTATATTATTGTTTGATGTGCCAATAAATTGATTAGATTTTAGTATTTTTTTTGAATATGAATAAGGTAAATCATTTTGCCCTATGTGAAGCCCGTGCGAATCTGTTGCAACTGCTAAATCAGCATGGTCATTAATAATTAATGCAGCATCATATTGATCACAAAGTTTTCTTAATTCAATTGCAATCTTTAATTGTATTCCTTTATCGTTTCGTTTATCTCTTAATTGAATAGCCGTTGTACCTCCAGATAGTGTTGCTTTGGCTAATTCAATAATTGAAATATCTGCCATGATTTCAGGATCTAAAATAACATAAAGCCCTTTGACTTTATCGACATTGTTTTTACGTGTATTTAGTTCTTTCATATATCTAATCCTTCAGGCATAGTACCCTCTCTTGCAGCATCTATTGATTCTCTAATAGAAGATGGCATTTCCATATTCCATTCTGAGAAGTTTTTTTCTACATTTCTTCCAATATTTCTTGGATCATCATAAAAATTTCCTGAGCTCAAAGTATTAGTTTCATGAATTTGTTGATTAGTTTTTGCAACAGAAAATTTACTTATAATTCTAGTTAAATTATTTGATGTACATTTTTCACATACTGCTGAGATTGGACTATTTATTGAACGTGTTAAAACACTTGTAATAGTAGTACAGTCCAAACATTTATATTCATAGATAGGCATATTGTTCTCTTAATTTATGATTATTCAGAACTTTGTGGGTTTATGGTTTTTCCATATTGTTCTAATTCTTTACCGAAATTGTCGCCCATATCTTTCCTCATTCCTTTGACCCATTGATTGATACTATCAGGATTATTATCATCACGATCGCTTAAAGTTTCAAATGATGGGAGGTTTAAACCTGAATCCCAAGATGATTTATGGGTAAATGAGGACATTATCCTTTCAAGGTTTTTACTTTTACACGCGGGAATGGTACATACAAGATTTGGTGTTTTCCCATCTCGTATTAGGATACTAGTTACATTATTGCAGTCGGAACATCTATATTCGTAAATAGGCATAGTTAATCACATAATTATATTTGAAATATATTATAGCACTAATTAAAATCTTTTATAGGTGCAAAAGTTTTTCGATGAATTTGTGTTATCCCGTTTTGTAATAATTCATTCGCATGTGCTTTAGTATAGTAGCCTTTGTGATTAGCAAAAGAATAATTGGGGAAATATTTATCGTATTTTCCCATCATTTTGTCTCTAGCAACTTTTGCAATGATCGAAGCTGCAGCTATAGATATAGATATACTATCTCCCTTAATTAACGAAGTTTGCTTTATATTAATTTCAGGTATTTCTACACTGTCGATTAATAGATACTGGGGTTTTGGATTTAGATGATTTATTGCTCTTATCATAGAAAGTTTTGTTGCAGGCACTATTCCTAATAAATCAATTTCCTTAGCTGAAGATATGCCTATTCCAAAACATTTGGAAAATCTTTTTATTAATGTACTTAATGAACTTCTTTTTTGGGGGGTTAATTTCTTACTATCATTAATTTCTTTATAAAATTCGTAATGGTAGTTTAGATCTAATACCACAGCTCCAGAAATTACTGGCCCTGCAATAGTGCCTCTTCCTACTTCATCTATACCAGCTATAATTGTAAAGTTTTCCCGATATGCCGCTAATTCGAAATCTAAGGACGGCATTTATATTAACTTTGTCGCTGAGCTTCAGAAAACTTTTCAGTGGTAGATTTGATCGGTTTTGTAATTATACCTCCACCAATAAGTTCTTGGTCGTTGTAGATGGCACATATTTGACCTGGAGAAATTGCTCCTTGTAAATCGTCAAAAATTATTGTCGCCCCTGATTCATTAGGTGTGATTGTTGCTTCTACTTGTGGAGCTTTATAGCGAACCTTAACTGTTACTTTTGTCGATTCAATTATTGGATTACGTATGAAATTGACATTAGTGATTTCTAAACCTTGATTCAGCAGGTTCCCTTTTGGGCCTACTGTAACTATTCCATTGTCAGAATCAATACTATTAACATAAAGAGGGTCTGTTGATGGAGAGGAGGAAGAAATCCCTAAACCTTTCCTTTGGCCAACAGTAAAATTATGTATTCCTTGATGAGACCCAATCAAATTACCTTCATTGTCTCTAATTATACCTGGTTTTGTTGTAATTTTATCGGCGATAAAGTCGCGATAGTTTCCTGAGGGTATAAAGCAGATTTCTTGGCTGTCTGGTTTATTTGCTACTGGCAATTTATAATCTGTAGCAATTTTCCTAATTTCTGGCTTTAAATATCCTCCAATTGGTAGTAGTAGGTTTTTTAATTGATGTTGTTTTAAGGTATGCAAAACATAGGATTGATCTTTACTTTCATCAAGACCCTTTAAGAGGGCAAATTCATTATTTATTGTGCTAATCTGGGCATAGTGTCCAGTTGCAATATAGTCTGCTTCATAAGCTATGGCTTTTTGCATAAGGAAATTGAATTTTACTTTATCGTTGCAAGCTACACATGGGTGAGGTGTTTTTCCTTTTTCATATTCTTTAACAAAATAACCAATAACAAATTGTTGGAACTCTTTTTCAAAATTTAGGAGATAATGAGGTATTTCTAATATAGAACATACTTCACGGGCATCTTCGACATCTTCTAATGTACAACAACCGTGATTTTGCTTTGTGACGGAATCATCTCCAGTTGTAGGGAATAATCGCATCGTTATTCCTATAACATCATATCCTTGTTGTTTGAGTATTACGGCCGCAACGGAGGAATCAACACCCCCACTCATTGCAACTATTACTCTTTGTTTTTTATTAGAATTCATCATCGGTTCAGATTACCATAGTCAGAACGCACTATCAATATTATGAATATATATACTAGTATACATATAGGTGTATACTGTCTAGGTATTTAAATGAAATGTGTGAAAAACGTGATTGATCAATCAGAAGAAAATATTTTGAAAATAGCTAAAAAAGCCGTCGATATAGCTTCAGATAAACAGGCTACTGACATATTGCTTATTGACCTTAATGCCGTTGGTACATTTGCAGCTTTTTTTGTTTTGATTACAGTAGATAATTCACGTTTAATGAATGCCTTAATCGATGATTTAAAAGTATCAATAAAACAAGAAGGTGCTGAACTTTTTCATATTGAAGGCGAAATCGACTCAGGATGGGTTTTACTAGATTTTGGCAGTACTATAGTTCACTTATTTTCACCTGATACTAGAAGGTACTATGATTTAGATTCTTTGTGGTTAAGACCACCAGCAAAACAGGTTATTAAGATTCAATAATCCATGATGAGATATCTTTGTATTCTTCAAGTAATTCTGAGTTCTCAAAAAATATTCCAAGTTCTGTTTGAGCAGATTCTACTGAATCGGATCCATGAATAAGATTTCTGCCGATATCAATTCCAAAATCACCACGTATTGTTCCAGGATTGGCTTCAACAGGGTTTGTTGCCCCCATTGTATTTCTTACCACAGCAACAGAATTCTTTCCTTGTAAGGCTATTGCGACTATCGGTCCGGAAGTTATAAACTCGACCAATGGACCAAAAAATGGTTTATCTACGTGTGCAGAATAATGTTTCGTTGCTAGTGCGTTATCCATTTGTAAAAGTTTTAGCCCAATAATTGTTAGTCCTCTTTGTTCTAAGCGGGAAATTATAGGTCCAACAAGATTTCTTTGCAAAGTGTCTGGTTTTAATAATACTAATGTTCTTTCCATGATTATTCTCCTTTATTTAGGTTTTGTTATAGTAGGGGGTTTCATATAAAACGGCTCTATAACTGCCGGATCAGCAATTTCGTTGTTTTTTAATTTATCTAACCCTATTGTAGCTAAGTTTATTATCCTGTTACGCGAGACACTATTAAGTACTTTGTATTTGGTGTTGGATTCTAATTGTATAAAATCATTTATTGATTCACCACATATAATAATATCCTTCTCCTGATAGTCTGCTTGATTAATTACTGATAAAATATTTTCTGTAAATGAATCTATTTGGTCTATGGTTGTTTGATGTATTTCGGTCATAATGTTTTCATCAGAGTTATATATCGACCATGCAATTTGCAATTTATTTAATAACATTACGGGGCATATTATACTACCACTTAATCGATGGGTATAAGCTTCCAGTTCAAGACTTGTAGATGTCAACAAAGGTAGGTTATAGGACCATGAAATGGTTTTGGCTGTAGTTAATCCAACTCTAAGCCCACTAAATTGACCAGGACCAATATTAATAGATAAACCTTCTAAATCTTGAAAACTTAATTGATTTTTTGTAAGGATTTTATCAATGCTAGGGAGTAGATCAGGAGTATGATTATATGCAGTATTCCATTCTATTAATTCGATAATTGTTTTTTCTTTACCGATTAGAGCTACGCCTGAATTTTTATTTGAAGTGTCTATTGCTAATAACATTAATTTATTGTATTCGTTTTTAATTTAGATTTTATATTTCTCAAGAGCTTTTCATGTTTGGAACCTTTAGATACAAGCTTAAATTCCCTAGAGGTATCATCTAAAATTTCTATATTTATAATAATATATGCTTGTGGCAACATGTCTATAAATAAATCAGGCCACTCTATTATACATATTGTGTCCTCTCTTATTAGTTCTAGTATACCGATGTCATAAAAATCTATTTTGGTTTCAATACGATAAAGATCAACATGATATATTAGAATCTCAGATCTATATTCATGGGCTATTACAAAAGTTGGGCTTTTAACTTTAAGTTTGGAGTCTATCTCTTTCGCTATTGACTGAGTAAGAGTTGTTTTGCCAGTCCCTAAATCACCTTTTAATAATAATAAAGTATCCTTGGTTATGAACTGAGCTATAGCTTGCCCTAAAATTTGTGTTTGCTTTTCAGATGTAGAAATATAGGTAAAAGTACTCATTGTTTAAAGTGATCCCAACCATTAAATTGATCTAACTTGTACGTTTTACGATCTTTAATCAATTCTATTACTCCTGATTTGCCAGAACAAGCTTTTCCAATGATATGAGATTCAGGTAATAACGATTTTACTGATTCCAACTTGTCAGGTGAAATACTAAACAATAGCTCATAATCTTCACCTCCATTAGTTACTATATCAAAATCTAATTTCGGAAAGACATTAGAAATTTCAGGGTGTATAGGTATTGAAGAATAATTAATCTGAGCACTAAGTTGGCTAGAAATAAGCATCTTATTGAGATCGCTAAATAAGCCATCACTAATGTCCATAGCGCATTTAGACCCTAATTGAATTAATATTTTACCTTCATTTATTTTAGGTTTTGGTCTGAAATGGGCATTATAAAACATCATGGAATTTTGTTTTGTGAGATTGCCTAATCCATTTTGTGGCCTGGATAATTCATACCCGGATTTAGACAAGCCAGTTAATCCAGTTATTCCAATTAGATCTCCATTTTTAAGTAAAGAACGTTGCATTACGGGGCTCTTACTGACTCCATAGAGTGCAACTGTTATAAAAAGTATTGGTGATTTTACTATATCTCCGCCAATAATTTTTGTATTGTATGTTGAAGCACATTCGACAATTCCTTGGTATAGTTTTTTTAAGTCATTTATTTCCATTTCACTTGGTAATCCCAAAGTAATTAATGCAGTTGTAGGAGTGCCTCCCATAGATGCTATATCACTTAAATTTGTAGCTATAGATTTCCAACCAATATCAACTAAATTTGATTTGCTATATTCAAAATGAATATTATCTACCATAGTGTCAGTAGTAGCTAGTTGCAAACCTGATTGTGTATACCAAGCAGCTGTATCGTCACCTATATCGATTTCTATATCTAAAGTCTTATTGAGTGAAGCTTGTATTTCATCATTACTAAGAGTAGTTGATATATATTCAATAATATTAAATTCACCAAAGTCTTTTATTTTCATAATTTATAAAGATTTATCATTGATTAAAGGTAGTATTACTGTCCTTTTTGTAGGTTTTTACTATATATTCCCATAATAGCATGATAAGAATTAAAATTTATAGTAGGAAAAATATTGACAGCTTCTATTTGCAATGTTAAATTCCGTGCAGGGTTCCGAGGCCCGCTAGCTCAATTTGGCAGAGCAACTGACTCTTAATCAGTAGGTTCTCGGTTCGAGCCCGAGGCGGGTCATTTTCGTGGACAAACCTTTTTTGATGATCCATTATTAATGGGGGGAAGTGTCGGAATTGGTAGACGAGCATGACTTAGGATCATGTGCCGTGAGGCGTAGGAGTTCGAGTCTCCTCTTCCCCACGAGCAACAAATATAAAAAAGTTTAGTAGATATTTGGAGGACAAAGTGGCAGCACTTCTAGAAGTAAAAAATCTAAGAACACACTTTTATACTATTGAAGGTGAAGTTAAGGCTGTAGATGGGGTTTCTTACGATCTGCAACCCGGAGAAATTCTCGGACTAGTTGGTGAAAGTGGTTGTGGAAAAAGCGTAAGCGCTATGTCAGTGATGCGTTTGATTCCTTGGCCTCCAGGAAAGATCCTCGATGGAGAGGTTTGGTTCGACGGCGTTGATCTATTACAATTAGAAGAAGAAGAAATGCGCAAAATACGAGGAAAAGAAATTGGTATGGTTTTTCAGGAACCTATGACTTCCTTAAATCCTGTTTTAACTATAGGCAAACAGTTGACAGAAACTATGGAACTTCATTTAGGTTTAACTCCAGAAGAAGCTACTAATAGAGCTATTGAACTTTTAGAAATGGTAGGAATTCCAGATGCAGGTAGCCGCTTACCTCAATACCCTCATCAATTTAGTGGTGGTATGAGGCAAAGAGTTATGATTGCTATGGCAATGAGCTGCAATCCGCGATTGATTATAGCTGATGAACCTACAACGGCTTTGGATGTGACAATTCAAGCTCAAATATTAGATTTGATGCAAGATCTTTGTAGACAAAATGGTGTTGCATTAATTGTTATTACTCATAATTTGGGTGTTGTTGCACGATATGCAGATAGAGTAAATGTTATGTATGCTGGAAATGTCGTAGAACGAGGAAGTGCTCAAGAAATTTATCATAACCCACAACATCCATACACTAAAGGACTTTTGAATTCTGTTCCTCGTTTAGACGATACAGTTAAGAAGAAATTAGATCCTATTCAAGGATTGCCACCAAGTTTGAGTAAGCCTTGCTTGTGCCAATTTTGTGGAGAGCCTCAACCTACCTTAGTTGAGGTGGCGAAAGATCATCTTGCAGCAAAATGTAATGCTGATCCAAATTGTGAGGGATGGTTCCCAAGAGATTTAGGATAGATATTGACTATTTAGTATAAAGTATTAGTCTTTAATACTAGGAGAAAAAAAATGGTAGCAGAAACAGAAAATTTAGTAGAAGTAAATAATTTAAAAATGTATTTCCCTGTTAAAAAGGGAGTTGTTTTTCAAAAGCACGTTGCAGACATTAAGGCTGTGGACGATGTTTCTTTTACAATAAAAAAAGGTGAAACTCTTGGACTTGTAGGAGAAAGTGGTTGTGGAAAGACTACAACAGGCCGATGTATATTGCAGTTAAATACCCCAACGGCTGGCACTGTGAATTTTGATGGTCATGAATTGACTACAATGAAACCTGCAGACCTAAGGGCTTTTCGTAGTAGGATGCAGATGATCTTCCAAGATCCTTATAGTTCTCTTGATCCACGACAGAGTTGTGGAGGAATTGTTAGTGAACCTTTAATTGTTCATAATATGGCCAAAAGTAAGAATGAAATAAAAAATCAAATTGAAGAGTTGCTTAGTGTTGTTGGATTAAATCCATCTATGGCAGGTAGATTCCCACATGAATTTAGTGGGGGTCAGCGACAGAGAATTGGAGTAGCAAGAGCCTTAGCAGTACGACCTGACTTGATTGTATGTGATGAACCTGTATCAGCATTGGATGTTTCAATTCAGGCTCAGGTAATCAACCTTTTAGAAGATTTACAAGAACAATTCGATTTAACTTATTTGTTTATTGCACATGATTTATCCGTTGTTAGGCACATTAGTGATAGAATCGGTGTTATGTATCTCGGTCATATGGTTGAATTAGCAGATAGACTGGAGTTATATGACAATCCTCAGCATCCATATACTAAAGCATTACTTTCAGCCGTACCTATTCCAGATCCTGTTGCAGAGGCTACTAGAGAACGAATTGTATTAGAAGGCGATGTTCCAAGCCCATTAAACCCACCCGAAGGTTGTGTTTTCAAAACTCGTTGTTCAAAGGTAGGTTGTAGTGGTGGTGATGTCACTATGGAGTTAATGGAGTCTACCCCAGGCCATTTTGTGGACAGTTGCGTTCACTCCAAATAATCTATTTGTGGTAATATATGTCTATATGACATATAAATAGAATAACTCTATATGGAACAATCCCAAATACGAAATTTTTGTATAATTGCACATGTTGATCACGGAAAGTCGACACTTGCTGATCGGTTTTTGGAGATTACTAATTCAGTTCCCTCAAGATCTATGATGAATCAATACCTAGATCAAATGGATCTCGAAAGAGAACGAGGAATTACTATTAAAGCTCAAGCTGTTCGACTTAATTATGACTCTGTTGATAAAAAACCGTATCAATTGAATATTATTGATACCCCAGGGCATGTTGACTTTAGTAATGAGGTTTTTCGTAGTTTACGAGCATGTGATGGCGCTTTACTTTTAGTTGATGCAAGTCAAGGTATACAAGCTCAGACTTTAGCAAATTTCTATTCTGCTTTAGAGGCTGATCTCACCATAATTCCCGTAATAAATAAGATAGATTTACCTTCAGCAAGAACAGATGAAGTGTCTGAAGAAATCCAGCAGACTTTTGGATTTAAAAGCAATGAAATTCAATTAGTCTCAGCTAAAACAGGTGAGGGAGTAAAAGAACTTTTAGATGCAGTAGTAGAATTAATTCCTCCTCCATCAGGTGATAAAGAAAAACCCCTAAGAGCACTAGTCTTCGACAGCACTTTTGATTCTTATAAAGGAGCAATAATATATGTACGTATTGTCGATGGAGAATTGCAAAAGTCGGATTCAACAAGATTTCTCAGTACTAATAAGCATGCTGATACTTTAGATATAGGGTTTTTCCAACCTACTATGACTCAGGCTAAAGGATTATCTACAGGAGAGGTTGGCTATGTTGCAACTGGATTAAAAAGTATCAGAGACGTCACAGTAGGTGATACGTTATCTTTTGTAGATAGTGATGTGGACCCTATACCTGGATACCAAGAATTGAAATCAATGGTATATGCAGGTTTGTACCCTTCTGATGGTGAAAGCTACCAACAATTAAGAGATGCTTTAGAAAAATTGCAATTAAATGATGCTGCTTTCAGTTTTCAACCTGAATCGAGTGTTGCTTTAGGATTTGGTTTTCGTTGCGGTTTTCTTGGTTTATTGCATATGGATGTTGTCCAAGAACGTTTAGAACGTGAATACGATTTGGATCTCATTATCACATCCCCTAGTGTATTGTATAAGGTTTTAAAAAATGACGGTGTTGAATTAGAAATCCAAAATCCTAGTCAATTACCATCTCAAGGTGAAATTATGGAGTTAATGGAACCTTGGTTAGAAGTTACGGTAGTAACACCTACTCAATATATTGGTCCAATAATGGAATTAATTACTTCAAGAAGAGGTGAATTAAGAAATATAGAATATATACAAAGTATTTCTAATACGACTGATGATGATAAAAGTCGCGCGTTACTATCTTTTTATGTTCCGTTGTCAGAGGTCATTCTTGATCTTCATGATCAAATTAAATCTAAATCACAAGGATATGCATCCTTAGATTATAATCAGACCCAATATAGAACAGCTAATCTAAGTAAATTAGAAATATTAGTAAACTATGAACCTGTAGACGCACTTTCTTCTATCGTACACAAAGATAGAGCAACCTACCAAGGTAGAAATGTAGTAAAACAACTAACTGAATTGATTCCTCGTCAATTATTTCCGATACCAATACAAGCATCAGTAAATGGAAGAGTTATAGCTAGAGAGACTGTAAGGGCTCTACGTAAAAATGTATTGGCTAAATGCTATGGTGGGGACATCACGAGAAAGCGAAAATTACTACAGAAGCAAGCAGAAGGTAAGAAAAGAATGAAAATGATAGGGCATGTAGAAGTTCCTCAAGAAGCATTTATTGCAATACTAAAAAACGACAATTAATTATATTAATTTTGATAAATTATATGTTGCTTCAGACAATCCTTTTGGTGTTCCACAGTCATATCTAGTAGAAGATATTCTGTATCCATAAGTTGCAACATTATTGTTAATCATGTCATTTAGTGAATCAGTAAATTGTATTTCTCCTAATGCACCAGGCTTTGTGTTTTTTAAAGCATCAAATATTTCTGGTTTAACAATATATCTTCCAATTACACCATAATCAGAGGGCGCATCTTGAATTTGGGGCTTTTCAATAATTTTCTTTATTTTCATGGTTTTATCACTAGCGTTTATATCTTCATCTGTAGATATAATGCCATAGTTTGGAACCTCTGATTGTTTTAGTTGTTCTACAGTAAAATAGTTTGCATTGAGTAGATTGAATCTTTTTATCATTCCTGAAAGTTCTGACTCTCCATTTGAGATCAATAAATCGTCGGGTAATATAACTACAAAAGGATTGTTAGAAACAAAATCTTCAGCGCATAAAATAGCATGTCCGAGACCTAGAGGTTTATCTTGATTAGTGAAATGGAATTTAAGTTTCGATTTAAATTCCTCAATTTCGTTAATTGTTTCGTTTGAACAGTATTTATATAAATTCTCAAGAATTTCTTTATCAAATGAAAAATATCTTTTGATCAATTCTTTTCGTTCTGAAACTACTATAACAATATTTTTAATACCTGCGTCATACGCTTCTTTAACAACATAATGAATACAAGGTTTATTTGCTACTGGTAATAGTTCTTTAGGAATGAATTCTGTGATTGGGTAGAATCGAGTTCCCAAACCAGCTGCTGGTATTACTACAGTATCTATCAAATTTATGTCCTATATATTATCAAACATATGATATTTCAATATCAACTTTATCAGATTCTTTCTAAGTGGTAAACTTACAAGGTCGTGCTAGATGGGGAGTTAGCGGTGCCCTGTACCCGCAATCCGCTACAGCGGGATTGATTACTTCCTGAGGCATTAATGAATATACCCAATGGTAGTTGTTCAATGTTGATGTTCTGACTCTGAGCGGCAAGTTTATATGAATTCCGTCAGGTCTGGAAGGAAGCAGCGGTAAATATGAAATTGGGTGCCTTAGATAAATCGGAGTAGAGTTGTATGATTATTATGTTATATAAATGATTGTCGAAGGAAGGTGCACGGCTTTAAATTTAGGTGTTGCAGTTTTTTAATGAATAATTCAATTAAAACAAAAAAGAGTTTAGGACAACATTTCTTAAATGCAAATTGGGTTTTATCACATATTCTCAATTCAGCAGAAATTGATCCAAAAGATGTAGTTGTAGAAATTGGGCCAGGTAGAGGCAAATTAACTAAGCAATTAAGTAAATTTGCTGGCTCTGTTAAGTGTGTTGAGTTAGATCAAGAATTACTTACGTATTTAAATACTACTTTTTCAGAAAATTCAAATGTTGAAATTATTCATGGAGATGCCCGTACAGTAGATATTACTTCTCTAGTTCATTCGAATGAATATAAATTAGTGGCAAATTTGCCTTATTATGCTGCTATGCCAATAATTATGAGGTTTGTAGAATCACAGAATTCCCCAAAATCGATAGTTGTTATGGTGCAAGACGAAGTCGCACGCAACCTAACAGCCTTACCTGGGAAGCTATCTATACCTGCAGTTATACTACAAAACTTCGGTGTAGTTACCTATATAAAAAGAATACCACCAAGTGCCTTTAAGCCTTCTCCTAAGATTTTTTCTGCAATTATCAAGATCGTGCTATTTGATAGTCCTAAAATAGACAATGAAAATCAGCAAATGTTTTTTAATTTAATAAAAAAAGGGTTTTCTTCCAAAAGGAAGAAATTATATAACAATATTTCTAAATCTTTTGATATAGAAAAAACTGTATTTCAAGATATGCTTATAAAATACAATATAGATAAAGATAGTAGGCCAGAGTCTTTAACTTTTGATAATTGGAGAAATTTGTATTTATCAATGAAAACCAATGGATATCAAAGTAATGTTTAATTTGTTTTCTCCTGCCAAATTGAATTTAAGCCTTGAGGTGAATAATTTACTTGATAATGGATTCCATAATTTGACATCTATTATGCACACCTTGGACTTACATGATGAAATATCTATAAGCTATTCACAAAAAAACAAAACTACATTCAAACCAGCGATTGTGGAATCTAGTAATAATTCAATACTTGATGCTATATATCTTTTCCAACAAGAATTTGGTAGTAATGATCAATTTGAAATAATAACTACAAAAAATATTCCAATATCTTCCGGTCTAGGTGGAGGAAGCTCAAATTCGACTACTATATTGAAAGGGTTAATCGAAGTAAATAAATTAGAAGCCGATGTATCAAAGCTAAGAGAATTGTCGCTTAGTTTAAGTTCGGATTCACCTTTTTTTGTTTCAGGAGGTTGCTCATTGGTTGAAGGCCAAGGGCAACAGATAAGTACAGGTCTTGGCCTGAAAAATCTTTGGGCAGTAATTTTCATACCTTTAAATAGGGGGGTAATAAATAAAACAAAATTTATGTATTCTTTACTATCCAAAAATCATTATACTGATGGTTCAATTACAACTCAAATTTTTAATTCAATAAATAAATCAAATACAAATAATATTCAATTACTTAGTAATGCATTGAATACTTTTGAATTAGTAATCGATCAAGTTTTTCTTGAGTACAAAAATTTAAAAGATAAGTTATTATCATTAGGAGTATCTTTTGTGAGACTTTCAGGTAGTGGGCCTAGTTTTTATACAATTGTGGATAACTTGGATTATGCAAGAAATATTGCGAAGAAAATGAAAAGTAATAACTTGAGAATAATTACATCTGAACTACAGTAGGGGAGTAGTAATTTATGAATATAAATGATTGTCATAATGTTGATGACTTCAAAAAATTAGCAAGGAAAAGATTGCCATCACCTATATTTCATTATATTGATGGTGCCGCTGATGATGAGTCAACATATAAACGCAATACAGAATCATTTGAAGATTGTGATTTGGTGCCAAATGTTTTGGCTGGAGTAGACAATATAGACATTTCAACAACAGTAATGGGCCAAAAGTTATCTATGCCATTATTTTTAAGCCCGGTTGCGTTACAAAGATTATTTCATTACCAAGGAGAAAGAGCTGTAGGTAGAGCTGCAGAAAAATTTGGTACTATGTTTGGTATTAGTAGTCTTGGAACCGTTAGTATTGAAGAAATTGGAGCTACAATAAAAACCCCCAAAATTTTTCAATTATATTTTCATAAAGATAGGGGATTGACCAATAGTTTGATTGAAAGATGCGAGGAAAACAATTTTGATTGCCTAGCATTAACAGTTGATACTATAGTGGCAGGGAATAGAGAAAGAGATCTTGTAACTGGCTTTACCTCTCCCTTTAATCTCACATTAAAAAGCTTAGTCAGTTTTATAACTCATCCACAGTGGGCATTTAGGCATTTTACCAGTGATAAGTTTGAATTATCTCAAGTAAAAGATTATGTGAGTCACGGTACGAACATTGCCACAAGTGTTTCAAATTATATTAATGAAATGTTGGATCAGACAATGAATTGGGATGATGCTATTGCTATAAGGAAAAAGTGGAAAAAAGGGTTTTGTTTAAAAGGTATTATGAGTGTTGAAGATGCAAAAAAAGCTGTGGACATAGGTGCTGATGCAATAATGCTTAGCAATCATGGAGGGCGCCAACTAGATGGATCCCGCTCACCCTTTGATCAATTACAAGAAATTGTCGATGCAGTTGGAGATAAAATTGATGTTATTTGTGATGGTGGAATTAGAAGAGGTACTCATATCCTCAAGGCATTGAGTTTGGGTGCAAAAGCATGTAGTGGAGGAAGATTATATTTATATGCATTGGCAGCTGGTGGACAACGTGGGGTAGAAAAGACATTAACTAATCTGAAAAACGAAATTGAACGAGATATGAAGTTGATGGGCTGTAATACTCTTAATGACCTTGCTAGGGATAATATAAGATTTAGAAACTAGTATTAAAAATTTATAGTCTATTCTGTATTTATTTATTGCTTATAATTCTCAGTAATAGTAGAATTGCTTGGTGTGTTTTTTTACATATACCTAAAACATTTCAAAACTAATAAAGGCACTTAATGAACATAGATATGCACGTCCACACCTCGTATGGTAGTAGCGATAGTAACTTGTCTCTAGATGAATTACATAATAGGTCTAAAATTATCAATATTGACGCAGTCTGTTTGACTGAGCATGGTGGACCATGGAGTGAACAATCCATAAATCAGGCTCAACAAAGAATGGATAATTTAAAGTTATTGAATGCAATGGAGATTGAGACTGAGGTAGGTCATATAACTGCGTTTGGATTTACACAATATATTTCGGGGATGAGAAATCCTGAAAGTCTTAGACAAATTGCTGATAAAGAAGATGCTTTCATTGTTTTAGCTCACCCTTTTCGAAATTTTACTCAAAAGCCACCATATAATAATAATAATCTTTTATTTAAAGACTATAAAATCAAACCTGAAACTATTGAAGATATAGCAAAACATCCAATTTTTGAACTAGTTGATGCTATTGAAGTTCTCAATGGAGGAACTGTATTACGAGAGAATTTATGGGCATGGGATATCGCAGAATATTTAGGTAAGCCAATGATTGGGGGTAGCGATGCCCATTCATTCAATGGTGTAGGTAGATATATGACTGTATTTGAAGATGAGATTGTTAGTGTTGAATCTTTATTGTATAGTCTACGAAATGGTAGTTATTACCCTGCTCAATTGGATGATAATAATAAGGTTATACCATTTCGTAGATAATTTATTCTGGAGGTTGTAATGGCTAACTATTCTCCCATAGTTCTTATATGTATCGATGGATTTGATCCTACGTATTTTGACGCAATAGAAACTCCTAACATGGATCGAATGATTGAAAACGGCTTTTACACTGTTGGTAAATCAATGTGGCCTTCAGTGACTAATGTTAATAATGTTTCAGTAATAACAGGTGAATATCCTTCAGTTCATGGTATTTGTTCTAATTATAGATATATCCAAGAAACCAAAGAAGAAGTTTATATGGAATCGGGGGAATACATATTGGCCCCTACTATTTTTTCCATGTGTAAAAGTAAAAACATAACAACAGTACTTTCCACATCCAAAGATAAACTGAGAAGGCTTCTTGGAGACGATGCAACAGTTGTTAGTTCTGCTGAAAAGCCTGATAAATGGGTGGTCGATATTTTAGGGGATCCACCTTCTATTTATTCTTTAGAATGTAATGGGTGGACTATTAATGCAGCTGAGTTAGCTATGGAAAAATACAAACCTGAATTTGTATATATTACAACAACTGATTGGGCGCATCACAAATTCCCACCAGAATCAATCGAAGCTAAAACACATATTAATATCATAGATACTGCGGTGGGTAATATTATGAATAAATTCCCAGAAGCAACTATTATGCTTAGTGCAGATCATGGCATGTCAAGAAAGACAAATTTGATTGATTTAGGAAAAATTCTCAAACAAAATGGAATTGATAATCTTGCCGTTCCGATAATAAAAGATGAACATGTTGTCCATCATTCTAATCTAGGAGGGGCTTATTTTATCTATCTAGATGCCTCTTTAGTATCAAAATCTATAGATTTACTAAATACATTAGAAGGGGTTGATTTAGCAATGACATCTGATGAGGCAATAACAAAATACAACCTACGATCAGAACGAATTGGTCAAGTCATAGTTACTGCAGATAAGGATACAGTATTTGGTGATACCGATCTGGTTGAAATGCCAGACGATTTACGATCTCATGGCTCAGAACACGAACAAAGTGTACCAATTATTGGCTATAATCTAAAAAACCCTAACTATATATTTACTGAGAATCGACATATGGGAACATATGTTATTGAACAATTAAATTTATTAAGTAAATAAACTTTATAAATTCTTAACTAATTGTTCATTTATTGATATACGTTTAGTTAAATTACCTTATATAGGAATATCTTTGCGTTATCGATAGTTTCTTTCTTATTCATAGAAATATTCTATACTTAAGCAAAATATGCTTGATGTCTTTAATCGTTACATATTATTCTGGCACAAAGATAATCAGAAATAAGGACTTATATATGGCAGATTACGATATAACAGTTATTGGAGCTGGACCAGGTGGGTATGTAGCGGCGATACGAGCAGCCCAATTAGGTTATAAAACTGCTTTGATAGAAAAATCTGAAATTGGCGGAACCTGTTTGAATTGGGGATGTATACCTAGTAAGGCATTGTTAAAAAATGCCGAAATACTTGATCTCATTAAAGACTCAGATAACTATGGAATTAATATAAGTTCATTTGTAGCTGATTATGAAGTTGGATTTAACCGAAGCCGCGAAGTTGTTAATAAACTTGTAACTGGTATAAATCATCTTTTGAAAAAAAATAAAGTTGATGTAATCAGCGGTTCTGCAAGATTTATTTCTAAATCCTCATTATTAGTTGATATAACTGACCCCACTGATAACGTAGGTGAGAGAGTACAGTCAGCTGATGAATTTCCTATTGAATCAAAGAATATAATTATTGCCACTGGTGGTGTTCCAAGAGAATTACCACAAGCCCCATTTGATGGAGATAAGATACTTAATAGTAAACAGATATTAGAGATGAAAAAGCTTCCTAAATCATTGGGGATTATTGGTGCTGGTCCTATTGGAGTGGAATTTGCATCACTCTTCAATTCATATGGTGTCGATGTAACTCTCATAGAAATGCTGCCAGACGTTGTTCCAAATGAAGATAAAGAAGTAAGCTCTGCTCTTAACACGTCCTTTTCAAAACGAGGAATAAAGATTCTCACTGAAACTACCTTGAATTCAGTTAAAACAACTCCCAAAACTATATCTGTCCAGCTAACTGGAAAAGGTGATGAGGAAATCAATCTTAAGTTCGATAAAATTTTAGTAGCAATTGGCATTACGCCAGCTACTGATTCCTTAGGTATAGATTCATTAGGAGTTGAATTAAGCAATGGCTGGATTAATGTAGACTCCTCAATGAATACTAATATTCAGAACGTTTTTGCAATTGGTGATGTTACTGGTGTTTTGCCCTTGGCTCATGTTGCACAGGCTCAAGCAGTTTTAGCAGTAGAAAGAATTCATGGCGACACTGCCCCTGATATTAATTATACCAATATGCCTAAGGCTACTTATTGCAACCCTCAAGTGGCTAGTTTTGGGTTAAGTGAAGCCCAAGCAAAAACGAATGGCTATGAAGTTAAAATTGGCAAATTCCCATTTTTAGCAAGTGGAAAAGCTATAGCGTCTTCACATTCAGAAGGCTTTTGCAAAATCGTTGTTGACTCTGAATATGGCGAAATACTTGGGGTTCATCTTATTGGGCCAGAAGTTACCGAATTGCTTGCTGAATTATCGATGGTTCAGGCCCTCGAGGGAACAGTGGATGAATTAGCATTATTAACGCATGCACACCCCACCTTATCAGAAACGCTAAAGGAAGCTGCTTTAGCAGCATTAGGGAACCCTATACATATTTAATTTAATGGGTAGAGGAGGACATTATGGCATTAAAAAATAAAGCTGTAAGTAATAAAACTTCTAATTCTGAGTATTTTGAATTACTCGAAAAAATGATATTAATTCGTTTGTTTGAAGATAGATGTTCCGAGCATTATTCACGAGGTAACATTAAAGGGTTTCTTCACTTATATACTGGAGAAGAGGCTATTGCTGTAGGTTCTATATCTTGTTTGGAAGAACAAGACTATGTTATCACTCACTATCGAGATCATGGTCATGCATTGGCTAGAGGTGTTGAACCTCAGTATGCTATGGCTGAACTTTTTGGAAAATCTACAGGTACCACCGGTGGAATAGGTGGATCAATGCATATATTTGACTCAACCAAGAATTTTGCCGGCGGTCACGCGATTGTTGGCGGTCAATTACCTATTGGAGTTGGTTTGGCTTATGCTGCTAAATATAGAAACACTGGAGCAGTTACACTTTGTTTTCTTGGTGACGGAGCATTGAATGAGGGTGAGTTTCACGAGTCTATGAACTTAGCTGCTTTATGGGACTTACCTATTGTATTTATTTGTGAAAATAACCTATATGGAATGGGTGTTCCTGTTGAAGAGGCGGTAGCAAAAAAAGATATTTTTGAAATTGGTCATGCCTATGATATGCCTTGTTCTCGCGTTGATGGTATGAATGTTTTAGAAGTTAAGAAAATAACAGAAAAAATTATAAAAGATGTTCGAAATGGAAAAGGTCCATATTTTTTAGAAGCTCAAACGTATAGATTCCGAGGTCACTCTATGGCTGACCCCTCAATGTATAGAGGATCTAGTGAGGAAGAATTATGGAAATTGCGAGATCCAATTAATTTATATTGGTCATGGTTAAAAGAAAATGGCTATGCAAAGAATGAATTGGACGGGATATACGAAAAAATGAATACTGTGATGGACCAAGCAGTCGAATTTGCTACAGAAAGTGAATTTCCTGCGATAGATGATTTATATAACAATATCTATTTCGAAAATGCTGGATAGGAGGTCTTTATGCCTAATGTTATAACCTATAGAGAAGCATTAACTAAAGGTATACGAGAAGCTCTCATTGATAATGATGACTGTTTTTTAATGGGAGAGGATGTCGGGGCTTATGGTGGAGCCTATGCTGTAAGTAAAGGCCTACTAGAAGAATTTGGCCCAAAACGTATTGTCGATAGTCCATTATCTGAATCTGCAATTGTTGGATTAGGAACTGGTTCTTCTATGGTAGGTTTAAAACCAATCATTGAAATCATGACTATAAATTTTTTATTAGTTGCTTTAGATCAATTAGTAAACCATGCTGCAAAAATTAGATACATGTCTGCTAATCAATACTCAGCTCCATTTATGATAAGAACAGTTACAGGAGGGGGAGCTCAACTAGGTGCAACACATTCTCAATGTTTTGAACCATGGTTAGCTAGTGTACCTGGACTAAAAGTTGTTGCGCCTTCATCTCCATATGATGCATTAGGATTATTTCGATCTGCAATTAAGGAAAATGATCCTATAGTTTTTGTTGAACATATTTTATTGTATGGATCTAAAGGAATTGTCGATGAAGATTATTATGAAATACCTATTGGCAAGGCAAATGTTGTTCGTTCTGGTGATAATTTGACCCTAGTGGCGTATTCAAAAATGGTACCACTTTGTTTAGAAGTGGCAAATAGTCTTGAGGATCAAGGAATAGATGTAGAAGTTATAGATTTAAGATCGCTTCGCCCATGGGATAAAGAAACAATTATTAATTCTGTTAATAAAACAAATAGATTAGTTATAGTTGAAGAAGCATGGAGATCTGGGGGATTTGGAGCAGAGATAGCAAGTACAATTCAAGAAGAGGCATTTGATTCTTTAGATGGTCCTATAGGACGTGTTGGTGGACTTGAAGTCCCGATGCCTTATACAAGTGTGCTAGAATCTCAAGTAATTCCCAGCAAGGATCGTATAATTACATATATACATCAAAATCTAAATACATAATAGTAATTGGAGTAGAATAATGTCCGATAGTATTGTTATGCCGCAAATGGGTTATGATATGAAGGAAGGAACCCTTGTACGATGGCTCGTAAAAGAAGGTTCATCTTTAAAACGAGGAGATCCCATAGCTGAAATAGAAACTGATAAAGCAGTAGTTGAAATTGAAAGTTATTTTACTGGATTCATTGGTAAAATATTAATAAACGAAGGTGAATCAGCGGAAGTTGGAAGCTCAATTGCTGTTGTTGTTAAAGATATGAATGAAGCTATAGGAGATTCTTCAAATACAACAAATACGACAACTAAAGAGCCAATCCCTAAAGTTGAGGATAAAAATACCTCAAAAACTACTCCAGTTGAACAATCCGCTGCTGATGTCTCGGTTGTTGATCAAACACAATCAGAAAAAATTAAAATTAGCCCTGTAGCAGAAAAACTTGCGATAGAACAAGGTATTGATATAAATAAAATTAATGGGACAGGTCCTGGTGGCCGTATTACCAAATCAGATGTTGAATCAATGGTTACTGTTAATCAACCAATTGAACAGCCTTTAGCTAAAACCCCACCACAAACTGTTTTACCAGGAGAGAATATACCCCTTTCCACAACACGTTCTGCTATTGCTCGAATAACTTCGCAGTCCAAAAATGGTATACCTCATTTTTATGTTAGTATGGCAATTGACATGACTGATGCCTTGGTTATGAGACAGCAATATGGAAAACTTTATCCAAATTCTGGAATAACCGTAAATTCTCTAGTATTAATGGCTGTAAAGCTAGCACTTATTGATTATCCAATATTTAATTCCTCATTTAGGGATGACCATATTGAAGTTAAGCCTGACATTAATTTGGGTATAGCGATTTCAGTCGATGATGGGTTAATAGTTCCTGCTATTACTCAATCACAAGACTTATCAATTATTGAAATATCTTCAGCTGCAAGAGACCTTGCTAAAAGAGCTAAAGAAGGTAAATTACGTCAAGAAGAATATTCGGGAACTTTTAGTGTAAGTAATTTAGGAATGTTTGCTGTTGACGATTTTAATGCGATTATTCTACCCCCTCAAGTTGGTGTTTTAGCTGTAAGTTCAGTAATTAAGAGACCAGTAGTAATCGATGAAAATATTGTTATTAGAGAAATTATGAATGTCCAATTATCATCAGACCATAGAGTTATAGATGGTGTTGACGCAGCTAAGTTTGCTAAACAAATAAAAGATTATCTCGAAATGCCTATTTCTTTATTCGTTTCTTAGCATGAAAAATCAAATCATAAAACGACGGTTAGGTAGGACTAATCTGTATGTTACGGAACTTGGTTTTGGTGCTATGGACACACCTCAAGTTCCGGAAGGAAAGGACACCTTACTGTCTGCTATACGTTTAGGGATGAATTTTGTTGATACATCTCGAATCTATGATGGTAGTGAATTTCTAATTGGACAAATAGTTCCTTCTTTTAACCGTGATGATTTAATTATTGCATCTAAAACGATTAATAGAACTCGTGATGGGGCACAATACGATGTAGATAGAAGTTTAAGTCTGATGAATTTAGACTATATAGACCTATATCAATTAGATGATGTTGGTATCGAAGATTGGGAATGTATATTACAAGAAGATGGAGCTTTGGAAGGTTTGAAAATAGCTCAATATCGCGGTCTTATAAATTATATTGGAATTTCTTCACATGATTTATCCCTAATTGATATTGCGATAGAATCAAATCTTTTTGATACAGTGATGATAGAATATTCGGCATTTTACTCTGATACGTATAATTTAACCAAGAAGGCAAAACAAAACGACATTGGTGTGATAGGGATGCGCCCACTAGGGGGGTCTGGGAGAATGACTACTCTTCGTACACTTAAAGATAGGAATCCTTTATTTGATACTATTACACCGTCGTATTTATTAGAATTTGTTTTATCTAACACAAATATTGCAGTTTCTATAGTAGGATCCCGGTATCCTGATAGGGTACAATCTAATGTAATAACAGCGTTAGATTATAAAGTGTTAAATGAAAATGAAAGAGAAAAATGTATTCAATCTGCGGGTGAATTATTTGAACTTTTGTAATAAAAGGAGAATGCATGCAGGTTAGATTAGTAAGTTATTCCCAACCTACTGAAGACTTTACTAAAGAAGGTGTAGACAATGCACAAGAATTAATTGCTTATTGTGCAAAAGTTTCAAATCCTTCCAATCAGATTAATAAAGAAACAAGCGAAAGGCTAATTCGATTTCTCATAAATCATGCTCATTGGTCACCTTTGGAAATGGTCAATGCTTGTTTAGAAATAGAAACTACTCGCGATATTGCCAGGCAAATTTTACGACACAGGAGTTTTAGTTTTCAAGAATTTAGTCAAAGATATGCTAATCCTACTAAGGACTTGGATTTTGTATTACGTGAAGCTCGTCTTCAAGACCCCAAAAATCGACAAAACTCTATTGAGGTTAATGATGAAAACTTACAATTGAAATGGGATGAACTACAAAACGATGTTATTGATAAAGCTAAATTAGCTTATAAATGGGCAGTTGATAACGGTATAGCAAAAGAACAAGCCCGTGTAGTATTACCAGAAGGTAATACTATAAGTCGTATGTATGTGAATGGTACATTAAGAAGTTGGATTCACTACATTGAGTTACGAAGTGCTCATGGAACTCAAAAGGAACATACTGAGATTGCTAAGGCATGTGCAGAGGTAATTACAGAGATTTTTCCTATGGCACAAAGTATATAAATTATATTTAATAATCAGAACAGTCTCTGGTATAACCACAATTTTGACATTTTATTTTACAGTGTATTGCTAGCATTGAAGACTTACATATGTCGCAGATATAGTATCTAATATTTGGAGTGACAGATACAATGTTATCTCTTTTTTGCGGTATGTTATTTACCCCCATTTTTTACCTACTTCGGATGGTTGCTTGAGTTCATGTGTTATAACTCGATCAATTAAACGGCCATCTTCATCTACCGAAACGGCTTCTGTAACAATATAAGTTTTGCCACGTTTTTTATACTTATCTGCTATCCATGATTTAACAATTATACTTTTTCCTGGAATCGGTGAATTGTAGCAAAAAAATGAGCATCTAGCGTTAACTGAACCGTTGTCTTTATATTTCTTATTATATTGTTTTGTGTCGACTTTTTGTGCAACGGTCGGGAATGCAGCATCTGCGTCCATTACACCTTTTCTAAATTGAGTCAGCATATTTTCAGTGTACATGTACTCCCACGTATCAAAACTTTCTCCTATTTCGAGCTTATCCCAGTCGAGTAGTATTTTGCTGTTATCTTCAGAAACCTTATTTAGTGCCATATTAATTCCTCCTGAATATACTCTTAAAGATTATAATCTTGACGATATACCGTTTGAATTTGGATAACTATTAATGGTATCTTTATCTTGGTATAATAATACATATTGTAAAATGATGGTGTACTTTGGATATAGTATTTAAAGCGATAATAGATGAATCAAAGCGAAATAATGATTTTGCTGTAGCTACTGTTGTTAAAACCAAAGGTTCTACTCCTCAGAAAACTGGATCTAAGTTGCTTATTAAAAATGACGGATCTTCTGTAGGTACTTTAGGAGGAGGTTGTGTAGAAGGTGATATTTGGTTTGCTGCTACTGAAATTTTAAAGTCGAAGGCAAATTCTGAATATAAAGAATATTTTTTGAATGAGGATATTGCTGCTAGAGATGGATTAGTTTGTGGTGGAACAATGTATTTCCTAATAGAACCTTTCTACCAAGATGGTTTATTTAATTCATTTGCTAGCAATGTGGTAGATGCGTACAATGGAAAACATTCGGTAGGTTTAGCTACGCTTATTGATAAACAAAATTCAATTCCAGAGCAAAAGATATATTTCGATTCATCTGGAAACCCATCTGGTTCATTTAACAACAAGAAAATAGATGAACAAGTTCATAATACAATTTTAGATCTAATACCATATGGAAAATCTAAAATGATTGATATCGATGAAAATATATCGGTATATATTGAAACCTATGCTAGCCATCCAACTTTGATATTGATAGGGGGTGGGCACATTTCTAAATCTTTAGCTCCTTTAGCTCATTCTATTGGATTTAAAAGTATCGTAATTGATGATCGTGAAGACTTTGCCAATTCTCAAAGGTTTCCCCAAGCAGAATATACAATTGTTGCTGACTATAAAAACGCATTCAAATCAAGTAAATTTGAGGTGAATAAAAATTCAATGATTGTTATTGCTACCAGAGGCCATAATTTTGACGATATTGCTTTAGAATCTGCAATTAACACTAATGCGGGTTATATCGGATTAGTTGGTTCGGAAAGAAAAGCAATTATGATTTTTGAGCAACTACTTTCCAGAGGAATTGATATCGACAAATTAAAAACTATTAATACCCCAATTGGATTGGATATCAAAGCAGCTACCCCAGAAGAAATTGCTGTAAGTATTATAGCTGAATTGATTCAATATAGACTTGGGGGTAAAGGTGGAAGTCTGAAAATTAAAGATCAGAAAATCGATAGTATTTATAACAAATTGCAAAAGAAAAATAAAACACCAAAAATCACAGATGGTGATCAGGGTGTACTTCATCCAATAAGAGGATGATCTCGATAATACTTTAGAAGGTAATATATGGTTTACCAAAATGTAGGTGCTGTTCTTACTTGTGCTGGTTTATCAATTAGAATGAACCAAAATAAAGCGTTTGTGAACTGGAATGGACTACCTTTAATTGAACAACAAATAAATCTTTTAATAAATTCAGATATTAATTATTTAGCAGTTGTCGTTGGTTATGAGTCAGAAAGATTTCAATTTATCAAAGATAAATATCCTTCAGTTATTTTAGTAGAGAATAAAGATTATGAATCTGGTCGATCGTCCTCAATAAAATCAGGTCTATCTGTTTTAAATTCCTTAGTTGATAACTTATTGATTCTTGGTGTAGATCAACCTAGAACTCACTATATTGTACAATCGGTTATAAAGGAACATATTTCCTCTGAATCTCTCATTTCATATCCTGTATATCATAATAGGGGAGGACATCCCATTATCTTTAATAAATCAACTTTTAAGGATATAAATAATATAAATGAAGAATCAAATGGATTAAGATCTGTAACTAAGAAATATAATGAATTTATAAATAAGATTGATTTAGATGACGAAATAGTTCTTTTAGATCTCAATACTGAGTCTAATTATTTAGAGGCTTTAAATTATTTTAATAACTATAAAGAATTATAAATTAGCGCGTTCTTCTTCTGTAGCAATTTTAAATATTGTCCAATGACGTAATTGTGCAATATCTGTACCATGACTATCTTGTAAGAGAACATCAAAATTTACAAAATGGTGAGCTTTTCTTTCATAAATATCTAGCATATGTGCTCCTCCAATAACTGTAGAATTTAACCCTACAGGTTGTTTATGCTGTACTCTGCTTTTAGTATGCATTGACGTTGGGATGTCAAAATTATGCCTCATAAGTTGTTCAGCCCAACCAGCAATCCAAGAAGGGTGAGCTATTTTTGATTCTCCTGTAAAGATTGGGTTTGTTGTAATTTGTTTTGTTGTGGTGAATTCAGAAGCTAGTTCATTATTAAACCTAACTTGCATAGCATTCCAATCTTTGTCTTTAGGCGTATGTTCTAAAGAAAGGCTGGGTTTTATTTCCTCTTCTGGCTTGGGGGCCATTGACGAAGGTTTTACAAATTCTGTTACCCAGGGTGCATTGCCAATACCAACTTCTCCTGTTACGCATACTATATTGGATTCATTTATCATTTCTATTGACCAGTTATTAGAATCATTACGTTGTGTACCTTGGATTCTTAGCTTATCCCCTGGGAATGTGGGTTGGCGAAATGCGTATTCAGCCCATCCATTATTGAGCCATTCTTCCCCCAATGCTTCAAGTATAGTATCTGTAGCCCATCCCCAGACTGTTACTCCACCAACAAGTGGACCTTTAAATCCGTAGGCTTGTGCTATTTCAGTAGAATGAATAGGATTAGATATATCTGGGCTATCTTCATGCCCTAAATATGCAATTATCGAATTTTCTATCCTTGGTTTATTCATAACTTTACTAGATGGTTAAGATACACTGTCTTCAAGAGTAGACCAAGAAAGTAGAGAGCATTTTATGCGTACAGGAAAGTTTCTAACTCCTTCAAGTATTTCTAGGTCTTGTAATAATTCCAAGTTACTATTCTCACCTTGCATCATTTTCCTGAATTCTTCACGGATTTCTAATGCTTCAGTAATTGATTTACCTTTAATTGTTTCAGTCATTAATGATGCTGTAGCTTGGCTTATAGCGCATCCATGACCTTGAAAACCTACTTCTTGAATTACTTGATTGTTATCGACATTTATTTGTAAGTTTACTTCGTCACCACAAAAGGGATTATATCCTCGAGCTTTGTATATTGGTTCGATGATTTCTGATGAATTACGAGGATTTTTATAATGGTCTAAAATAACCTCTTTGTATAAATCATTTAGTTCGCTTGGTAACATGTACTCATTTAGGTTTATATATTAGTTAAAGAAATTAATGACATCATTCATTCCTTCGATCAATTTATCTATGTCATTATAATCATTGTAGATATAAAAGCTAGCTCGTGATGTTGCAGATAACCCAAGCTTTTTATGATATGGCATACCACAATGATGGCCTGTTCTAATTGCTATTCCTCTTTGATCTAATATTGTGCCTATATCATGGGGATGGATATCTTTCATAGTAAAAGTAGCAACTCCACCACGAATTTCAGGGTTTGTTGGACCAATAATTTCTAGTCCCGGTATTTCTTTTAACTTATCTAATGCATACGTTATTAATTCTTTCTCGTGCTGTCTTACGTTCTCCATACCGATACTAGATAAATAATCAATTGCAACACCTAGTCCTACAGGGTCAATAAAATTCGGTGTTCCAGCTTCGAATTTGGTTGGAATATCATTCCATGTAGCATTACTATAAGTTACTTCCTTGACCATCTCACCACCTCTGAGAAAGGGTTCTAATTCTTCTAGTACAGAAGTTTTTGCATGTAATATACCAATTCCAGGTGGGGCTAGCATTTTATGCCCTGAAAATGCTAGGAACTCACAATCAAGTTGTTGAACATCTACAGGCATGTGTGGGACACTTTGTGCTCCGTCTATGCAAACTAAAGCTCCTACAGATTTTGCCTTTTTTATAATTTCATCTACTGGATTTATTGTTCCAGTAAGGTTTGAAACATGTACGATTGATACAATCTTCGTTGCTTCAGTTATTAATTCATCTATTTTCGAAAGATCCAATGTTCCTTGAGGCGTAGTGGGAATTAATCTGAGCTCACAATTTGTTTTTTGTGAAACAAATTGCCATGGTACAAGATTACTATGGTGTTCTAATTCAGTTACAACAATATTGTCAGTTGATTTAATATTGTTTAGCCCCCAAGCATAAGCAATGAGGTTTAATGCTTCGGTTGTGTTTCTGACAAATATAATTTCATCATTTGACTTAGCATTAATAAATTTGGCAACTTTATCGCGGGCTAGCTCATACCTCTCAGTTGCTTCCATACTCGTAGTATGTACCCCCCTATGGACATTAGAATTATATAATTCATAACTTTCAACTATTGATTGTATGACTTGGTTAGGTTTTTGTGTTGAAGCTGCATTATCTAAGTATACTAATTGATTATTATTAACCTGTTTTTTTAATATAGGAAAGTCGTTTTGTATATTAGTGATATCAATCATTTATAACCAACTATCTAGCTTGTTTTCAATTTGATTTTCGATATACTTTTTATTATTAGTATCACTTTCAATTCTATTTAAAACATCTCCGACGAAACCTCGTACTAATAGTTGTTTGGCTACAGTATTACTGATACCTCTACTCGTTAAGTAGAAAAGGCTTTCTTCGTCGATTTGCCCACAGGCAGCACCATGTTTACACATGACATCATCACAGTAAATCCAAAAGGCTGGTTTGGTGTAAGCTTCTGCTTCACTAGAGAGTAATAAATTTTTATCTTCTTGAGCTGCGTCTACTTTTATAGATTTTTCTCTTACAATTATGCTCCCATGAAAAACTGATTGCGCATTTCCATTAAGTATTCCTTTGTATGTTTGGTCAGAGTAGGAATACGGACTTTTGTGATCTACTATTACTTGGTTATCAACATGTTGATTAGAATTTGGTAAGTATAATCCAAGCATATTGGCAGTAGATTCTTCTCCCAATAATTCAACATTCAAATTATTTCTAATTATTTGCCCGCCAAAGTCTAGATAAAATGAATTCAAAGTAGAATTTTGTTCTAAAGTAGCAAGGCTATTATTTATGTTGTTAGTCTGATTACTATAGTTTTGAAATCTTGAGTAATTCAATTTTGAAGACTTACAAATCACAAATCTAGATATAGTATTAATTAAATTTGATGAATTATCTGTACCTATACAATACTCTTCTAAATTAACATAACTTCCATCATCAGCTATAACTAAGAGTAGCGGTGAAATAATATAATTTTTATCAGGAGAATTATTGGATTCAATATTAATTACTTGAATAGGGTTATTTACTGTTGTATTTTTGGGAGCGTAAATAAAAACTCCATCTTGAAAAAGAGCAGTGTTAAAATTCATAAAGGGATCGTCAGAAGTTGATAAATCTTCTAAGTGAGGGGTTATTATCGAAGAGTAGTTGTCTAAACTATTTTCCAAAGAATCTATAATTATTGACTCGTTAGATGTTTGTGATATTTCTGGTTGAAAGACACCATTTATAAAAATGAGATAATTATTGGAATTGTAAGAAGGTAATCCTGAAATTATATTCTCGTATCGATCATTACTTGTGTTGAAACTTTTTTCTACAAGTTTGTATTCTTTCTGAAGTATTTTGTTAACGTCAGTATACTTCCAATCTTCGTTTCCTTTTCGATGTGTAGGGAAACCAGTGGTTAGAAGATTGTTGAAAGCTTTTTGTTTAGCTGACAATACTAACTCAGATGTTTTTTCATTTATATTAGAAATAACATCGTTATATATTGAAATGTATGGTTTAGTATTTGAAATTTCTTGTGTAGCCATAACTTATTAACTAAATATTTCATACCCTTTTTCTTCTACTTGAAGAGCAAGGGATTTATCGCCAGATTGTATTATTTTACCATCCATAAAAATATGTACAAAATCAGGAATTACATAATTTAGTATTCTTTGGTAGTGTGTAATAATGATGGTTGATTTTGATTCAGATCGTAATTCGTTTATCCCTTCAGCGACAGATCTTACAGCATCTATATCTAAACCTGAATCTGGTTCATCTAGAACCATTAATTTAGGGTCAAGAACAGCCATTTGCAGTATTTCGTTTTTCTTTCTTTCACCGCCAGAAAATCCATGATTTACATATCTTTGCATTAAACTCGGTTCAACATTAAGTTCTTCAGATTTACTTTTCAATAGACGATTAAATTTTAATACATCTAATTCTTCCTGATTCTTTTGTTTTTGTATTGAATTATATGCAGACCGCATAAACTGGTCCATACGGACTCCTGCAATTTCCAAAGGGTGCTGAAATGATAAAAATATGCCTAATTGAGCTCTAGTTTCAGGAAGCATTTCTAAAATGCTTTGATTTTCAAATATAATATCACCCGAGTTGACTATATAATTTGGTTTTCCAGCCAAAGTGTATGAAAGTGTACTTTTACCTGATCCATTTGGACCCATTATGGCATGAACTTCGCCTGGTTTAATATCTAAGTTTACTCCATTTAAAATCGATTTCCCGCTAACTGAGGAATATAAATCTTTAACTTCTAACATTTTATCCGACAGCCCCTTCTAGATTTGCCTCTAATAGTCTTGTAGCTTCCACTGCAAACTCTAGTGGCAATTGTGTAAATACCTCTTTACAAAATCCATTAATAATTAATGAGTGGGCATCTTCACTAGATATCCCTCTTTGATTACAATAAAACAGTTGATCTTCACTAACTTTTGATGTGAAAGCTTCATGCTCTAAATGTGCAGTATTATTTTTAACTTCTACATATGGTGTTGTATGTGCGGCACACTCATCGCCAATTAATAACGAATCACATTGGGTGAAATTCCATGCCTTTTCAGCTTTAGGGTTAATTCGAACAAGTCCACGATAGGTTCCAACCCCTTTATCTGCTGAAATGGTTTTAGAGATAATGGTGCTCCGAGTATTTTGGCCTAGATGGATCATTTTAGTTCCGGTATCAGCTTGTTGATGACCTTTGGTTAGGGCAACTGAGTAAAATTCTCCAACAGAGTTATCACCTTGCAAAATCACACTTGGGTATTTCCAAGTAATAGCAGAACCGGTTTCAACTTGTGTCCATGAGATTTTAGAATTATCTCCTATGCATCTTCCTCGTTTTGTTACAAAGTTATATATTCCACCTTTCCCATTTTCATCTCCAGGGTACCAATTTTGTATCGTAGAATATTTTATTTCTGCATTGTTTAATGTCACCAACTCAACTACAGCAGCATGAAGCTGGTTTGTATCAAACATTGGAGCACTGCAACCTTCAAGATAACTAACATAACTATCATCTTCTGCAATTATCAATGTTCTTTCAAATTGACCCGTTTCTTGGGTGTTGATTCTAAAGTATGTTGTTAATTCAAATGGGCAACGTACACCTTTGGGTATGTAGCAAAAAGATCCTTCAGAAAAAACCGCCGAATTTAAGGCTGCATAAAAATTATCAGAGTAGGGGACAACTGATCCCATGTATTGTTGTACAAGATCAGGGTATTTTTGAACTGCTTCAGACAAAGGGCAAAAAACTACACCATATTTGGACAGCTCTTCTTTAAAGGTAGTAGCTATTGAAACACTATCGAAAATTGCGTCTACTGCCACACCTGCTAATTTCTTTTGTTCAGCAATAGGTATTCCTAACTTTTCATAGGTTGCTAGTAATTCTGGGTCCACTTCGTCTAAACTTTGTAATTCTTTTTTGGCTTTTGGCTCCGAATAATAATACATATCCTGAAAATCTATTGGATCATGCTTTATGTTAGCCCATTCAGGTATATTTTGATCATCAATAAGTTGTAGAAAGTGGTTATAAGCTTTAAGTCGCCATTCTAATAACCATTCAGGCTCATTTTTTTTATTTGAGATGAATCTTATTGTGTCTTCATTTAATCCTTTGGGAGCAGTTTCAGATTCTATATCTGTCACAAATCCATATTGATAACTTTTTGATATTGAATCTTTTACTTCTATATTAGTTCCATCATCGAAGTCGCTTTCGCGCGAAGGGTTTTTTGTTGTCATTTGATTCCTTTTGTTAATCTAAACATTTGAATATATATTATATTTTGGCTATATTTTTTAGTTAATTTTGCATAGTATTTGTATTTTAGACATTGACCAAGGCGTATTAATACTATTATGCTACCGTTTGTATAATATCATACCATAATCTGTAACTGAGTTGTAGTATTCAGTTCTGATTTATAGGAAGGTAAAATTTAATGAATTTAGATTTGCATTGTCATTCTGTATCCTCAGATGATTCTAGAGCAACCGTTGAGCAATACCTAAAATGGATTGTATCCCTAAGAAAAAAAGGTTACAACGTTGATGGCATTGTTTTAACTGAACATAGAAAATTCGATATTGATATAGATTATACAGAAATAAGTGAAAAATATGATGTTTTAGTTTTCAAAGGTTCAGAACTTGATACCAGACATGGTCATTTTCTAGTGTATGGAGTTACTAAACAAATGCTAGATAAAATCGATTTTGGAAATGTAAAAATGGACTCTCTTGAATTAATTAGAATCGCCAAAAAATTTGGTGGTATTGCCTTTCCAGCCCATCCTGGAAGATTTGGTATTGGGTTTTGTGAATACTCAGATACGGGTCTTGATTTCTCTGAAGTAAATATTGTTGAGCATTTAAATGGAAGTTACCGTTCAGGTGAGTTAGAAAGAACCGAGAAATTGATTTCTGAAAAAGGATATTCAGGTACTGGTGGCAGTGATGCTCATTTTGTTAGTGCAATAGCAACGTGCTTGACTGAATTTACTATGAGTATTCATAATGAAAAAGATTTAGTAGAGGCCTTAAATGACAATAAATTTAAAGCTATCACTCTTGAACAAACGCGAATTCCTGATTATGTGAATTGAGGTAAATATGTCGGAAGATTTGAATAAAGATCAAATTGACTATGATAAAAGTCAACTGAATAAAGAATATCCTGCAGGTTCTTTTTTGGTAACAAAAGAAGAAGTATCTATGTATTGTAACTCAATAGGGGATGAATCAATTATCTCCCATAATAAAGCAAAGGCTTTAGAAGAAGGATATCGTGACATTGTTGCGCCTCCTACATTTTGTGCCCTTTTTGTTAGAGGTTTTGATAGACCAGATATTAAATTGAATTTTGGAAAATCGGGATTTCATGCAGGAGAAGCAATCGATGTTCTAGAGCCAATATGTGTTGGCGACACGCTTGATGCATCGATACAACTAAGTGATGTATATGTCAAAACTGGTAGATCAGGTCAGATGGTTTTTATTGTTTGGGAGCATATTTTTAGAAATCAAAATGGAAATATTGCTGCAAAAGTTAGAGAATCTCATGTAAGGAGAGAGTGATGAAATATATCGAAGATATAGACTTAGGTGACGAATTTGGTCCAGTCCAAATTGAGGTTAAGCCTAATGATGTTATCGATTTTTGCAAAACATGGATTCGTGAAGAAGAAAATAGTAAGAATATTTTTAACGCTGCACCAACTCGATTTACTGATGAAGAGTTTGCAAAAACAGAAGGACTTCCAGGCGCTATTGTACCTGGCATCATGAGTATGGCATATCTTGCAAGATTACTAAATACTGCTTGGCCAGATGGTACAATAACTCAACTCGATGTTGTTTTTCGTCAATTAGTTTTACATAATCAAATTATTAATCTGGTAGGCGTTGTAACCGATACTGTATCAGAGGAAGATCAAAATTATATTGAATGTGATGTGTATATTGAAAATACTGAAGGATCCAGACTTGTTGGAGGTAAAGCTCGTTTAGATATACCTTCTAAAAGCTAAAAACTAAAGTTTATTACCTATAATTTTTTCTTCCCACATAATCCCTATATCTTTTTGGCTAAATCCTAATAGAGAACTAAGAATTTCTTCATTATTCTCTCCATAAATATTTGCTCGTTCAAATAAAGGATCTTGAATATTTTGAAATTGCCAAATATTTTTCGGATAACTATGTTCACCAGCTATTGGATGATTGATTTTAGTAAAATACTCCCTCTCAACTAAATGTTCATTTTGAACAATCTCACGTTCATTTTGGATCGCAGCAGAAGGTATATTGTTTTTTTGTAGCAAGTGCATTAATTGAAACTTATCGTGTTGTTTAGTCCATTTGTTTATGATCTTATCTATATCGTCATGGTGTTCTATTCTTGCCAAAGCATGTTTATATAGTGAATTATTTATCGGTTCATTAATTTGGAATAGATTGCATAAATTTCCCCAATCGTTGTCATTTCTGATTGATATTGCAATCCATTGATCATCACCTATACATTTATAGACACCTTGAGGGGCTCGCGAAGGATGACGGTTACCTATTTGTATAGGATTTTTATTATTCATACTATATTCCATTAAATATTTTGTAAGGTGAGGTATAAATGTTTCAGCCTGTGAAAGATCTATGCTCTGTCCAGTACCTTCAATATTTCTATGAAATAAACCCATACAAACAGCTAAAACTAAATTTAGTGCAGCAATAGCATCAGTATGATATATAGACATAGTTTCAGTTGGTTCTGTATTTGGTGGAGTTCGAAGCAACCAATGACCTGTAAATGCATCAAGGCCACTTCCTAATGTAACATATTTTTGGTAGGGGCCATCTACCCCCCATCCAGGCATAGAGACCATGACCAAATCAGGCCGATATTGTTTGAGTACATCATAGGATATTCCTAGATTTTTCATAGTTCCAGCAGAATATCCCTCAATTACTACATCACTACATTTTACAAGCTCAAATAAAGATTTCTTACCTTTTTCAGTTTTTAAATCGATGGATAAACCTTTTTTATTACGATTTGCCATGTTGTGACTTGCATATCCATCCCAAGGACGAGCTTTACTTAATTCATTTTCAACTAAACCTCGACGTGCGGAAATTACATCATGAGGCCTTGTTATTGGTGCTCTTGGATACGATTCGATTTTAATTATTTCGGCACCAAGGTCTCCCATAAGAGAATTTCCCATTGGCCCTGCCCAAACTTCTGTTAATTCTAATATTCGTATATTTTTCAAAGGGTAATTATTTGCACTCATTAAATGGTTCCATTAGATTTTAGTATTGATAAATCTTTTTTAGGAACACCAAGAAATTCATTAAAAATCTCTTTAGTGTGTTGGCTTAATTTTGGAGCCGAGTTATTTATTTTCCAATCTAATTTAGAAAAACGAAATGGTGCTCCAGTATAGGTAATTTCACCTGCTATATCATGTACAGATTTTAAAAAGTAAGATCTGTGAAGTAATTGAGGATCTAAGAAAAGATCTCCAATTTGGTTAATTGGTGTACACATAACGCCATATTCTTGGCATATTTCAAATACTTCTTGTTTAGGTCTAATAAGTAACCACTCCAGTAAATACAATTCAAACTCTTCTTGTTTTGATTCTCTATTTACTGGTACAGCCCACTCTGGGTCCTGTAATAAATCTTCTTTACCTATTGCCATACATAATCGTCTAAAAAATCTATCTTCTCCTGACCCAAATACGATATACCCATCTAAGCATGGATAGCAGCCAGTGGGGTACCTGAGATCTATTGATCCTCTTTGAAGTAATCTTTTTGTATATTGATCAAATACAGTACGGGTATCGACATTTCCAATTTGAGCTTCCATTCCGGATATTTTTATTATATGACCGTTAGTTGATTCATTAGAACAAAATACTGCTGCCATAGAAGCAGCCGCAGCAGTTGTACCAATTTGATACAAAATAACGTCAGAACCATACTGTAAAGGAGGTCCGTCAGCTATACCATGAGGTGACATTCTATTAGTTAGAGCAAAAGATATAAAATCATTTGTTTGATATTCTGAATATGGGCCATAGTCACCAAATGGAGTAATGTGCGTAATAATTAAACTAGAATTAAATTTATGTAGTACTTCCAAAGATAACCCTATCTTTTCTAGAAAAATAGATGGTTTATCAATGACTAGTAGGTCACATTTTTTTATCAATTCAATAAATAGTACGATTCCATCATTTGTTTCAAAATTTAAAGTTACACTTTTTTTATTAGTATTTAAATTTAAGTACAATCCGCTAGTCTCTATGTTAGGTATGTTTCTAGGGAAAGGCCCTGATTTCCTACTAGAATCACCTTGTACTGATTCGACTTTTATAACATTAGCACCAAAATCAGCAAATAATTTGGTGCAATATGGTGCTGCTATATAATCACCAATTTCTAATATGAATAGATCTTCGAAAGTAGTTTTATTGTTAGTTTTTTTCATACTTATTTTATGTCTTATATCTTTTATAATCATTAAAAAATCCAAATCGTTATCGGTCAAGTATGTAACTTGGGAAAAATAGTGAAATATTTTGGATAGTATAACTTCTTGATGATAAATTAACTTGTTTATAATAAGTGTGGTATATTTTACGTAAATTATTGGAGTTTTTATGAATATGGATTTGATTAAAGAAATTACATTAACTGAAATAGTTTTTGCTATAATTATAGTTTCTATTGGGCTGATTATCGGGATTGTTTTGTTTTTTATTTTTCGTAAAATACAGCAAAATCTCAAAGCGAATAATCAATTTCAACTTGCTGCTGTTATAAAAGACTTTGACACGATGGTTATTGTTTCTACAATATTTATATCCATCTACATGGCATTGCTTTCTATTCAAGTAATACGTTCTAGTCTCTCACAATTCAACCAAATATTTACAATTTTACTTATTGCTCTTGTTTCTTATACGCTTGAAAAAGCAAAAAGGCATTCACTTCAATGGTACTCGGTAAAAATAAGCTATAACAATTCTCCTCAAATAAAAACCTTAAAAACATTAATACCTACAGTCCAATGGTTTTCAACACTAGTAATAATTTCGTTATCATTATTGATTTGTTTAGATATTATTGGGATCTCAATTGCACCACTAATTGCTGGTTTGGGTATTGGTGGCTTGGCCGTTGCATTAGCTCTACAAGGTACATTGAGTAACTTTTTTGCCGGAGTTAATGTTCTTACGGATGGGAATATACAAGTAGGGGACTATATTGAACTTGCCGACGGGTACGGGGGATATGTTTCAACAATTGGTTGGAGATCTACTCGTATTAGAACACTTTCAGACAATACAGTAACAATACCTAACGGCCGTTTAGCGGATACGATCGTGACTAATTATAATCATCCAACGGATGAAATGTCTGTTTTTATAAAAATGGGTGTTGGGTACTTTGAGCATCTTGAAAATGTTGAAAATGTTGTAATTGAAGTTGCAACACAAGTTATAGAGACTACTGAAGGAGCTGTTTCACAATATGCTCCAACTGTTTGGTATGAAGAATTTGGTGATGATAATGTTAATTTTTATGCTGTAATGAGGGCAAAAGGTTACATCGATTCTTGGAGAGTCAAACATTCATTTATAAAGGCTATTTCTACCAGATTCAGAGCAGAAAATATTGAAATATCATTTCACAATACTAATATATTTATGAGAGATAAATCATAAGTAAATAATGATTCATTATCAATTGATTACTTTAATTTTTCGAAACGTTATTACATTCATCTATGGTAGTTGGTTTATTTATATTGGTATACAACACTTTATAGATCCTGATTGGTTTGAGCCAATAGTACCTGGATTTCTTTTATTTCCAAAATTCTGGGTTTTGGTAAGTGGTTTTTTTGAAGTCATGTTAGGAATGTTTCTAATCATTCCTGTCACAAGGAAGCTTTCTGGGGTTGCTTTGGCTTTGTTTCTTATTCTTATATATATTGCAAATATTAATATGTGGATATTTGACATACCGATTGGGGGTAACAAACTTTCAACTCAAGGTCATATATTAAGAGGTATTATTCAACTGTTATTAATAATAACAGCTTTATATATTGCAAAAGTTAATCCATTAGCTTATGTTCAACTTAATATCAATAAAAGAATCCGTAAATAATTAACTATTTTTTTAATTAATATTAATACCAGATCACATAAGAACATTCGTGTTTTTCCTATTGACAATATACTTAAGCAACTGTATCGTTTGATGTTAATGTGATAATAACATAGGTTTAACATGTCTTGGACGTGTTTAGACTTTATTTTGTTTTTTATTTAGTGTGTTTATAATGGGAGGTTTTGTTATGACAAACAAGTTTACCAAACTTATGACTCTTGGTTGTTTGGTGCTCTTAGTATCAGGCTTGTCAATCTCTTGTGGAGGCGATGATGATTCATCTACTACTGCAAGTACATCGACTGCTAGTACGAGTACGGCAAGCACTAGTACTGCAAGCACTAGTACTGCTGCAACTTCAACTGAGACATCGACTGCAACTAACGTTGTTACAGGTATCGCTTCTTATAGTGAAGGCCAAAAAGGTGAAGTGGCTAAAGCAACACCAGTAACTGTGGACAAAAGTTCTTTCACTTCCATCAAACGTGGTGGAATTTTGAATCAAGCCCATAGGAGAAGCCCTCGTTACTTTAGACAAGACCTATCAACTGCTAGTGATGAAACTGCAGCTTCAATGCCTGTCTTTAATGGATTATTATGGACAGCTCCACCAACTCATACCCAGGTCACAGGCGACATCGCTAAGGACTGGACAATTATGAATGCTGGTAAAACCTACATTTTTGACCTTCATGAAAATATTGTTAACCACAATGGTAACAAATTCGATTCTGAAGACGTCAAATTCACACTTGAATGGCTTGGTGCTGAATCAGATAACCGACCTCCACACTCAAGCGTTACAGCTGGCGGAGAAACTATATTCAAAGATATTCGTACTCAGGGTCCAAATCAAATTATTATTGATTTGCTCGCAGCTGATTCTGTTTTCTTCCCACAACTCGGTCAACGTTACATGAACATGCATACTGAGGCTGACTTTGATGAAGAAGGTTCTAAAGATTTACCTGTTGGTACTGGTCCTTATGCAATGACTAGTCATGTACCAGGTGAAAAGATCGAATATAGAAAACACAGTGATTACTTTAAAGCTGGTCTTCCATATCTTGATGGAATAGATACGTTCATAATTCGTGACCCAACCCCTCGATTTGCTGCATTTGAAGCAAAACGTCTTGATATTATATTGATGGGTAGTAGTCATGGTTTGTATTCAGATATTGCTACTGCTATGGAAAAACGACATACTGGCGAAGTTACCTGGTATGAAGGTTTACATACTGTTGGTAGAGGTGTTCACTTCAACCACAGAAAAGAGGGTCCATGGTCAGACAAGAGAGTTCGACAGGCTGTTAACCTAGCTATTGATAGAGATGCTATCTGTCAGGCTATTCCAGCTTGTTTCCCTGGCTATCAATTACCATCAGCAACCTATGGTATTACAGACCGAGCTGCCTTAAATGACAGACCTGGTTGGGCTCCAGCTGGACCTGGTAAAGATGCAGAAATTGCACAAGCTAAAGAACTCATGGCAGCTGCTGGTTATCCAAACGGATTCGAAGTTGATGCTTTGTGTAGAGACTCAGTTGACTATGCAGAAAGACTTTGCCCAGTTGCTGAATTCTTACTCCGAGAAAGTTTGAATATCCGAGCTACTCTCGATGTTAAAGAAACTGGTGCTTGGAACGAAGCACAACAACAAACAGGTGAGTGGATGATGGAATTTGGATCTGCTAACTCAGCAAACGTTGACCATCCATATAACTGGTTAGAGTACTGGGGATTCTGTGGAGAAGGATTGTTTGAAAACATCCGTGGTTGGTGTAATGAAGATTATGATCAACTTCTCCGAGATATGAGAGCTGAAACTGATACCGCTAAACTTACTGATTTAGCTACTTCGGCTATAGCTATTCTTGATGAAGAAGTTCCTTCAGCACATCTCTTCTGGCCATCTAGATTCTCAATCCGCTGGAATTATGTTATGAATCCTGCTGATGAGAAAAACGCTGGACAGTATTCTGCAGCAAGAAGATTCGAAAATCAGTGGCTTAATAAATAATTAAGTAAATAGAAACTGAATATTATGAAGAGCGCGATTATTTTCGCGCTCTTCTCTTTTGTTCAAGATCATAGGAGAATTTAAATGACTAAATCCTGGTCCTATCTAGTAGCCTTATCTGCTGGTCATATGGTTAAACATTTTTATCAGCAAGGTATTTTATTACTAATCCCTTTTGTTAAGGCTTCATTAGCATTAACAGATGTTCAAGTAGGATTATTAGGAACTTCGCGTACAATATTTTCATCGGCAATGAATATCCCTGCAGGGATTATGGCTGATGTTTGGAGAGATAAAATCTCTGTAATGCTCACTGCCAGCTTGCTATCCTTATCAATAGGATATTTCTTACTAGGAATAGCTCCGAACTTTACAGTTGTTTTCCTCGGTATAGCTATTACCGGAATGGGGACTTCTCTTTGGCATGCACCAGCATTTGGGTCACTTGCAGTGGTGTACCCTGATAGAAAAGCAACTGCAATGGCAGGCCATAGAATGGGTGGGTCTATAGGAGATACATTTGCTCCATTTATAATTGGTGCTATTCTCGGAGGTATTAGTCTTTCTTTTCTAAACACAGATGCTATAAATTGGGAATCATTATCTTTATTTATGAGTATTCCTGTGGCACTCTGTGCCATACTAGTTGCTATATTTTTTCGAAATAAATCCAGTATTGCTGGTGAGTCTTTAGCTATAAGAGAATATTTTGTAGCAGTAATTCCTTTATTGAAAAACAAAGCTGTTCTGAGTATGGTTTTATTGTCAGGAATACGAGGAATGTCACATAACTCATTATCTATTTTTCTTATGATCTATATGGTTGAAGATTTGGGATTTGGATCATTTAACGCAGGATTTCATTTATCTCTTTTAACCCTATTTGGCGTTATATCTGCACCTCTAATGGGTATTATTTCTGATAAGAAAGGAAGAAGGCCAATAATATTCTTTGCCATTGCCTCGACTGCTATATTAGTTTTTTTATTAATACCATTTGGTACAGGAATTATGCTTACCATTATATTAGCTCTCTTAGGAACTGTTTTATATACGGTAAATCCCATTATGTTGGCTACGGCTCTTGATTCTGCAAACAAGGGAACAGAAGGCTCTGCTACTTCTCTTATGTTCACAGGAGCTGCAATATTTTCTGCCTTTGGACCAGTGTTTGCTGGATATTTAAAACAAACCTATGGAAGTATGGATGCAGTCTTTTGGTTTGTAGGAATTATGATGACAATTACTGCAATTGCATCCCTCATAGTACCAATGAAGACAAATCAATAGTAATATAACTACATGAGCTTCATTCAAATAGATAACTATTCTTTTCATTATCACCATTACAATGGTGATGGTCCTGATCTGGTATTACTTCATGGATTAGCTTCTAATTTAAATATATGGAATTTAGTTGCACCAGTTTTGTCGCAATACTTTAATGTGTACACAGTTGACCAAAGAGGCCATGGTTTATCTTCTAAACCTGATACCGGTTATGACTTCAAATCTATAACCAACGATCTTATGTCTGTTTGTAAAAACCTAGATTTAAATAACCCAATAATTGTTGGTCATAGTTGGGGTGCTAATGTTGTTATTGAATCTCTTGCAAATGATAAGAGTAATTATTTTAGAGGTGGTGTATTAGTAGACGGTGGTGTGTTGAATATATTAAAAACGAATCGTTCTTCCTGGGCTGATATTGAAACACGTTTAGCTCCTCCAGTTTTAACTCATTTAACATTAGATGAATTATTACAAAGAGTTCGCGAAAATCGGAAGGAAGATTGGAATATAGCTTTTGAAGATGTTTTAACGAATTCATTTGATGTAGTAAACGGACTGATTGTACCAAGATTATCAAGAGAAAATCATATGAAAATTTTATATGAAATTTGGGATGAAAATATTCTACTTTCATTAGAATCAATTAATGTGCCTGTACTTATATTACCGGTATCATCCGATGATAGTGAATCTATTAGCCCCAATATGCATGGAGTAAGTAAAAGTGAAGCTGTCGAAATCGCAAGATCTAAATTGAAAAACTCGAAAGTAGAATGGTTAAAAAATTCTATTCATGATGTGCCTATTCAAAATCCAAACCTAGTGATTGATGCTATATTGAGTACGAAAGACACTCTTTTTACTTGATTTGATTTTTATCAATTTCTATTGGACAATATTAGTATACCATTTAAAAAATAGGCTTCTTCATATTTGACTAATTCTAATTTCAATCCGAATTATGGCTCGATCTTGTTTTTGGGTTCTGGTGAAACTGCATCCGCAGGACGTATATTACACGAACAGTTATTTCAAAAGCTTTCAAAGAAACAAGTTAACGTTGCAGTATTAGAAACCCCTGCTGGTTTTGAACCTAATTCTGAACAAGTTGCAGCAGAAGTTTCTGATTTTTTTACTGATAAACTTCAAAATTATCATCCTGATGTAAAAATTGTTCCTGCAAGAAGACGCGATGGTGATTTTAGTACCAATTCTGAAGAAATAATTAGTGATATTAAATCTGCGGACCACATATATTTAGGTGCTGGTAGCCCAACGTATTTAGTCAAACATTTGGAGAATACATTAGCCTTAGAAGCCCTTTATGACCAACATCAAAATGGTTCATCAATCTGTTTGACTAGTGCTTCCTCTATAGCTTTCGGGAAATGGACTCTTCCTGTCTATGAAATATTCAAAGTTGGTTTGGATTTATACTGGCAAAATGGATTAGATTTTTTTTCCAGATTTAATCTTGATTTATCTGTAATCCCTCATTGGAACAATAATGATGGTGGCAAAAAAATTGATACCAGTAGATGTTATTTAGGTAAAGAGAGAGTAGATACACTCTTAAAAATGCTCCCCGATGAATCTGTTGTTCTAGGTCTCGATGAACACACTGGTTTGCTTCTAGATTTTTTTAAGCAAACTGTCAACGTGGTTGGTAAAGGTTCTGTTCATCTCATTCAAGCTGGAAATGAAACAATTTATACCAATGGTGACGAGTTCCAATTTACAGACTTAGGAGATTTTATCATGCCTGACAATGAACTCTCTGTAGTAAATAATTTAATCTTGGAACCAATACCTCAAAATATAATTGATTTGGCTGAAATGCGATTAGTGTCAAGAAAAAACAAAGAATGGGATTATGCTGATAGATTAAGGAATGAAATCTTCGAACTCGGCTACCAAATAGACGATAATAATGATGGTTATAGCGTATTAAAATTATGAGATATATATATAAAATGTGGTATTTATTTAATGGTTTTTCATTTCTATGGGTATTGGCGTTAGCTATATTTTTCTTTGGGGTAATCTTTTATAAATATATACCTCGACCACAATTCGTTATCTTATGTACAGTATTAACTCTCAGTGTTTTTATTCTTTCACAATTTTTATATGCCTCGCGACAAACAGCAGGTATAAATTCGTATGAAAATGCTGTAGATGAGATACAAACCAAAGATTTCAACTTGGTTTTTTTGTATTCAAATTACTGAATTGGTTGCAAAACTGCAAAGCCGATCGTGGATCAGCTAGAGAAGGAATTAGAAAACCAAGTAAATGTAATAAGATTAGATGTTATGACTGAAGCTGGACGTGATTTCAGAGAAGAATTTTCTATTCGTGTTACACCTGGATTTGTTTTAGTTAATGATGAAAATAAAGAGTTATGGCAATTTATCGGAATCCCTAATTCGAAAACCTTTTTAGAACGAGTCAAAAAAACAATAAAGGATACAGATGCGTAAATTAAATTTCAATATTTCCTCATACAAATCGATAGTGAAAGCTTTTCTATTATTAACTTTGATGATAAGTATTCTTGGTTGCGGAGAAGCATCAGTTGTTGATACAACATTAGATGAATCTGACAATGTGGATGTATATCAAAAGAACGATATATCTGTGAAATCTATTCCTGAAGAGGTTACCACTAGCAATAATAATATAAACTCATTAGATTCTACTATTAAAGATAAAGAACCTATTACAACTGATCAATCAATATCATTAGAGCCTGATAACTCTGCAAAACAACTGGAAATCCAAGAAGTAGATATGGAAAATAACTTAAGTTTAGTTTTTCTTTATTCAGACTACTGAATAGGGTGCCAAAGAGCAAAACCGATCGTTGATCAGTTAGAAATTGAACTAGATCCTGATATAGATATTAAAAGGATTGATATTCTTACCGAATATGGTAAGGAATTTAGCAACGTTTACTCTATAAGTACACCTGGGTTTATTTTACTAGATGATTCAAATACTGAATTATTACGGTTCTCTGGGGTGCCCAATAAGTCACAATTTACTGAGCGTTTGAAGGAATATATCTAAATATATAATTAACTTGTTGGTATTTCCATTATTTCAATTCTACTACCATCAGGTGTGCCTATAAACGCTATAGACATTCCGGTTGCAGGATTTACATTTGGGCCTTCTAAAACAGTAGCTCCAAGTGTTTCTAATCTAGTTAATTCTTTTTTCATATTATCCACTTCAATACCAAAATGTTCGATACCCAGATGAACTCCTGAACCTAGTTCAGGTAAAGATTCATTGGTTCTAGCTCCAGATATATTTATTGCAACACCGTCTTTTGTTTTGCACCGTACAAATTGGTCTCCTGAATCTCTCATCATGCTACTTAGTATTTCAAACTCGAATGCTTTAACGTACCAATTAGCTACATCCTCGGGATTATTAGCTTTAATATGTACATGATTAAATTTGTATGCCATTAGCTTCTCCTATTCATTGACGACTTTATTTGTAAGTATTCCTATATTTTCTACTTCAACTTCAACTATATCTCCATGACTCATATTTTCAGGGTGTCCAGAAGTACCAGACCATATCATATCCCCTGGAGACAACGTGATTGCCTGGCTTATAAAACTAATTAATTTCCCAAAATTAAAAAACATATCAGAGGTATATGCTTTTTGAACTTCCTGGCCGTTAACTCTGACAATCATTGCATTTTGTTCCCTAGGGTCGAATGATGTTTCTATCCATGGCCCAATAGGCGCGAAAGTGTCAGATCCTTTTGCTCTCCAGAATTCCCTATCATCTCTTTGCCATGTTCTTTCAGATATGTCATTACCACACGTGTAACCAAGGATATTACCCCATGCAGTATCCTCATCAACACGTCTAGTTGGTTTTCCAATAATAGCAATACACTCACCTTCATATTGAATACCACTAGGTGAGTCTTTAGGAATAATTACATTTTCTCCTTCTCCAATAATTGAAGTTATAGACTTAAACCATGGATCCGGTTGTTCTATAGTAGTTGCATTCGTTCCAAGAGCTTCATTTGCCATTTGTAGATGGTCTAGAAAGTTTAAACCTGGCCCATACATTTGTTTGGGGAAACAGGGTGGTAATAACTTAACATTTTTTAAGTCAAATGTATTTGCAGTTTGTTGAAACTCTCCAAAAATATCACCTTCAATTTTATAGATTATATTTTCATTTGTAAGAACTCCGTAACTTTCTTGATCATCGTTTGTTTTAAATCTGCATATCCTCATAGCACCCTCCTATGGTTCTATTGCACAATATTGAGTTTATCTGCTAATTGTTTGTTTGAAGGTTCTACCAGCATAGAATTATCAGGAAAAATTATTGTTGGGATAATTTGTTTCCCATTATTTGTTTTAATAACAAAATCCTTGGCATTCTGATCTTGATCAACATTGATTTTTTCATAAGAGATACCAAATCTGTCTAAAAAGCGTTCAGCTCTTATACAGTCACCACACCAGTCAGCGCCATAAATAATAATTTGATCAGACATCAATTCTCCAGTTCTTATAAATTAATTGTTATTCGTAATATAATAGAGAGGATAAGTTTGTTCAATAATAAAACTAATACAAGTAGTAGGGTATATATGATAATAGATAGTCATTGTCATGCAGGACTCAATTGGTTTGAACCAATTGAGTTGCTTGAATATCAAATGAAGTTAAATGAAGTAACGAAAGCAGTATTGATTCAGCATGGGGGTAATTATGATAATTCATACATTATTCAAACTGCTGAAAAGCAACCAGAAAAGTTTTCAGCAGTTGTTTGCGTAGATAGCAATGATATTAATTCACCCAATATATTAAAAAAATTGGCAAAAAATCCAAAAGTTGTAGGGGTAAGGTTACGTCCCAATGAAAGATTTCAATATGGAGATCCATTAACACTATGGAAAGTAGCTGAATCAGAAGGATTAATAGTTAGTTGTTTTGCTATTAATGCTAATCTCTGTGCTACTAAGGAATTTGATGAGCTTGTGCGGACTATTTCTGATACGAAAATTATACTAGAACATTTAGGAGGGGTGTATATCTCACGAACACCAGAAGTTACCAAAGCTCCTTTCAGTGCATTTAAAAATGTTCTTGAATTAGCTCAGTATAACCATACTTATATGAAATTTGGTGGACTTGGAGAATTTTGTGAACGACCAGAAACATTAACTGCAGATATTGGATTTAATGATGTACCCCCATTGATAGAGATGGCTGCAGATGCCTTTGGTTATAAAAAATTAATGTGGGGGAGTGATTACACCCCAGTAAGTCAACGTGAAGGATATGCGAATGCTTTAAATATTCCTTTAAATCTTAAAATTTTCAATTCAAAAGAATCTAAAGAATATGTACTGTCAAAAACAGCTATAGAATGCTGGAGACTTTAATATAGAATGAAAGGAATATCTATGAATACGCGATTATCATTATTTGTAATAAATGGGCTTTTGGGCACGACTGTATTGCTTAGTTATATTTGGGGAGTCTATTCAGCTCAAGATCCTATGGCACTATGGGGTAAAATGCCTGAGGCTTATATAACATATATTACGGGATCAATGTTCATTGCTGCTTTGGGGTATATTGTTTACACTCTTTATATTGCATATGGACGAGATATTATTAATTCTGACAATTCTTTTTATCAATATAATTTAACGTATATTATCATTTTAGTTTCAGCTTCGGTATGGATGCCTTTAACTGTTTTGTACGTAGATACCTCTTCTTTGTTTTATTGGATTCTTATCGTTGTTAGCTTGTATATTGTTGGATTTATGTCATGCTTTATGACCTATTTATTGATAAAAAGTTATCCTAAAAACAAGCTATGGAAAAATATAGCTATTGGTGGTTCTATATGGTTTATCTTTCATACTCTTATTCTTGATGCTATTGTGTGGGTTATCTATTTCCATTAACTTGCATATTATCTTTCAATAATTCTTATGTATAATCTAATTTCTTGTACAAATAAATATCGCTTTGAATTGAGGTTTATGAATTGAAATCCCTAAAACTATCCACAAATTTACTTTTAATTTTGTCTCTAATATTTGTATCCTTAATGTTTACAGCATGTGAAAATGCGAGTGATGAGGAAGAATTTGAAGATGAAATACATGAAGAAGATAAGGAACATGCTGAACACGGTGATGTAGAAAAAGAAGATGCAGAACATGCCGAAGAAGATAAGGAACATATTGATAAAGAAGTCTCAATGGAACTTGTACATGACCCTAGCGCCTTTTTTCTACACAATGAGAAACTGATAGCTTATGGTTCAGGACAACTTGGTAAACCTTTAGAAGGGGTTTCAATTATTTTATCTAGTAGATCATACGGCGAATACGTAGGAGTATTTGGTGATGGAGTACCTGGATGGACTAAGAGGGTGCAACAATGGAATCCAACAGGCGAATTTGATGCACCTGCTATTTTAGATGGAAAATTTGTTTTTTACACAGTTTATGATGAAAATGAAAATAAAATTCAAGATACGATAGGGGTAACAGAAAATGTAGGAACTCCAGAAAATCCTGAATGGGAAGATTTAGGTCCTATTGTTTCTTCGTATGATGAAAAACTAACTACTCCTCGCGCTATGGATCCAAGCGTTATATACGATACTGATGGAAAGCTATACTTAGTATTTGGTTCCCATGCTAAAGGCATTGTTATTACTGAATTAGATCCTTCTACTAAATTGTTGAAACAAAACCCAGATTCACATAACACGTTAGATTTCCCCGAAAGATTTATTCGAATTGCACAACATATGAATGATGAAGGGGAAGGATCTGAGATAGAAGCCCCGTACATCTATAAAAATGGAGAGTATTACTACTTATTTACTAATTGGGGTGGGTGCTGTAGCGGTGTTAATTCTACATATTACATTACTATCGGTCGATCAAAAAATATTACTGGTCCCTATATTGATAAAAATGGTAAAGATTTAGTTAATGGTGGGGGAGATATATTTCTTGATGCCGAAGGAAGATATATAGGACCAGGCCATGCGGGTATATCAAAACTGTCAGATAATACATTCCTCTTTACTTATCATTTTTATGATGGACAAGACAAAGGTATATCTAAGCTTGCTGCTCGCTCTTTGTCTTGGAGTAATGACGGTTGGCCTGTATTGGGTAAGCATTTACTCGATCAAAAATAATTCCAAGAAATAATTGACAACAGTTTTTTTATCAATTACTATACAACGGCTCACTATTTAACCGGAGAGACTTAATAGATGAATTTTACTGCAATGCAAAATATGCGCTTTATGATGATGTACATGATGATGATGATGTGCACTATGCTTAGTGCTATGTTTTCTGGTTGCCAGAAAAGAGAGGTTTTGCGCATATAATTGATTGTAGAAAAAGTTTCACAAATTGTAATAGACCTCATTGATGAGGTCTTTTTTTTTACTCTCAGTTAGATGACGGTAATACGTCAAATTAAGAATTAAAGGTATTTATATATATAAGGATTTTGGAGGAAGAGAATGAGTGATTATAGATTTGAAACATTACAACTGCACGGTGGTCAAGAACCAGATCCAGCTACGAATGCTAGAGCTGTGCCAATATATCAAACAACATCGTTTGTATTTAATAGTCAAGAGCACGGCTCAAATTTATTTACCTTAAAAGAATTAGGTAATATTTATACACGAATAATGAATCCAACCACTGATGTATTTGAAAAAAGAGTAGCTGCTTTGGAAGGTGGATTATTAGGATTAGCAACAGCATCAGGTCAAGCAGCTCAATTTACAGCAATAGCTAATATTTTACAGGCTGGTGATAATCTTGTTTCAACTTCTTATCTCTATGGAGGTACGTATAATCAATTTAAGGCACAATTTCCACGAATTGGAATAAATGTTAAATTTGCTGATGGAGACAATGTATCTAGTTTTGAGTCTAATATTGATGAAAATACAAAAGCTTTATACATAGAATCTTTAGGGAACCCACAAATAAATGTCCCTGATTTTGAAGCGATAGCGAATTTAGCCCATTCGTATAATATCCCTTTAATTGTAGACAATACACTTGGTGCAGCAGGAGCATTAATTCGCCCAATAGATCATGGAGCAGATGTAGTGGTCCATAGTGCTACAAAATGGATAGGTGGACACGGAACAAGTATAGGTGGAGTTATTGTAGATGCTGGTACATTTGACTGGGGTAATGGGAAATTCCCATTGTTTACAGAACCAAGCGAATCGTATCATGGATTAGTCCATTGGAACGTATCTGGATTTGGAAGTGATTTGTGTAATGCATTAGGTGTTCCTAGTAATAGGAATATAGCTTTCGGTATTAGAGCTCGTTTTGAAGTTTTAAGAGATTATGGTGCAGCACTAAGTCCATTTAATTCCTTTTTATTCTTACAAGGTTTAGAGACTTTATCACTAAGAGTAGAGCGTATTTGTGATAATGCATTAGCTTTAGCTCAGTTTTTAGAAACTCATCCAAAAGTTGAATCTGTTAACTATTTAGGATTATCTTCAAACCCAAGTAAATCTACAGCTGAAAAGTATTTACATAGAGGATATGGCCCAGTTTTGACATTTACTGTTAAGGGTGGTTTTGAAGGGGCAGCTACAACTATAGATAATTTAAAACTTGCTAGTAATTTAGCAAATGTTGGAGATTCTAAAACTTTAGTGATACACCCAGCTTCTACTACTCACGAACAGTTGTCACCAGAAGAGCAAGTTTCTGCTGGTGTTACTCCATCTACCATACGTGTATCAGTAGGTACTGAAAATATTGATGATATTAAAGAAGATTTTGCTCAAGCATTTGACGCAATAAAGTAGATGACTATAATTAACTGTGATGAGGCAAATACCTCATCACAGTTTTATATATAGAGAGAAATATGTCATTAATTCTTCCTGCTAACTATCATGCTATTCCTCATATTGAACAGAATGATATTGTTCAATGGGTACCACTCGGCCAAAATACCGATTCATCTAACCATCTTAGAATAGGCATACTGAATATTATGCCACTAGGTCATGAATATGAATTAAATATACTAAACTCACTTGGATTCACTACGTATGAGATAGAACCAGTATGGATAAAATTAAAAACTCATACATACAAAACTTGGCCAGAGGGATATATTGATAAAGAATATATAACTTATGAAGAAGCAAAAGATCAAGGACCTCTTGATGGTCTGATTATTACAGGTGCTCCTATAGAGCATTTGGGTTTTGAAGAAGTTATCTACTGGAGAGAAATAGTGAACATAATTAATGATGCCCGTGATTATTGTCCAAGCACTCTAGGCTTATGTTGGGCAGGTATGGCAATGGCACATTTAGTTGGTGTTAAAAAAAATGTTTTTGAAAAAAAACTTTTTGGGGTATTTGAACTTCAAAATCAAATATCTAATCACATTATTATGGGAGCAAGTGATGACAAGTTTGTTTGTCCACAAAGTCGAAATGCTGGCATGGATGAAATAGACATGCAAAAAGCTGAATCAAGAGGAGAGTTAAATTTGTTGGCATATGGACAAGAGGCTGGTTACACAATATATGAGACCCCTGATCATAAACAATTGATCCATATAGGTCATCCTGAATATAATTCAGGTCGGCTTGCCTATGAAGCAAGAAGAGATTCAACTGATCCAGCAGTACCCCCGATTAGTAACTTTGATTTTGAAAATCCAGCAAACGTTTGGAAAATGCATCGCCACACGTTTTATCAACAATGGCTGAATTATTGTCATAGTTCTAAACACTCATAAATTGTCAAGATAAGGATTTATTTCATTAGTGCTTCTGCAACGAGAGTGTATGAGTTGATGCGGTCTTCAAAATAAAAACAATTTGAGACTATATTAATTTGATCGGTTTGATAATTTTCTGAACTAGCTAATATCTTTTCCCTTACTTGTTCTTTTGTACCTAAAATCTGATTACTATTTACTTGTGCCAAGTGTTGTATTTCACTTGGATTTAAAGTAATTGTACTAGCTTCTTCTGGGGAAATCATTGGTTCCCTTATTCCTCGTATAGAGTTAATCCTTGAAATATTTCTACTTGTGGTTATAAATTCTGCTTTCTCTTCAGTTGCAGCACACATAACATTTAATGCAACACTTAACTTGGGTTCATTTAAGTATCCAGAAGGCTTAAATGATTTTCGGTATAGATCTGCTATCTGAGGACCATGCCCAGCTGTAGTTCCAAAAAAATCAGCAAACGAAAATGGTAAGCCTAATTCTGCTGCAAGTCTGGCACTGTAATCACTTGATCCTAATAGCCATATATCAGGAATATGATTTGGAGTTGTACCTGGTTGAACTTTAATATTCACAAATGGATGTTCATGATCGAGTGTTTCAGATAAGTGTCCAATTAAATCTACAACTTGTTGAGGAAATTGTTGTATATCCATTGGGTACTTAGGATAAGCTAGAGCAGCTGCTGTCAGTTGATCACTTCCTGGAGCTCTACCAATGCCTATTTCAATTCTTTCTGGAAAGAAAGCATCAAGTAATCGGAAAACTTCGGCAACTTTAAAAGATGAATAATGAGAAAGCATGACTCCACCACTACCAACTTTTATTGTACTTGTTTGTGTAGCTATTTGGCCTATAAGTATTTCAGGAGCTGTTCCTGCATAACCACCAGAATTGTGATGTTCTGCAACCCAGTATCTTTCATAACCAAGTTTTTCAGCTATTTGGGCTAAGGAAACACTTTCAGTAAGTGCTTGACTAGCTGTTCCACCCTTACGAATAGGGGATTGGTCAACAACTCCTAAATGGATTTTTTTCATTTAAATATGAAATTATTCAGATATGTATTTATCAGGATTGGCCATAAAAAGAGATCTACATTCCATGCTAGTAAAATAATACCATTTACCATCGTGGAATCTTCTTGTACCTTCTGATGGATCTACTTCATTTGCACCATGAGCAGTTTGTCCGGTAACTTCTCTTTGACCTTCTTCACTTGTACTTTTTCCACATACCATACACATATAAATTTCTCCTTAAATTTACAAAATAATTATCGTGAGAACAATATTACAATACCACGGTTATCATTTCAATAAAATAATATACACATTTAATCACGAGGGATTATTGTATCCTAATTTTCTACTCCATACATCCAGTCTTTGGTCCTTGCCATTAAATATAATTTCACCCTCACCGTCTAAAAAACGCTCAAGTCGATAATTTTCCAGATAATCAACTTTTTGTTCATCTACTATTTCCATAGCTGCATATGTTCCTAATATTGGAGATAATGTTACACCACTATGAGTAACTGCTATATACATATTAGGTACTTGTTCAGAAAACCCAACAATTGGTAATCCGTCAGCAGGCATAGGTCTATAACCTATTCCCATTGGAGCAACATTAATATTAGGAATTGGTAGATAATGTCGAGCTCTTTCCAAAAGATTTAAAGCATGTTCCTTACTCTCGTCATTGGATACACTTTCTTGTGATCCTTCTCCAATCATTAAACTGCCATCAGAGAACTGCCTGACATGAAGCTGTCCATTATTTTCATCAATTGCAGGTAGGTGAATAAGTGCCGCGGTATTTAATAATGGGGGTATTGGTAAAGTTTTTGCACCAGACCCAGGGCTTTCTACAAGTGGAATATTGATACCTGCCAAATTTGCCAAAGATGGAGTCCCTATACCAGCTGCTATAACTAACGTGTCACACTGGATAATACCTTTTGAGGTATTTATTCCTGTAACAACACCTTTTTCCATAATTAATTCTTCTATACGAGTATTTGGTAAAAAGTTTCCACCATTATCTCGAATCTTTCCTAAGCAGGCATCAATAACTTTTAATGGTTCCACATGAGCATCATTAGCACCGTAATAGCCAATTTCAAATTCATCAATATTCAAATTTGGTTCAAGAGATTGTAATTCATCCTGATCAATTAAATTACATTTATATCCAAGAGACTGCATTTTTTTTATTTTTATAATTAAATCTTCAGCATCTTTTTTGGTTTTAACCCAACGAATATCTCCGCCCACAACAAGTCCTACATCGTTCCCTAGTTCAGATGCAAACCTATGCCACATATCCATAGACATTTTATTTAAATGCCAATAATGTTCCGGCATTTTATAGTATGAGTTCAACCATGCAAAAGAGTGCTTTGATGCACCTTGCCCTGGGATATCAATATCTATAAGCGTCAGGTTAACATTAGATCTTTGTGATAAATTAAACCCAATAGATGCACCTACTATACCTGCACCAGCTACAACTATGTTTTTCTTTGTTTTTGTATTACGAATAGTCATGGAATATTAGTATCATAGAGGGAAATAAATATCAATCAAAAATTATGCTAGTCATTGGAGGGAATTATGAGGAGAAATATATTACGTGAAAAATTAAACAATAACGAGTCAACAATTAGTACTCATATTCATTCGGTATGGCCATCTGTTGTCGAAGCTATTGGTCATGCACATATTTATGATTATGTTGAATTTGTTGCAGAATATGGACCATCAGATTTACACGATTTGGATAATTTAGCTAGAGCTGCAGATATATATGATTTAGGAATGATGCTAAAGGTTGACCAGAGTAATCAAGCGTATCTTGCACAAAGAGGAATTGGTTCAGGTTTTGGAAGTATTTTATTCACCGATGCACGAACTGTAGATGATGTGAAGGAGTGTCTTAGAATAGCCACACCTGACACTCCTGAGGACGGTGGTTTGTATGGAGTCTCTACTCGAAGAAATAGTTATATGGGGTATGGTGGGTCTGAAGATTACATAAAATCTGTTAGAGACGTTGTTATAGCTATAATGATTGAAAAACAGGGTGCAGTAGACCAATTGGAAGAGATTTTATCATTACCAAATGTTGATATGATTCAATGGGGTCCTTCTGATTATTCTATGAATACAGGAAAAGCTGGACAAAGAAATCATCCTGATGTCATTGAAACTAGAAATTATGTTTTTAAGAAAGCTCTTGAAATGGGCGTTGCCCCTCGTGCCGAAATTAACTCTGTTGATGAAGCAAAAGAATATTTAGATATGGGGGTAAAACATTTCTCTATTGGTACCGATATTAATATTCTGCATAATTGGTGGAAACAAAATGGTGAAGCATTAGCAAAAGCTATAGATGAATCATAAAAAAAAGAGGCGGAAACACCGCCTCTTTTATTAGAATCTACATCCTAGAATTATTAACTTAAATCAACAGATCCAGTTTCACCCTTAATGCTGATTTTTGTTCCATATTTGGAAGACATTTGTTGCATATTTTCTAATACAGATTTTGCAACTTCACCTGTAGCCAATGTAGGTCTGCCTCTGGTTCCTCTTGATCTTCTAAACCCTAAATCTAGTGGTAATAAAGTGATTTCACTTAACTTCTTACCCTTAAATTTAACTTGAGCCATCGTACTTTCCCATTGCCTAAAATCAGCAGGCATTCCTTTAGTATCATTATTTACATGATCTTCACTATATTTCGTTCCAGATCGTGTGTCGTAAAAATCAGCAGGGACAGAATCCCATCCAAGACCTTCCATAAGATATCGATCTTGTGGAGTTCTCAAAACAGTATCATTTTGCATAAAAAAGTCACCAAGTGAATAAAAAATAGGCTTTCCTTTATATATTTCAATACCTCTGTCTCTGTGTGGTCCGTGGCCCGTGTATACGTCTGCACCAGCATCTAAAGCTGCCTTGGCAAATGTTACGAGGTGATCACCTGGATCAGTAATTGTAGCACCACCTTGGTGGTTATGCATTGTTACTAATACCCAATCAGCCATTCGTTTTGCATCACTCACACGATCTAATATTTGTTCCATGTCGTATTGATTAGGAATACGGGTTTGGCCAAATTTACCGTCTTTACTTAACACAAATTTCAATGTAGGTACTGGTGAGTACATTGGTTGTCCAAAAAGATGGAACTCTGTACTACTGTCTTCAGTAAATTCACGAGCCTTTTTCTGGTCTTCAAAACCAAGACCTTGGCTAATCTTTTTTAGAGAATCAAGGCTTTCTTGATCAACATAATATATTGCAGTCGACCGTAACCAACTTACACCTGGTCTACCTTGCATATCACGTCGTTGTTCACCAGCTCTGCCTTCTGCTGGTCCAGAATCAGTTAATGATATCAAGGCTACTCGACCTGCATCAGTATCAATATATCCAGGCTCTCTTGCATCAGCTAAATTTTTTCCACTCCCTGCATGTGCTAAGCCAAATTTATCAAGATTTTCGATATTCTTTAATATACCGCCTTCTCCAAAATCGTACGCATGATTATTTGAACATGCAACGAGATTTACTCCCATCCACTGTAGTTCCTTAATATTTTGAGGTGAAGATCGCATATAAGTTCCTAATTGATGTGGATTATTTGGGCTTTCATAGTCGTGAAAAATCATTTCTGCATTAGTAAAAGTGACATCACCAGCACGCATAATTTCCACCATTTTGAGATAATTTTCTTCAGTGAACATTGAGGTTCCTCGAGTTATCAAAGATTCCCCAGTGAGTACCATGTTTATATCCCCAGATTCCGAATTATAGGTTGCCATAGACTCCTCCTTTAATTTAGATACATAATCGTTCCATATATGATGGATTTTATGTAAAAAAATGAAATTTTGATATAAAAAAATTCCTATTTTGTTTATTCCAATACCCATTTTCTCTGTATCGTGTATTTTTAATGTTATACTGATTCCCAAAATAGTAAAAAATTAGAAAGTTATTTACTATGAATTCTTCAAACGATTTAAATTTCTTAGATAGAATAAAAAAAGATCTTAAAGTTTTTGTTCAACAAGGAATAATAACTAACGGTCAAGAAGATTCCATTCTTCAATATTATGGTGTAACAAAAGATATACTTGATAAAGGCAATAGTTATTCCAGACTTATCATTATTTTAAGTACCCTGGGTGCCGCATTAGTTGGTCTAGGGGTTGTACTTCTTATCGGGGCTAATTGGAACTCTATTCCTCATTTACTAAAAATTATTATGAGCGTCTTAAGTGTAATATTGGCAAATTATATTGGGTATTGGCTTAAATATAAAACTATTTATAAACGTATTGGTGCATCTATATTTTTCCTTGCTGCATTTTTATTTAGTGGTAGTGTCTTTTTAATTGGCCAAATGTACCATATAAGATCTGACAATTTTGATATATTATTCTGGATACTTTTGGGAGTGTTACCGGTTGCTTATATAATTGATTCAAAAGCTTTATTTAGATTAAGTATGGGGATAGTAATATTCTGGCCTGGCTGGAAACTTGCAACTTTGCTTACAGATGACGATCCTCAATTCATTTTTTCATTTTATGTTTTGTACGGTGTTTTAATTTATCTTATAGGTTTTTTACATTCCAAAACTGCCAATTTTAAAATATTTACAAATACTTTAATTTTCGTTGGTAGTTCTGTCACACTTGCTGTTTCTTATATTTTAACTATGGATGGAATTTGGAATGAATGGGAATCGGGTATAAATTACTTTCCCAATATAATTCCAATCGTTGTTTTAACCGCTCTTATTTTAGTTATTCAATCAAGTAAGTATTTGTTAAGTAATTTTGAGTTTTCACCTAAACTTTTATTTGTTGAATCCTTTGTACTTTCTTATCTCGTATTATTATCTTGGTTTTTATTCTTCACAACTAAAATTAATGATGAATTTATTTTATTTTTCATCTTGGTTGTTTTTAACCTTATATTTTTAGCATTAAGTTTAACTATTACCTACGTAGGTATTACTCTTAAAAGGTATTCGTTGGTCAACTTAGGCCTTTTTGCTTCCATATTATTTATTTTTACAAAATATTTTGATCTTTTCATGGGAATGATTGATACTGGTTTGTTTTTTGCAATAACAGGTCTTTTATTACTGCTTGGAGGAGTTTCTTTTGAACGTATAAGACGTCGTTTATTGGATAGATTTGATTTGAATGAGGGATAACAATGTCTAGATCGAAAAAAATATTGTTAAGCTTGATTGTTGTACTCCAAGTGGTATCTATCATTATATTTGTAGTGATTCAAGAAGTAAGATTTTCAGAATCCAAGATAATCACACTTCAAACCCAGCCAGTAGATCCCAGAGATATATTTAGAGGTGACTATGTTATTTTAGATTATGAAATCTCTCACCTTACTGAAAATACAACAAAACGTAATGGTTCTGATATAACCACTTGTTGTTATTATGAATTTTGGGATGAAACTGATAAAGATGTGTATGTTTTTTTGAAACCTGCTGGAGATGTTTGGCAAGCATTTGGCATTTCATCCTCATATGATGGAGATAATTTATTTTCAAATACTGATTCTAATATTTCTGAATTTATTCGAGTGAAAGGGAAACTTACTACAGTTGATAATATTGAACGCATTGATGGAGAAGAAAACTTTCGAGAACTTGAAATCACTTATGGTATTGAAAACTATTTTGTTCAAGTTGATACAGGGAAAACAATTGAAACAGCAGATGATGTAAAGGTAAATGTGAAGGTTAATAAACATGGTGATTCTCAGATAGAATCATTGCTTGTTGATGGGAATATATGGCCTTAATTTAATATTATTACTCAGCGTTCGCTAATTCAAAAGCAATTTGATTAAATGATTTTGATAGCTTCCCTATTTTTTCAACATCTACTGATATAGGCCATCTGTCATCTTGAAGGTGAAACAAGGCATTTGTCCCTTGGAGAACAACAACATCTGCACCCAAATTAGCAACAAATGCAGATTCTCTTCCAAGTATTACACCCAAATCAATTGCAGTAGCATCAATTATTTTTTCTTTGACTAATGCATTAGTTGTTATTTCTTTTAATTGTGTGTTTGAGGAACAAAATCGTGTACCAGGCATAACTGATGCACCAATATTTGCACCAAAATGAATCCAATTCGATACTTTTTCAATGAAATGAGGTCTTTTACCTAAGAAAGATTGAATACCGTAAGCCCCTAATTCGTGAGCACTAGTAGCGACAAAAATAACATTTCTAGATACTTTATTTAATAAGATATGTTGCATTACTTCAAGCCAACAAGCTATACCACCACCTCGTTCAGATGCACAATTCCACCATCCACTTCGTGGAGTCATCACTACTATTGGTTTTAGATTGTTATTGAGTCCCTTAATTTCAGTGACAATATTATATGATTCGGATTGTTCAAATTCTGCATGCACTGTCACCTGCACACTTGTATGGGAAGAAATTGCATATTCAATTTGTTCTTTTGATTCACCTGATATTTGTAATACTGGCACACCATAATGTTTGCCAAATTCAGGTGTGTTAATAGCCATTAGTCCAGGTGATTCTCCCATAGTCAGAACAATTACTGCTTTATATTTTTTAGATTGTCTTGCATTAAGTAAATCTTCAGAGTAATTAATATTCCCATGATCCATTTCGAAAACTGGTATATCAACATCATCGCCATATAATCCAATAGTTCCTTTAATACCATTTTCATCAGTGTATAGACAATCAAACATTGGTAAACCTTCAATTATAGAATCATTGATTTTTATATTTGAAGTAATTGGGTTTACCCGATTTAGGTGGAATACCTCTTTTGTTGCTGAAAGACCGATTGAGCTAATTCTATCTATTAACCAATCTGCAGAGAGATGATCTGTAATCGTTCCTGTTCGGTGATAACCCTGAGAATCGTACTCTTGTATGATTGAAGAAATTCGATGAGATTGCATGATTTAACAGCAATTTTTGTCATCATTATTATTTGTTGAAATGCTTACTGGTTCTGGGCAACATTCTATATCAAGGCTAGTAGACGGGTTTGGATTTAATACGAGGTTTATTTTTTTGTTATTTTTTATAACCCCAGTGTCTGGTGAGAAGGAAGCTACAGGAACAGCGTCAGGGTAGTAACCTTCTGGGTACGTAGAACATACGGCCGTATATCCTTTAGTTCGTTGAAGTACTTGGCCTTCATATGATCTAGAGATCATAAATTCTAATGCATCTTCAATACTTTCAAAGGGCTTTGAACACTTTGTATAATTCCATTCACTCATAATTTACTCCTGAATTATATTTGTGATACTACCATACATTAATATTATTATAAATATAAGCACCTAGGTAAACTATTGATTATATGTTAGGGGTCTTTTTAGGTTCAAATTAATGGACGGGGGACGAGGCTCGAACTCGCAACATTCACCTTGGAAGTTTACAGCTTTAATAATCCTGAACCTGACCACCCATAACGTCTGCTGTAAAGTTTAATCTATCCACCTAACCTGAGTTATATAGAAGGTCCTTGGCGTTGCTGTAAAAAGTGCTGTAAAAATATAAAGTGACGCAAAAGTTCTTTTTTATAGTGTGGTCACACTGTGGAACCCTTTTTTATATAGTCTGTCACAGTCTGCCCTTTTACTGCCACAACCCCTTTTTATTTCAGCAGAATTGTCAGAGTTATCCTATTAGCCCTATACATATTTCCTAAGCCATACCCCCCTATGTCGACCCTAGTTACATGCATTAGCAGTTTTAAGAGCCTTTGGATTACTCCCTGAAGGCTCTTTTTAGGTTCAAAAACATGGAGCCACCGATGAGAATTGAACTCATGACCTACTGTTTACGAATCTCTCACAGTCTGGTTTGGCATATATGGTAACTACTTGGTAAACATATCACAGGAGCTAACCCGCAATAATACTAGTTGCCTTCCTAATTGCATTCCCATTGCATTCCCCAGTCTGCATTACCTAATAAAGTTAAAATTCGTAATAAACTAATAACAAAATAATTATATTTTATTAATATATTTGTTCTAAGTTAAAGGTGTGAGACTGTTACTTTCTTTATTGAGAAAGGTAGGCCTGAAATGTTTGTGGAACGAATGAAAGAATTTTTAGAAAGATTTATTGAATTATTGGTAAAAACCGCTTCGGTTGAGAGGTCTTTTTATGATGATTGGTGGATGTAAAAAATTGCATTCCCCTTAGTCCCTCGTGTGCGAGCGTACAGACACGCGCCTTTTTATCATTGCCAACAGTCACGTCCCTACATAGTTTTTTATGTCCCTATACAGCGTCCCTTTAGGTTTGATTGTGATATAATCTCGGCATTATGAAAAGAGGGGTATGAATATGCCTAATACAATCGAGGTTCTTTTATTTGCAAAAATAAATGCTGTTGTACTGGGATTTTTAGGTTTAATATTAGGCTTATTATATTCTGTTGGTGGTTTGGTTATTGATATTCTCGTCAGTAATGGAAATATAAATTCAAACGAAACGTCTGGATTAGGTATTGGAACATTGTTAGCTTTTGGAGCAATAATTGGTATGCCATTTTTATTTTCATTGATAGGTTTTTTTTATGGAATAATTTCTGCTTTTCTCTATAACCTAATCTTTTGTAGAATTAGAACTCTCCTGTGATATAATCTCGGCATTATGTATGAAGATACAAATTCTAGGAGCTTGTTATGTCAGGATGTAATAACCCAAATTGTAAATGCGTAAATTGCGCTTGTGACCCTTGTAACTGTTAGTACCTTTATGG
>Ga0114932_10000064_pt1 | contig 112953 bp, 91 predicted proteins | sample 2SBtaG_2_FD_87286 | JGI IMG/M metagenome (GOLD analysis project Ga0114932, IMG submission 87286) | Deep subsurface microbial communities from Kolumbo volcano to uncover new lineages of life (NeLLi) - 2SBTROV12_ACTIVE470 metaG | ecosystem: Environmental > Aquatic > Marine > Volcanic ...
ACTGGAGGCGTCGCGCCGCCCGCGCCCTGGAGCGCCGCGAGGGCCTGCTCTCGGATCCCGCGACGACCGCGTACCGTCTGATTCACGGGGAGGCGGACGGGCTCCCGGGGCTGTTCGTGGACCAGTGGGGCCCGGTGCTGGTGGCGACTCGAACCTCGATGGCCGTGGCGGCGTTCCGGTCCGAGGTCCACGAGGTCCTCCGCGGACGCTTCCGGGACCTCCCGTTGTACGAGAAGGACCACCTCGTGGACCTTCGCCGTCGCGCCGACGCGGGGTCGGGCGACGACCTGCCGGGGCGCTGGATCCACGGGCGTCACGACGGCGACGTCGACGTGTCCGAGGCCGGGCTGACCTTCCGCGCCGCCCCCTTCGCCGGCCTCACGACGGGGTTCTACCCGGACCAGCGGGCCAACCGGGCGCTGCTCCGGGGGCTCGACGATCTGCCCGGGGCGACGGTCGCCAACCTGTTCGCGCACACCGGCGCGTTCTCGGTCGCGCTCGCGGCGGCGGGGGCGGCGAAGGTCTTCTCGGTCGACCTCTCCCCCCGCTACCTGGCCGCCGCGGCCGACAACCTCCGGCGCAACGGGCTGGACCCGGACGGGCACCCGTGCGTCGCCGAGGACGCCGTGAAGTGGCTCGACGAGGCGCCCCCCCTGGACGGCGTGGTGCTCGATCCGCCCGTGTTCGCCCAGGGTCGGGGCCGAGGCCGGGGGTTCAGCGCCCGCGGCGACTACCGCGCGATGGTCGCGACCGCCGCGAAGAAGCTGCGCGACGGGGGCTGGATGCTCTGCTGCCGAAACCTGCGGGCCGAGCGCGGGGGCAAGCTGCGAGGCGAGGTCGAGGCCGGGATCCGGGACGCGGGCAGACGCGTGGCGGCCGTCCGCCGGGCGGGCCCGTCGCCCGACTTCCCGGTGGTGCGGGGCTTCCCCGAGGGGACGTCCTTTCACGGCGTCTTCGCGCGCGTGAGCGCCTGAGGCCGGGTAGGGTGCCCCGCATGCGTGAGACCGACCCCATCGACCCCATGTGGGAGGGCGCGGGCGACGTGAAGCCCGGCCCCCGCCTCGCCTCGGCGGGCGTGCGACGGCTCGGCGCACTCGCCGGAAAGCTGGCCCCCAACGTCGTGAGCTGGGCGTCCGGCATGGCCCCCGAGCTGCGCCTCTCCTGGGGAGCGCGGGTGTACCACCTCCGTCGGGACGGGATGGTCTCGGTCCGTCGCGCCGGCGAGGGGTACGAGGACAACCCCCGCCGCAACTACAACGACGCCGTCGAGAAGCGACAGGCCCGCGCGGCCGAGGTCGCGGAGGAGGCCCCGCCCGAGCCGGTCGCCGCCCCGCAGCCGGCGCCCGAGCCCGAGCCCTCAGCGGCGCCCGTCGTGGACCTCCGCGCGGAGGCGATGGCCGCGGAGGTCCAGCACACGATGGGAATGAGCGTGGACGCCGAGGGGTCCGATCCCGACGACGCGCCCCCCACGGCGGAGTCGGTGAAGGAGCGCCTGGTCGCGATGCGGTCGCTGCTGCAGAGCCTGGACGACGTCGGTGACTACGACCTCGTGGAAGCCGTGGACGAGGAGCTGTACCTGCTGCACAAGGCGGTCGACTACAAGCTCAAGAACCACAAGGCCTCCGAGGCGAAGGCCAAGCTCGACACGCTCTTCAAGTGAGCGACGCGCCCCCGAGCCCCCCGCGCGTCCTCATCGTCGACGACGAACCCAACATCCGCACCACGCTGGGGCGCGCGCTGGACCTCGAAGGCTTCGCCGTCAGCGCCGCGGAGGACGCCGCCTCGGGCGTGGCCGCCGCCGAGGCCGAGCAGCCCGACCTCGTCCTGCTGGATCTGCGCCTCCCGGACCACGACGGCCTCTGGGTCCTCGAGCGCGTCACCGCGATGGAGCCCGCGCCGACCGTCGTGATGATGAGCGGGCACGGCACCCTCGACGCGGCGGTGAAGGCCACGCGCCTCGGGGCCGTGGACTTCCTGGAGAAGCCCGTCCAGATCGACCGCCTGGTGGTGACCATCCGCAACGCGCTGCGGCTGGACGCCCTGGACCGCGCGGTGGGAGCCCTCACGCGCACGATCGAGCGACGCCACGGCATGGTCGGGCGCTCGCCGGCGCTCACGCGGGTCATCGAGGCGGTGCGCCGCATCGCGCCGACCAGGGCCCGGGTGCTGATCACGGGCGAGTCCGGGGTCGGCAAGGAGCTGGTCGCCGAGGCGATCCACGACCTGTCCCGGCGGAGCCACGGCCCGTTCATCAAGCTGAACTGCGCGGCGATCCCCGAGAACCTGGTGGAGTCGGAGCTCTTCGGCCACGAGCGCGGGGCGTTCACGGGCGCTGATCGGCGCCGCGTCGGGCGGTTCGAGCGGGCGGACGGGGGCACGCTGTTCCTCGACGAGATCGGGGAGATGCCGGCCGCCCTGCAGGCCCGGCTCCTGCGCGTCCTCCAGGAGGGGGAGCTCGAGCGGGTCGGCGGCAGCGCCGTCATCCCTGTGGACGTGCGCGTGATCGCGGCCACCAACCGCGATCTCCAGGCCGAGGTCGACGCGGGGCGGTTTCGCCAGGATCTCTACTACCGCCTCGCCGTCCTGCCCATCGCGGTCCCGACCCTCCGGGCCCGTCGTGACGACGTCCCGGACCTCGCCCGGTTCCTGCTCGGCCGCAGCTGCGACAACCACGGGCTCTCGGCGAAGGAGTGGACGGCGGAGGCCTTGGGCGCCCTCCAGGCCCACGACTGGCCGGGGAACGTCCGGGAGCTGGCGGCCCTCGTCGACCGCCTCGCGATCCTCACCATAGGCCGGGTGATCGACGCCCCCCACGTGCGCGGGGCGCTGCCCGGGGCGTCGGCCGCCCTCGGCGCCGAGATCCCCGCCGAGGGCCCGCTGTACGGCGTCCTCGAGTCCCTGGAGCGGCGCATCATCGAGGACCGAATCCGCCGCTTCGACGGCAACATGACCCAGGCCGCCCAGGACCTCGGGCTCGAGCGCAGCCACCTCTACAAGAAGGTGCGACGCCTGGGGATCGACCGCGAATAGGGCCGTGCCCCGAGGGACACAGTCCCGGCTCCCGGCGTGGCCCCCCAGCCACGCCGGGCCTGCCGCGATCCCCCGTGATCGCACGACGCAACCTCGATCGACGAGCCGGCACGCCGCGTGCTCAGGGAAGGGACCGAACCTGCTGAAGGAGGTCCTGATGAAGACCCTCGCCACGCCCGCCCTGATCACGCTCCTGCTCACCCTCGTCGCCTGCCCGTCGAGCGAGCCCACCGCCTGGACGACCACGTCGTCCGGACCCACCCGAGTCGACTCCGACCTCGCGTTCCTCGACGAGGTCCCCATGGACGTGGACGCGAGCACGGAGTCCCTCGAGTCTCCCTCGCCCATGACCCTCTTCGAGAAGGAGGCCGTCCCGCACCACGATCCGAAGTTCCACGACCACCTGGAGGAGGCGATCATGTTCCAGGAGGAGGGGCGCGCGGGCGAGGCCATCGACGCGCTCCGGCTGGCCCTCTTCGACGCCCCGGGGTCCGCCACCGTGTGGATGAACCTGGGCCTCGCCTACGACGGCGTGGGCCGCGGCACCCGCGCCGAGGACTGCGCCCGGCAGGCCCTCATCCACGAGCCGCGCATGGCCGACGCCCACCGGTTCCTGGCCCGGCGGATGCTCGACTCGGGTGAGCCCGAGGCGGCCCGTCCCCACGCCCAGAAGCTCGTCGGCCTCGCTCGGGGCGACTCCGAGGCGGAGCACCTCCTGGGGCGCACCTACGTCGCCCTGTCCATGTGGAGCGAGGCGATTGCCCAGAACCGGCGGGCCGTGGCCGCGGACCCGAGCAACGTGTACGCGTACAACAACCTGGGCTTCGCCGCGCTGCAGGTCGGGCGCACCGAGCTCGCGCTGCAGTACCTGGAGGCCGCCCTGGAGCTGGACGGCGTCGAGCCCTACATGCTCAACAACCTCGGGATCGCCTACGAGCGGACCGGGCGCGACACCGACGCGCTGTCCGTCTACGCGCGGGCCGTGGACCTCGATCCGGGGTACGTGAAGGCCCGCGCGAACCGCGACCGCGTGCGCGCCGTGGTGGACGCCGCGGTGGCGGACGAGGTGAGTCGAATCCTCGCCGAGCAGGCGCGGAAGCGGCGCGGCGTCGAGAGCACGCCCCACGCCGCCGCGGGTAGTCTCCGGGAGTGACCCTTCGAGCCGCCGTCCTCGGTCTGCTGCTGCTCTCGGCCTCGCCCGTGGGGGGTCAGGAGCGCAGCGACCACGCGGACAGCTCGATGCTCGCGTGGACCGAGGCGGTCGCCGACGCCCTCGTGAGCCGGCTGCCCGAAGGCGTGGACGGGGCTCGCATCCGCTACGAAGGGGGCCGCGGCGTCGACTCACGCAAGGTGAGCAGCGTGTTTCGGGCCCACCTCCAGAGCGCCCTGAAGGGGCGCATCCCCACCCTCTCGCGGGGCCCCGAGGTGGCCGTGAGCGTCTCCCTGGAGGGGGCCCGGATCTGGGCCGTCGGGCTGGTGCAGACCGACCCCGAGGCCGCGTTCGCCGTGTCCTGGCCCGTGGATCGAGAGCTCGAGGCCCTGCTGGGGGCCGCGAAGTCGTCGAGCGGGAGCGCGAGGTGGCGCCTCGAGCGCATCGGGACGGTCCCGGCCGGCGTCCTTGACGTCGCGCTGCTCGACCTCGACGACGACGGCTCCGACGACATCGCGCTGCTCGGGGTGGACGGCGTGCGCACCTACCGCTTCGACGCCGGCGACGCCCGCCCGACCCCCCTCGGCGGCCCCTTCGCGCTGCCCACGCGGCCCTGGCCACGCACCATCGCCGGGCGCCTCGCGGCCGACGGAGATGGGCTCGTCGCGGCGACGACGGCGGGGCACTACCTCTCGATCGATCCCCGCCGCGGGACGGTCCGCGTGAGGGAGTCGGTGGTCCCGGCCGTGCAGCCGCACGACCCCGCGTGGCCGGACTGGATCCCCGCGCGCTGGGTGCTGGGCGGACCCGACCTGCGCCCCGTGGCCGACGCGACGCTGCTGCCCGAGGAGGGGGTGCGCGACCTGCAGCACTTCCCGGGGAGCGAGGACGCCTGGGTCTGGGTCGACGCCGGGGGCGACCTCGGCGGGGGCGACGCGCGGGTGGGCTCCGCCGCGTTCGAGGGGTCCGAGGCCGTGGGCGACCGCCTGCTCCTCGTCGAGCTGGAGGGGGCCGGGCGACCCGAGCTCGTCACGACCGGCGCGGCGCCCTTCGGGGAGCCGGACCAGGTGACCATCCATCGCCTGGAGGGGACGCCTCCGCGGCTCTCGGTCCTGTTCCGCTCGACGTTCGCGGGCACGATCCGCGCGCTCGCCGCGGGGGATCTCGACTTCGACGGGCGGGCGGATCTCGTCCTGGTGGAGGAGGACGCCTCGGACGAGGCGGTCCTGTGGCGCTTGGAGCGGGCTCGATGAGGGCACGTCGCGGGCTCGGCACAGCCCTCGCGATCGGGGCGGCGTGCATCGCTCACGCGGCTCACGCGGGGCGGCTCCCCGCGCCGGGAGGAGAGGTCGCGGTGGCCGTCCCCGCCGAGTGGGCCGAGGCGTTCCGGGCCGCGCACACCGGGGTCGCGGTGCTCGAGGCGGCGGCGATCGACCCCCGGGAACGGCTCGCGCGACCGGGGCTCGCGGGGACCGACCTCCGCTCCCGCGTCCTCACCGCCATCGACGTCGTCGATCCCGCGCAGTGGCGCCTCACGGTCGCGGGGTCGGTGGAGGCCGAGGCCGTCGCCGACGCGCTGCGGGGGTGCCTCGGGAGCGGCGACGCGTGGCCCGGGCGGCTCCTCGAGGCCGCGGGACGACGCCTGGAGATCCTGCGCGCGGGAGCCGAGCTCACCCTGCGCTTCTCCGCCCCCGTGGGGCCGCTGCTCCCGCTCCTCGAGGGCTGCGTGATCCCGGGCCGACTCGCCCCCGGCGCGTTTCGGCCGCACGCCCGCGAAGACGGCCTCTGGACGGCGACGTCCGAGGGCCCCGGCGGCGGCCCCCTCCTCGACGCGCTCCGGCTGCGCGCGGGGGACGAGACCGCGGACGTCGTGTTCAACGCGACGCCCGACGGTCCCCGCGGGGACGAGATCCAGGCCCCTTCCCCGGACGTCGTGCTCCTGCTGCAGTCCACCCCCGCGCGGGAGCGCGACCCGCTCCGACTGAACGACGAGGCCGGCGTCGCCCGGTTCCTGGATCACGTGCAGCCGGAGCTGCTGACGGCCGTCTTCTGGGACGGTCGCGGGGCTCGCGCCGCGGGCATCCTCCCCCCGGGGCTGGGCCCGTCGCGTCCCCTGCCCCGGGGCGAGGCCCCCGCCGACGCGCCTCCCCTCACCATGCGCACGCTGCCCCCCGACGCGCCGACCGTCCGGGTGGACGGAGGCGGCGGGATCCTGGAGGCCGCCACCCGGGAGCGGCTGGTGGCCGTCCTCCGGGCGGGCGGCGTGCGGACCGACGCCGACGCGGACGTGGGCCTGCGGGTGCTGCGCTGGCGCCCCCCCACGATGGAGCCCGCCCTCGCGTTGCTGCACCTCGCGGCGGAGCACCCCGACGTCTTCGGGGCGATCCCCGCCGAGACGGGATCGGCCCTGCTGTCGCCGGATCCCGTCGCCCGATCGGCGGCCGCCGTGAGCGTCGAGGCGACCTGGCTGCGCGAGCGACGGGTCGTGCCTCTGTTCACCGCAGAGCGCTGGATCTCCGTGAGCCCGAGGGTGCGCGGCGTCCGCGTGCGGACCGACGGCGTCCCGCTGCTGCACGACGCCTGGCTGGCGGGTCCGCGATGACCACGCTCCGCGCGCGCGTGGTCGGCGCCCTCGTGGGGACCGTCGTGCTCGCGGTGGCGGGGGCCGCGGTGCTGTCGGTCACGCAGGTCACCGGGCGCTTGGAGGCGGAGGTCGCCGGGCGCGGAGACGCGGCCGCCCGCTCCCTGGAGGCCGAGCTCGAGCAGGCCGCGGAGGTGCTCGACGGCGAACTGCGCAAGGTGTTCGAGGACCGCGGAGAACGCACGTCGGCGGCGCGGTACCTGTGGGCGCGCGGGCGCATCGAGCGCGGGCGGCTCGAGGTGCTGAAGGTGCTCGACGGCCGGGGCGCGATCCTCACGTCGGGCCACTGGCCGGCGTCGGTGGGGTTCCTCGACCCCCAGGCGACGCTCTACGAGGCCTCGGCCGACGGGCGCCCGCGGGTCGTCATGGAGCCCGTCCCCTACGGCGACGCCCCCTCGCTGCAGCGATGGACGCGGGGCCGCTGGGGAGGAGACGAGGTGGTCGCCGTCGCCGGTCGCACGCTGGACGAGGAGGCCCTCGAGCGGATCCGGGCGCGCCTCGGGGTGGGCGTCCTGTACTTCTGCGCGACGCCCGAGGGCGAGTGCATCGCGGCCGCCGACGCGGGCCTCCGCGAGGACCTCCCGAGCCGGCTCCCGTCCGTCGATCCGTCCCTGCTCAGCCTGCACCCGGTGGCGCTCGGGCCCGCCGACGGACCCCGCCTCGTCGTGGGCGTCGACCGCGGCCGCATCGACCGCCTCACCCGCGCCCTGCGCCTGCGCGCCGCCCTGCTGGCGCTCGGGGGCGCCCTCCTCGTGATCGTCCCCGGCGGCCTGTTCGCGGCCCGCATCACCCGGCCCATCGAGGCCCTCGCCGGACAAGCCGAGTCGCTCTCGAAGGGCGACTTCGAGGCCCGGGTGGAGGCGGAGCCCGGCGTCACCGAGGTCGACGCCCTGGTGCGCGCGTTCAATCGCATGGCGGAGGACATGGAGCAGAGCCGCACGCGCCTCGTGCAGGCCGAGCGGGTGGCGGCGTGGCGGGAGATCGCGCGCGGCCTGGCCCACGAACTCAAGAACCCGCTGACGCCGATCCTGGGGGCCATGGATGTGCTGCGGCGAGCGCACAGCCTGGGGCGGGAGGACTTCCCCGCCATCCTCGAGGAGCAGGCCGGCGCAGTCGTTGACGAGGTGATGCGCCTCAAGGAGCTCTCCGACTCGTTCGCCCGGTTCGCCCGCCTTCCCGATCCGGCGCCCGAGCCCGTGGACGTGGCCGGCGTCGTGGACGGGATCACCGCCCTCTACGCAGCCTCGCCGGACCTCACGGTCGAGCGGTCCTGGAGCGAACAACGGCCCCCGCCGGTGTACGCGGACCCCACCCAGCTCCGCACGGCCCTCGCCAACCTCGTCAAGAACGCGGTCGAAGCCATGCACGGGACCGGCACGCTGCGGATCGCGCTGGACTCCACGGCGTCGGAGCTCACGATCCGAGTGATGGACAGCGGTCCGGGCATCCCCGCGGAGATCCGGGACCGCCTCTTCACGCCGTACTTCACGACCAAGGGCAGCCGGGGCACCGGCCTGGGGCTGGCGCTCGTGCACCGCATCGTGATCGAGCACGGCGGCTCGGTGTCCGCGGGAGACGCGCCGGGCGGCGGCGCAGAGTTCAGGGTGACTCTGCCGCGACGACCTTCGGAGCCTGCTCCAGCGCCGCGCGGCAGTGCTCCAGCGACACCCGGATCACCTCCACCCACGGCTGCGGAATGAGGAGGCGCTCCGCGTCCCGGAGTACCCAGGCGTAGTCCTCGGCGGCCTTCTCGAGGAACTGCCGCGTGCGCTGCTCGACGAGCTCCCGATAGACCTGCCGCGCGTCGGGGGCGAGGTCCGTCGGCTCGGGGGCCGTGAGGAGGGCGAGCCGGAAGTGCTCCATCATCCCCCCGATCGCCTTCGCCGACGGCCCGCTCCACTCCGCGCGCCCGACCTGCAGCGCGCGCTTGTAGTGGTGCCGGGCCTCCAGCAGATCGTCCGCCTTGCCGTTGAGGACCTCCCGCACGACCTCCACGTCGTCCGTGCTCCCGATCTGCCGGCGCTCGCCCTGGACGCGATACAGCTCGCCCGCGAAGTACCAGACCATGGCCGCGTGGTACGGGTAGCGGACGCCCTCCCGCCGGGAGCGACGGCGGATGTCGCCCCGAACGCCCTCGAGCCCCCACTCCGCCTCCTTGTAGCGGCCCACCTCGGTCCACCCGCGGGCGGTGTGGGCGCGCACCTCCCAGCCCAGCGTCGTCTCCAGATCCGCGCGACGGAGCAGCTGCTCCAGGTGCACGAGGGACCCCTCGAAGTCCCCCGCCCGCTGGAGGACCTTCGCCAGGTGCAGGCGCCCCTCGGCGGCCTCCTTCGGCTCGTCGGCCTCGATGGCGGCGATGTACGTCAGGAGGTGGGGCACGCCGTCCAGGGGCGAGCCCTGCTGCTCGGCGGCGAGGGCGTAGTTCCAGTGCGCGCGGGGCACGGAAGGATCGTCCGGGAACTCGGCGACGAGCCGCGCGTAGAGGACCCGCGCGATGCCGAACTCGGCCCGCTCGAACGCGGCGAGGCCCTGCTCGAAGAGGTCGCGGCTGTCGTAGCCGTCGAGGCCGGTGAGGGGGTCTCCGCCCGCCCGGATGCGCACGTCCTCCCCGACCACGACCTGCATGGGGCGAGGGGCGGCGGCGGTGACGGGGCGACGGGCGGCGCAGCCCGCGACGGAGAGGGCGAGGAGGACGACCAGGGCTCGATGCATGGCGGTCAGGACACCTCCGCGGGGTCGCTGGTTCCCAGGGCGGCGTCCAGCGCCTCCCACTCGGCCCACCCATCGGCGGCTTTGGCGGCGACTCGAGTCCGCTCTTCGACGACGGTCGCGAGCTTCTCCCAGCCGCCCTCGCCCGCAGCGAGCTCGGCGTCCAGGGCCTCCACCCGGGCTTCCAACCGTTCGATCTCGACCATCAGCTCCTCGGCCCGACGCTCCATCCGACGACGATCCGCGGAGCGCTTCTTCCGATCCTTCCACGCCCCGCGGCCGGCGTCTCCCGCCGATCGCGCCGCGATCTTCGGGCCCTCCCCCGCCTCGGCGCCCTCCGGAAGCCCCACGAGCAGCCAGTGGTCCGGCGCGGTCTCCCCGGGCGCGCGCCGGGTGGCGATCCCCGCGGCCATCGCCTTGCCCCACAGGAAGTCGTCGAGGTCGCCCCGGTGCACCTGCACGCGGCCGCCGCCGACCTCCCACACGTGCGTGGCGAGCCGGTTGGCGAACTCGCGGTCGTGAGAGACGAAGATCACCGTCCCCGCGTACGCCTCCAAGGCCTCGGCGAGGACCTCCTTGCTGTGGATGTCGAGGTGGTTGGTGGGCTCGTCCAGGAGCAGCAGGTTCGCCCGACGGAGCAGCACCCGGCCGAGCGCGACGCGGCTCTTCTCCCCGCCGGAGAGGACCCCGCACGGCTTCTTGACGTCGTCCCCGGTGAAGAGCAGCGCCCCGAGCACCGCGCGCAGCCTCGCCTCGCCGAGCAGCGGATCGATCCGGGCGAGGGCGGACAGCACCGTCTCGTCGTCCCCGAGCTCCTTGGCCTGGTCCTGCGCGAAGTACGCGGCGCGTGTCCCCGGCAGCTCCTGCACGACGCCGGCGTCCGGGCGCACGTGCCCCGCCAGCACGCCCAGGAGGGTCGACTTTCCCGCGCCGTTGGGCCCCACCAGGAGGATGCGCTCGCCGGGGTACACGGACGCATCGACCTCCTCCAGGACGCGCTTGACGCCGTAGGACTTGGCGAGGTCGCGCAGCTCGAGCATCGGGGACGCCGCGGGCGGGGGCTCGGGGAACCGGAGCCGCACCTTCGGCAGGGGATCCGGAACCACGATCGGCTCCATCTTCTCGATCATCCGCACGCGGGACTGGACCTGCGCGGCCTTGGTGGGCTTCGCGCGGAAGCGGTCGACGAACGCCTGCAGCCGCGCCCGCTCCTCGGCCTGCGCCTCCGCCTTGGCGCGCAGCCCGGCGATCGCCTCGTCCCGCTGGCGGACGTACGACGTGTACCCGCCGGTGTAGGACCACAGGCGCCCGCGCGCGATCTCCACCGTCCGCGCGCAGAGGCGGTCCAGGAAGTCGCGGTCGTGGCTGATGACGAGCACGCCGCCGGGCCACCCCTTGAGCTCCTGCATCAGCCAGGTGCGCGTCTCGATGTCGAGGTGGTTCGTCGGCTCGTCGAGGAGCAGGAACGTGGGCCGCTGAAGCAGCAGGCGAGCGAGCCCGACCACGATCTGTCGGCCGCCGGAGAGCTCCTCGGCCGGGAGATCCCACTCCTCGCGGCGGAACCCGAGGCCGGACAGGATGCGTCCGCAGCGGGCATCGAGCTGCCAGCCGTCCTCCCGTCGAAAGCGCTCCAGGAGCTGCTCCGCCTGGTCCAGCATCTTGTCGCGGGCCGCGCCGTCGGACTCCTCGGCCTGGGCCAGCAGGGCGTTGGCCCGCTCCTCGAGCGCCCGGATGGGGTCCAGGACGCCGGAGGCCTCCTGCCAGAGCGTCTTGCCCGGGGACACGAGGTGCTCCTGGGACAGGTACCCCATCGACTGACCCTTGCCCACCGCGATCTCGCCGCCGTCGGTGGACAGCAGCCCGGCGGCGGCCTTCAGGAGGGTCGTCTTGCCCGCGCCGTTGAGGCCGACGAGGGCGGTGCGATCGCGCTCGGACAGGCGCAGGTCGACGCGGTCGAGGATCACGCGGTCGCCCAGCTGGACGGTGACCGAGTCCAGCCGGAGCACGCGCTACTGCAGGACGGTCAGAGGCGACGTGCGCGGGGCGTCCACCCCGGCCGCCCGACCCTGGAAGCTGTTCGAGAAGGCGGTCTCGATGTCCACGTCCACTGTCGAGCCCACGAGCCGCTCGGGGCCCGCGAAGTTCACGATCCAGTTCTGCGAGATGCGGCCGCTGAGCCACGTCGAGTCGCGCTTGCTCGGACCCTCCACGAGCACCGGCGCCGTCACGCCCTCCCACGCCTTCATGCGCTCCCGCGTGATCCGCGCCTGGAGGCCCTGCACGTCGGCGAGACGACGCTTCTTGGTGGGGCCGTCGACGTCGTCCTCGAGGCGCATCGCGGGCGTGTGCGGACGCCGCGAATACTTGAAGGAGTAGATGAAGTCGTATCGAACTTCCTCAAGCAGACTCAATGTCTGCTCGTGCTCTACCTCGGTCTGCCCCGGGAACCCTGCGATGATGTCCGTGGACAACGCCAGGTCCGGGCGCGCCTCCCGCAGGCGCCCCACGAGCTCGACGTACTCCTCCCGCGTGTGTCGCCGCCGCATGCGCGTGAGCTCGGAGTCGGACCCGGCCTGCACCGGCAGGTGGAAGTAGGACGTGAGCTTCGGCTCCGACGCGAACAGGTCGATCAGCCCGTCGGCGAGGTCCCAGGGGTTGGACGTGGTGAAGCGGATCCGGTCGATCCCGTCCACCTCGGCGATGCGCGCTAGGAGCTCGTGGAACGGGGGCTCGGTCGTCTTCTTGACGCCGTACGAGTTCACGTTCTGGCCGAGGACCGTCACCTCCCGCACCCCGGTGTCGGCCAGCCGCCGCACCTCGCCCACGACCTCATCGGCCGAGCGGGACACCTCGCGGCCGCGGGTGAACGGGACGATGCAGAAGGAGCAGAGGTTGTCGCACCCCTTCTGGATGGTCACGAAGGCCGTCACCTTGCGGCCGTCGCGGAAGACGAGGTCGTTGGTGAACGGGTAGTCCTGTCGATCCAGCTGCTCGGTGGCGAGCTTCCGGGCCCCGCCCAGCTGCACGTCCAGGAGCAGCGCGGGCAGCCGCGGGATGGCGTCCGGGCCCATCACCAGATCGAGGTAGGGGAACTGCCTCAGCAGCGCGCCGCCCGCCTGCTGGGCGAAGCAGCCCGTCACCCCGAGCACGACGCCCTCGCGGTTCTCCTTGAGCGGCCGGAACCGCCCCAGCAGCGAACGGACCTTCTGCTCGGGCTTCTCGCGCACCGAGCAGGTGTTGATGAGGATGACGTCCGCGTCGTCGGCCCGATCGGTGCCCCGATACCCCTCGCCCTCGAGCAGGCGCAGCATCTTGCCGCTGTCCTGGTCGTTCATCTGGCAGCCGAAGGTCTGGATGAAGACGCGCTTCTCGGAGCTCTCCGTCATGGGCGCCGGAGGGTCAGGCCCGCCACTTCTCGGACTCGAAGGTCACGGCGTTCGCCTTGCGCTCGAAGCGCTTCACGAGGCCCACGAGGGTGCGACCCGCGCCCACCTCGACCCAGCGGTCGACGGCGTGCTCCTTCATGACCTCCATCGTCTGCTGCCAGCGGACGGCCTTGCAGACCTGCTCCACGAGCCGGGCGGAGATGGACTCGCCCGTCGCGTCCCCGGGCTCGGTCCAGGCCGCCGTGGCGTTGGGCACGTACGCGCACCGGGGGGTGGAGAAGGAGACGTCCGCCAGCGCCGCCCCGAGCTTGTCGCCCGCGGGCGCGAGCAGGGAGCAGTGGAAGGGGGCGGAGACCGTCAGCTTCTTGCCCACGCCGCGGCGGTCGCCGACCCTCGCGACCGCGCGATCGACGGCCTCGACGTTGCCCGCGATGACGATCTGGCCGGGCGTGTTGTAACCCGCGGGCTCGAGGACCTGTCCCTCGGCCGCGTCGACGCAGAGCTGCTCCACGACCGTCGGGTCCTTGATCCCGATGATGGCCGCCATCGTGCCCACGCCCAGCGGCACGGCCGACTGCATGGCCTCGCCGCGCAGGCGGGTGAGGCGGACCGCGTCTTCGAACGCGAGCGCTCCCGCCGCCACCAGCGCCGAGTACTCGCCCAGCGAGTGGCCTGCCACGACGTCCGGGAGCATCCCCTCGGCCTCGAGCACGCGGTAGTACGCCACCGAGACCGTCAGCAGCGCGGGCTGGGTGTTCTCGGTGCGGGTGAGGTCCTCGGTCGGGCCCTCCAGGATCGTCTTGGAGAGCGCCTCTCCCAGGGCCTCGTCGGCCTCCGCGAAGGTCTGCTTCACCAGGTCGCTGCGGCCCAGCCAATCCGAGCCCATCCCCACCGTCTGACTCCCCTGTCCGGGGAAGACGTACGCCGTCGCCATCACTTCACCTCGACTTCGATGCAGGCCACCCCGAGCAGCTTTCGACCGTCCGCGCACTTCGCGTAGCGGTGCATGGCGAGCCCGTGCACGCCGAGGTAGCGGTTGTCCACGTCCATCCCCCAGTTCAGGTCGTCGCCCTTCTCCTCGACCGTGGCGACGTTGTACGCGTCGCCCTCACCGTCGAGGTAGAGGTCGAAGATCGGGTCGCAACCAGCTGGAAGATCGGACTTCTTCGACCACGCGCCGACGGGCATGGACGACGCCCGAATCGCGGGAACCTCGCCATCCTTGGGCGGCTTCGCCCGCACCTTGCGCTTGGCCCCCGCCTGGATGAACAGGGGCTCGCTGCAGGGCTCGTAGTCGTAGTTCGCGATCTCGCCGAAGGGCGCGAAGATCAGGGGCTCGCCGGGGTCCATGACCTCCTTGCCGCCGTCCTTGCGCCCGGGCTCGACCGTGAGCCGGCAGTCGTCGTTCAGGCCGGCCTTGATGAACCGGTCCCCGCCCGTCTCCTGGAACGTCATCTGCTCGTGGCCGGCCGGGCTCCCGACCATCGCCCACCGCTCGAATCCACCGAGGACGAACTTTCCCGATATCTCTCCGTTCTCGGTAGAGAACTTGATCCGAAACTTCGGGTTGATGTTGTTCTCGGCCTGGATGCGACCGAAGGTCCCGCTCAGGTCCGTGAAGTTCACGTCGCCGCACCGGTGGACCACGGTCACCACGGGCTCGTTGTTCGGGCAGCCCAGCGCGAAGGCCAGGCACATCATCAAGAGGGGGGTCGCGCGCATCGCGCGGGGTATAGCAGCGTTTCTCAGTGCGAGCCGCGGCGCATCGACACCGAGAGCAGCATCCCGATCCCGAGGAGGATCGTGATCACGCTCGAGCCGCCGTAGGACATGAGCGGCAGCGTGACGCCGGTGATCGGCAGCAGGCCGAGGACCCCGCCGAGGTTGATGCCGATCTGACACATCAGGATCGTGACCACCCCGGCCGCGAGGATCGACCCGAACCGGTCCCGCGCGTTCCACGCCACGAGCAGGCCCAACATCAACAGGGCGAAGTAGAGGCCGACCCCCACGAGGCACCCCAGGAACCCCCGCTCCTCGGCGTAGACGCTGAAGATGAAGTCCGTGTGCTGCTCGGGGAGGAACCGCAGTCGTCCCTGCGTGCCCTGCGTCCAGCCCTTGCCCGTCCACTCGCCCGAGCCGATCGCCCAGCGGCCCTGGATCGCCTGGTAGCCCTTGCCCTTCGGATCGGCGTCCGGCGCGAACAGGATGTCCACACGCTCGCGTTGGTAGTCGTCGAGCACGAACCGGTAGGCCACGGGGGCCGCCAAGGCGCCGATGAGGGCCAGCGCCAGCAGCGTGCGCCAACGCAAGCCGACGACGAAGCTGATGCCCGCGAAGATGAAGACCAGGAACAGGGTCGTCCCGAGGTCGGGCTCGAGGAACGTCAAGGAACACAGCGGGATCAGCAGCAGCGCGGCGGGGGTCAGCAGCTGCCGAATGCCCCACCCGTCCTCGCGCACGTTGGACGCGAAGTAGCGGGCGCAAGCGAGCACGAGGGCGAGCTTCGCGAGCTCGCTGGGCTGCAGGTTGAAGGGGCCGATGGGCAGCCATCGCTGGGAGCCGCCCCGCACCGGTCCGATGAGGAGGACGAGGAGCAGCATCACGATCACGCCCGCGTAGGCGACGTACGCGCTCCGCTCGAAGAACCGGCTGTCGACGAACGCCAACCCGATCATCGCGACGGACCCCAGGCACATGAAGAGGGCCTGCATGACGACCGGTCGCGGGAGCCCCTCCTGCATCGGCGCCGAGGCGGCGGCGTAGAGCGTGATCAGCCCGAGGATCATCAGCGTACCGGTGACCGCCAGGATCGGCCAGTCGATGTGGCGCTTCGGGTGTCGAACGACGGTGTCGAGGGCGGGCATCAGGGCGCCTCCGCCGGGGTCGGATCCGGGGGCAGTCGATCCTTGAAGTATTCCTTGAACATTCCCTTCGCGATCGGGGTGCCGTGCACGCCTCGCGCCTTGCCGTTCTCCACGAGGACGCACAGCGCGACCTCCGGCTCGTCGTAGGGCGCGAAGCCCACGAACCACTTGTGGTGACCCAGCTTCTCGGACGTCGCGGCGCCGAGCCGGACGACCTGAGCGGTGCCGGTCTTGCCTGCGTACTCGATCTCCTTGATGCGGTGACGGAACGCCGTCCCGCCCAGCTCGTTGACCACCCGCCACATCCCCTCCTGGATGTGCGCGAAGGCCTCGGGGGCGAGGTCCACGTGGCCGAGGACCTCGGGCTCGCCGCGCAGCACCACGCGGCCGTCGGGGGCGACCACGCGGTCGACGAGCAGCGGCCGGTACAGCGTGCCGCCGTTGGCGAGGGTGGCCGTCATGCGCGCGAGCTGGAGAGGCGTCGCGCCGGTGTACCCCTGGCCGATGACGGCGGAGGCCGTGTCGCCCGCCGTCCAGCGCCCCGCGGTGGGGTTGGTGGGGTAGCGCTTCTTCTTCCACTCGGTGGTGGGGTTGAGGCCGCCGCGCTCGCTGTTGATGCCGATGCCGGTGGGACGACCGAGCCCGAACATGTCCGCGTACCGCGCCACCGTGTCGATGCCGAGCGCGATGCCGGCGCGATAGAAGTAGACGTTGCAGGAGCCCTTGATCGCCGCCGCCATGTCCACGGTCCCGTGGCCGCCGTCCTTCCAGCAGCGGAACCGGCGCGTGCCGACCATCGTCGAGCCGCGGCAGCTCACCGTCTGCTCGGGCGTCCACGTCTTCGTCCCGAGGAGCGCCGCGGCCACGACGATCTTGTAGGTGCTGCCGGGGGGATAGACGCCCTGCACGGCCTTGTCCGACAGGGGCCGGCTGGGGTCGTCGGCGAGGGCGCGCCACGTCTCGGGGGGGATCGGCCGGGAGAAGATCTCGGGGTCGAACGAGGGCGCGTTGGCCATGGCCAGGACGCGGCCCGTGTCGACCTCGATCATCACGACGGACCCCGACTCTTCCCCCATCAGCTCCTTGGCCTTGAGCTGCAGGTCGCGGCGCAACGTCAGGTGGAGGTCGTGTCCCGGCACCTCCGGGATCACGGCGTTGTCGAGGAAGTGCGCGATGGAACGGAAGTACTCGCCGCCCGGCACGTCCGGGGCCGCGGAGCGGCCGAGCTCCCGGCCGTGCACGTCGACCTGCACCCAGAAGGCTCCGTCGTCTCCTCGCAGCCACGACTCGTACGCGCGCTCGAGGCCGTACTTGCCGATTCGATCCCCCGACTCGTAGTAGTTCTCGCCCTTGTCGCTGGCCCGGTACCGCTCCCGCAGGGTGTCCAGCTCGTCCTTGCGCACCTCGCGGCGGTAGCCCACGACGTGCGCGAAGAGATCCCCGTCGGGATAGGACCGACGGTGGCGGCTCACGATCGACACACCGGGGAGCCGCGGGCGCGAGGCCATCACGCGCTCGATCGCCTCGCGGCTCAGGTCCGAGGCGAGCACGGCGTTGCGGTAGCGGTCGTGCTTGCGGGCTTCGTCGTACCGTTCGACGATCTCGTCGGCCGTGACCCCGTCCAGGAGCGGCACGAGGCGGCGGGCGAGCGTCCCGATGTCGGCCCTCACCGCGAGATCGTCGGTCTCCTCGGCGGGGCCGCCCAAGGCGGACGAGGCCACCGCGGGGACGGCGTCGGGCGCCGGATCGACGTCCTTCGGCACCACCACGAGGTCGAACGACGCCCGAACTTCGGCGATGCGGTGCTCGTCGGCCGTCCAGATCAGGCCCCGAGGGGCCGGGATCTCGCGCTGCTTGAGGTGGTTCGCCTGCGCCTCCGCCGCGTACTCGTCGCCGTGGACGATCTGGAGCATCCAGAGGCGGCCCAGGATCGCGAGGAAGATCGCCGCGATGAGCCCCGCGAACGCCGCCAACCGGGGCCGCAGGTCGCGCTTGCGGGCCTCCCCCCGGATCTCGAGGCCGCTCACCGGATCGTCCGCCCGCGGCCGACGCTGCGCTCGTCCGTCCAGCCCGCGACGCGGCGGTAGATGGGCCAGAAGATCGCCGTCGCGGCGGCCGTCCCCAGCACCTCGACCGCCAAGGCCCTCCCCTCGCCCGCCGAGCCGCCGCCCATGAGGGCGACGAACAGCAGCACGATCGCCCCGGAGATCGCCCCGAGCATCGCGACGCCCACCACCGGCACCCAACGGTCCCGGAGGATCACCCGCCCGTGCAGCGGCAGCCCGAAGCCGACGACGAGGGCGTACTGCATCATCGGGCGACCGCTCGGGACCCCGGAGAAGAAGTCGGTGAGGAGGCCGAGGCCGATCGCGAGGACCCAGGACTCGACCCGCCGGCCCGCCAGCGCAGAGGCCGCCAAGAGGGGCAACAGCGGGTCCAGGGGGAGCCCGCCGAGCCCGGTGACGGACTCGAGCAGCAGCCACGCCCACCCCACGGTCAGCGCGGCGACGGCGCGATGGGGGCGAAGGCCGGATCGAGACCGCTCGCCCGGCAGCAACAGGCCCCGGGCCGCGGTCAAGGGAGGGCTCCGAGGCCGTCGTCCTCGACGGACGGCTCGGGGGGCATCACGTCTTGGGAGGGCTCGGGCAGGGCGAACGGGCCGCCCCCGGCGTCGAGGACCACGAGCAGCTCCTCGAGGCGGTCCAGGGGCGCGGCCGGCGTCAGCTCGACCTCGAGGAAGAGGCCGGTCTCGGGCATGTCGATGGCCGCGATGCGCCCCAGGGGGACGCCCGACGGGAAGACCCCGTCGTCGCCGCTGGTGACCACGAGATCACCCTCCTTGACGTCCGAGCGATCGGTGCGGCGGACGAAGCCGAGCTGCAGCGTGGCCCCGCCGTCGCCCGCCGCCACGGCGCGGAGGCGAGAGTCCTGGACGCGGGCCCCGGCGGCGCTGAGGCCGTCGGTGAGGAGGAGGACGTCGGCGTGCCCCGCGCCGGCGCGGAGGATCTGCCCGACCGCGCCGTCCACGGAGAGCACGGCGTCCCCCGCCGAGACCCCGCTCTCGGTGCCCTGATCGATGCGCACCGTGCGGAATCGAGCCGACGTGGAGCGGCCGATCACGGTGGCGCCGACCGTCCGCCCCGCTTGGCGCTCCCGGAGCTCGTTGAGGCGACGCAAGCGGTCGTTCTCGAGGCGCAGCTCGCCGAGCTCGGCGATGGCGGCGTGGGCGGAAGAGAGCTCCGTGCTCAGGCGCTCGTTCTCCTCCGCGACCCCCACGAGGGCGAAGTAGCCGGTGAAGACGCCGCGGGTGCCGTCGATGATGGAGTCGAGGCCGCCCTGCACGGGGCCGGTCACGGCGAGGAGCGCGCGGTCGACGCCGCCCAGGTCCTCCGGGGGCTTCATGCCCGCGTGGACCCGCAGCCCGAGCAGGGCCAGCAGACCCAGGATGGCTGCTCCTCTGAACCCTTGTCGCGACACGCTCTCCCCTCGCGGTCCCCCCGGGCCGCCTCGAACTCAGACCAGGGCGACGTCGCGCAGGAGGTCGATCTCTTCCAGCATCTTCCCGGAGCCCATGGCCACGGCCTCGAGCGGGTCGTCGCACACCACCACGGGGAGCCCCGTGCGATCGCTCAGCAGCAGGTCGAGGCCCACCAGGTTGGCGCCGCCGCCCGCGAGCACGATGCCCTTGTCGACGATGTCCGCGGCCAGCTCGGGGGGCGTCTGCTCGAGCGTCGAGAGGACGGCCTCGACGACCATCTCCACCGGATCGGAGAGCGCCTCTCGGATCTCGTCCGAGTCGATCGTGATCTCCTTCGGGATGCCGGCCATGAGGTCGCGCCCCTTGACGTGCATCTGCGCGGGCTCGCCCATGGACCAGGCGTTGCCGATCGTCATCTTGATGCGCTCGGCGGTGCGCTCGCCGATGAGCAGGTTGTGGCGACGCCGCACGTGGTTGACGATGGCGTCGTCCCACTTGTCCCCGCCGACCTTCACCGACCGGCTGACGACGATCCCCGCCAGGGAGATGACCGCAACCTCGGTGGTGCCGCCGCCGATGTCGACGATCATGTTGCCGCTCGGCTCGGTGATGGGGAGGTTGGCGCCGATGGCGGCCGCCAGGGGCTCCTCGATCAGGTAGACCTCGGAGGCGCCGGCGTTCTCGGCGGACTCGCGCACGGCCCGCTTCTCCACCTCGGTGACGCCGAACGGGATGCAGATGACCATCCGCGGCTTCACGAACGTGCGCCGGTTGTGCGCCTTCTGGATGAAGTAGCGGAGCATCGCCTCGGTGACCGCGAAGTCGGCGATCACGCCGTCCTTGAGGGGGCGGACCGCCCGGATCTCGCCGGGGGTCTTGCCGAGCATCTCCTTGGCCTCGTGCCCGACCGCGAGCACCTGCTGGGTGCCGCCTCGACCGGGCGCGACCGCGACCACCGAAGGTTCGTTGCTGACGATCCCGCGACCCTTGACGTACAGCAGCGTGTTCGCCGTGCCGAGGTCGATCGCGATGTCCTTGGAGAAGAGGCCGAAGAGAGCGTTGAACACAGCAAGCCCCAAGACCCGGACGTGCCGAGCCGAAACGAATGGTTGGACGCGTCGGGGATTTCCCCTCGCGCCGATGTCGACGTCAATTACCGGAAGAGCAACCGGTACAAGGAGTCTGATAGGGCGAACCGGGGGTGTCAACGGAGAAAACGACGGTTCGGAAGATTCCGATTTCCGCGCCGGGACGGGGTTTTTCCCATGACGCGCGCCGGCCCGGCGCGGGGCCGATCCGCGGGCCGCCGAGGTCCTTGACGGGGGGCGCCCGTGCGCCTACTTTTCCACGCCCCTCGCGCGCGACGTATCTGTGCGACGGTCCTCGGAGAATCCATGCTCGGCTACATCCGGAAGAACTCCGGCTCCTTCATGAGCAACCTGCTCGTGGTGTTCCTCAGCCTCCTGTTCGTCTTCTTCTTCGGCTCGGCGGCGCTCAACTCCGCCCGCACCGAGGTGGTGGCGGACGTCAACGGCACCGTGATCCGCGACGTCGAGCTCGACCGCCGCGTGCGCAACCAGATGCGCTACCTCGGCGGCCAGACGTCCGAGGGCGACCGGGAGCGCATCCAGGCGCAGATCCTCGACCAGATGATCGAGCGCGAGCTGCTGCTCCAGGCGGCGGACCGCGAAGGCATCCGCGTGGCGCCCAAGGAGATCCAGCGCGAGGTGCTGAAGCTCGACGGGTTCAGGGACGAGGAGGGCAACTTCGACCTCGAGGGGTACCGGAAGTACCTCGACAAGGACAAGCGGCGGGCCCGCGACCTGCAGGACGGGCTCCGGGAGGACCTGCTCGTGCGCAAGGTGCAGGACTTCATCCGGCGCTCCGTCCAGGTGACGCCCGCCGAGGTGCAGGAGGCATACGTCGCCGAGTCCTCGGACCGCAACGTCGAGTACGTCCGCGTGACCACGAGCGCCTTCATGGACGAGATCGCCCTCACGGACGAGGAGATCGACGCCTGGGCCGAGGAGAACGCGGCCGAGGTGCGGGAGCGCTACGACCGGGACTTCGACCGCAAGTACCACGAGGCCGAGCAGGTCAGCGCGCGCCACATCCTGCTCAAGTTCGACGAGGCCGACGGCAGCGACGTGCGCGCCTCCCTCAAGACCCGCATCGAGGCGATCCTGGCGGAGGCCAAGGCCGAAGGCGCCGACTTCGAGGCGCTCGCCCGCGAGCACTCCGAGGACAGCAGCGCCACCTCCGGCGGAGACCTCGGCTTCTTCGACGCGACCGCCATGGTCAAGCCGTTCAGCGACGCCGCGTTCGCCATGCAGCCCGGCGAGATCTCGGACGTCGTGGAGTCGAAGTTCGGCTACCACATCATCAAGGTCGAGGAGCGCAAGGACGCGGTCGTGAAGCAGCTCGACGAGGTGCGTCGCGAGGTCGCGGGCGGCCTGATGAAGGAAGCCGAGGCGCCCGACCTGGCGCGCGAGTTCGCGAACAAGCTGGTGATGGCCCTCAACGGCACGATGGCGGACGCCGAGCGCGACGAGCTCCTCGCGAGCAAGTCCCTGAGCATCGACGAGTCCGGCACGTTCACGAAGCGCGATCGGCGCGTCCCGAAGGTCGGCGCCTCGCCCGAGGTCGTCTCGGCGGCGTTCGCGCTCGCGAGCGTCGGCGACACCACCCCGGAGCCGCTCGAGCTTCCGTCGGGCTGGGTCGTCATGCGGCTCAAGGAGAAGAGCGAGGCCGACATGGCCGAGTTCGAGACCAAGAAGGACCAGATCCGCAGCCGCCTGCTCCTGTCGAAGCAGTCCACCGCGATCCAGGACTGGAAGGCCGACCTGAAGGCGAGCGGGAAGATCCTCGTCCGCGAAGGGGTCTGAGCCCCGCATGAGCCGCAGCCGCCTCTTCGTCCTCCTCCTCGTCGCGTTCCTCCTGTTCGTGATGGTCGGCTCGGTCGTCGCCATCGTGGCGATGCTCCGGGACGGCGGGGGCACCACGGACGTCGAGGACGGGTCCGTGCTGGTCATCGGCCTCGGCGGCGAGTTCCCCGAGCAGCCCGATCCGGAAGCGCCCCTGCCGGGCCTCGGCGCCTCGCGTCTCTCCATGATCGAGGTGGACTCGGCGTTCCGCCGCGCCGCCGTCGACGACCGCATCGCCCGGGTCCTGATCAAGGTCCAACCGATGGCCACCGGCTACGCGAAGGTCCAGGAGCTCCGGGACATCCTCACGCGCTTCTCGGCCGACTCGGGCAAGCCCACCACCTGCTGGATGGAGCAGGCGAGCAACAAGGAGTACTACCTCGCCACCGCCTGCGACGAGATCTACATGCCGCCCGCGGGCTTCTTCCTCGTCAACGGGCTGCACCTCGGGGTGACCTTCTACAAGGGCACGCTCGACAAGCTCGGGATCGAGGCGGAGTTCACCCGCGCGGGCAAGTACAAGAGCGCGATCGAGCCGATGACGAGCACCGAGATGTCCGAGCCGTTCCGGGAGATGTTGAACGCCATGGCGGACAGCCTCTTCGACCGCTTGGTGGAGGCCATCGCGGTCGCGCGGAAGATCGACGAGGCGGACGTCCGCGCGATGATCGACGACCCGCCCCTCACCGCCGGGGCGGCGTGGAAGGCGGGCCTGATCGACGGGCTGTACTACCGCGACCAGCTCATGGCGCACCTCACCGGCGAGACCGTCGCCTCCAGCGATCCCTCTTCGCTGCCGAAGCGGACGGGGGTCCCGCCCGTCCCCGGCGCGGACGACGACGACTCGGCCGCGGCCGTCGCGGACGCGGGGGACGACGACTCCGCGGGAGCCAATGACGACGACTCCGGGGACGACGACGACACCGCCGGGGCCGCCGACGCCGACGCGACGGCCGACGAGGAGCCCGCCGCCAAGAAGCCGAAGCTCATCAAGCTGGGCGACTACGACACCACGCCCAAGTCCCTCGGCCTGGGCGGCGGCCCCGAGGTCGCGGTCATCTACTGCGAGGGCTCGATCACCGGCGGTACGAGCAACCCCGGCCGCTCCATGGGCTCCACGACCATCGCCGGGGCCATCCGCAAGGCGCGCAACGATGAGGCCACGAAGGCGATCATCCTTCGCGTCGACAGCCCCGGCGGCAGCGGCCTGGCCTCGGACCTGATCCACCGCGAGATCGAGCTCGCGCAGACCGAGAACGGGCTCCCGGTGGTCGTGAGCATGAGCGACTACGCGGCGTCCGGCGGCTACTACATCGCCATGGGCGCGGACGCGATCGTCGCCCAGCCGAGCACCCTCACGGGGTCCATCGGCGTGTTCGCGGGCAAGTACAACCTGGAGTCGCTGTACGAGAAGATCGGGCTCAAGACCGAGTCGATCGACCGCGGCGAGATGGCGGACATCTTCGCGGCCGACCAGAGCCTCGGCGAAGAGGGCCGCGCGAAGCTGTCCGAGTTCGTCGACGAGTTCTACGACACGTTCATCGCCAAGGTCGGCGCGGGCCGCTCCATGACGCCGGACGAAGTCCACGCCCTCGCCCAGGGCCGCGTGTGGACGGGCGAGCAGGCCAAGGAGGTCGGGCTGGTGGACGAGCTGGGCTCGTTCCGCACCGCGCTCCGCCTCGCCAAGGAGAAGGCCGACATCGAGGGCGAGGTCACCCTCACGCTCTACCCGCGCCAGCCGACGTTCCTCGAGCAGCTGCTCGGGCAGGACACCTCCGACGCCCGCATGGACTTCGCGGGGATGGTCGAGGCCGTGCTGCGCCGCACCCCCGTGGGCTCCGAGGGCGCGAGCGCGCTGCTCGACGCCGCCCCCTTCTTCGCTTCAGGTGTCCCGGTGCTCATCGCGCCCTACCATCTGTACGCCGAATGAAGAACACGCTCCCGTCCCCCGCCCTCGCCGTCGCCGCCCTCGCGGTCCTCACGGCCCCCGGCTGCATCTGCGGCAACTCCTGCTTCGACATCTTCTCGAACGTCGCCGTCGAGGGCCTCGTGCTCGGGGTGGACGAGCCCATCGAGGGCATCGATCTCGGCGCCGCGGCGGGCGCGACGGCGTTCTTGGCCGAGGCCGAGTCGCTGAGCAGCTTCGAGGCGAACCTGTTGGACGACGCGGACCGGGTGTGGGTGGAGACCGAGACCACCTCCGCGGTGAACCTCGAGGCGGTCGGCGACGGCCTTTACGAGGTCACGTCGGACACCGTCCCCGGCTTCGCGTACAGCGTGGGCGCCACCTACACGATCGCGGTGCAGGACGGCGGCCAGAGCTTCTCCGTCTCGGGCGTCGCGCCGCCTCCGCCCACGCTCACGGGCGTCCCCGCCGCGGGCACCCACCCGGCCGGCGGCGGCCTCACGTTCGACCTGTCCGGGCAGAACTTCGACAACCATCTCGCGGTGGTCGCGGACCAGGACGGCAACCTCACGTACGACAACCGCCCGGACACCGCCGGCGACTACATCGACTGGATCGGCGGCGACGACGTCTCGACGATCACGATCCCCGGCAGCGCCTTCCCGTCGGCCGGGACCGCCTATGTGCTCGGCGTCGCGGGGATCCGCAAGGGGGACGACTTCGACGGGTTCAACCCGCTCGTCTCGAACCTCGCCGTCGGCTCCCTGGCGGTAGAGGCGGTCGCGACCGCGCCCTGACGTCGTGAGGTCCGTCGCCTGGCTCTGCGTCGCCCTCGCGGGCTGCGGCGTGACCGACCCCCTCGTCACCGTCCCCGAGAGCTGCCGCGACGGCGTGATCGCCGCGGGCATGGTGCTCGCCACCGAAGAGTCGATCCCGGAAGTGCGCGACCCCCTGGAGGTGGTCGCCTTCCTCGCCCGCTGGTCCCTGACCGGGGAGAACCGAGACGCCCTGATCGTGGACGCGGACGTCGTCGCGTCCACCGGCGAGGCGGAGCTCCCGATGCCTCACGCGGGCGACGGCGTGTACTCCGCCGCAGACGAGGACCCCGCGGTCTACGTCTCGGGTGAGCCCTGGACGCTCGCCATCGACTCGTCTCTTGGCGCCGGGACCATCACCGCCGTCGCGCCCCAGGACACCCGGTTCGTGCTCCCGGATCCGGGCGAGCACCCGGCCGGGGTGGAGCTCGCCGTGGACCTCTCCGATCAGGGCTTCGACATCGCCCGCGCGGTAGTGATCGACGGCGTCGGCGACCTGGTGTGGCGCTCGATCGAGCCCAACGTGTGGCAGCACCACGCGTGGCTCCGAGGGGACGGCCCGGTGACGTCCGTGACCCTGCCCGCGGAGGCCCTGCCCGAGGCGGACGCGGGCTACCACGTGGGCATCGCGGGCCTCGTGCGCGCCTCGCCGGACGGCTTCGACGGCCTCGACCCGGAGTGCAGCGTCTTCGCCGTCGGCCGCATGGCCGTGCGCACGATTCGGACGGCGCCGTGAAGACGTTGGTGGTCCCGGCCCACGTGTCTCGCGCCTTCGCGGCGGCGGCGGAGGGCGCCGATCCTCGCGAGGCCTGCGGGCTGCTCCTGGGGATCCCGGGCGACGTCGCCGAGGTCACCGACTGGCGTGCGACGACCAACCGGGCGACGCGGGACGACCGGTTCGCCGTCGATCCCGGAGACCTCGTGGCCGCCCGTCGTGAGGGCCGGCTCCTGGGCGTCGCCCACAGCCACCCACGCGGCCCCGCCGAGCCGTCCATCCTCGACGCCGCGTACGCCGCCCTCTGGCGCCCCTGGGTGTGGCTGATCCGGGGGCAGGGCGGCGATCAGGCGGCGTTCACCATCGACGCCGAGGGTCGGTGGAGCCGGGTCCGCGTGGTATCTTCCGCGCCCCCATGAAGCCCGGTCGTTTCATCACCTTCGAGGGCATCGAGGGCAGCGGGAAGTCCACCCAGATCGCCCGCCTGGCCCGCCGCTTGAGCGACGCGGGGGTGGACGTCGTGCGCGTGCGTGAGCCCGGCGGCACGGCCATCGGAGACCGCATCCGCGGGGTGCTCCTGGACCCGGCCTGCACCGGCATGAGCGACGAGACCGAGATGTACCTGTTCGCGGCGTCCCGGGCGCAGCTGGTGCGCGAGGTGATCCGCCCCGCGCTGGCCGCGGGCAAGGTCGTGCTCTGCGACCGCTTCGTGCACAGCTCCCTCGCCTACCAGGCCACGGGCCGTGGGCTCGGCCGGGAGCGGGTGGCCGCCGTGAACGCCGCCGCCGTGGACGGCTTGGAGCCCGACCGCGTGGTGGTGCTCGACATGGCGCCCGTCGCGGCGATGCGTCGGGCGGCCGAGCGGGCCTCCCTGGATCGCATCGAGCAGGAGCGAGTCGACTTCTTCGAGGCGGTGCGGGCCGCGTTTCTCGCCGAGGCGCAGCGGACGCCCGACCGGTTCGTGGTGGTGCCCGCGGGCGACTCGCAAGACGCGGTCGAGGCGGCCGTGTGGGCGGGGCTGGCCGACCTCGCCCTGGACCGATCCCCCGGGAGCGCCGCGTGACCGACGAAGGCGAGCTCCCCGCGGAGATCCGGTTCGGGTGGGACCGCGTCGTGGGCCACGCCGCGACGGTCGCGGCGCTCCGCCGGGCGTCCTCCGCCGACCGACCGCACCCGGCCTACCTGTTGATGGGGCCGGCGGGGATCGGCAAGACGCTCGTCGCCCACACCGTGGCGGCCTCGCTGGTGTGCGAAGCCGCCGCGGACCGACGACCCTGTGGGGCCTGCGGACCCTGCCGCAAGGTCGCCGTGCGCGCCCACACCGACGTCTGGACCGAGCTGCCCACGGGGCGCTCCAAGACCATCACCGTCGACCAGGTCGCGGGCGTGCAGCGACGCCTGGGGTTCCGTCGCCTGGAGGGCCGACACCGGGTCGTGCTGTTCCTCGGCGCCGGGACCATGAACGAGCACGCCCAGAACAAGCTGCTCAAGACCCTCGAGGAGCCCCCCGAGGGGACGGTCCTCATCCTCACGGCCCTGCACCCCGGCCTGATGCTCCAGACGGTGCGGTCCCGCTGCCAGAAGCTGGCGTTCGGGGCCGTCGCGGCCGGGCCCCTCGCGGAGTGGCTGGTGCGTGAGCACGGCGCGGAGTCGGCAGCGGCGGCGGTGGCGGCCGCCGCGTCGGGGGGGCTCCCGGGGCGGGCGGTGGCCCTCCTGGAGCCGGAGCTGGCGGAGGCGCGGGCGTCGCGGGTGTCGACCGTCGCGGCCGCGCTGGACGGCGACGGCGAGGCCCGAAGCCGCCTGCTCAAGGAGTTCGACCGGGACCGCGAGGGCGCTCGCGAGATCGTGTCGCTGATGCAGGAGCTCCTCCGCGACGCCATGGCCCGGGCCGCAGGCGCGAACGCCGACTCCATCCACCCCGACGCCGCGTCCCCCGAGTCGTTGCTGGTCCTCGGCCCGGACCGGCTCGCGCGCCTGATGCTGCACGCCGAAGCCGTCCAGGACCGCCTCGTGCGCAACGTCCACCCGGGCGGGGTGGTCGAGGACTTCCTGCGCGCCGTGAGGGACGCGCCGTGAACCGCACCGTGGTCTCGGTCGCCTTCGACCTCGCGGGCCGACGGGGCGACTACTCCGTCGACCCCAAGCAGCTCGACCCCGCCGTCGGCGACCTCGTGGTGGTGGAGAGCCGACGAGGCCAGGCCCTGGGGCGCGTCGTGAGGCCCGCTCACAAGCCCGAGCGCAAGGGCGGCGGGCGCATCCGCAAGGTCCTCCGCGTCGCCCGGGAGCAGGACATCGCCACCCAGCGAGCGGCCGAGGCGCGGATCCCGGAGCTCTTCCGGACGGCGCTGCAGGAGCTCCGCGCGCGGGACTGCAAGCTGAAGCTGATCGCCGCGGTGCCCGACGGCCTGGCGAGGCGGGTGACCTACTACACCGTCGGCTCGGAGCGGGTCGATCCCGAGGAGATCGCCGTCGCGCTCGAGGACCGACTGCGCCTGCGCGTCGACCTCAAGCAGCTCGGCATGAGGGACGAGACCAAGGCCCTCGGGGGTCTGGGGCGGTGCGGTCAGGAGCTGTGCTGCGCCACGTTCCTGCCGTCGTACCCGGCGGTGTCCATCCGTCAGGCGAAGGACCAGGGCATGGCGCTCACGTCGGACCGGACCGCGGGGGTGTGCGGCAAGACCATGTGCTGCCTCGCCTACGAGGCGGACCTCTACAAGGAGCGCCGGGGCTTCCTCCCGAAGCTCGGCAAGCGGGCGACGACCGTCGACGGCGTGGAGGGCAAGGTCATCGGCGTCGACGTGATGCGGGGCACGTTCACGCTCCTGGATCTCGACCGCGGCCGGCGCACCGTCCTGCCCGCCGAGGCCTGGAACAAGAATGTGGACCGAGAGGTGCCGCCGCCGGAGTTTCCGCGTACGCTCGCGGCCCCCAAGACCGGGGGGCTGCGCGACCGCATCGGCGACCCCGCGGCCCTCCCGTCGGCGCCCCCGCCCACGGAGCCGGCGCCGCCCGACGGCAAGCGACGAACGAACAAGCGACGACGGGGCCGAGGCAAACGCTCGACCGGGCCCCGCGAGGAATCCTGATGGCCGCCCCCTTCTACATCACCTGCGCGATCGACTATGTGAACGGCACCCCGCACCTCGGGCACGCCTACGAGAAGATCACCGCCGACGTCATCGCCCGCTGGCGCCGGCTCCGGGGCGACGACGTCCGCTTCCTCGTGGGGACGGACGAGCACGGCAGCAAGATCGAGAAGACGGCCGCCGAGGAGGGCATCTCGCCCCAGGAGTACGTCGACCGGCTCGCGCCCCAGTTCCAGGAGACGTACGACCTCCTGAACATCTCCTACGACCGCTTCATCCGCACGACCGACGCCGATCACGAGCGGACGGTCGTGTCGCTCCTCGAGGCCATCCGCGACGCCGGGCACCTGCGCAAAGGCACCTACAAGGGGTGGTACTGCGACGGCTGCGAGGCGTTCAAGACGGAGAAGGAGCTTCAGGGCGGCAAGTGCCCCGACCACCCGACCCGTGACCCGAAGTGGATCGAAGAGGAGAACCTCTTCTTCTCGCTCTCCCGCTTCCAGCAGCCGCTGCTCGATCACATCGCGGCGAACCCGTCCTTCATCGAGCCCGCGACCCGCCGCAACGAGGTGCTCGCGATGCTCAAGGACGACCTGCGGGACATCTCGATCTCCCGCAGCAAGTCCGCCGTGTCCTGGGGCATCGACATCCCCTTCCACGACGACGCGGTCATCTACGTCTGGTACGACGCGCTGATCAACTACCTGACGGGGGTCGGCTACGGCACCGACGAGGCGCTCTACGGCACCTACTGGCCCGCGGCGCACCACATCATCGGCAAGGACATCACGCGGTTCCACTGCATCCTGTGGCCCGCGATGCTGCTCGCCGCCGGCGTCCCGCTGCCCCAGCAGGTGTTCGCTCACGGCTTCGTCCTGCTCGGGGGCGAGCGCATGTCCAAGTCCTCGGGCGTGAAGGTCGATCCCGCCGACGTGGCCCGCCGCTACGGGCCGGACCCGCTCCGCTACTTCCTCGTGGCCGAGATCACGCACGGGCGCGACGGCGAGTTCTCCTGGGAGCGGTTCGAGGAGATCTACACGGCGCACCTCGCCAACGGCCTCGGCAACCTGCTCAGCCGGTCCATCGGCATGACCGTGAAGTACTTCGGGGGCGTCCCGGAGGGCGCGGGCGTCGACGATCTGCTCAAGCAGCTGACGGACGAGGCGGTCGCCGGCGCGCTCGAGGCCCACGACGCGCTCCGCCTGCACGACGGCGTGGCCGCGGCCTGGCGGATCGTGACGACGTGCAACGAACAGGTGCAGGCCCGTGAGCCCTGGAAGATGGCCAAGGACGACTCGCAGCGGGAGGCGCTGGCGACGTTCCTGTACGGGCTGCTGGAGAGCGTGCGGATCGCCGCGCTGCTGCTATACCCGGTCATCCCGGGGAAGGCGGCGGACATCCTGGCTGCGCTGGGGGTCCCCCTCGACGGCGAACCGGAGTGGGGCGCGACGGCCTGGGGCGGGCTGCCCTCCGGCCTCACGCTGGAGCGACCGTCACCGCTGTTCCCGCGGCTCGATCAGCTCCTGGCCGACTAGGCCCTAGGCCTTCTTCGGGGCGCCGTCCTTGTGGATGGCGAACGCCGGCGTCGTGCCGTTCTTGGCGAGCGCCTTCTTGCGCAAGCGCCCTTGGTTCTTCTTCTTGTTGGCGCGAACCGCCTTCGTGCGCTTGGCGAGGGAAGCCATGAGTCTCTCCTGAGGAAGGGCGCGGGGCCCGGATCCGAGCCGGCGGACTGTAGGGGGCGCCTCCGGGAGTGTCAAGCGCTTCCGGGGGCCTCGAACGGGCGGCGGTGTTCGGCGCACGGGAGTCGCTCACGTACGTCGGCCGTGAGGGCGGGATCGACCACCGCGGTCGTCACGCCCACGCCGTCCGAGCAGCGCCCGACCACGAACCCCCAGGGGTCGACGACCATACTGTGACCGTGACTCACGCGGACGGGGTTGTGCCGCCCCCCCTGGTCGGCGGCCACCACCCACACCTGCTGCTCGATGGCGCGCGCCCGGAGCAACACCTCCCAGTGCGCCTTGCCCGTGGTGGCGGTGAACGCGGCGGGCACGAGGACGACGTCGGCCCCGGCGTCCCGCAGCGCCTGGTAGAGCGCCGGGAACCGCAGATCGTAGCAGACCGTCATCCCGAACTTGCCGAAGGGCGTCTCGGCGACGACGGCGCGGTCTCCGGGGGCGACGGTCGCCGACTCCTGGAACGTGGGCCCGGTCGCCATGTCGATGTCGAACAGGTGGATCTTCCGGTAGACGGCCCGCACCGCGCCGTCGGGGCCGATGCACGGGCTGCAGTTGTAGACGCGTCCGGGGACGGGGGCGATCTCCGCGAAGGACCCCGGGAACAGCCAGATGCCGAGCCCCTGGGCGAGGGTCTTCATGGCCGTCATCGACGGTCCGTCGAGCGTCTCGGCGCCGGCGATCTTGTCGGCGTCCCGCCCCACGAACGGCCACATCTCGGGCAGGCACACGACGTCCGCGCCCCGGTCCGCGGCCTCCCGGACGAGGCGGCCGGCGGTGGCGAGGTTGGCGTCTCGGTCGTCGCCGGCGCACACCTGGCACGCGGCGATGGTGAACCTGCTCATGCGCCTTCGGTCTCCGCGTCCGCGTTCTGGGCCGGCTCGTCCAGGGTGTCGTGCTCGAACACCCCCGCCCGGGTCTCGTCCACGAGCATGTCCACCACGGCCGCGAAGCTGCCCGTCTCCTCGTAGATGGCGATCTGCCGATCGGCCGACGTCCCCTCGTCGCAGATGGTCAGGGCGTGCTCGCACTCCGCCCGCGATCCCAGCTCGTCCACGACCGGATCCACGAACTGCAGGAGCTCGACCACCAGCTGCTTGAACTCCACCTCTTCGCGCTTGCCGAAGTCGATCAGCTTCGCGTTGACCCCCTGGCGCATCGCGCGCCACTTGTTCTCCTCGATGAGGGCCGCGGGGTAGGTCCGGAACCCGAGGTTCCGCTGCCGCAGGCGACGCAGGCGGGCGACGATCCCCTGGACCAGCGCGACGATGCACAGGGTGTCCTCCACGCGACTCGGCAGGTCGCAGATGCGGAACTCGACCGTGGGGTACTTGTGGTGGGCGCGCAGGTCCCACCAGATCTTGCTGGCGTCCGGGATGGACCCCGTGTTCACGAGCGTGTCGACGAACCGGCGGAGCTCGGCCGACGACTCGAAGCGGGCGGGGATGCCGGTCCGCGGGAAGCGACGGAAGATGCCCGCGCGGGTGGACATCATCCCGGTGCGGCGGCCCAGCCAGAACGGCGAGCTGGTGGACAGCGCGAGCAGGTGCGGCAGGAAGTACCGCGCCTCGTTCATGACCTCCACGGCCGCCTCGTCGTTGGGGACGCCCACGTGCACGTGGAGGCCGAAGATCAGGTTCGCGCGGGCCATGTCACCCATGTCCGCGACGATCTGCAGGTACCGCTTTCGGTTGGTGACCTTCTGGTCCTTCCAGTCCGAGAACGGGTGGGTGGAGACGGCCGCGATGCGGGCGCCGGTCTTCTCGGCCTTGCGGATCACGCGGCGACGCAGGTCGATGATGTCGCGGCGGGCGTCCGCGACGGAGTGGCACACCGGCGTCGCCACCTCCACCACCGACTGGTGCAGCTCGGGCATCCACACGATGTTCTCGCCGATGACCCGCTGCCAGTTGTTCATCCGCATCATCGTGTTGATGTGCGACTTCAGCTCCCGGGTCTCCGGGTGGACGATCGCGTACTCCTCCTCGACGCCCAGCGTAAGTTCGTGCTCGCCCATCGCTCCCTCCCGGTGGGTTGGGTCCTCGGCACGATTCTACCGCCCCCGGCCCCGAAGACGCTTGACCCGGCCCGCTGCCCGCTTCAGGCTCCCGACCCTTGGAGCGAGCATGAGCAACGTCCCCCGATTCGACCAGGCCATCCTGGCCGGCCACGTCGAGACCGTCCCCCAACGGTACGACGAGCACGGCAGGCCCGTGCGCTGCCTCCTGATGTACTCGGGAGGCCTCGACTCGACCCTCGCGGGCGTCCTCATGAGGATGCAGGGCGTGGACGTGGTGGCCATCAACATGTTCACGGGCTTCTGCCTCACCGACCACAAGCGGAAGATGGGGCACACCCACAAGGACGGCACCCGCTACCAGAACGAGGCGCTCGTGGGCGCCGCGGGCCTGGCGATCCCGGTCGAGGTCGTGGACGTGCGCGAGGGCTACCTCAAGGTCCTCACCGAGCCGAAGTACGGCTGGGGGAGCGCCGTGAACCCCTGCATCGACTGCCGCATCCACATGTTCTCGCACGCCGAGCGGGAGCTGATGGAGGAGTACGAGGCGCACTTCCTCGTCACCGGCGAGGTCATGGGTCAGCGCCCGATGACGCAGATGAAGAAGAAGCTGCGTCTGATCGAGAAGGAGGCCGGCCTCGAGGGGCTCATCGTCCGTCCGCTCTGTCAGGCCGCGCTGTGGCGGACCATCCCCGAGGAGAAGGGGTGGATCGACACGGAGAAGCTCATGTCGATCACCGGACGCGGCCGCAAGCCCCAGATCCAGCTGGCGAAGGACCTGGGCGTCGTCGACTACCCCCAGCCCGCGGGCGGGTGCTGCTTCCTCACGGACGGCAACTACGGGAAGCGCCTCAAGGACGTCATCGAGCACCGCGCCAAGGAGGAGCTCGACTTCCAGGACGTGCTCGTCTTGAAGCTGGGCCGCCACTTCCGACTGCCCGAGGGCAACAAGCTGATCGTGGGCCGCAACCACGAAGAGAACGAGATGCTCAAGGGGCACTGGAACATGGGCAAGTTCCTGCGCGTCCGCGGCTTCAAGGGGCCGCTCTCGCTGTACCAGGGAGACGTCGCGTCCCCGGACTTCCGGCTCGCGATGGAGATCACGGCCCGCTACAGCGACTGCCCGGCGGAGACGCCGGTGCCCGTGGACGTCCTGCATCAGGACGACGTGCAGGACATGCGCCGCGTGACCGCGCTCACGCGAGGCGACGAGACCACCTGGAAGATCCAGTAGGCCGCGGCCGGCTAGGCGATCGGCAGCCCCAGGAGCGGGCGCAGGTCGCCGACGAGGTAGAGGCTGCCTGCGACGAGGACCTCGTCGTGCGGGCCGAGGTGCCGGTCGACGAGCTCGAGGGCGTGCGCCGCGTCCTCCGCCGTGAGCACGATCTTCGGCGCGTGAGTGTGTGACGAAACACGGTCGGCGACCTCACGCGGAGGCACGAACTTGTCGCTCGTGAGTCCCCGCGTGGCGATCACGCCGTCCACGTGCGGGAGGAGCGGGTCGAGCAGATCGGGCAGCCGCTTGTCCCGCTTCGTCGCGAGCACCCACCACCGCCGACCCGACCGTGAGCGTCGCGTGAGCGCACGACGAAGCTCCATCGCGCCGGCCGGGTTGTGGGCCCCGTCCAAGAGAAAGCCGGGGCGATCGTCCGTCGGCGGCACCTCTTCCAGGCGCCCCGCGAACCGGGTCTCGGCCAGCGCCAGGGCGGCCTGCTCCGACGTCGGCAGTGGGATCCCGACGCGGTCGTGCAGGGCCTCGACGGCGGCCAGCGCGCAGGCCGCATTCTGCGCCTGGTGGACGCCCCCGAGGCCGAGACGCACGTCGCTCACGGTGAGGTGGCGGCCCGCGTACGAGAAGGAGCGATCGTCGCCGGAGACGCGCAGGTCCCGCAGGGGCTCCCGAAGCTCCGCGCCGGCCGCAGTAGCCTCTCCTCGGAGCACGCGGGCGCGGTCCTCTCGCTGCTCCCCCAGAACGAGGACTCCGCCGGGCGTGGCGATGCGGGCCTTGGTGCGCGCCACGTCCTGGACGGTCGGCCCGAGGTGGGCCAGGTGGTCCTCGTCCACCGACACGACGACCCCCACGTCGGGCTCGCACCCTCGAGTGGCGTCGAACTCCCCGCCCATGCCGACCTCGACGACGGCGACGTCCACCCCCTGCGCCGCGAAGAGCGACAGGGCCATCGACGCTCCGAGCTCGAAGAAGGTGAGCTTGTCGAGCTCCGGGAGCCTGGTGAGGACGGAGTGCACGTGAGCCGCGTGAGCGTGCAACATCTCGGCACTCACGGGGACGCCGTCGAGTCGGAACCGCTCCCGGTACTCGGTGAGGTGAGGCGAGATCGTCGACCCCACGCGGTGACCGGCGGCGACGAGCAGCGAGGTCGCGAAGGCGACGGTCGATCCCTTGCCGTTGGTGCCCGCGACCAGGATCGACGGGAACGCCCGCTGGGGCTCTCCCAAGGCGGTCAGGGCCCGCCGGGTGTTGTCGAGTCCGAGCTTGATGCCGTGGGTCTGGACGTGCTCCAGCCAGGCGTCGAGATCGAGGGGCGCGGCCGGGGTCGCGGTCACCCCACCATCATGTCGAGCAGCGCCGAGAGGCGACCGCGGAGCTCCCGACGGTCGACGATCTGGTCGATCATCCCGTGCTCGAGCAGGAACTCCGAGCGCTGGAACCCCTCGGGCAGCACCTCGCGGATGGTCTGCTCGATGACGCGCTGACCCGCGAAGCCGATGAGGGACTTGGGCTCGGCGAGGATGATGTCTCCGAGCATCGCGAAGGAGGCCGCCACGCCGCCCGTCGTGGGGTGCGTGAGGATCGAGATGTAGGGGACGCCCTCGTCTCGGAGGCGCCCGAGCGCGGCCGTGGAGCGCGCCATCTGCATCAGGGAGAGGACGCCCTCCTGCATGCGCGCGCCGCCGCTGCTGTTGATGATGATCGCGGGCTTCCGCTCCTTCAGCGCGAGCTCGAACAGGCGCGTGACCTTCTCGCCCACGACCGAGCCCATGGAGCCGCCCATGAACTTGAACAGGAACGTGCCGATGAGGACGGGGCGGGTCTCGAGGTTCGCGCGGCCGTAGACGAAGGCCGACTTGTGGCCCGACTTCTTCATCGACCCCGCGAGGCGCGCCGTGTAGGCCCGACTGTCTACGAAGCCGAGCGGGTCCTCGGACGTGAGCTCCTCGTCCAGCTCCTCGAAGGAGTCTTCGTCCACCATGCCCAGCAGGCGCTCGACCCCGCCGATCTTGTGGTGGGCCCCGCAGTGCTCGCAGACCTGCAGCGACTTCTCGAGCGTGGAGCTCCGCAGGAACTCGCCGCACCCGTCGCACTTGACCCACATGCCCGAGATGGCCTGGTTGTCGCGGCGCGTGCCTGCGCCGGGGACCTTGCCGCCGTGCTGGCGATGGAACCAGCTGGAGCCTGCGTCGTTCTCTTCGTTGGCCAAGGCGCTCTCCGAGAGTGGGGTCTTCCCCGAGGAAGGGCCCGCCGCGAGGGCGGGACGGGGAATCTAACGAACGGAGCGGTCCGCGTCGACGAATGCCGCGGCGGCGTCGTGTACACGCGGGCGGAGGGCCCGGATGCGGTCGTCGTCGCGCGACGGGTGGACTCGGTTCGTGAGCAGGACGACCGACACCCCGCGCTCGGGATCGATCCACAGCGACGTGCCGGTGAACCCCAGGTGGCCGACGCTGTTCCGAGAGAGGAGCGCCCCCGCGGACGAGGCGCCGGGGGAGACCGTGTCCCAGCCGAGGACGTGCGTCCCCTCCCCCTTCGGCGGCGTCCAGGCCGCCTCGCGGATCGCGCGCGTCAGGAAGCCGCTGCGGGGGGCCGTCCACCACGCCCGGGCGAGGGCCGCGACCGTGGCCGCCGAGCCGAACAGGCCCGCGTGAGGTGCGACGCCGCCCATGGCCCACGCGTTCCCGTCGTGCACCTCCCCGCAGAGCAGGCCCCGCCGGGGGCAGAGCTCCGTCGCGGCGAGCCCGCCACGGGCGATGAGCTCCTTCGCCGCCTCTTCTCCCGCGCCCACCCCGCGATAGGACGGGGTCGGGAGCTCGGCCGCTGCGCCCACCGGCTCCATCACCTCCTCGGCCACGAGGTCCTCCAGGGGCGTCTTCGTGGCCGCCTCGAGGACGGTCTGCAGCACCAGGAAGCCGACGTCCGAGTAGACCTCGCGCCCGCTGCGGCCCTTGAGCGGCAGCCGGGCGGCGGCGCGTCGGATCGCGACGGACCCCTCCTGATCTTCGAAGAACGGCCTCCACGCGGCGGCGCCCGAGGTGTGGCCGAGCAGCTGGGCGACCGTGGCGCGACCGAGCGGGGATCGCCGCAGGGAGCGGTCGATCTGGACGAGCGCCCGGTCGGGATCGAGGTACCCGCGCGAGGCGAGGCGCAGCGCGGCGGTGGCCGTGTAGAGCTTCGTCAGCGACGCCAGATCGAACGACGTGGACGGATCGACCGGCGGGCCCAGGGGCTCCCGGGACACGGTCCCTGCCGCCCACTCCCGCAGCAGACGCCCGCGCTCGAGGTCGTCGATCCGGAGCACGGCCCCCGACCCGATGCCCTCGGCGACGGCCTCCTCCAGGAGGTCCTCGAGGTTCGTGTAGGCGCCGTCAATCGGCAAGCAGCGCCTCGCGGAAGGTCACGGTGCCCTCGTTCGCGTCCACCTGCACCTGCACGCCCACGGGGAACGCGAGGTTGGGGCTCCCGTGGCCGAACGGCACCCCCGCCATCACGGGGATGGCGAGCTCGCGGAAGACGCGGGTGACGGCGTCGCGCCAGGTGACGGCTCCCCCCGGTTCGTCGCAGCCGGTGAAGTCCCCCAGGACGACCGCGCGGGCGTTCTCGAAGGTCCCCGCTTGGGCCAGCTGCAGGAGCAGGCGGTCGATGCGGTAGGGGCGCTCGCCCACGTCCTCCAGGAAGACCACGGCGTCGTCGGTGCGGACCTGCCAGGGAGTGCCGCAGAGGGACGCGAGGATCGACAGGGACCCGCCCACGGCGCGACCCCGGGCCACGCCGGGGGACACGCACCACTGGAGGGGGTCCTCGAACGCGGACCGGAGCCCCTCGGGCTTGTCCGTCGACGTGAGCAGGGTGCGCAGGCGCTCGGCTCCCGCGTCGTCGTTCCCGCGGCCGAGGCCCACGACCATGGGTCCGTGCAGCGCCCGCACCCCCGCCTCCTGCACGCACCAGGACAGCAGCGCGGTGAGGTCCGAGCAGCCGCAGATCAGCTTCGGGGTGCGCATGGCCGCGGGATCGAGCAGGGGCAGGACCGTCGCCACGCCGTACCCGCCCCGCACAGCGAGGATGGCGGCGGCGTCGTCGTCCTCGAACGCCTCGTGCAGCTCCGCCGCGCGCCGTCGGGCCGACCCGGCGAAGTAGTGACGGCGCTCGAACAGGTCGTCGCGATGCCGCGGCTCGAAGCCCCACCCGCGCAGGACCTCCAGCCCCGCCTCCAGCCCCGCCGGATCGAAGGGCGAGGAGGGCGCGACCACGCGGATCACGTCCCCCTTGCGGAGGGGACGAGGCGCGCGCAGAGAGTCGGTGGACGAGCTCATGGAGGTCCTATGGGGACTCGAATGGCGCTCCCGGCAGGATTCGCACCGAAGGACCGGAATCGTGCCGGGGGCGGCGAATGGCGCTCCCGGCAGGATTCGAACCTGCGGCCCCTCGCTTAGGAGGCGAGTGCTCTATCCTACTGAGCTACGGGAGCGGGCGAACAAGCGTGGCCCACGACCGTGGGGTTTGCAACCACCCCCGAGTCCTCGGGCCGGCGGGCGCAACCCCCCGCGACCACAGGATTTCCGGGCCCGGGAGGAGCCTTGACCCGGTCCTACCCGAGTGATAGGCATCCGCACATGCTCCGATCGCCCCGATTCCTGCTCCTCTCCCTGTCCACCACCGCGCTGCTCTTCGCCGGCGGCTGCCAGTGCGACGACGACGACGACTCGACGGAGGCGACGCCGCCCCCCCAGGCGCGGCAATACGACCGCGGCTACTACCTCTCCATGGCCGTGGACAGCGCGGGCCGACCGTGGCTCGCCTACCAGGATCGGGACGGCATCGACGAGGGCGACGCCCCGCTCCTGTCGGTCGCGCGCGGGTCGGGCGACCCCCCGGAGTGGACGACGTGGCAGGTGGACGGCGCCCCCGATCGCTCGGCGGCCATCCCCACCGGCGGCTTCGACGGCGGCTTCTACGCGGGCATCGCCATCGACGCCTCGGACGTGCCGCACACGACGCACTGGAACCAGAGCGACAACGTGCTCCGCTACGCCACGCGTTCGGGCGACGCCTGGGTGGCCGAGGACGTGGAGAGCGGCGTCGGCGAGTTCGCGACCATCGCCATCGACGGCGACGGCTCGCCCATCATCGCCTACTACAACCGCTCGGGCGGCGACCTGCGGGTCGCGGTGCGCAGCGGCTCCGACTGGGACAACGAGGTGGTGGACGCGGGCGACGGCGACGCGGCGGACGTGGGCCGGTACCCGAACATCCTCGTCGAGGACTCCGGCACCATCCACATCGCCTACCTGGACGTCGCGAACGGCGACTTGAAGGTGGCGTCCGGCGGGCCCGGCAACTGGAGCGTCGCCACCTGGGCGTCCGAGGGCGAGGTCGGCGCCTGGCCGACGCTGAGCGTCCACCAGGGCGACCTGCACGTGGCCTTCTCGGACATGGGCAACCAGGACCTCCTCTGGGGTCGCTGGGACGGCGCGGACCTCTCGACGCAGGTCGTCGACGACCGCGACTTCGTGGGCCCGGACAGCGCGGTGGCGTGGGTCGGCGACGAGCCGGTCGTCATCTACCATGACGGCATGAACAACGACGCCCTCATGGCCGTGCGCACCGGCGGCACCGACTGGAACCGGACCGTGCACATGGAGAGCGGCGCCGTCGGGTTCCACAACAACGTCGCCCTGGACCCGGGCGGCCGCCTCGCCTGGGCCTGCTTCGACCACACGACCACGGACTTCGTCTTCCAGCGCCTCGAGCTCGGCGGCGAATGAAGCTCCGCCTCCTCTTCGTCGGGTTGCTCGCGGCGGCGCTGATCGGCCCCGCCGCGTCCACCAGTGACGCCGCCGATGAGGAGGAGGACGAGGAGAAGCCGAAGGAGGACGAGTCCACCTCGGTGGACTACGGCCGCACCAAGAAGAAGAAGAAGAACAAGCGCGACCGGCGCAGCACCCGGTACGGACCTCGTGTCCTCAAGAACCGACAGCAGGCCCTCAAGGAGGACCTCGACCGGGACGGCATCCCCGACAAGTTCGATCGCTGCCCCGGCCAGCGCGAGGACTTCGACGGGTTCGAGGACCAGGACGGCTGCCCCGAGATGGACAACGACGGGGACCTGATCCCCGATGCCTACGACCAGTGCGCCAACCAGCGCGAGGACGTCGACGGCTTCCAGGACGACGACGGCTGCCCCGAAGACGACAACGACTTCGACGGGATCCCCGACATGCTCGACGCCTGCCCCAACGCGGCCGAGGACGTCGACGGCTTCGAGGACCTGGGCGGCTGCCCGGACCACGACAACGACCAGGACGGCATCCCCGACACCAACGACTTCTGTCCCATGGATCCCGAGACCAAGAACGGGCGGGACGACGAGGACGGCTGCCCCGACTGAGCGGGGCTGAGGCTCGCGATGGGAGCTGGAACTCCTACAGCGCGGCCGTCTTGACGCCTTCGCAGGCCTTGAGGGCCCGGTTCATCTTCGCCAGGAACGTGTCCGCGGGCTCGAAGCCCTTGAGCGTGAGGTTCTCGACGACCTCGCCGCCGGGGCAGATGAAGTAGACCGCCGGGAGGCCCTGGAAGCCGTACTTTTCGCGCAGGTCGCTGAACATCGGGGTGTCCTCGGTGCCGTCGACCATCACGGGCACGAAGTCGGCCGCGCAGGAGACGACCGCCGGATCCGTGTAGGTCAGGTGCTCCAGCTCCTTGCAGGCGGCGCACCAGTCGGCGGTGAAGTCCAAGATGACGGGCCGATCCTCGCTGGCCGCCGTCGTGAGCCCCTCGCCCTCGTCGTCCGACCACTCGACGCGCACCGTCGGCTCGTCCGGCGCGGGCTCGAAGATCACGAACCCGCCGAGGGCGAGCAGGGCGAGGGCGCCGGCGAGGCGCTTCGGGGACCGCGGCCCCTTGAAGATCGCGACGCGTCCCCCGATCACGAAGGCGCCGCCGACGACGATCGCGGCCCACAGGAACGGCATCACCTCGGCCGGGAGGACCTGGTCGAGGTAGTAGGCCGCCGCGGCCAACATGACGACCCCGAACACGTGCTTCACCTCGACCATCCACGCGCCGGAGCGCGGCATGGCGGCGAGGACGCCGGAGAAGGTGCCCACGGCCAGGAAGAGCATCCCGAGGCCCAGCGAGTAGGAGAGCATCACGAGGATGCCCTGCGCGGGCGTGAACCGGTTCGCGATCTCGACGAGCAGGAACGCCACGACGGGGCCCGTGCACGGCGCCGCGACGATGCCCGCCACGGTGCCCACGATGAAGGCGCCGACGAAGCCGCCGCCGCCCGCCTGGGACGCCTTGGTGGTCACCGACTCCGGGAGCGCGAACTCGTACACGCCGAACATCGCCAGGGACAGCAGCCCGAAGACGGCCGCCACGCCCACGATGACCCACGCGCTCTGGAGCATGCTCCCGAACATCCCGCCGGAGCTGCCGACGACGAACCCGAGGATGGTGTACGTCGCGCAGATGCCCGCCACGTACACGACCGACATCAGGAACGCGCGCATGCGGCCCTGGTCCCCGGACGCGCCGATGACGGCGATGGTGATGGGGATCATCGGGTAGACGCACGGCGTGAGGCTGCTCGCGATGCCGCCCAGGAACACCAGGAAGAGGAAGAAGAAGAAGGAGCTTCCGGCGCTGCCCGAGATGAGGTCGGTGGCCCACGCCCCCGCGGCCGCCCCCGACGCACCACGATCCCCGGCGGTGCCCGCGCACGCCTCGCTGGACGGCGTCCCGTCGTACTCGGGCGCCTGGATCGTCGCGAGCCCGGCCGCCGCCCCTCGCTCGGCGGGCTCGGCGTCCACGGCCCCGTCGCCTTCGCCGGCCTCCGAGGGCTCCCCAGCGCCGCCGCCGCCTTCTTCCACCGGAGCGACGGCCGCGGGCCCGGTCTCGGAGCCGACCTGCAGCGCGTAGATCAGGGCGTCGCTGGTCTCCGGGAAGAGGCAGTAGTTCTCGGGGATGTTGCAGCCCTGGAGCTTCGCCGCGAGCTTGACGGTGTGTACGCCGGGGGCCGCGTCGGCGGGCACGGTGACGGGCACGTCCACGAGGAACGTCTCGCGGAAGATCTCCTTGTCCTCCTCGGAGATCTTGTCGTACTTGACCTTGCCCTTCGGGAACTTCGCCTCACCGATCGTGAGTCCGGCGGCGTCGTCGACGAGGATCTCGGAGCGCTCCCGGTAGATGAAGTAGTCCTCGCTGAAGACCCGGTACTCGACCCGCAGCGTCGTCTCGGAGCCGGCCTCGACGGGGCCTGCCACGGGCTTCGCGACCATCTCGAACGGGTCGTCCTTGTCGAGGGCCACCGCCGAGACGGGCAGCAGAAACGTCGCGATGAGGGCGAGGGAGCGGACGACAGAGGGGGGCATGCGGCGAACTCCGGACAAACGAGGGCCTCCGCGACGCGGACGCCTCCCCTTTCCTAGTTCATAGAAGCGCCCGCTTCAACCCCTCACTACACTCGTCGACCGTGCGCGTGGCGATCGTCATCCCGGCCCTCGACGAAGAGGGGTCTCTGCCGGCCGTCCTGGAGGCGATCCCGGAGGCCCTCGAGGCGCGCGTGGTGGTCGTCGACAACGGCAGCCGAGACCGCACCCGCGAGGTCGCGCGCGAAGGCGGCGCGGAGGTCGTCGAGGAGGCGACCAAGGGATACGGATCGGCGTGCGCGGCCGGCATCCGTCACTGCGCGACGAGCGAGCCTCGGCCCGACGTCCTCGTGATCCTGGACGCCGATCACGCCGACGACCCCGTCGCCCTCACAGGCTTCGTGGGCCGCATCGAGCGCGGCGAGGCGGACTTCGTGCTGTCCACGCGCACCCGCGGCGGCGCCGAGCCGGGCGCCCTCACCCCTGTGCAGGTCTGGGGCAATCGGCTCCAGACGGTCGTGATCAACGCGCGGTTCGGCACCGCCTTGACGGACATGGGGCCCATGCGCGCGATCCGGATGGACGCGCTGCTCGCCCTCGACATGGTCGATCCGACCTGGGGCTGGAACGTGGAGATGGCGTGCAAGGCCGCGCGGGCCGGGCTGCGCATCGTCGAGGTGCCCGTCGTGTATCGAAACCGCGTCGCGGGCGACTCGAAGATCAGCGGCAACTGGCGCGGCGTCGCACGGGCCGGAGCGCGGATCCTCCAGGCCCTCTACACCTACGCGCGCTGATACTCTCCGCCGGTCTTCACGCCCCCCTCTGCACAGGACGACGATGCCCCACCGGATCCCCGACCCGGACTCGATCGAGACCATCCACCTCATGGCCATCTGCGGGACGGCGATGGGCGCCTACGCGGGCCTGCTCCAGGAGGCCGGCTACCGCGTGACGGGCTCCGACGCGGGCGTGTACCCCCCCATGTCGACCCAGCTCGAGAAGGCCGGCATCGCGCTCATGGAGGGCTTCAAGGCGGAGAACCTGGACCACGATCCCGACCTCGTGATCGTCGGGAACGCCATCAGCTCGCCCAACCCCGAGGCCGTCGCCATGCGCGAGCGGGACCTCGACTACGCGTCCTTCCCCGAGACGCTCGGCGCGCTGTTCCTGGCTCAGCGCCACCCCGTCGTGGTGGCCGGCACCCACGGCAAGACGACGACCAGCTCCATCCTCGCCCACTGCCTGCACCACCTGGGCGACGACCCCGGCTTCCTCGTGGGCGGCGTGCTCGAGAACTTCGGCCGCAACTACCGCGTGGGGCGCCCCGGCGCGCACTTCGTCGTCGAAGGCGACGAGTACGACACGGCCTACTTCGACAAGGTCCCGAAGTTCGTCCACTACCGCCCCCGGACAGCGGTCATCACGTCGGTCGAGTTCGACCACGCGGACATCTACCGGGACCTGGACCACGTGCGCGACGCGTTCCGCTCGTTCGTGGCGCTCATCCCCGAGGACGGCGTCCTGCTGGCCTGCGCCGACGGCGAGCACGTGCCGCCGATCGCGGACGAGGGCCGCTGCGCCGTGGAGTACTACTCGACGCGGGGGGATGCGCGGGCGTCCTGGCAGGCCGAGGTCGTGGACGCGGGCCCCGACGGGATGACCTTCACCGTCACGTTGGCGGGCGAGCCCGTGGGGACCTTCCGCTGCATGCTCGTGGGGGAGCACAACCTCGCCAACTTGACCGCCGTCGTCGGCGTGCTCGTCCGTCGCGGGTTCGCGGCGCCGGACATCGCCGACGCCCTCGCGGCCTACGCGGGGGTGAAGCGACGCCAGACGATCTTCGGCGAGGTCGAGGGCGTCACCCTCATCGACGACTTCGCCCACCACCCCACGGCCGTCAAGGCGACGATCGAGGCCACCCGGCTCCGCTTCGGCGCCGACCGCCGCCTGTGGACGGTCTTCGAGCCCCGCACCAACACGACCCGCCGCAACATCTTCCAGGCCGACTACGGCCGCGCGTTCGACGGCACGGACCAGCTGCTGGTGGCGCCGGTGGACCGGCCGGAGAAGGTGGCCGACCCGGCGGAGCGTTTCTCGGTCGACGTGCTCGTTTCGGACGTGCGCGAGGGCGGCGTGCAGGCGCGGACGACGGGCGGGGTGGACGAGATCGTCGCGACGCTCGCCGCCGAGGCGAGATCGGGGGACGTCGTGCTGATCCTGAGCAACGGCGGCTTCGGCGGCATCTACCGACGCCTCCCCGAAGCCCTCTCCGGACGCGTGTGAGCGCCTCCGGCGTCGACGCCAGCCGGCTCCGTCGGGCGTTCGCCGTGGCGCGGGCCCTTCCCCGCCGTCGGCTGGCCCTGCAGCGCGCGCGGGCGTCCGGCCACCCCACCCGTCGCTCCCACCACTGGCTGACCACGGCGGCCGGGTACCGCGTCCACGTGCACGTGCACGAACCCGACGACGATCAGCCGCGGCCCGCCCTCGTCCTCGTGCCCGGGCGCGACAAGCCGGGCTCGGTGTTCTGCGGCGAGTACTACGTGCTCGGGGCCGAGGAGACCGCCGTGCGCGGCGTCCGCACGGTGCACTTCGACCCGGTGGGGCGAGGCAGGTCCTGGGGGCACGACGACTTCTGCGGATCCGAGGGCCAGGACTCGTTCCGCGCGGTCCTGGAGTTCGTCCAGAGCCTGCGCAATGTCCGCCCCGGCGCCATCGGCGTGGCCACCTTCTCCATGGGGCTCGCCCTCGCGGCGCCGGTGCTCGCCCGCCACAGAGGCCACCTCCGCGTCCGCTTCCTGCTGGACTGGGAGGGCCCGGCGGACCGGGGCGCCATCCTCCGCGGCGGTCCCCTCCCCCCCGCCGCGCGCACGGCCCTGGCGCGGGACGCCGACGCCTTCTGGGCCCGCCGAGAGCCCACCGCCTGGATCGCCCAGGTCCCCTGCCGATACATCCGCATCCAGGCGGAGCAGGACCACGCGTCCGGGCCCGGAGGCGTGGACGGGGCCCTCGCGCTGATCGCGGCCGCCACGCGCGGCGCCACCCCGTCCACGCGCCTCAACGACAACGCCCCCGACACGGCCTGGCGGCTCGACCAGGCCCGCACCATCCGGTGGGCCCCGAGCGAAGCGGGCGCCCTGAACCGACTCCTGATCGACACCCTCGTGGGCCTGCTCGAGGAGGACCCGTGACCGACACTCTCGCCCTGGAGACCCGGGGCCTCACGAAGTCCTACAGCGGCAAGGCCGTCGTGGCGGACCTCGATCTCCAGGTCCGTCCGGGCTGCATCTACGGCTTCCTGGGCCCCAACGGGGCCGGCAAGACCACGACCATGCGCATGATCCTGGGGCTCATCAGCCGAGACGCGGGCACGGTGCGCCTGTTCGGCGACGACGACCCGATCGCCGGACGTCGCCACCTCGGCGGCATCGTCGAGGGGCCGCGGTTCTACGAGTACCTGTCCGGGATGGAGAACCTCCGCATCCTCGCCTCCTACGGCCCGGAGGCGTCCGACGACGAGCTCCGCGAGCTGCTCGCGCTCGTCCGCCTCGCCGATCGCGCCGAGGACCGCGTGAAGACCTACAGCCTCGGCATGAAGCAGCGACTCGGCATCGCCCAGGCCCTCCTGAGCCGCCCCAAGCTGCTGTTGCTCGACGAGCCCACCAACGGCCTGGACCCGGCGGGCATGAAGGAGGTGCGCGAGCTCATTCGGTCGATGCAGACCGAGCGCGGCCTCACCGTCTTCGTGTCCTCTCACCTCCTCGCGGAGGTCGAGCTGCTGTGCGACGAGGTCGGCATCATCCAGGAGGGCCGCAAGGTCGCCGACGGGCGGGTGGACGAGCTCATCGAGTCGGGCGAGTCCCTCGAGGACTGCTTCCTGCGGCTGACCGCGGGGGGAGGACAGATCCGATGAGGATGCTGCGGATGATCGGCGCCGAGTGGCGCAAGGTGCAGGGACGCGGGCTCGTGTGGGCCGTCCTGGTGTTCGGGCTCCTCCACGGCGCGGCCGCGGTCGCGCTGCTCTACGCCATGGGCGCGGCCGCCGACCAGATGCAGGAGGGCAGCAGCGACGGCCTCGACTGGCTGCTCGCTGCCGACGTGTCCGTGGGCCTCGCCAGCTACCCGCTGAACGGGCTGATCCTGTTGATCCTCTTCGCGATCCTGTGGGCCGAGGACCTCTCGATCGGCACCGCCGCGATGATCCTCGCCCGCCCCGTGCGCCGCGCCGAGCTGTTCCTCGCGAAGGCCGTGCTCGGCACCGGGGTCGCCTTCGCCTCGATCCTGCTCGCGCTCGTCACGGGCGCCGCGCTGGGCATGGTCGTCTTCGGGTTCGACGGGGACGCCACGAAGTTCCCGATCCAGGCCGCCCAGTGGATGGCGGACGTCGACGGCACCGGCGGCAAGACCCTCCGCATCGTCTACGGCGCGGTCCTCGCCACCGCGATCATGCTCCCGGCGCTCGCCTGCGCCGCCCTCGTCGCCGCCCTCACGAAGTCGCCGCTGCTCACCCTCGCGGGCAGCCTGTTGGTGCTCGTGGCGGACGCGGGCGTCACCGCCATCCTGTGGGCTTGGGCCCAGACCGAGCTCGCGTCGGCGGCCACGGCGGAGACCCTCCAGGGGTGGACGCTGTGGGCGTCCCGCGACCTCTACTCGCACCACGGCACGCTCACCACGCTGACCGACGGCCTCCCCGACCTCGGGCGGACCCTCGGCTACAGCCTCGGCATGCTCGTCTTCGCGCTGCTGATCTTCCAGCGCCGCGACATCCGCTAGGGCGCGGGCGCGGGAGGCCTCAGGGGGGCCCGACCGACGGCCTTGCCGCCCACGATCAGGTCGGTCCCGGCCGCGGCCCAGGTGCCGGTGGACGCGGTGTTCGCCCGGGCCCCGGCGGTCCACCCCGACTCGCCCTTGGTGTAGGCCGTCACCCGCAGGTTCCCGCCCGCGACCACCGCCCCGCCCACGACGCCGATCTGCTCGACGGCGTACTGCTCGGCCGACTCCTCGATCAGCTCGGTCTCCCAGCCGCCGGACCAGCGGAGCACGCTCGGGCGGTACCGAGCCAGCTTCCCGTAGTTCTTGTGCCACCCGTCTCCGAACAGCAGCTCGACGCGCCCGTCGCCGTCGACGTCGCCGCTCCCGACCGCGCGCACGCCGCGGAGGACCGGGACCATGTCCACGGTCCCGTCGTGGTGGACGACGCGCAGGTCTCCGTCCGCGCCCTTCTCGTCGCCGTACAGACGCCCGATGGCCGTCTCGACCTCCCCGTCCCCGTCGAAGTCGCCCACCGCGCGGTACATCCCCATGCGCAGGCGGTGGCCGTCCACCCAAGCCGGGGGCGCCGTCCCGTCCCGCGGCAGGACGCCCCCGACAACATGAAAGCGATCCTCGAAGGCGGCGACGTAAATATCGAAGGTTCCATCCTTTTTCGGCCACGGCTGGATCGCGGTCACCTGGGTCCGGGGCCCCTCGTGCTTCCACAGCGGCAGGGCGATCGTGCCCCCCTCCGCGGAGCGCAGCAGATCGACCCGCAGGGCCGCGTGGGCGAAGCCCCTCCCCATGCCGAAGGCCATGACGACCTCGTCCTTGCCGTCGCCGTCGAGGTCGTGGGCCATCCACCGCTGCAGCATCCCCTTGCCCACGTGGCGTCCGTTCAGGGTCGGCGCCGCCGCCCCCGCCGGCCACTCGCCCCACCGCACCTCGTTGCCCGAGGCCACGAAGACCTCCGGCTCCCCGTCGCCCTGCAGGTCCGCGACGAGCACGCGGTCGGCGCTCGCGAGATCGGCGGCCGGGGCGTCGGGATCGTCGGCGTCGAGCGCGTCGGTGCCCACGGGCGCGGGGGTCGGGTTCGTGCCCGTGACCACGATCTTCGGCCCGGCGGGGATGTCCGCGAGGCTGTGCTCCTTGTGAGGCGGCTTCGGCGCGTCGCGACCGCACCCCGAGGCGAGGACGAAGGCGACGAGGGGGAGGGCGAGGCGCATGGGAACTCCGAGCACGACCGGCGGGGGGCGTGCGAGAGTGCTCCCCATGTCCTGCCGACGTCAACCGATCCGCGCGGTGTGCCTGGCGGGCTTCGGAGCCGCCCTCGCGACCCTCGTCGCGCCGTCCGCGCAGGCCGACACCCTCACCGTGGGCGACCTGGCCGGCAACGACTTCACGACGATCCAGGCAGCCATCGACGCCGCCTCCAACGGGGATGAAATCCTCGTGGCACCAGGTACTTATGAGGAAAACATCGACTTCCTCACGAAGTCCATCATCGTGCGGGGAGACGGCGGGCCGAAGACCACGCAGCTCGTGGGGACGGGGAGCGGCCCGGTCGTGATCGTCGGGCCCCTCGCGGGGGCCTCCACCGTGTTCGACGGGTTCAGCGTGACGGGCGGCGACTCCCGCGCCGATCCCGCGCGGCCCGGCGGCTGCGTGCACATCGAGGGCAGCTCCCCCACCCTGCGCGACCTCGTCCTGTTCGAGTGCTCCGCCCGGCTCGGCGGCGGCCTTCAGCTGGTCGCGTCGGAGTCGAGGGTGGAGGACGTCGCCATCTTCGACACCACCGCCGAGGCCGACGGCGACGAGTGGGGGTTGGGCGGCGGCATCTACGTCCTGGGGGGCGCGCCCACCTTCGAGCGCATCACGATCACCGAGACCACCGCCCGGACCGGGGGCGGCGCGTTCCTCCAGTCCACGAGCGTGACGGCCACGGAGGTCGTGATCACGGACGCCGTCGCCGAGCGGACGGGCGGCCTGCACGTCGCGGGGGACGGCACCCCCGGCCTCAACTCCTTCACGACCCTCGAGATCACGGGCAACCGCGCCAACGAGGGCGCGGGCGGCCTGCGCGCGCTCGGGGGGGGCACCCTCTCCGTGACGGCCGGGCGAATCGTCGACAACTCGGCGGATCGCGGCGGCGGGGCCCGGTTCTCGGGGGTGGACTTCAGCCTCGCGCGGACCTTCGTCGCGGACAACCGGGCCACGTCCGCGGCGGGGGGCGGCGGGCTGCGCATCGACGGCGCGGCGGTGGGCACCTGCGACCGGTGCGTGGTGGCGGGCAACACGGCGGAGTTCGGCGCGGGCGCGCTCGTGGAGGACGCGTCGCCGACCTTCGTGCGCTCCCGCTTCGTGGCGAACCGCGCGGAGGGCGGGGCCGGGGGCTTCGGCGGCGCGCTCTACCTCCTGGGCGCCGACGTGGTGGTGCGCACGACCCTCTTCGACGGCAACCGGGCCCAGCGGGAGGGGGGCGCGATCCGGGTCGAGGGCAGCGGCATCTCGCGGGTGAGCAGCTCCCTGTTCGTGCACAACCGCGCCGACGCGGGGGCCACCGCCCACGTGCTCAGCGGGTCCCTCGACCTCACCCACGTGACCCTCGCGGGCAACCGCAGCGACGAGGGCGCCGACCTGCGCGTCACCGGCGACGGCTCCTTGTCGATGCTGCACGGCATCGTCGCCTTCCCCGAGCGCGGCGACGGCATCTCGGCAGGCGCCGGGGCGGTCACGTCGCTGCGCTGGTCCAACGTCTTCGTGCCGGACGGATCCCCCTACGCCGGGGACCTCGCGGACCTCACCGGCACGGTCGGCAACGTGTCGGTCAACCCGTCCTTCGTCGACTTCACCGCCGGCGACGACTACGACGACCGCCTCGAGCTCGGCGCCCAGAGCCCCCTCCGCGACGCCGGGGACGCCGCGGCGCCCCCCGATCCCGACGGCTCACGCCCGGACCTGGGGGCCTTCGGCGGGCCCGACGGCGGGACCTGGGAAGACGTGGACCAGGACGGGGACGGCTGGAACCCCCTCCTGGGCGACTGCGACGACGCGAACCCCGCGCGCCACCCCGGGCGGGAGAAGGGCTGCGAGGGCACGGACGAGGACTGCGACCACCTGGTCGACGAGGAGTGCGGCGGGGACGACGACGACGTGGCCGACGACGACGACGGAGCCGACGACGACGACGCGGTGGACCGCAACCCCTACATCCCGCCGCGCGAGGACGATTGCGGCTGCACCACGGCCGTCGCGAGCGCCTCGGCGGTCGGCCCGTGCCTCGTCGGGTTGTTCGTGTATCTTTCCGCCGCCCGTCGCCGCCGGCGGGCCTGATCGGGAGTACGAAATCATGGCCATGCTCAGTCACGTGGACCTCCGCAAGGGCGTCAAGGTCGAGATCGACGGCCAACCTTGGGTGATCATCGACGCCGACTTCGTGAAGCCCGGCAAGGGCTCCGCCTTCACGCGCGTGCGCATCCGCAACTTCCTCACGGGCAACACCATCGAGCGCACGTTCAAGGCGTCCGACAAGGTCAGCCCGGCGGACGTGGAGCAGAAGAGCTGCCAGTACCTCTACAACGAGGGCGAAGACTTCCACTTCATGGACAACGAGACCTACGACCAGATCATGATCCCCAAGGAGAACCTGGGCGACTCCTGGAAGTGGATGGCGGAGAACATGGAGACGCAGGTCCTCTTCTGGAAGGGCCGCGCGCTCTCCTGCGACCTGCCGAAGGCCGTGGTGCTGCAGATCACCCAGTGCGACCCCGGGGAGCGCGGCAACACGGCCCAGGGGGCGTCGAAGCCGGCGACCGTGAGCACCGGCGCCACGGTGAACGTCCCGCTGTTCATCAACGAGGGCGACTGGATCAAGATCGACACCTCCAGCGGCAAGTACTCCGAGCGCGTCAACAAGTAGCGCCGGGTCTCCCCCCAAGGGTTCATGACCGAGCGTCTTCACCGGCTGCGCGTCCGCGCGCGGGTCTTGGCCGACGTGCGTCGGTTCTTCGAGGCCACGGGCTCCCTCGAGGTCGAGACCCCGGCCATCGTCGCGTGTCCCGGGGTGGACGCCCACCTCGACGGCGTCCCCGTGGAGCTGCGCCCGGGCGGCCGCGGCTCGGACCCGATCCGACGGGCGCTGGTGACCAGCCCCGAGCTGCACATGAAGCGGCTGCTCTGCGAAGGCGTGGGCTCGATCCACCAGATCGGCAAGGCCTGGCGGGACGGCGAGGTCGGCGACCTGCACGAGCCCGAGTTCACGATGCTCGAGTGGTACCGGGTCGACGCCGACGCCGACGAGCTCATGGACGACACGGAGCGCCTCGTGCGCGAGCTCGCCGCGGAGCACGCGGGGGCCGTCCTTCGGTTTCGCGGACGTGAGGCGCCCACCGCGGGCCCGTTCCGCCGGGTGACCTTCGCCGAGGCGTTCGACGAACACGCGGGCATCGACCCGTTCGAGGACGACGAGCGCCGCATGGGGCGGATGCTGCGCGCGGCGGGGGTGCGACCCCCGCGCACGGCGACCCGCGACGAGATGCTCGATCTGCTGCTGGGCGCGGTGGTGGCCCCGAAGCTCGGCGTCGGCGTCCCCGTGTTCGTGACCGACTGGCCCAAAGGCCGCGCCTCGCTGGCGCGCGTGGTCCCGGGGCCCGACGGGGACCGGGCGGCGCGGTTCGAGCTGTTCGCGTGCGGCGTCGAGCTCTGCAACGGGTACTGGGAGCTCACCGATCCCGACGAGCACCGCGCCCGCTTCGCCGCCGAGAACGCGGCCCGGGAGGCGGCAGGCGCGGCCCCGTCCCCCGCCGACGACGAGCTGCTCGCCGCCCTGGACGCCGCGGGAGGCCTCCCCCCGTGCTCGGGCAACGCCTTGGGCCTCGACCGCCTCCTCATGCTTCTGCTGGACGCGGAGTCCATCCGCGAGGTACGCACGTTCCCATGTCCCGTCCGCTGACCGCGCCGATCCGGCTCGTCCTGCTGTGGCACATGCACCAGCCGGACTACCGCCTCGCGACGGACCGCTCGAGGGCCGCGATGCCGTGGACCCGGCTGCACGCCGCGAAGGACTACGTCGACATCGTGGAGCTGCTCGCGCGCCGCCCCGACGTGCGGATGGCGGTGAACGTCGTGCCGGTGCTCCTCGATCAACTCGACGACATCGGCGCGGGCGGGACCGACCCCCTGGTCGACGCGGCCCGGGCGGCTGCCTCGGGGGCCGCGAGCCTCGAGCAGCGCGACCTGCTCGTGCGATCGGCGACCACGCTCCCCTACGGGCGGATGCTGCCCGAGTCGAGCACCCTCGCCCGCCTGTGCGACCGCCTGGCGGGGGGCGACGGGACCCACGCGGAGCTCCTCGACCTGGCGGTCCTGCTCCACCTGGCGTGGACCGGCCCGCTCCTCCGTCGGGACCCCCGGATCGCCGTGCTGATCGCCCGCGACGGGGGGTTCACGTCGGCCGACATCGAGACGCTGCTCGCGATCGTCGCGGGGCGCGCCCGGGTCACCCCCTCGGAGTGGGCGCGCGTCGCCGCGACCGGGACCGTCGAGTTCTCCACCACCCCGTACAACCACCCGATCCTGCCCCTGCTCTGCGATCTCCGATCGGCCGAGGAGGCCCGCCCGGGCTGCTCCGTGGAGGGCATCTCGTTCCGCAGGCCCGAGGACGCCGCGCTGCAGGTCCGTCGGGGAGTCGCGCGCGCCGGCGCCGCCCTCGGCCGCCCCGTCGTCGGCATGTGGCCAAGTGAGGGCTCCGTGTCCGAGGCCGCCCTGGCCGCCGTCCGCGCGGGCGCCCCCGACCTGGCCTGGCTCGCGACGGACCGCGCCATCCTGGCGAAGTCGCTCGGGCGAACGGACGACCGAGACCCCCTGCGGCCCTGGCGGGTCCGAGGCGAGGGGCCCGCGCTCTTCTTCCGCGACACCGAGCTCTCCGACCGCATCGGGTTCGTCTACGCGGGCATGCCCGCCCACGAGGCGGTGGCCGACTTCCTCGCGGGCGTGCGCCGCAAGGCCGCGGCGACGGACGGCCCCGCGACGGTCTGCGTCTTCCTCGACGGAGAGAACTGCTGGGAGCACTACGAAGGCGGGGGGGAGCCGTTCCTCACCGCCTTGGTGGACGCGCTCGGGGCCGCCGAGGACATCGACGCCGTCACCCCGTCCGAGGCCCTGGCGGCCGCCGACGTCGCGGGCCTCACGGGTCGGCTCGAGCGCCTCGCCCCGGGCAGCTGGATCCGCGGCGATCTGGACACCTGGGCGGGTCACCCCGAGAAGAACGCGGCGTGGCGACGTCTCGCCGCGGCGGCGGACGCCATGGAGGCCGCCCTGGGGGAGGGCGTGGAGCCGGCCCGGGCCGCGGAGGCGCACGACCGGCTGCTCCGGGCCGAGGGATCCGACTGGTTCTGGTGGCTGGGCGACGACCACCCGACCCCCTGGAAGCGGGAGTTCGACGCCCTGTTTCGGGCGCACGTCGCGTCCGTGTACACCGCGCTGGGGATGGACCCGCCCCCGGACGTGGACGCCGTGAGCGTCGCCCGCAGGCCGCCGCCGCCCCCGGTCGTGGACGTGCCCTTCGCGCCGATCCGCCCCCGCGTGGACGGGGAGAGCCGCGGGCACTTCTCCTGGTACGGAGCCGCCCGCCTCCCCGAGGGGCACGAGGACGGCGCCATGCACGGCTGCACGGACGGCCCGGTCCGCGAGCTGCAGTACGGCTGGAGCGACGAGCGGCTCTTCGTGCGGCTGCTCCCCCGGGAGGGGCGAATGGAGCAGGCCCTGGCGGGCGGGACGGTCGACATCGAGATCGACGACCAGGCCCTCGACCCGTCCACCACGCGGGCGGCCTGCGGGGCCGTCTGGGAGGCCGCCCTCCCGCGCCCCCCGGAGGGCGCGACCCTGCGCCTGGTCCTCCGCGGCGGCGACGGCTCGGTCGTCCGGGTCCCGGCCCGCGGTCCGGCGACCCTGCACGCACCTGCCGGCCTCCCCGCGTGGACCGCATGAGGAGGATCATCCTCGCGATCGCGGTGCTCGCGGCGGGCTGCCCGGAGAGCGGACTCCTGGACGACGACGACACCGTGGACGACGACGACGCCGGGGACGACGACGACTGGGAGGACCTGCTCGACCGCCGCGATCAGGCCCTGATCGACCTCGGCGAGCCGGTGGTCGACTGCGTGGCCCGCGTCGACACCGACCACCCCGCGTTCCACGGCTGCATCGACTGGCACTCCTCGGTGCACGGGACCTGGGCGCTGCACGTCCTCGCGCGCCTGCTCGAGGACGACTCCTACCTCGACGCCGCCGACGCGGTGCTCGACGCGGCGTCCGTGGCAGGGGAGCTCGCCGACCTCGACCAGAACGCCCTGGGATGGGAGATCCCGTACGGGTACTCGTGGTTCTTGGACCTCGCCCGGGAGCGGGAGGCCGCGGGCCGGGACGACCTGGCGCCCCTCGCGCAGACCGTCGCCACCGACCTCGGGATCTGGCTCTTCGGCCTCGAAGACGACGCGCTGATCCAGCAGGTCTTCAACGACGCCTACGGGAACGCCTCCTGGGCCCTCCTGGGGCTCTGGCGGTGGGCCGAGCACGTGGGGGACGTCACCCTCGCGGAGCGGCTCGTCGACCGCGCGATCGACATCTGGCTCCCGCTGGGCGACGTCTGCCTGGTCGCGGACGAGGCCGATCACACGGTGCAGTTCTTCCCGCCGTGCCTCCACCGGATGATGGCGCTCGACGCGCTCCTCCCGGTGGGCGCCGCGCGGGACACCTGGCTCGAACAGATCGACACCCAGGGGGTGCCGGACCTGCAGGTCGTGGACGACCCCACGACGGATCACGGCGCGGGCCTGAACTTCAGCCGCGCGTGGGGGCTGTGGTCCCTCTACGACGCGACCGGCGACACGGCCTGGCGATCGCTGTACGTCGACCACGTCGTGACCCACCTGGACCGCCCGGAGTACTGGGCCGAGGACTACCGCGCGCACAGCCACTGGATCCCCCAGTTCGGCATCCGCGCGCTGTCCCTGACCTACGAGTAGTCGTGTCCGAGCTGCGCACCGATCCCTTCACGGGCCGCTGGGTCGTCGTCGCCGACGAGCGCGCGCGACGTCCCCTGCCCCTCGCCCCACCGCCGCGGCTCCCCCGGGTCGCCCCCGAGGACTGCCCGTTCTGCCCCGGCAACGAGGCGCGCACCGGCCCCGTGATCGCACGACACGAGGGGGTTCGGGTGGTCGCCAACCGCTTCCCGGCCCTCGCGGTGGAGGCGTCCGGGGAGCCCTTCGGGGCCGCGGTCGTCCAGGGGCGCACCGGCCTCGGGGCGCACGAGGTCGTGATCGAGACCGCGGACCACGACGCGGCGTTCGCCGACCTGAGCGACGACGCGCTGTTCGCGGTGCTCGCCGCCTGGCGGCAGCGGGTCGGGGATCTCCTGCGGGACGCCCGGCTCGCGCACGTGCTCGTCTACAAGAACCACGAAGCGGCGGCCGGGGCCACCCTCGCTCACCCCCACAGCCAGGTCGTCGCCACGCCGATGGTCCCGCCGCTGCCCGACGCCATGGCCCGTCGCGCGGAGGCCCACCACGCAGGCACCGGACGCTGTCTGCGATGCGACGCCGTGGCCGAGGCCCGACGCACGGGCGCGCGGGTGGTCGGCGAGCGCGGCGGGGTCCTGGCGGTCGCGCCGTTCGCCGCGCGCGTGCCCTTCGAGACGACGATCACGCCCGTCGCTCACGCGCCCCGCTTCGAGCACGCGGACGACGACGCCCTCCGCGGCTGCGCCTCGCTCCTGGGCACGGTGCTGCGCCGGATCCGGGTGGCCCTGGACGACCCCGCCTACACCCTCGTCGTCCAGACCGCCCCCCGGGGCGCCGACGCGGGGGCCTCCCACTGGCACCTGGACGTCGTCCCGCGCCTCGTCCCCCTGGCGGGCTTCGAGTGGGGCGCGGGGACCTACATCAACCCCACCCGCCCGGAGGATTCGGCGGCCTCGCTGCGGGCCCTCTCGGACGTCGACTGATGCCGCGCCGTCGCGCTTTGACACCGCTCCTTGGGGCGGAGTACTGTTCCCCGTTCGCGGACGGACCTGCGATCACCACGAGGCACAAATGACCAAGGGGTTCTTCAGAAGTCTCATCGGGCTGGGGCTCCTGGCCCTCCTGCTGGTCGTGACCGCGGTCAACGTCTGGCAGTCCGAGCGAATCGAGCGCAACCAGATCGAGCTGGGGCAGCGCGTCGGCGACATGGAGAAGCAGCTCGCCGAGGGCGTGGTCGTCAAGGGCAGCAACGCCTCCACCGGGACCATGGGCGCCCCGACGGGCGGCATCCACCCCGTCCCCGAGCCCGACTACATCGCCGCCGCGTACAACGACTCGGCGAACCTCCTGGTCCGGGACTCGCCGTACCTGCCCTCGAACGCGCAGCAGGGCGACGTGCTCAACCTCAAGTTCGGCAGCAACCCCAAGGGCTTGAACTTCGTGGCGGAGAACGGGGCGGACGTCACCGAGATCCAGAACTACGTCAGCATGTTCCTCGTCAAGCCGTACCGGGAAGACCCGAGCCGATACGCGGGCGATTTCGCTTACAGGTTGACTACTTCAGACGATCATCTCACGTATGTCTTCAACCTCCGGAAGGACGTGTACTGGCACGAACCGGCGGTGGACATGGCCGACGAGCGCTACGCGTGGCTCGAGGGCGACCACCAGGTCACGGCCCACGACGTCGTCTTCATGATGGACATGCTCATGAACGAGCAGGTCTCCGGCGCGGCCCCCCTCCGGTCCTACTTCGAGGGCCTCGAGTCCTACCGAGCGGTCGACGACTTCACCTTCGAGCTCAAGTTCAAGGAGAAGAAGTTCTCCCAGTACATGATCCTCGAGAACCTCTACCCCATGCCGAAGTTCCTCTACGGCTTCGACGAGGACGGCGAGGCCTACGAGGACGCCATCCTCGGCCAGCGGGTCCAGGACCACTGGTACAACCCGCGCGCCATCGGCTGCGGCCCCTATCGGTTCGTGCGGTACGAGCCGGGCGTGGTCATCGAGCTCGAGCGCAACCCGCGCTACCCCCTGGGCGGCAACGCGCACGGGAAGGTCGTCTTCTCGATCCTGCGCGACTACAGCTCCTGGCCGCGGAAGCTGCGGACGGGCGAGCTGCACCTGAGCCAGCTGCAGCCGGGGCAGTACCGGTCCGAGGTCCTCATCGGCGAGCCCGACTCCCCGTTCAAGGACGGGACCCTCCAGGCGGGCGAGTTCTGGACCCACAGCTACTTCTACATCGGCTGGAACGCGGACAAGCCCTGGTTCGGAGACAAGAACGTGCGCTGGGCGATGTCCCACGCGTTCAACGCGGACCTGCTGCTCAAGGAGGTCTTCATGGACCTCGGCAGCCGCACCACGGGCCCCATGCCCAACTTCCTGCCCTTCTACGACAAGAGCATCCCGGCCATCCCGTTCGACCTGGAGCGGGCCGCGACGTTGCTGGACGAGGCGGGCTGGACCGACACCAACGGCAACGGCATCCGCGACAAGGAGATCGACGGACAGGTCCACGAGTTCGACTTCACCCTGACCGTCTACGGGAGCTCGGACGAGTACAAGACCGTCGGCAACATCTACAAGGAAGACCTCGCGAAGGTCGGCGTGGCCATGACGGTCCGGCCGATGGACTGGGCGAACCTGCTGAAGAAGGTCGACGACCGCGATTTCGACGCGGTGACGCTGGCTTGGGTCAGCTCCCCTCAAGTGGACTTCTATCAGATCTGGCACAGCAGCCAGGCGGACGTCGCCAAGGGCAGCAACCGCGTCGGGTTCCGCAACCCCGAAGCGGACGTCCTCATCGAGAAGCTGCAGCGTGAGTTCGACCACGACGAGCGCGTCCGCCTCGCGCACGCGTTCCACAAGCTCACCTACGACGAGCAGCCGTACACCTTCTTCTACACGCGCAAGCGCAAGGTCTACTGGCAGCCCGAGCTGAAGAACGTCGAGTTCTCCAAGACGCGGCCGTACATGAACCCCCGTCCGTGGTTCCTCGCGGGCGCGGCCCAGCCCTGATCCCGCCCCGAACCCCCGCGAAGAGGTAGAGACGTGGCCGGTTACATCATCAAGCGCATCCTGCTGATGATCCCCACGTTCTTCGTGATCTCTCTGCTCGTGTTCGTGGTGCTGAACTTCGCCCCGGGCAACCCGGGCGCGGACATCCTGGGCGCCGGCGACGGGGGCCAGAGCGCCAACCTGGCGGGCCAGCAGAACGAGTCGTATCGGCTGTTCAAGCAGCAGTTCAACCTCGACAAGCCGATCCTGCTGAATACGCGGTTCAACCTGTCGGTCGCGGACGTCACCGCGGTGGCCGAGAACGACGTGAACCTCGCGGGCGACGTGTCCCCCGGCGACCGCATCGACGCCCAGGAGCAGATCGACAACTGGGGGAAGTACGCCATCCCGGCGCTCGTGGACATCCTCCAGAACCACCCCGAGCGACGGGTGCGGAGCTACGCGGCCCTGCGCCTCGCGTCGGGCGGCCAGCGGCCCCTCCTGAACCAGTACAGCGGCAAGCGCCTGACGCCCGAAGAGAAGGTCATCAACAACGCGCTGTACGCGGAGAACAACACCATCCGTCAGTGGACCTTCGGGCCGAGCGACTCCGAGGCGAAGGAGCTGGACGTCCGCGGCAAGTGGGTCGAGTGGTTCGAGACCAACCACGACCGCTGGGACTACTCGAGCACGGGCACGAAGGTGTCGATCCTGCTGTTCGACACCCGCTTCGCGAAGTACTGGCAGAACCTCCTGAAGCTCGACTTCGGCGTGTCCCACGTGGACAAGCGGCCGGTGCTCGCGACCGTCCTGAGCAAGCTCAAGTACTCCATCACGCTCAGCTTCACCTCGGTCATCCTCGTGTACCTGCTCTCGGTCCCGCTCGGCATCTGGTCGGCGGTGAAGCAGAACTCGGCGGCCGACCGCGTCGTCACGGTCGTGCTGTTCATGATGTACAGCCTGCCCAGCTTCTTCGTGGGCGTGTTCCTGCTGAACCTGCTCACGCGCGGGACACCATGGCAAGCGTTCCCGACATCCGGGTTCGAGAGCCTGGACGTGTCTCAGATGACCACGCTGCAGTACCTCGGCGACGTGGTGTGGCACATCGCCCTGCCCATCCTGTGCCTCTCGTACGCGGCCCTCGCCGTCCTGTCCCGCTACGCGCGGACGGGCCTGCTGGACGTCATCCGCGCCGACTACATCCGCACCGCCCGCGCCAAGGGCCTGCCCGAGTCGATCGTGATCATGAAGCACGCGGCCCGGAACGGGATGATCCCGATCATCACGCTGCTCGCCACGCTGCTGCCGACGCTCATCGGCGGCTCGGTCGTGGTCGAGGTGATCTTCGGCATCCCGGGCATGGGCCTCTTCATGTTCGACTCCATCACCATCCGCGATTACAACGCGGTGATGGCCGTCCTCTTGATCTCGTCCTCGCTGACGCTGGTCGGGATGCTGCTCGCGGACCTCGCGTACGTGCTCGTGGATCCCCGGATCACGTTCGACTGATGTCCGAAGGCACCCACGAGACTCCGGACCCGACCGAGGCGCCCACCGAGCGCGTCGCGGCGCCCACGACCGCCGTGCCCACGGACGATCTCACGTACTTCGACATCGTCTGGACCCAGTTCAAGAAGAACAAGGTCTCGTACTTCAGCCTCTACGCCCTCGCGTTCTTGTTCCTGCTGGCGATCTTCGCGCCGGTGGTGAGCTCGACCCACCCGTTCGTGTGGACGACCGCCGAGGGCACGTCGTTCCCGTGGTTCGAGGGCCTCTTCAACCGCCGCTACTACGAGAACCCGGTCGACACCTTCTTCAACCTGGTCATGGTCTTCGGCCTGCCTCTGCTGATCGCCTTCCTGCTGATCGTGAAGCGGCTCGGCAAGACGATGCCGGAGAAGCGTCCGCGCCGGACGAAGATGCGGCGCATCGGCCAGACGCTGATCGGCGTCTTCGCGATCTCGTTCGTCGCCATCCTCGCCAAGCCGTACGAAGCCGAGTACGTCGACTACCCGACGATGCAGGCCCAAGCGGAGGCGGACGGGCAGGCGGTGTCGGCCACGTACCCGCTCTTCAAGTTCGACGCCCGCCAGACCACCTTCCCGTCCCTCGAGGGGCCCAGCAGCGAGCACATCCTCGGCGTGGACCGCAGCAAGCGCGACGTGGCGGTGCGCATCCTGTTCGGCACCCGGGTCTCGCTCACGATCGGGTTCATCGCCGTCGCCATCTACGTGACGATCGGCATCCTCCTGGGAGCCACCGCCGGGTTCTTCGGCGGCCGCGTGGACATGGGCATCCAGCGGATGATCGAGATCACGATGGCGTTGCCCACGTTCTTCGTGATCTTGACCCTCGTGGCGTTCTTGGAAGAACCGAGCATCTTCCACATCATGCTGATCATCGGATTGGTGAGATGGACCGGCGTCGCGCGCCTCGTACGCGGCGAGTTCCTCCGGCTGCGGAACCTCGACTTCGTCACGGCCGCGGTGTCGCTCGGCTACTCCCGTCGGCGGATCATCTTCGAGCAGATCCTCCCCAACGCGCTGGGCCCCGTGCTGGTGGCGGCGACCTTCGGCGTCGCGTCGGCCATCCTCGTGGAGTCCACCCTGTCCTTCCTGGGCCTCGGCGACCTCTCCGCCCCGTCCTGGGGGCAGACGCTGGACGAGGGCTACAAGAGCGGCGCGTGGCACCTGATCCTCGCGCCCGGCTTCGCGATCTTCATCACCGTCTCCCTCCTGAACCTCGTGGGTGAGGGCCTCCGCGACGCCCTCGACCCGAAGCTGCGGAAGTGACCGTGCACACCGACGACGAGGTCCTGCTCGAGCTCGAGAACCTGAAGACCTGGTTCTTCACGGACATCGGCACGGCGAAGTCGGTGGACGGGGTGTCCTACGTCATCCGCCCGGGCGAGACCTTGGGCGTGGTGGGCGAGTCCGGCTGCGGCAAGTCGGTGACCGCGCTGTCGATCATGGGCCTCGTGCCCACGCCTCCCGGGCGCCACATGGGCGGCCGCATCCTGTTCAAGGGCCGGGACCTCACGAAGCTGTCCGCGGCGGAGATGCGCGCCCTGCGCGGGCAGGCCATCTCCATGATCTTCCAGGAGCCGATGACGTCGCTGAACCCGGTCTACACGATCGGCGATCAGATCATCGAGGGCATCCAGGTCCACCAGGAGGACGTGACCGCGGAGGAGGCCCGCCGCCGCACGATCGAGATGCTGGAGAAGGTCGGCATCCCCTCCCCCGCCCAGCGCGTGGACGAGTACCCGCACCAGCTCTCGGGCGGCATGCGCCAGCGCGTGATGATCGCCATGGCCCTCGCCTGCGGGCCGGAGCTGCTGATCGCGGACGAGCCCACCACGGCCCTGGACGTGACAATCCAGGCGCAGATCCTCGAGCTCCTCAACGGGCTGCAGGAGGATCTGGGCATGAGCATCCTGCTCATCACCCACGACCTGGGCGTCGTCGCGGAGACGTGCGACTCCGTGGTGGTGATGTACGCGGGCAAGGTCGTCGAGTACACGGACGTGCACCGCCTCTTCGAGCGGCCCGCCCACCCCTACACCGTCGCGCTGTTCCGCTCGCTGCCGGACCTCGGCCCGCGCACCGGCGGCCGGCTCCCGACGATCGAGGGCATGGTCCCGTCCGCCGTGGACTTCCCCGAAGGCTGCCGCTTCCGCGACCGCTGCATGTTCGCCACGGACGTGTGCACCACCGAGCCCGCGATCGAGGAATTGGAGCCCGGACACCTCGCCGCCTGCCATCATCTGGATCGCGTCAAGGCGGCCCGAGGAGGTACCGCGTGAAAGACCGGCTCGTCGCGGGGGGAGCGCCCATCAAGCCGCTCCTCGAGGTGCGCGACCTCAAGAAGTACTTCCCGATCCACAAGGGGTTCTTCGGTCGCAAGGTCGGGGACGTGAAGGCCGTGGACGGCGTGTCGTTGGACGTCTACCCCCGAGAGACCCTCGGCGTCGTGGGCGAGTCGGGCTGCGGCAAGACCACCGTCGGACGCACCATCCTGCGGCTCATCGAGCCCACGGCGGGCTCGGCGGTGTTCGACGGCCGGGACGTGTTCGCCCTCAAGGAGAACGACCTGCGCGGCCTGCGCCGCCACATGCAGATCATCTTCCAGGACCCGTACAGCTCGCTGAACCCGCGCATGACGGTCGGCTCGATCATCGCCGACGCGCTCGAGCTTCACGGCCTCGCGAAGGGCGAGGAGCGCTTCGATCGCGCGAAGCAGCTGCTCGAGCGGGTGGGCCTGCAGGCGTCCTACGTGAACCGCTACCCCCACGAGTTCTCGGGCGGCCAGCGCCAGCGCATCGGCATCGCCCGCGCGGTCGCCCTGCAGCCCCGGTTCGTGGTGTGCGACGAGGCGGTGTCCGCGCTGGACGTGTCCGTGCAGGCGCAGGTGCTGAACCTGCTGCAGGACCTCCAGGAGGAGTACCAGCTCTCCTACATGTTCATCGCTCACGACCTCGCCGTCGTGCGCCACATCGCGGACCGCATCGCGGTGATGTACCTCGGCCGCGTGGTCGAGTTGGCGACGTGCGACGACCTGTTCGAGGCGCCGCTGCATCCCTACACGCAGGCCCTGCTGTCGGCGGTGCCGATCCCGAAGCCGGGACGCAAGCACCGTCGGGTCATCCTCGAGGGGGACGTCCCCAACCCGATCAACCCGCCCCGCGGCTGCCACTTCCACACCCGCTGCCCCCTGGCCTTCGACCGGTGCGCGGTGGAGGTGCCCGCGATGCACGACGCGCGGCCCGGTCACAAGGTCCAGTGCCACCTCTACGAGGACGCCGACTTCCCGGCCGAGCCCGTCCCCATCGACGGTCCTCAGGCCCACGCCGCCCGGGCCGCCCGGGCCGCGGCCGCGCCCGACGTGAACGTGAGCGACGAGACGCCCGGCGCCTGGGACGGCGACACCGGGGGCTTCGACGACTTCGAAGGCACCGAGGACATGGACAGCCGGAACATCGGCATCCCCGCGGTGCTCGCCGACCGGAGCGACATCGGCCTCGGCCCGTTCGGGGAGGTCATCGACCCCGAGGAGACGTACGTCGGCGAGCTCGACGTGCCGACCCTGGGGAGCATGATCGGCGAGCCCGACACGACGATGCGGCGGGTGCCGGCCGACGCGGCGCTCGCCGCCGACGAGGGCACCGCGCCCGCCGCCCCGGACGCCGCGGCCGAGGACACCGAGCCCCTCGCGGACTCCCCGCCCAAGGCCGCCGGGAGCGACGAGGACGCCACGGCGACGATCGCCGACCTGCCGACCCTCGAGGACGACGTCGCCGAGGACACGGACAAGATGGGCGAGCCGGACATGGAGCTGAGCCTCGGGCCCGCGCTCACCGACTCGATCCCGCCGATCCACGACGACGAGGGCATTCCGGACGACGTCTCGCTGCACGCCCTCACGGGGGGCGGCGTGGAGGTGCTCGAGGAGCAGGAGACCGTGCCCCTGACGGGCGTGGCCTCCCCCGTCCCGCAGCGCTCGGACCCGCCCACCGAGGACGATCCGACGGTCGTCACGGACCTGCCGCCGAAGCCCTCGGGAGACGATGGCTGAGCGCGTCGTCCTCGTCGCGGCGCTGCTCGCGATCCTCACGGTCGGCTCGGCGTCGGCCGCCCCGGACGAGCCGCCGGACGGAATCCGCTGCGACTGGGGCGACATCGAGCCCATCGAACGTCGGACGCACGCCGTGGAGTCGGCGGTCCTCACGCGCGAGTTCATGGAGCTGCGCCTCACCACGGGCACCCTGCACGTCCTCGGGGCGTGCGGACAGGAGGTGGGCCTCGTCTTCACGGGGATCGGCGAGATCGACGTGCGCGACGCCGGCCCTCTGCGCGGCCCGCGACTCCACAACACGTTCGAGGAGCTGCCCGGGACGGCGGACATCGACCGCGCGCTGGTGTGGGCGTCCGACGGCGCCGTCCAAGAGCTGCTCGCGCAGGCGTCGCCCGCGACGGAGGACCCGGTCCCGACGGGGGTGCGCGCCGTCGTCGCGACCCGCCAGGGACCCTTCCGACCGCAGTCGGATCGGTTCCTGCCGCCTCCCGGCAACGTGCTCCATGCGCCCACGCCGGAGCTCGGCGGCGTGCTCGTCGACGTCCACGCCCTCAGCCTGAAGCGGCGACGGAAGCGAGAGAACCTCGAGATCCGGTCCCAGTGGATGTCGTACCTGTGGAGCCCGCTCGCGGCCGGGGACTCGGGCGACGGCGGGACCTGGTACCAGCGTCGCGTCGGCTCGACGGTGGGCGCGACCTACAGCAGCTTCCCCCGCGAGAGCGCCGCGGCGGACGCGGGATCGCCCTTCGCGGAGGAGCGCATCCACATCCCCTGGGACGTCCTCGACGCGCGGATCGGCGTCGACATCCAGGACGTGCCGGGCATGGACCGCGATCTCGCGATGGCGACCTTCAACGTCGTGCTCCGGGTCCGCGCGAAGGACGGCGTGGAGCGAGTGGAGGGCGTCCTCCCGCTCCGCCTCCAGCAAGGGATTCAGCGCTATCTGGGCGAGCCGTGGGCACCGCTGAAGGTGTTCGGCGTGCGGCGGGTGGCGGCCGACGGCGACGAGCCGGGCCTCGTCTTCGATCGGGTCGCCGACGCGCTGTTCGTTCGGCTCCCCGAGGACGACCGCCCGGCCCCCGGCGAAGAGGTGAGCGTGCGCGTCCTCTACCGGGGGCTGGTCCTCCAGCCCACGAGCACGTCGACGTTCGCGACCGTCGCGGGCTGGCCCTGGTATCCCCTGCCGCACGTCGGCGACCGCCACACCACCACGCTGTCGATCCGGGCGCCGAAGTTCTGGAAGGTCGCGGCCACGGGATCACGCATCGAGGAGCTCACGTCCGGTCGGATGCGCACGAGCACGTTCCGCGAGCTGCGCCCGGTGGTGCAGGCCGGCTGGCAGCTGTTCGAGGGCAAGGAGAAGACGACCGCCTCGCCCGGCGAGGGGCTGCCCACTCTGCGCGTCTACCAGTCGCCCCGGGGGAACGCTCCGGACGCCGTGATCGAGGACGAGGTCTACGAGCACCTGCGCGTGCTGAATGGGTTGTTGGGGCCGTTCCCGTACGACGAGCTGGAGATCGTCGAGCTGGGGGTGAGCGGCCGACCGGACGTCCCCGGGATGATCCCCCTCGCCCGCTACGACTCGCCGCCCGCCCAGGTGGTGACGAGTCGGTCCGGGGCGACGTCCCTGCTGGGCGCGCTGGTGCGGCAGTACGTCGCGGCGGACATGGGCCCGGCGACGTCGCACGACGAGTGGCTCATCGAGGGGCTCACGCTGGTCGCCGAGTGCCACGCGCTCGAGGCGCTGCAGCTCGCCGGGCGCTGTCGGAGCCTGGTCCGCGGGCTGCGCGACGAGTGGGTCGACTCGCTGGAGGGCCTGGGGTACGCGTCGGCGGACTCGCTGCGCGATCCGGTGGTGGGCTCGGTGTGGCTCGGGAGCCGGAGCGGCCACGGCGGCAGCGGCACGATCCGCGGGCCGCTGGTGCTCGACTCGCTGAGGCTCCTGGTCGGCGACGAGGTGCTCTGGGCAACGGTCCGCCGGGTGGCCAAGTCCTATCGTGGGCAGGGGCTGAGCACGAAGTCGTTCGTGCTGCAGGCGCAGGCCGCGGCGGGCACCGATCTGCGGACCTTCTTCGCGTGGTGGATCTACGCCACGCCGCAGCTGCCGACGCTGCGCTTGGACTACACCGTGACGGACGAGGCGGACGGGACGTTCACGCTCGACGGCAGCGTGTGGGTCGAGACGGGCAGCAGCGCGCTGCCGATCCCCGCGGTGATCCCGGCGGTGCTCCAAGTGAACGTCGCGGGCGCCGACCCGCTGCTGAGGCGGGTGATCATCACCGAGTCCCCTCGCCCGATCCGCATCGAAGGGATGCCGGGCAAGATCCGCAAGCTGGTCCTGGACCCCGCCAAGGCGTTCCCCGGCCGCACGAAGGTCGCCGAAGCAGATTGACGGGGGCCCCGTGCGGCCTCGCTCTCGTGACGCCGCGCTCGAACCCGGAGTGCGGGCTCCTCACGGCTCCGCTCCCTCCGGTCGCTCCCTGACGCCGTGGAGAGCCCGCATCCAGGCGCGCGGCTCCCGTGGGCTCGCCCGTCCACCCCGGGATTGCAGAGGGGGGCCCTTGGAAAGCCAAGAGTCGAACGGAGGTCCCTTGGATCCGGAAAGGGAGGCTCCCCGCCCGAGGGGTCGGGACGCGCGGCGTCAGGGAGAGAGCGAAGCGAACGGAGCCGCGGCGGGCCGAGCCCCTCGGGTTCGAGGGGAGCCGTCCGGTGCCGATGAGGAGAGACCGGCGGTCAGCAACCACCCAAGCCGGAGCAGGCGGTGATGGTGCCGCTCGGCCAGTCGATCTCGGCCACGTAGTACGCGTCGTTCTCGCCGGAGATCGAGAAGTTGTACGTCTGCATCAGGATGCCGTTGAGGTAGATGTTCACCGTGCAATCGGTGGCCGAGTAGTCGTCGACCGTGCCCTGATAGTCGTGGACGATGATCGTGTAGTCGTTGCCGTTGGCGGGGGCCGCGATGTTCGTGTTCTCGGGGCCCGTGCCGTTGATGTCGTCCAGGTCGAGGCTCGGGTCGTCGGCGGTGCCGGAGCCGCCCCAGTTCGGGCCGCCGCCCACGCAGTTTGCGTAGTAGCAGTCCGTGCCGCCGAAGATGTCCTGGTACGTGCCGCCGGGGGCGAGCAGGTGCAGGTCCATGTCGTCCGGCTTCGACCAGAAGAGCTCGACGCGGAAGTTCTCGTTCGGCGTCGCGATGATCTCCTGCACGCAGGGGGTGAGCGACGCGGTGCCCTGGGAGTTGGTCACCGTGAGGACGCCCGTGTAGGTGCCCGCGAGGTCGATGCCGAAGCTCTCGAACGGGATGGTCGTGACCGGGGACGCCGACGAGGTGTCGCTCAGCGTCGAGTTCGAGCCCGGGGGCGGCGTGAACGTCCAGCTGTAGGTCAGCGGCAGGCCGCCGGGGTCGTAGGACGCGGTGCCGTCCAGCTGCTCGGTGGAGAAGGGCGCCGACTGGATCGTGGGGCCGCAGACCGCGATCGGCGCCTTGCCGACCTTCTCGGCGTTCGCCACGCCGAACACGGGGATCTCGAGGGGGCTGTCGTTGGGGTCGTTGCTGTAGACGCTGACGACGGTGCTCAGGTTGCCCTGGGCGGCGGGGTGGAAGTCCACGCTGATCTCGGCGTTCTCGCCCATGTTGAACTCGCCGTTCTCGAGCGCCGAGGCGTCGAGGCTGAAGTTCGTGGAGTCGCCGATGGTCACGTTGGCGACGCTGAGCAGCCCGGGGCCGCTGTTCCCCACGATCGAGGTGAGCGTCTGGGTGGTGCCGTCGCCCAGCTGAACCTCGGAGAACTCGAGGGACGCAGGGTTCGCGTAGATGTCGGGGACCGGCTCGCCATCGCCCGCGCCGAAGATCGGGATGTAGAGGCCCTCGCCCGTGCCCGCTTCTTCGTCGTCCACGGCGTCGCAGTCCCAGTTCAGGTCGTGCTTCACGGAGAGGTAGAGGTCCGTGGGGAGCGGCTCACCGAACAGCGGCGTGAACACCACCTCGAACGTGAACGTCTCGCCCTTGCCGATGGGGCCGGTGGTCCCGCTCTGGCGAATCTCGGTGGACTCGGTCCGCATCTCGTTGGCGAGCTCGCGCTCCTCGCCTTCGCCCTCGAAGGTCAGCTGGACGAGATCGAGGCCGCAGAGCTCCAAGCCCTTCGAGCCGGGGTTCGAGATCTGCACCTCGGTGCCGCGCACTTCGCCGGTGGTGACGTCGCCGAACGTGATCGTCGACTCGGTCAGGATGCCCACATGGTCGACGTCCGGGTTGAAGCCGAGGTCCGTGTCCCACACGATGTTGAACTCGGCGTGCAGCCGGGTCAGCTCGCTCTCCGTGCATGCGAGGGAGCCGGTCGTCAGAGCGACGGCAGCAGCGAGGCCGACGGCGGAGCGGAACAACTTCGAGGGCGCGTCAGCGGCGGTGCGAATCATGGTCAGGAGACTCCGAGTACAATTCTGAGGGTCCAGCGCGCGCCATTCTGATGCGCTGGAGCGCCCACCGCAAGGCCTTTCCTCGGCCCGAAGCGCCGACCACATCGCCGCAACAACTCCCGACCACGAACACGGAACCGACCGTTCGGTAGATTACTGCGGCCCGCGCGCGCGTTCCCGGGCGCTCACGGGCGCACGTCGACCAAGACCCCGGCCAGGGCCTCGGCTCCCGGCGCCGCCCGGAGCGGGCCGAGAATCTCGGCGGACCTCACCAGATCCCGCCACGGGACGCGGTCGCCGCCCCGCAGCTGGATCACTCCGACGCCCCCGCCCAGGAGGTCCCGTGCCGTCGCGAGCAGCACGCGCTCGCCGGCCGGCCCGGTCGCCGGGACGTACGCCCGGTCGGGACCCAGGCGACGGGCGGAGTCGGGGTCCAGGGGCGGATCCCATCCCCGCGCGAGGGGCCGCGCGCGACGGAGGACCCAGCCGTCGGCGAGGACGAGGACCTCGAGCCGGGGGGTGGTCTGGACGGCCGCGGCGGGGGCGGCCCCGGCGCTGACCCCCGGGGCCGGAAAGAGCGTCGGGGCGAGCAGGGCGAGGGCGGCGACGAGGGCCGCCGGCCGGAGCGCGTGGAGCCGCGCGAAGAGAGGTGCGCCAGGCCAGGCCCGGGGCGACTGGCAGCCGGTAGAGGGGAATCGCCACACGGACATGTCGAACCCTCCTGCCACTCGTCCCGGACCTGGTCCCCCTCGCGGGGGTCCTGACGTCCGACACACAAAAACATACATACGTGTATGCCGTCAACAAGGTCTTGAAAGAAAAACCCTACATACTTGTGTTAGGGTGTCGACATGGCACGCAAGAAGAAGCTCGGGACGATCCTGAAGGAACGACGCAAGGCCCTCGGGCTCACGCTCGCGCAAGTCGGCGCCGCGCTGGATCTCGCCAACGGGAACTTCGTGGGCATGGTCGAGCGCGGAGAGCGGATGCCCTCCGACCCGAAGCTCCTGGAGGTCGCCGAGGTCCTGCAGCTGGACGGTCGGGAGCTGCTGTCGCTCAAGTACGAGAGCGCCCATCGCTCGGCCGTCCCCGCCCTGCTGCGGCCGCCGCCGCCGGAGCTCCCCCGCCTCCGCCGCCTCCTCCTGGACACCTGCAGCAACCGCTCGGACATGGCCCGGGAGCTGGCCCGCGGCGAGCGGACCGCCCTCGAGCGCGTGATCTTCCAGGCGCTGTACGAGTACGTGTTCGGCCCGGCCTTCGACTCCGACCGCTACGCGCCCAAGCGCCTGCGCAAGAAGCTCGCGGTGTTCACCAAGCGCCGCGGGAGCGACCCGCTGGTGGAGCTCGATCCCTGGTGGTTCGAGGAAGAGGCCGCCGACTTCGCGCCCTGGGCGCGCGACCAGCTCCACTCCTGGGCCTTCGACCTCGCCACGCTGACGCTCCGCATCCGCCACACGGACGAGGAGGGCGACGTCTCCACCCTCCCCCTCGTGCCCGTGGAGCTGCGCGAGCGCATGCTCTCCGTCCAGGAGGCCGCGGCCGAGGACTCGCCCCCCGATCTGGCCGCCGTCCTGCGCTCCGAGGGCCTGCTCGAAGACGACGTGGAGGAGATCCTCGCGCTCGTGGCCATCAAGAAGGCCCGCGCGGCCCGCTCCCGGGCGTCCTGACCACTACGCGGATCGGGCCACGTCGCGCCGATCCGCAGAAAACTCCGAGGTTCCGCGAATGTTCGCGGGTGACCCCCCGTCCTACTTCGTGACTGCGGCGAGAGAAGCCGCCTCACGGAGGGTTACCCCATGACCACGACCATCAAGCTCCTCGCCGCCCTGACCACGATCGCGCTGCTCCCCGGCTGCTTCATCTTCGTGGACGACTACGACGACGACGACGACACCGTGATCATCGTCGAGGAGAGCAACGCCGCCCCCGAGATCCTCGCCGCCGACACCTGGTGGACCTGCGACTACGACGGACCCGCCAACGCCTACTTCTTCGAGTTCCAGGCCCACGTCGACGACCTCGACGGCCTCGGCGACGTCCGCTTCGTGGACGTGACCGTGGAGGACGCCATCACCGGCGAGTACCTGGACGCGTTCGGGCTGATCTACGAAGGCGACGGCATCTGGGGCGGGCTCGTCTGGGAAGACGAATCCAACCTGCTGTGCGGCGAGGAGATCGACGTCATCGTCGAGGCCTGGGACGCGGCCGACGCCTACGACCGGCTCGTCATCCAGTACTAGGCGCGCTGGACCCCTTGCTCTTGCAGCAGGGGGTCCAGCTTGCCCTTGCGGTGCAGCTTCGCGAGCTGGTCGTAGCCGCCCACGTGCACGTCCCCGACGAAGATCTGGGGGACCGTGCGCAGCCCCCCCGACATCTGCACGAGCTCCTGGCGACCGGCGTGGTCGCCGTCGAGGTTGATCTCGGTGTACGGGATGCGCTCGCCCTTGAGCAGGCGCTTCGCCATCACGCAGTAGCCGCAGAAGGTCGTCGTGTAGACCTTTACCTGTCCGCTCGTCATCGCTCAGTCCTTTCGGGGTCCGCGCGCGTCCAGCGCCTCGCGAAGCCAGGTCGCGATCGCCTCCGTGGAGGTCCCGGGCCCGAAGATCTCGGACGCAGACGTGCCTCGCAGCGCCTCGGCGTCCCGCTCCGGGATGATTCCGCCTCCGAAGAGCAATACGTCCTGCAACCCCGCCTCGTCCAGTGCCGTCCGCACGGCCGGGAAGAGGACGTTGTGCGCCCCCGACAGGATCGAGAGACCGACGGCGTCCACGTCCTCCTGCAAGGCGGTGGCCGCGACGGCGGCGGCGCTCTGGTGCAGGCCCGTGTAGATGACCTCGAACCCCGCGTCGCGAAGGGCCCGGGCGACGACCTTGGCGCCCCGATCGTGCCCGTCCAGGCCCGGCTTCGCGACGACGACGCGGTAGCGAGAGGCCACGTCAGGAGCCCGTGAACGCGGCGGGCCGCTTCTCGAGGAAGGCGGTCATGCCCTCGGTCTGGTCGGACGTGGCGAAGCACTTGCCGAACAAGGCGGCCTCGGCGTCGAGCCCCTCGCGGAGCGTGCCGTCGGGGGCGGTCTGGAGCGCCTGCTTCGCGTACTCGATGGCCACCGGCCCCTTCGAGGCGACGGCCTTCACGATCTCGAAGGCGCGCTCCACCACGACGCTCGGTGGACGCTCGCCCTCGGCGGCCTCGGGCCGCGGCACGACCTCCAAGGCCACGCCGAGGCGCACGGCCTCCTCGGCCCCGATCATCCGACCGGTGAGCACCAGCTCGCGGGCCCGCTGAAGCCCCACCAGCCGCACCAACCGTTGGGTGCCGCCGAACCCGGGGATGACGCCCAGGTCGACCTCGGGCTGTCCGAACTTCGCCTTCGCGTCCGCGAGGATGAGATCGCAGGACATCGCCAGCTCCATGCCCCCGCCGAGGGCGAACCCGTTGACGGCCGCGATGGTCACGCCCGGGAAGGCGGCGAACCCGTCCAGGACGCGCTGTCCCCGCTTGGCGAAGGCCTCGGCCTCGCGCGGGGTGAGCGACTGCATGGCGGAGATGTCGGCGCCCGCGACGAAGGACTTCGGCCCCGCCCCCGACAGCACGATGTGCCGCACGCCGTCCGCTCGAAGCTGCTCGAGGGCGGCTCCGAGCGCGTCGATGACCGCCGGGTTCAGCGCGTTGAGCGCCTTCGGGCGGTTGATCAGCACGAGCGCCGCGTCGTCGCCGCGCTTCTCGACCAGGACCACGTCGCTCACGGTGCCTCCCCTGCCCTACCGGCTGTAGTCGTAGACGCCGCGGCCGGTCTTGCGGCCGTGCAGCCCCGCCTCGACGTACTGCCGCAGCAGCGGGCACGGGCGGTACTTCGTGTCGCCGAGGCCGACGTTCAGGACCTCCATGATGGCGAGGCACGTGTCGAGGCCGATGAAGTCGGCGAGGGTCAGCGGGCCCATCGGCTGGTTGGTGCCCAGCTTCATGGCGGCGTCGATGCCCTCGGCCGTCGCGATGCCTTCGTACAGCGCGTAGAAGGCCTCGTTGATCATCGGCATGAGGATGCGGTTGACGGCGAAGCCCGGGAAGTCCCTCGCGGCGACGCACGTCTTGCCCATGCCCTCGGCCAGCGCGAGCGTGGTGGTGAGCGTCTCCTCGGACGTGCGCAGCCCGGAGATGACCTCCACCAGCTTCATGATCGGCACGGGGTTCATGAAGTGCATGCCGATGACGAGCTCGGGGCGCGACGTGGCCGCGGCGATCTTCGTGATGGAGATGGACGACGTGTTCGTGGCCAGGATCCGGCCCGCGGGGACGATCGAGTCCAGGTCGCGGAAGATCTTCAGCTTCAGGTCGACGTTCTCGGTGGCCGCCTCGACCACGAAGTCGGCCTCCGCCATCGCGGCCATGGACCCGGCCGTCGCGATGCGCCCGAGGGCGGCGTCTGCGTCCTCCTGGGTGGCGCGGCCCTTGGCCACCGCGCGGCTGAGGAACTTGGCGATCTTCGCCTTGCCGGCCTCGGCCGCGGCGTCGGAGATGTCCGACAGGATGACGTTCAGGCCGGACTGCGCCGCCACCTGGGCGATGCCCCCGCCCATCTGCCCGGCGCCCACGACGCCGAGGGTCTTGATCGAGCTCACTTGAGGTTCTCCACGATGACGGCGACGGCCTCGCCGCCCCCGATGCACAGGGACGCCGCGCCGCGCCTCTTGCCGGTGTCGGCGAGCTGGTGCAGCAGGGTCACGAGGATGCGCGCGCCGGAGCAGCCGATCGGGTGCCCGAGGGCCACCGCGCCGCCCCAGATGTTCACGTTCGCGGCGTCGTAGCCGACCTTGTCCTCCACGGCGAGGGAGACGACCGAGAAGGCCTCGTTGACCTCCCAGAGGTCGATGTCGCCGACGGCCAGCTCGGCCTTCTCGAGGGTCTTCGTGATGGCGTAGGCGGGGGCCGTGGTGAACCACTCGGGGGCCTGCGCGTGCGTGCCCTGAGCCACGAGGCGCGCCAGCGGGGTGACGCCGAGCTCCTTCGCCTTTTCGGCCGACATGACGACGAGCGCAGCGGCCCCGTCGTTGATGGACGAGGCGTTGGCGGCGGTGATGGTGCCGTCCTTCTTGAAGGCGGTGCGCAGGGTCGGGATCTTCTCGGGGCGGCCGTTGCCGGGCTCCTCGTCCTGATCGACGACGGTGACGGCGCCGCGACGACCCTTGACCTCCACCGGAGCGATCTCGGCGGCGAACTTGCCGTCGGCCTGGGCCGCGAGCGCCCGGCGGTAGGACTCGGCCGCGAATCGGTCCTGGCGGTCGCGCGGGACGTCGCACTCGGTGGCGCAGAGCTCGCCCGCGATGCCCATGTGGTAGTCGTTGTAGACGTCCCAGAGGCCGTCCTTGATCATCGAATCGGTGAGCTCGCCGTGGCCCATCCGGTAGCCGGTGCGCGCCTTCGGGAGCAGGTACGGCGCCTGGGACATGTTCTCCATGCCGCCCGCGACGATGACGTCCGCCTCGCCGCAGCGGATCGAGTTCGCGGCGAGCATCAGCGCCTTGAGGCCGGAGCCGCAGACCTTGTTGATGGTCATGCAGGCCGTCCTCTGGGGGAGCCCCGCGAAGATGGCGGCCTGGCGCGCCGGGGCCTGGCCCACGCCCGCGGGCAGGACGCAGCCCATGATGCACTCGTCCACGTCGTCCGCGGAGATGCCCGCGCGCTCGACTGCGGCGGCGATGGCCACGGCGCCGAGCTTCGGCGACGGGATGGAAGACAGCGCGCCCTGGAAGCTCCCGATGGGCGTGCGGGCGGCGGATGCGATGACGACTTCGACCATTTCGATCCTCGGGGGTGAGACGGGCGCGCGAGTGTAGACCTTGGCGGTCGACTTCGCAGCGGCTTCCCCAAGCAGCGGACCGCCGAGGCCGAAGCCCCGACGCTCGCCGGTCGTCTCCGCAGATCGCGATGATCTGCGCGGCGTTGCAGCCCTGGGAGTCGCTCATGTCGTAGCAGCGGCCGAGTTGTTGCCGTTCGTGTGGAAGACGCCGTCGCCGTCCAGGTCGGCCCAGCGGTTCTTGCCGAGGCCCTTGCTGGGGACGCCCTCGTCCAGGTCGCTGGGGGCGCTGAAGGGGCACAGGTCGACCCCGTCGTCCACGCCGTCCGCGTCGCAGTCCGCGTCGCAGTCGCCGCCCGCGTCGTCGGGGTCGCCGTCGAGATCTTCCTGACCGGCGTTCGCGTCGGCCGGGCAGTTGTCGTTCGCGTGGGCCACGCCGTCGCCGTCCGCGGCCTGGATGGACACGGGCGGTGTAGAAGCCGTGCCACCAGCCGGTGGTCACCGGCCCTGCTGCTGCGCGAGCGCCGGCTCCTGCGGGCACGGGACCTGCTCGCGCGGGGGACCTACGAGACGGTGTCGGAGGTGGCCGTGGCGGTGGGACTCAGCCGCGCGTACCTGTCGCGGCTCTACAAGGCCCGCTTCGGGAAGTCGCCGTCCGACGCCCCTCCCGCTCAGTAGACGATCGGCGCGAAGGTCGGCACGTCGATGGCGCCCAGCACCTCTCGGCCCGCCAGGAAGCCGAGCTCGACCAGGAAGGCGGCCTCGACCACCTCGCCGCCGAGTTCTCGGATGAGCTCCACGGTGGCGCGCGCGGTGCCGCCCGTGGCGAGCAGATCGTCGACGATCACCACTCGGTCGCCGCTGGAGATGGCGTCCACGTGGGCTTCGAGCGTGGCGCTGCCGTACTCGAGGTCGTAGCTGCGCGAGATGCGCTCGTAGGGCAGCTTGCCCGCCTTGCGCACCAGGGACAGGCCCATGCCGAGCCCCACCGCCACGGGCGCGCCGAGCAGGAACCCGCGGCTCTCGATGCCCACGATCTTGTCGATCCCGGCGTCCCTCCAGTGGTCCACGAACACCGTGGTCACCGCCGCCAGCCCCGCGGGCGACTGCAGCACGGGGGTGATGTCCTTGAACAGGATCCCGGGCTTCGGGAAGTCGGGGACGTCGCGGATCAGGGACTGGATCAGGTCGAGAGACATGGGCTTCTCCAGGGGGGAGTCGGCATGAACCGATACTTCATGTTTTCCATCCGAACATGCCGAGAAGCGGCACGAATCGACATGCTTCGAAGCGCTCTTCGCGCACCTCTCCGTCGGGCGCGCTCGGGGCGGTGACGCGCACGAGCGTCTGGGACTTGTGGTCCCCCACCGGGACGACGAGGCGGCCGCCGGGGAGGAGCTGCTGCGTGAGCGGGCGCGGCACCGAGGGCGCACCCGCCGTCACGAGGATCGCGTCGAAGGGGCCGTAGTCGCTGCGCCCGAGCGTGCCGTCGGCCACGAGGACGGTCACGTTCGTCACCCCCATGCCCGAGAGGCGCTTGCGCGCGGCCTGGGCAAGCTCGCCGTGACGCTCGATCGTGAAGACCCGCTTGCACAGGCGCGCGAGGACGGCCGCCTGGTACCCGCTCCCCGTGCCGATCTCCAGGACGGTCTCGCCGCCGCGCAGCTCGAGCAGCTGGGTCATGCGGGCGACGATCCAGGGCTGGGAGATCGTCTGGGCGAGCCCGATGGGGAGAGGGCGATCGTCGTAGGCGCTGCCCTGCAGGACGGGCTCCACGAACAGGTGCCGGGGCACCTCCGCCATCGCCTCACGCACGCGCGCGTCCTCGATGTCGACCAGCTGGCGGTCGACCATGCGGCGACGCTGCACGGCGAAGCGACTCACCGCTCGATCCCCCAGCCCCGGAGCAGCTCGGTGCCGCCCGCGGCCTGGGGCCGACAGGTGAGGGCGCAGACGGAGATCCAGCCGTCGACGACCGCGTTGCAGTCGGACCCGGGGATGTCGTCGTGGTGGAAGCCGTCGCCGCCGATCCAGTAGTACGGCGTGCCTCGCGGGTCTTCCTTGACGATGATCTTGTTGTCGTAGAAGCGGCGCCCCAGCTCGGTCACCTTCACGCCCTTCGCCTCCCCGGCCGCCACGGCGGGGAAGTTGACGTTCAGGTGCACGCCGTCGGGCAGGCCTCGATCGAGGACCTCGCGGGCGATGTGGGTCGCGTAGGCGGCGCCGTCGGTGAAGTCCGGGGCGCGGTGGTCCAGGTGGGAGAAGGCGATCCCGGGCAGCCCCATGAGCGCCGCCTCGAGGACCGCCGCGACGGTGCCCGAGTACGTCACGTCGCTGCCGATGTTCGCGCCGTGGTTGATGCCCGAGACGACCAGATCCGGGGGGCGAGGCAGCAGGTGATTCACGGCCAGGAAGACGCAGTCGGTGGGCGTCCCCGACGCGGCCCATCGGCGCTCCCCGCGGGGCTTGAGGCGGAGCGGCTTGTGGAGAGTGAGCGAGTGCGACTGCGCCGACTGCGGCCCTTCGGGGGCGATCGTCCAGACGTCGCCGACCTCCGCCAGGGCGGCCTCCAACATGCGCAGCCCGGGGGCGTGAACGCCGTCGTCGTTGGTGGCGAGGATGAGGGGGCGAGCGGCGTCCGGCACGGCGGCCGGAGAGTATCAGCCGCGGCCCCGGGACGGAGCCCGACCGATGCAGGACCGCGCCCCTTTGATCCGGCCCCTCGGGGACCCTATACTCCGCCGCCGTTCGCTCCCGTGATGGAGCGCGGTCCAGCAACCCCGACGCACAGGCAGCCATGATCGAAGTCAGCGGCCTCACGAAGTACTACGGCGAGACGCGGGCGATCTCCGACCTGAGCTTCTCGATCGAGAAGGGACAGGTCGTCGGATTCCTCGGGCTCAACGGAGCCGGGAAGTCCACCGCCCTCAAGATCCTCGCCGGGTTTCTCCTCCCCACATCCGGCTCCGTACGCATCGACGGCGTGGACACCGTCGCCGACCCGGAGGCCCTGCGCGCGCGCATCGGGTTCCTGCCGGAGCGGCCGGCCCTCTACGACGAGATGACCGTGTCGGGGTTCCTGACCTACCTCGCGAAGCTCCGCGGCGTGTCGCCTGCGGTGCTCACCGACCGGCTCCCGGCCGTCCTCGCGAAGACGGCGCTGACCGGCAAGGAAGACCAGGTCGTCGGGACGCTGTCCCTCGGTTACCGGAAGCGGCTCGGCATCGCCCAAGCGATCATCCACGACCCCGCCCTCGTCATCCTCGACGAGCCGATCGGCGGGCTCGATCCCCAGCAGATCCGGGAGATGCGCGGGCTCGTGCGCGACCTCGGCGGCGAGCACACCGTGCTGATCTCTTCCCACATCCTCCCCGAGGTCGAGGAGACCTGCGACCAGCTGCTGGTCCTGCGGGAGGGCGAGCTGGTCGTCGTGGGCACCGAAGAGGAGCTCCTCGAGCGCGCCGGCGGCGGCTTCGACGTCTCGGCCACCGTGCGGGGGGACGCGGGCGCGGCCCAGGGGCTGTTCGACGACCTCGCGGCCGTGGAGTCGGCGTCGCTCGCCGAGTCCGAGGGCGATCTGCACACGTTCCGGCTGCGCCTCGAGGACGACGACGTCGAGGGCGTCGCCGCCGCCATCGTGGGGGCGGGGCTCGGCCTCAGGCGGCTCGCCGACGCGGCCGGCGAGCTCGAGGACGCCTTCCTCGCAGTCATCGGATCGGGAGGTGCATCGTGAACGCGGTCCTGCTCATCGCGAAGCGAGACTTCGCGTCCTACTTCCAGGGCCTCACGGGCTACGCGATCATCGCGGTCCTGCTGCTCGTCGACGGCCTGATCTTCCAGGGGATCGCCCTGGGGGGGCGTGAACAGCTCTCCAGCCAGGTGCTCGGGACCTTCTTCCTGAACAGCCACGGCGTGACGTTCGCGGCGGGGGTCCTCCTCACGATGCGGCTGCTCGCCGAGGAGCAGCACGACGGCACGATCGTCCTCCTCTTCACGGCCCCCGTGAACGACTGGCAGATCGTCCTCGGCAAGTGGCTCGCGGGGGTCTGGGTGGTCCTGATCTTCCTCGCGCTGACCACGTACATGCCCGCGATGATCTTCGCCCACGGGTCGGTGCACCTCGGCCACGTGGCCGCGGGGTACCTGGGCCTCGTCCTGACCGGCATGGCGGCCGTCGCCATCGGCCTGCTGACGTCCGCCCTCACGAAGCACCAGGTGCTCGCGGCGGTGTCGGGCGCGGCCATCGGCATCGGGTTCACGTTCCTCAACTGGGTCGCCAAGAAGGTCGACGGGCCCTTCGACGAGGTGTTCGCCTACCTCTCGATGTACGACAAGCACTTCCTGTCGTCGTTCAGCAAGGGCGCCATCCACACCCGCGACATCGTCTTCTTCCTGTCCATCACTTTCTTCTTCCTCCTCGGGACCCGCCAGGTCCTGGGGGCCCGGAGGTGGCGCTGATGTACTCCGCCCTCGCTCCCCTCGCCTTCCTCGGCGGGCTCCTCCTCTTCCTGCTCGGCGAGCGCATGTTCGGGATCGGACACGCCCTGCGCCTGCCGGTAACCGGGGCCGCGGTCCTGGTGCTGCTCCTCGCGGGCGGCCTGCGCGCGAAGGCGTGGCTGAGCGCCTTCGGCGACGTGAAGTCCGTCCTCTTCCGCCTCTGCGGCGCCTACGACCTCGCCTTCCTGGGGCTCGCCCTGTACGGCTGGACCACGATGGTGGAGGACCCGTCGGTCGACTCCGTGGTCCTGGCCCGCGTCGCGTGGCCGATCGTCTTCCTGTGCGGCACCACGGCGGTGCTGTTCATGGAGCTCAGCCTGCGGTCCATGGCGGGCTCCGAGCGGCTCGAGACCCGCCGCCTGCTGGACTCCGGCCGCGCCGGGCTCGCCCTCGCGCTGGCCACCAGCTGGCTGTTCGCGCTCAACTACGTGGCGGACGAGAAGGACGAGCGCATCGACCTCCGCTCGCTCAAGACGCTCGAGCCCTCGAGCAACACCGTCGAGATGGTCCGCAACGTCAGCGAGCCGACCACCATCACGCTCTTCTTCCCCCCGGGGAACGACGTCGCCGAGCAGGTCGAGCCCTACTTCAAGGAGCTCGACGACGCGGGCTCGGACGTCACCCTGGAGCGGCTCGATCGCGACATGCACCCGGCACGCGCGAAGGAGCTGCGGGCGCGCAAGAACGGGACCATCGTCATCACCCAGGGCGACAACCACGAGTCGCTCTCGCTGGACGTGGACCCGGACAAGGCCCGTCGCAAGCTCAAGAAGCTCGACGGCGACTTCCAGGAGAAGTTCAGCAAGGCGACCCGCGAGCAGCGCGTGGCGTACGTCGTCACCGGCCACGGGGAGCGCTCCACGAGCCCCAAGGTGGGGGACCCGTCCGGCCTCAAGGCCCTCAAGGAGGGCCTGAAGCGCATGAACTTCAAGGTGAAGAAGCTCGGCCCGTCCGAGGGGCTCGCCGACGAGGTGCCGGAGGACGCGACGGTCGTGTTCGTGATCGGGCCCCGGCACCCCATGTTGGAGTCCGAGCAGGCGGCGCTCGTCCGCTACGTCCAGGGCGGCGGCTCGATGATGCTGCTCGCCGATCCCGAGTTCGAGCAGGACCCGGAGCTGGGCCCGCTGCTCGACACCCTGGGCGTGTCGGTGGACCTCACGCCGCTGGCCCACGAGACCAAGTACGTGCGGGTGACCGGCGGCCTCGCCGACCGCGCGTTCGTCTACACCAACCGGTTCACGACCCACGACTCGACGACGAACCTGGCCAAGCAGAGCTCGCGGCTCGCCGTCCTGTTCGGCACCACGGGCTCCATCGACAAGGCCGAGGGCGGGGAGAACCCGCCGGACGTGAAGTTCACGGTGCGGTCGATGTCGGGCACCTGGGCAGACAAGGACGCCGACCTCGCGTTCGACAAGGACGCGGGCGAGGAGAAGAAGGTCCGCAAGCTGATCGCGGCCGTGGAGCTGCCCGCGCCCGAGGGGGCGGAGACCGGCGGACGGGCCATCGTGGGCGCGGACGCGGACGTCATCACCGACATGCTGCTCGGGGGCAGCATGGGCAACTCCCAGTGGCTGTCCGACGCCCTGCGCTGGCTCGAAGGCGAAGTGCAGCTCGCGGGCGAGGTCGCCGAGGTGGAGGACGTGCCCATCCTGCACACGCGGGATGAGGACAAGGCCTGGTTCTTCGGGAGCACGCTCGGCATCCCGCTGCTCATCGTCGGGCTCGGCTTCGGCGTGACCCGGCGGCGCCGGAAGGGGGTGCAGTCGTGAAGTCTTCCGACCACATCATCTACGCGATCCTGCTCGTCCTCACCCTGGGCGTGGCCTACGGCACGTGGAAGGGCGAGGAGCCCGAAGAGAAGTCCAGCGTCGTCGTGTTCGAGCCCACGGGGGGCCTCGCGTCCCTCGAATGGGACGGAGAGCGCAACGCCGCGACGATCGAGATCACCGGCGAGGGCGACGACCTGGAGACGTGGGTCGTGGCGGGCCGCAAGGAGAAGGTCGAGGGCCCGGCCCTGCCGCCGCCCACCGGCGACGACGACTCTGCGGCCGAGGCAGTCGCCGGAGCCGGCGACGACGACTCGGCCGACGCGACGGCCGAGGAGGAGCCCACCCCGGCGCCGAAGCCCGAGTACGGCGAGCCCGTGTTCAAGTCGTTCCCGGGCAACGAGCAGGCGAAGAAGCTGGTGACGTCGCTCAGCCCCCTGTCCGCCCTGCGCCGGTTCGACGACCTCGACGCCGACGCCCTGGAGCAGATGGGGCTGAACGAGTCCAACGGCACCCTGACGCTCGAGGACGGGACCGGCAAGACGGCCTCGTTCGAGGTCGGCAGCAAGGCCTACGGCAGCAACGACACCTACGTCCGCGTCGCGGGCGGCAACACCGTCTACCTCGTCTCCAGCAAGGTGCTCGGCCCCCTCCGCGGCGCCGAGACCCGGCTCATGGAGCGCAACATCTTCGGCTTCGAAGAGGAGGACGCGACGGCGGCGACGGTGTCCACGGGCGTCGCGTCGGTGTCGTTCAGCCACCAGGGTCGGCACGACAAGGCGAACGCCTTCTGGGCGCGACCGGACGCCTTGGAGACCCGAGACACGCCCGCCCAGGGGTTCGTGGAGAAGGTGTTCCAGCTGCGCGCCACCGCGTACCAGACCGAGGACGAGACCGTCGCCGAGGGGGACCTCGAGACGATGGTGACGGTGTCCTTGGAGCGTGAAGAGGGCGACCCCGGCAGCGTGGCCTTGGCGCGGTCCGTCGACGCCGAGAAGAGCACCGACGACGAGACCATCTACGTGTGGTGGGCCAAGACCCACCGGACGCGGGATCAGTGGGTCAAGGTGAGCCGGTCCACCGCGAGCGACCTCGCCGAGCAGGCCCCCGGCCTCTTGGAATGAACAGCCCGCAAGCGCCCCAAGCGCGCGCAGCGGAGCGAAGGGAAGCGGAGTTCAGGGGAGGTACCGCGGGGCCCCCGGCGACAAATCTCTGATTTGTCGAGAGGGGTGCATCAACGACCCGGGTCCGGGGCGAAGCCGCGGGCGTTCTCCCGGCGGCTGAGGGCGTTCTCGCGGGTGCGGGGGTCCGGCAGCACGCCGAGGGCGACGAGCTCGTCGCGGAACCCGTAGCGGAGCTCGAGGGTCGCGAGCGGGTCCGGGTTCAGATCGAAGTCGACCCACTCCACGTCGTTCTTGACGCGCCGACCGATGCCGGTGGCGGCGTGCTCTTCCGGCTTGGGCTTGCGGGGCGAGCGACGGTAGGTGGACTTGCCCTCCCCGCCGCGGCCCCGTCGGCTCGCGCCCGCCGAGCTCTGCGTGGAGGCGTCGGCGGCGGCGGGGGCCTCTTCGGCGCGCACCTCGCGCTCTCGGTCGGACTTGCGGGACGCGCCGTCGTCGGCGTCGCCGCCGAGGCCCCAGCGCTCGTACCAGGGCGCGGGATCGGGGGCGGGGGTCACGGTGACGGCCCGTCGACGTTCGCAGAAGGCGACGGCCGTGATGTTGCCGAGGTTGCGGGTGTCCCCCAGCCAGTCGCCGTAGGACTTCTCCTCGGTGGTGAAGAAGAACTTCCGCGCCTGGGCGGGCCCGACCTGCCACCCCTGCACGACGATCGACTCCCAGGGGGCGAGCACCCACTTGGTGGCGTCCTTCGCCTTCGTGTGCTTCGCGTCCACCGAGTTCAGCCCGTCGACGGCCAGCGCCACGGCCACCCGGCCGTCCGTGTTGTTGGTGAGCCGCACGGCGTACTCCTTGTTGCGGAACGCCTGCACGTAGCGGGTGCCGCGGGCGCGGTGCTCTCCTGCGGGGCGGCCGTCGATGAGGAGCTCCATGCTCACCCCGCTGCGCTCGACGGCGGAGGTGGGCGCGGCGACCGAGACGGTGGCGAGCATCAGCGTGACGAGGGCGAGGCGGCGGACGGTGCGTTGCATGGGGTCTCCCGGGTGACGTCCTCCCCCGGCAGGGGGAAGGGGATCTTTACGTCCGACACGCGGCCGCCGGTGGGGTTCCCGGTAAAGTCGCGGGCCGTGTTGCGAGTACTCTCCACGGCGCTCCTCGCGCTCATCATGACCGGCTGCGACCCGTGCTCGGGTCTCACCGTCCCGACGCCCGCGGCGTCGTCTCGTCCCGCCGGGGAGGGCACGCGCGTGGACGTGCACCTGCCGCACCTCGGCGAGGTGGCGCTCAAGCGATGGGGCGGCCCGCGCGGCAACAAGCGATTGGAGCGCGCCGCCCGGGCGACGGACGGCTCCATCGTGACGGTCGAGGTGCGGCCCTACCGGCTCCGGTTGAACGGGGACCCGGCCGACCCGGAGGGCCTCCTCTTCCGCGGCGACGCCGAGATCGTGGTGCGGGAGGACCGTCGGGTGCTCCGCCGCGAGGCGGCGAGTCTTCGGCTGCCGGTGGAGATCCTCCTCGGCACCATCGGCACCGGCTGGACGCTCACTGCCGATCCCCGCGTCCTCACCGAGGTCACGCTCCCCTCCCTCGGAGACCCGGCCCTCACGCGCGCGGCGCGGGACCTGGCGGTGGAGGTCATCCCTCGCATCCTGGGGGGACGCCCCCTCCTCACGGTGGCTCACGCGCCCCCCGAGCCGCCCCGCGTCCACGCGCGGGACATGTCGCTCACGCTCGCCTGGCGGGCGCAGCGCCGGGCCCTGATCCCGAAGATCGCGCCCCACGCCGCCCCGAGCATCGGCAACACGGCCGCGGTCACGGTCGGCGGGGGCGAGCTGGCGGGCCGGACGGTCGAGGTCGACGGCCCCGACGGCCCCCTGCGGGCGACCCTCATCGACATGCGCTCCACGCGCGGGGGCCTCTGGACGACCGTGCGGCTCGAGGAGGTGGGCGCCTGCTCCTGGGTGGAGGCCCGGCTCCCGGTGGGCGCGGGCGTCACCGACGGCCGGGTGCGACTCCGCGCGCTCGGGCCGTCCGAGCGGCTGCGATCCGCGGGGCCGCTGGGCGGAGCCGACTTGGAGGAGACGCTGGTGGCCGCCTCCGAGCGCGCGCTCGGGCCGCTTCAGGCGCTGTCGCTGCGGGGGCCGTCCGGGGCCCCGACCAAGGCCGTCCTCGGGCGCTCGACGCGGGGGGCGGTGATCAAGGAGATCAACCTGGGCGGGCTCGGCGGCGGCTCGCTCACCCCGCCCGAGGGTCCTAAGGCGCCGCCGCGCCCCAAGGGTCGGTAGCCGTCGTCCCGCTCGGGGCGACCACCTCGGGCGGAGGCTCCGGGGCGGGCGGAGGAGGCGCGGCCCCCGCGTGAGCCACGAGCCAGTCCCCGATCTTCACGAAGACCTCCTCCTCGGCCCAGTCGCCCGCGACGGGTCCGCCGTGGCCGTACTCGTACCGGGTCCCCCACCCCACCCCGAGGGTCACGTAGGTCTTGTCGGTGGACGAGACGAGGTCGTGCGCGCGGCGGACGGTCCAGGGCGGGACGATGTGGTCGATGCGGCCGACCATGAACATCATCGGCGTGCGGATGCTCTTCATGCCCGCCGTGTAGTCCACGGCGCCGTCCGCCGACAGGAGCACGCCGCTCTCGATCCACGACGCGTACTGCGTCACGACCCCCCACCCGACGTTCTCCATCGCCCCCGGGATCCAGTCGAGCAGGACGCCCTCGTCCACGTTGTCGACGTCGAAGATCGCGTGCAGCAGCGGGTGATCGGGCTCGCGGTCGAGGACGGGCCTCGCCATCAGCGCCACGTTGCGCGACGGCAGCTGCTGGTTCTTCGGGACCGCGCCCAGGTTGTGCAGCGCGTCCTTCGCCAGGTCGTTGGGGTGGCTGAAGTCCCCGGGCGCCGAGATGGCGACCATGCCGCTGATCTTGTCCGCTTGGGGCCCCTGCAGCGTCATGTACCCGAGCACGCCCCCGAGGCTGTGCCCCACGAGCAGCGCGCGGCTCTCGCCGGTGGTCTTCAGCACGTGGTTCAGGGCAGCCGGCACGTCGTGCTGCGCGATGTCGTCGACGGTCCAGGCGCCCCTCGTCCACGTCCGCTCGTCGGGCGGGATCGACGAGCGGTCGCCCCGATACTCCATCAGCCAGACGTCGAACCCGCGGTTCGCGAGGTACTGGGCGAGGTTGCTGCCCTCGATCGTGAAGTTGCCGCGGTTGACCACCGTGCCGTGAGCCATGAGGACGGGGGTGCCGTGGTGGGGCTCGGACGCCGTCGAGGGGGCCGCAGGCACCCGGAACATGGCGATCCGCCACCCGTCGTCGGTGGCGACGCGGGCCTGGAACATCGGGTCCGGGGACAGATCGGCGATGCGCTTCGCCGCGCACCCGGAGGTCAGCAGGGCCGCGGCGAGGAGGAGGACGCGCCTCACGGGATCCTCCGACCGTCGAGCCACGCGCCGATCACGGCGTCCACGTCGCGCCGCGCGAAGCGGGAGAGGAGCAGCCCCAGGTGGCCGAACTCCTCGCGGTGTCCGTTGATGCGCGACATCAGCCGGAAGTACGTCTCGATCCGGTCCCCGAGCCGCTCGAGCCCGGGCAGCACGTCCTCCGGCGGGGCGACGGTGTCGGTGGCGCCCGCCACGAACAGCGCCGGGCCGGTCACCAGGTCGAACCCGCGGTCGTAGTCGACCCAGCCCTCCTTGCTCGTCATGCGGCCGTCCCGATACCAGCGGATCAGGTCGTCGACGACCGCCTTGGGCGGGGGCACCGAGTAGGACTTGTTGAAGAGCCGGGCGAGGGCGGCGTGCGGCTCCATCTCCTGGTCCAGGTGCGGGGGCGTGGAGCCGTTGCGGGGCGGCAGCGGGGTCCGGAGGCCGGTCATGTACATCCGCTTCACGGCCAACGGGAGGGGCGCCTCGCCGTTGGACCACGTCTCCAGCCAGGCCATCTCCGCGTCGCTCGGGAAGCGGTAGTCGAAGCGCGTCCCGAGGGCGACCCAGCGCACCGACGGCACGGTGCCGCCCTCGGCCGGGGTGGCGGCGGACGCGACCGGGAGGACACCGCACGTGCCGTGCCCGATCCAGGTGACCTCGTCCTGCCCCGACATCTTCCCGAGCTTGCGCAGCAGCTCCGGGTAGACCTTGCGCGCGACGCCGTCGATGCCGTGCACGCGCGCCTCTTCCGTGATCCACGGGTTCACGAGGTACACGCGGTAGCCGAGGCGAGCCAGGGAGCCCGCGAGACCCTTGCCCTGCCCCGAGAGGAACACCTCGGGGCGCTCGCCGATGTGCGGACACAGCGCGACGGCCTCCGCGTCCGCGGGCGGCGGGGATCCGGACACGAACGGTACGGGATCCGGAACGTCGCCCGCGAGGGCCGCGGGGCCCAGCCCGAGGGCGGGCGCGCACAGCACGCAGAGGGCGGCGACCGCGGCCGCGAGGAGAGGATTTTCCGAGGTCAAGCCGCGAGTGTAGCGGCTGGGCGACCGCTGCGCAGCGGCCGCCCGGCCCCGGTCTACGCGGCGCGGCGGCGGCGCACGAGGCCGAGCAGCGGCAGCAGCGCGAGCGCCCCCACGGTGCCCGCGTCCGCGTCCGCGATCGACGACTCGTTGCAGGTGCAGGCGCAGTCTTCGTCCGCCTCGCCGCTGCAGTCGTTGTCGATGTCGTCGCCGCAGATCTCCTCGTTGGTGGGCGTCACCGCCGAGTCGTTGTCGTCGCAGTCGCCTCCGCAGGTGGAGGTGCCGTCGGCGTCGAAGTCGATCTCGTCCTCCGGGACCTCGCCGTCGCAGTCGTTGTCGAGGCCGTCGCAGGCCTCCTCGAGCCCGGGCGCCTGGGCGGCGTTCCGGTCGTTGCAGTCGTCGCAGGCGATCGAGCCGTCGGCGTCGTCGTCCGCTTCGTCCGCGGGCAGCGTGCCGTCGCAGTCGTTGTCGGCGCCGTCGCAGATCTCGTCCGCGTCGGGGTTCGTCACGTCGGCGGTGTCGTCGCAGTCGCCGTCGCAGATCGCGAAGCCGTCGCCGTCGTTGTCGGCGTCCTCGTCCGGCACCGCGCCGGCGCAGGCGTTGTCGATGCCGTCGCAGAGCTCGGGCGCGCCCGGGAAGACCGTGTCGTCGGCGTCGTCGCAGTCGTGCTCGGCGCCCGCCGCGTCCAGCGCGCAGACCCCGTCGTCGTCGGCGTCGCCGCTCAGGTCGTCGCCGTCGCACACGTCGAGGTCGTCGCAGATGAGATCGCCGTCCGTGTCGCCCGTGGCGTCGTCGCCCACGCAGGCGTCCAGATCGTCGCAGACGCCGTCGCCGTCCGTGTCGCCCAGGGCGTCGTCGCCCTCGCAGAAGTCCTCGTCCGCGCAGAGGCCGTCGCCGTCCAGGTCGCCCAGGGCGTCGTCGCCGAAGCAGATGTCGTCCGTGTCGCAGACGGTGTCGCCGTCCGTGTCGTCGGGGTTGTCCAGGGGGCACACGTCGCACACGTCGCCCGCGAGGTCCCCGTCGCCGTCGGCCTGGTCCTCGTTGTCGGCCGTCGGGCAGTTGTCGGAGTCGTCGCACAGCGTGTCCGTGTCGCTGTTGCCGCTCGCGTCGTCGCCGGTGCACACGTCGCAGGCGTCGTCCACGCCGTCGCCGTCCGTGTCCGCCCCGACGTCGGTGACACCGAGGCAGCTGTCCACGTCGTCGCACACGCCGTCGCCGTCCGACGCGTCGTTCGTGGCGTCGTTCGGGCACACGTCGCAGACGTCGCCGGAGCCGTCGGCGTCGGTGTCGAGCTGGTTCACGTTCGCCTCGTGGGGGCAGTTGTCCGTGCCGTCGCAGATCCCGTCGGTGTCGCTGTCGCCGGTGGTGTCGTCGCCGGTGCACAGGTCGCAGACGTCGCCGGAGCCGTCGCCGTCCGTGTCCGTCTGGTTGGCGTTGGCGACGGCCGGGCAGTTGTCCACGTCCCCGCAGAAGCCGTCGAGGTCCACGTCGCCGGTGGTGTCGTCGCCGGTGCACAGGTCGCAGACGTCGCCGGAGCCGTCGCCGTCCGTGTCCGTCTGGTTCGGGTTCGACGTCACCTGGCAGTTGTCCACGTCGTCGCAGAAGCCGTCGGAGTCGGAGTCGCCGGTGTTGTCGTCGCCCTGGCAGATGTCGCACGCGTCGCCCACGCCGTCGCCGTCCGCGTCCGCCTGGCCCACGTTGGAGACGAGGGGGCAGTTGTCCACGTCGTCGGTGAGGCCGTCGTTGTCCGTGTCGACGGGCGCCCCCGCCACGAAGTCCGTGCCCGACGCCGAGCCGAAGTCGGTCCACGGACCGGTGGAGCCCTGGACGGTGCGCTCACGCGCGCGCCACTTGTAGGCCACGCCACCGACCTGCCCGGAGCAGGAGATCACCGGGTACGGCTTCACGATGCAGCTGGGCTTGAAGTTCAACTGCACCGCGCCGGTGCACGTGGGGGAGCCGGTGAATGCGTTCGCCGCGTTCACCACCTCGACCTCGACGTAGTAGTCCGCGCCGCCGCACGTGGGGGACCCGGAGGACACCTGGATGCCCACGACGGTGCCCGGGATCGTGCCGCCCGCGGGGACCGTGTTGCCCGCGGCGTCTTCCTGGCTGAGGTTCTGGAGGGTGACGGCGTGACTCGCCAAGGCCGCGGACGGCGCGAGGGCGAACAGAACGACGGCGAGCGTACAGAGAGCGATGCGTGACATGTGGGTCCTCCTGTCCCGCGCCCCTACGCGGGTGACCGGGGGGCAGTGTACCGGCGCCGGAACGCGATCGCACCCCCCGGTCGTATGGTAAGAACCGGCGCGACGAACCCCGTGACGAAGCCTACGAACCGCCAGACGTCGTTGTTCGGAGAGACGCCGCCGCCCGCGGTTGTCGTGGGCCCGTCCACCTCGGAGCCGCCGGCCGCGCCCGAGATCGCGTCGACAGAGCCCGAGATCGCGTCGACCGAGCCCGAGGTTCCGACGGACCCCGCGCCCCCGACCCCGCCGAAGTCGCCCCCCGCCGTGGTCCTGCCGTCGGTGCCGCCGCCGCCCGAGGAGCCGCCCGAGCCCCCGGGAGGATCCGGAGACGATCCGCCCGGCGACGGCACGATCAGGCTGCTCGAGGCCGCCCGCGAGCGCTACCTCAACTACGCGCTCTCGGTGATCACGTCCCGCGCGCTGCCGGACGTCCGGGACGGCATGAAGCCGGTGCAGCGCCGCATCGTGTACGCGATGTACAAGAACCTGCGGCTGACCCACCAGGCCCGCTTCCGCAAGTCGGCGGCGGTGGTGGGCGAGGTCATGGCGCGGTTCCACCCCCACGGCGATCAGTCGATCTACGACGCCATGGTCCGCATGGCCCAGCCCTTCTCGCTGCGCACCCCGCTGGTGGACGGGCACGGGAACTTCGGCTCGCTGGACGGCGACCCGCCCGCGGCCATGCGCTACACCGAGGCGCGGCTCCAGGCCGTCGCCGAGGAGCTCGTCTCCGAGATCGACAAGGAGACGGTCCCCTTCCGCGCCAACTACGACGGCACCACCCCCGAGCCGATCGTCCTGCCCGCGCGGATCCCGCAGCTGCTCGTCAACGGCAGCACCGGCATCGCGGTGGGCATGGCGACGAACATCCCGCCCCACAACCTGCGGGAGGTCTGCCGGGCCGCCGTCGCCCTCATCGACTCGCCCGGGCTGACGGCCACCCAGCTGCTCGAGCTCGAGCTGATCGAGGGGCCCGACTTCCCCGTCGGGGGCGAGGTCCTGAACTCCCCCGAGGAGCTGGCCGCGCTGTACGAGACGGGCCGCGGGTCCATCCGCCTCCGCGGCACCTGGGAGCTCGAGAAGGGCTACCGAAAGCGCTACATCGTCCTCAAGTCGGTGCCCTACGGCGTCAACAAGGCGAGCCTCATCGAGCGGATCGGCGACGCCATCCGCCTGGGCAAGGTCCCGCAGCTCGTGGACATCCGCGACGAGTCGACGGACGAGATCCGCGTCATCTGCGAGCTGAAGCGGGGCGCGGACCCCGAAGTCGCGATGGCGTTCCTGTACAAGAACACGCCGCTCGAGGGCAACTTCCACGTCAACCTCACGGTCCTCGTGCCCACCGAGAACCCGGAGGTGGGCACGCCCGCGCGCGTCTCCTTGGTGGAGATGCTCCGGCACTTCCTCCACTTCCGTCGAGACGTGGTGCGCCGCCGCTTCGAGTTCGACCTCGCGCGGCTGCTGCGTCGGATCCACATCCTCGAGGGCTACGAGATCGTCTTCGACGCGCTGGACGAGGCCATCGCCATCATCCGCGCCAGCCCGGGCAAGCGCGGGGCGGCCGAGCGCCTCAAGGCGCGCTTCCCGCTCGACGACGAGCAGACCGAGGCCATCCTCGAGCTCAAGCTGTATCGGCTCGCCGCCCTCGAGATCGAGAAGGTGCGCGAGGAGCTGTCGCAGCTGCGGGACGAGGCCGCCCGGATCGAGCGCATCCTCGGCGACGAGCGCGCCCTGTGGGGCGTGGTGCGGACGGAGCTGCTGGAGGTCGCGGAGACCCACGGGGACGACCGACGCACCACGATCTCGGGCCCGAAGCCGCAGGTCCGGTTCGACCCCGAGGCGTACATCCTCGACGAGAACCACTGGGTCATCGTGACGCGCGCGGGGTGGATCAAGCGCCAGAAGAACTTCTCGGCGATCGGGGCCGTGCGCGTGCGCGAGGGCGACGCCCCCGAGGTCGCCTTCCGCGCCTCCACCCGATCCACCGTGTCCTTCTTCGGGGACTCCGGGAAGTGCTACGTGATGCGCGTCGCGGACGTGCCCCTCACCACGGGGTACGGCGAGCCCATCCAGCGGCACTTCGCCCTCGCCGACGGGGAGCACATCGTCGCCGCCATCTCCCAGGACGAGCGTCACCTCCCCGAGTACCAGCCGGAGTGGCAGGTCCCCGTCGCGGAGCCGGAAGCCGAGACCGTCGAGGACGCGGAGGCCGAGATCGTCGAGGCGGCGGACGAGACCGCCGACGCAGACGAGTCCGCCGACGGACCGGAGGATGTGGCCACGGAGACCCTGCGCGTCGGCCCCGTGGCGGTCGCGATCACGCGCATGGGCAAGGGACTCCTGTTCCCCCTGAACAACCACGCGGACGTGTCGACCAAGAACGGCCGCAGGTACGCGTCCCTCCAGCGGAAGAAGGCCGACCGCGTGATCGGCGTGCAGATCCTCCGCAGCGACGAGGACAAGGTGTGCCTCGCGTCCGAGCAGGGGCGCGTGACGGTCTTCGAGGCGCTCACCCTGAAGCTCCTGCGCGCCAGCGGCCGCGGGGTGAACGCACTCAAGCTGCAGGGCAAGGACGGCGTCCTCGGCTTCACCCTGAGCGCCAAGCGGGGCCGCGGCCTGCTCGTCGAGACCACGAACAGCCGCGCCGTGCACGTCACGGAGCGCAAGTACGGCGTCACGAAGCGGGGCGGCAAGGGCAGCGTGGTGATCAAGCGCGGGGGCCTGCGCCTCGTGACCCTCGAGCCGAGCGTGCTGGACCTGGTGCACGACGACGAAGAGCTCGACACCCTGCGCGACGACGACGTGTGGGACGACGAGGACGACGACGCGGGCGTCGAGACCGTGACGGACGCCGAGGGCGAGCCCGACGACGACGGCGACGTCCCCCCGGAGGGCGACGATGCCTCCTGAGTCGGACTACGGCGCCGCGTCCATCCAGATCCTCGAGGGCCTCGAGGCCGTGCGGAAGCGCCCCGGCATGTACATCGACGGCACGGGGCCGGACGGCGTGCACCACCTCCTGTGGGAGATCGTCGACAACGCCGTCGACGAGGCGATCAACGGGCACGCCTCCACCATCACCGTGACGCTCCACGAGGACCGTCGCTCGGTGACGGTCTCGGACAACGGCCGCGGCATCCCCGTGGACATCCACCCGAAGGTCGGGCGATCGGCCCTGGAGGTCGTGCTGACGGTCCTGCACGCGGGCGGCAAGTTCGACGGCTCGAACTACACCACCTCGGGCGGCCTGCACGGCGTCGGCAGCTCCGTCGTCAACGCGCTCAGCGAGTGGCTCACGGCGATCGTGAAGCGCCAGGGCCGGACCTGGGTCCAGGAGTACGAGCGGGGCGTGCCCGCCGCGCCCGTGGAGGCTCGGGGTCCCGCGCGCGGCTCGGGGACGTCCATCTCCTTCGCCCCGGACCCGGAGATCTTCCCGCTGATCTCCTTCGACTCGGAGCGGGTCGCCCGCCGACTCGACACCAAGGCGTACCTGAACGGGGGTCTCCGCATCGTGTTCCGGGACGAGGCGGCGGCCACGAACGCCACGTTCCAGCACGACGGCGGGGTGGCGGACCTCGTCGTGGCCCGCGTCCGGGAGCAGGGCGTCCACCCGCTGTTCGCCGAGCCGCTGGTCGTGCGGCTGGAGGACCAGGGGCTCCGCCTCGAGACCGCCCTCATGTGGACGGACGCCCCCAAGGAGCACACCTCGGGCTTCGTGAACACGATCCCGAACCGCGACGGCGGGACCCACATCCAAGGCTTCCGGGACGCGGTCGTGAAGGCGGTGCGCGCCTACATGGAGACCCACGATCTCGTGCCCCGGAGCGTGAAGATCACGGCCGACGACATCAAGGAGGGGATCGTCGCGGTCGTCTCCACGTTCGTGCAGGAGCCGCAGTTCCAGGGGCAGGGCAAGCACCGCCTCAACAACGTCGAGGTCCGGGGGCTCCTGGACCAGCTGCTGCGCCCCGTCCTCGAGCAGTGGTTTCACGAGAACTCCACCGCCGGCGACGCCATCGCCGCCCGGGCCGTCCAGGCCGCCCGGGCGCGCGCCGCGAGCCGCTCCGCCGCGAAGCAGGTGCGGCGCAAGTCGGCCGTCTCCCACCGGCTGAACCTGCCCGGCAAGCTCGCGGACTGCAGCTCCACGGACCCGGACGAGAGCGAGCTGTTCATCGTCGAGGGCGACTCCGCCGGGGGCTCGGCCAAGCAGGGCCGCGACCGCCGCACGCAGGCGATCCTCCCCCTCCGCGGCAAGGTCCTCAACGCGCTCCAGGCGAGCCCCGCGAAGGTCGCCGCCAACAAGGAGCTGGGCGACATCGTCAAGGCGCTGGGGTGCGGCCTCGGCGCCGACTTCGACGGCAGCCGCCTGCGCTACTCGAAGATCATCCTCCTGATGGACGCCGACAGCGACGGGCACCACATCGCGACGCTGCTGCTGACCTTCTTCTACCGGTTCCTGCCCCAGCTGATCGACGCGGGGCACGTGTACCTCGCCCAGCCGCCGCTCTACCGCGTGGTCGTGGGCAAGGAGTCCTACTGGGCCCTGAGCGACGCCCAGCGCGACCGCATCGTGGCGGGCCTGCGCAAGAACGCCCGGTACGAGACGACGCGCTTCAAGGGGCTCGGCGAGATGATGCCGAAGACCCTCTTCTCCACCACGATGGACCCCGACAAGCGCAACCTGCTCAAGGTCAGGATCCCGCCCGGCGAGGCGATCGCCACGGACGAGATCATCCACGACCTCATGGGGAAAGACGCGTCGCGCCGGTTCCACCTGATCATGGACGGCGCGGACGGCGTCGGCGCTCTGGACGTGTAGGCGGGGCGCGCGCGCGGGATCGCCGGCCCAGCGGCTATCGTGCCGCCATGCGTTGGATGCTGTGGGCGGCCCTGTTCGGATGTCTCTGTGCGTGCGGGGTGGCCACCCCCGCCGACGACGGGTTCGGGCGGTCCCGCACCGAGACCCCCGTGAACACCGACGACCTCTGCGTGACCCAGGGCATCACCCGCTGCACCGCGGGCGTCTACGAGGTGTGCCGGGACGGCACGTGGGCCGTCGAAGAGACGTGCGGCGACCCCACGCCGCTGTGCGTGCCCGACGGCGGCTGCACCGCCTGCAACCCCGACCGCACGTACTGCGTGGGCGAGGACGTGCACCGGTGCGACGGCGCGGGCACGGCGATGAGCTTCGAGGCCGAGTGCGACTTCGACGAGCAGTGCCAGGCGGGCCAGTGCCGCAACGCCTGCGACGTGGCCGAGGCGCAGCGCTCCTACCTCGGGTGCGAGTTCCTGGCCGTGGCCACCACCAACCTCGTGGACGCCGCGTTCAACGACGACTTCGCCGTCGTGATCGGCAACCCGCACCCCACCGCGGAGGCGCAGGTCGTGGTCTCGCGGGACGGGACGAACCTCCGCTCGCTCCGCGTGCCCCCGGAGAGCGCGGAGGCGATCACGCTGCCGATCGTGCCCGCGCTCAAGGGCTTCACGTCGAGCGTGATCGCGCCCGGCGGGGCCTTCGAGGTCACGTCGTCGATGCCCGTCGCGGCCTACCAGTTCAACCCGCTCAACTTCCGCGTCGACACGCCCGACGGGCCCCTCGCCTCCTTCACCAACGACGCGTCGCTGCTGCTGCCGGTGCACGCGCTCACCGGCGTGTACCGCGCCAACACCCACCCGTCGTTCGGGATCCTCCAGCCGGAGCTGCCGTGGCAGTGGCTGCCGGGCTTCGTCGCGATCGCGGCCACTCAGGACGGCACGACCGTCGAGTTCAGCTCCAACGCCTTCACCCTCCCGGGGGACGTGGAGGTCGTGAGTCCGGGGGGGCGCACGCACATCCAGCTCGATCGCGGGGACGTCGTGCAGCTGCTGTCCCGCACCCACGACGGCGGCGACGACCCCGGCTTCTGCGCGACGATCGGGGGACGCGGGGGCGACGCGAAGGGCTCGGCCACCTGCTTCGACGACGAGGGCGGCGACTTCACCGGCTCCGTGGTGAGCGCGGACGCAGACGTCGCGGTCTGGGCGGGCCACACCTGCACGTTCATGCCGCTCGAGAGCTACGCGTGCGATCACCTCGAAGAGATGATGTTCCCGCGCCAGACGCTCGGGGACCTGGTGGTGATGACCGCGCCCAGCCACCCGAGCCGGTCGGGGGAGGCGCGGGCCGTCTACCGCGTGATGTCGGCGGTGGACGACAACTTCATCACGTTCACGCCCCAGACCGTCGCGTTCGACCGCACCGTCGACGCCGGGGAGTTCGTCGAGTTCATGACCGACACCGACTTCGTGGTGCTCGCCAGCGGGCCGGTGCACGTCACCCAGACGCTGGTGGGGCAGCGTGAGCTGGTCTCCACCGCGGGCGATCCGGCCATGGGCTCCGGGGTCCCCCTCTCCCAGTGGCGCTCCGAGTACGACTTCCTGGCGCCTGCGACGTACACGACGAACCACATCAACGTCACCGCGCGCGACGGCACCGTCGTCTACCTGGACGGGCTGCTCGTGGACGGCTGGGAGGACGTGGCCGGGACCAACTACTCGGTCACGCGGCTCGATGTCTCGGACGGCCCCCACCACATCGAGAGCCTCGAAGCCGCCCCCTTCGGCATCACGTCGTACGGGTACGCCGACTTCACGTCCTACCTGACCCCGGGCGGGATGAACTTCGTGCGCTGATGACGGCGACGCAGGCCGATCGGGGCCCTCGGGCGGCCCTCGCCGCGGCGCTCCTGATCCACGGTCTGCTGTGGCTGCGCTGGATGTCGGGCGCGGAGATCCCGTCGGGGAGCCGCGACGAGTTCTTCCTCGTGGAGGTCGCGACCGAGCTGGTCTTCGGCAGGCACGACCTCACGACCGAGCAGCTCCGGGGCCTCACGCTCGAGGCGTACTACCCACCCCTCGCCCGCCTCCCGGGCATGGTCGCCCTGGCCCTCGGCGGCGGGTACCACGCGATGGTGGCCTCGCAGCTCCCCTGGGCCGCCGTCCTGGTGGTCGCCGTCGTGGGGTTGGCGAGGCGCGCCGGGGGGCGCTGGACGCCCGCGATCGCCGTCGCCCTCCTGTTCGCCTACCCCGCCGTGGCCGACGCGACCCACCGCTTCGAGCCCAACCTCGCCGCCACCGCCTGCACCACCGCCGCCCTGGCGGCTTGGTTCGCGTCGGACGATCTGCGGGACCGCCGGGCGGCCCTCGTGCTCGGGCTGTTCGCGGGGCTGGGGCTGCTCGTGGACCGCCTCGGCGCGGCCCCGTTCGTCGTGGTGCCGGTGCTGCTCTCCGTCGTTCGCCGGCGCGGGGAGCTGCGCGACGTCGCCGTGGGCGTCGGCCTCGCGGCCGGGGCGACCTGCGCCGTCGCGGGCTGGTGGTACGGGGCGTTCTTCCTGCCCAACTACCTGCACGAGCTCCTCCCCCAGTGGTTCGGGGGCGAGGTCGGGGCGCGCGGAGATCTCGAAGAGGTGCGGCCGCCGCTGCTCCTCTGGATCGGCCACTACCTCCTGCTCTGGATCGACTCCCAGCTCGGGCTCGTCGCCGGGGTCGTCGGCTGGTTCGCCCTCGCCGCGGCCCTCCTCGGTCGCCTGGGGGAGCGCGCGCGGGACCTCGCCGCGTGCGTCGCCGGAGGGCTCCTGCTGTTCACGCTGGTCGCCAAGCGGCAGCCCTTCTACACGGTCCCCCTCCTCCCCTCCGTCGCGGTGCTCTCCGCGGCCGCGCTGCAGGCCTGGGCGCGGCCCATCCCCGGGGCCGCCGGGGCCGGGGTCGTCTCGGCCGTGATCATCGCCTCCCTGCTCCCCAACGCCGCCCGGAGCGGGACCCACCCGAACCTGCCCCAGGGGGCCCTGGCCGGGTGGCTGGTGGGGGGCGCGTCCCCGCTGCCGGAGTCCTGGATCGGCGAACGCTTCCCCATCGGCGCGGAGCCGCTGGGCCTCGGCCTCGACGTCGGCGGCCTGGTGCAGGACGTCGCCCGCCACGGGACGCCCGCCTCGGCCCCGATCGCGGTGTGGTCTTCGTCGTCGGCCGTGAGCGAGAGCCAGCTCCTCTCCCTGCTGCGCATGGAGCGGCGGAACCGGGCCGCGGACGGCGTCACGGTGAACCCCGAGTGGTTCGAGCAGGCCGTCCCCGCGCTCGGGGCGCTCGTGACGGTGCACCCCGGCGCGCAGCCCTGTGGCCCGCCCGACCTCGAGACCGTGCGACGCGAGTTCGAGATCCGCTTCGGGTGGGAGGATCGGCCGGCGCTCGTGCAGGCGCTCCACGCCGTCCCCACCACGGGCACGCTGGTCCGCGACCAGCTCCTCGAGCTCGACGCCCGCCTCTGCGCGTGGGTGCCCGCCCGATAGACTCCGCCGATGCTCGCCCACCCCGACGATCTGCTCACCCGTCGCCTGGTGGCGGTGATCACCGATCTGCTGTCGATGTTCGACGCCCTCGACGCCCTCGCGATCGCGCCCAAGGGCCCAGCGAAGGCCCGCGCCGACGGGCTCATCAAGATGTTCGGCCCGGCCGCCGTCATGTGCGCGCTCCTGCAGGGCAGCGAGCTGGTGCGGGGGGCCGAGAAGACGGCCGAGATGCTCGACCTGTTCGTGCACACGGCGAAGGCGCGCAAGGAGGCGCTCCTCGCCGCGCTGCCCCGCCCCCAGCGCATCGCCGTGGAGCGGCGAGCCCACGCGGAGCCGGCCGGACCGGAGCGCGCGCTCCAGCTGTTCGCCGAGGCCCTCGCGGGCATGAAGCGCAAGGACCTGCTGGCTCGGTGGGGCACCGGGGGCGGGGTGGCGCGCGTGCACGAGCAGGTCGAGAAGCTGAAGCGCGGGGAGCTGGACCCCCAGGGGCTGCAGGCCGCGGCGGCGGCCATGGCGCCCGCCCCCGAGGGCGACGAGGAGGCCCCGGCCCCCACCGAGCCCGCGATCCCCGACACGCTGCCCGGCGAGCTCCTGGGGGTCCTCGGCGGCCTGGTCTCGGGGCTCGGCGTCGACGAGAACGCCTTCGGCCGCGTCCTCTCCGGCGTGCTCCCCGCCGAGGCGCCCGACGGCTACCGAGACGACGGCCGCGGCTCCCTCCGCCGGGACGTGCCCAAGGTGGGCCGAAACGAGCCCTGTCCCTGCGGCAGCGGCGAGAAGTACAAGAAGTGCCACGGGCGTCGATGAGGACGCCCCGGCGCGGGATTCACAGGGCCTGATCCCCCTGGGGTTCCCTGATACCATTCGCGCGCTCGGGCCATGAAGGCCCCCCTCGCCGCCCCGAAGCGGCGAACCCGAGGAAGCCTCCGATGGCCCGAATTCTCGTCCCCCTCGCCGCCGCCGCCACGATCGTCCTCGCGGCGTGCCCGACCCCCGTGCCCGAAGTTCAGTGCACCTTCGAGTTCCCGACCGCGAGCACCACGCGCGTCGCCTCCGAGGCCGGGTTCAACATCTTCATCGAGGTCACCGGCGACTTCACCCTCGAGGAGCTGCCGCGGGTCGACTTCTTCTCGGACGTGGAGGTGGGCAACGCCCTGTACGACGGGCTGTTCCCCGAGGAGGCCGGCACCGGCAAGATCATGGAGGCGGCCGTCCAGTACGACCCCGCCGTGGGCTGCTCGGCGGGCTGCCTCGCGGGCGCCCGCATCGACACTCCCCTCACGCCCGGCGCCCACAGGATCACGGGCAAGGCCCTGGCCGCCAACGCCGCCGTGGCCTGCGAGGTCTCCACCGAGGTGCGCGTGAACGCGCCCCCGACCGTGAGCGACGTGACCGTCCTGCCGGGCAACGCCGACGCCACGGACGACCTGACCGTCTCCTCCAACACGGGCGACGCCAACGGGGATCCCGTCACCGTGTCCTACCGCTGGACGGGCCCCGACGGCGTCGAGACCGCGGGCGGCACGGACGGCCTCCTCGCGGCGGTCAACACGATCGCGGGCGAGACGTGGACCGTCGCGGTCACCCCCCACGACGGCCTCGACTTCGGCGACGCGGGGGTCGGCACCATCACGATCGGCAACACGGCGCCTTCCGCGCCGACGGTCGAGATCACCCCCGATCCGGGCCGCACCGAGGCGCCCCTGCGCTGCCGCGTCCTCGACCTCGACGACCTGGACCCCGACGACGGCCAGAAGATGTCCGTGTCGTGGTCGTGGAGCAAGGACGGCGTGGACCAGGGCGTCGCCGGCGACACCATCCCCGCGACGGACACGGCGGCGGGCGAGACCTGGACCTGCACCGCCCGCGCGAACGACGGCGTGGTGGACGGCGAGCCCGGCTCCGCGGGCACGACGCTCCTCGCGCCCCTGACCGTGCCCTCCACGGAGGCGGTCGCGCAGGTCGACACCATCACCGGCACCTGGCTCTCCCAGGCGGTCGGCGAGGAGGCCCAGACCGGGTCGCCCGGCGACCTCAACGGTGACGGCGGCGCCGAGATCGTCCTCACCCAGAACAGCGAGGCGATCACGGCCTTCGGCGCCGGATCCGGCTACGCGCACGTCTTCTTCTCGGACGAGTGGACGGGCTCCAGCCCCTGGGATCTGGCCGACGCGGGCATGGTCCTGAGCCCCGGCGAGGTCCCCTGCCTCGACGATCAGGGCAACCCGAGCACCTGCGAGACGGGCTTCGAGCTCTTCGGCCCCACGACCGTGGGCGACCTCAACGGCGAAGGGATGGACGACCTGGTCATCCCCTACGCGCACGGCTCCCTGCCCGGCGACGGCGGCAACGCGGGCGTCTACATCCTCTTCGGCGAGGACATCACGGCGGCCCGGGACATGGGCCGGGACGAGATGCTGCTCGAGGTGGAGGCCATCAAGATCATCCACCCGTCGCACCGCATCGGCGCCACCCCCTGCCCCGTGGGAGACCTGGACGGCGATGGGTACGCCGAGCTGGGCCTGACGGCGCCCGAGGCGTCCCTGGCCGAGGGCGTCCTGTACGTCGTCTACGGCCACCCGGGCGGCTGGCAGGCGGAGGCCGCGGTCACCAGCCTCCAGCCCTCCTTCCGGGTGGAAGGCGCCGCCGCCGGCCAGCGCATGGGGACGGCCTGCGCGGCCCCGATCGACCTCAACGGCGACGGCTGGAACGACCTCGTCGTGTCGGCCCCGGGCGCGGGCGCGTCCGGCCAAGGCCGCGTCCTCGGCTTCCTCAACGACGGCCTCGACTCCTGGTCCGGCGAGACCCTCAACTCGACCTCCGCCGACTTCTTCGTGGACGGCCCGACCGACGGCGGCGGCTTCTTCGGCCTCTCCATGGCGAGCCTCGGCGACCACGACGGCGACGGCATGGGCGACTTCGCCATCCACGCCCTGACCTACGCGAATCCTGGTCAAGGCGACGCGGGCGCGGGCGGCGTGTGGATCGTCTCCGGCGGCGACCCCGCCCTGGACGGCGCCGTGACCTTCGACGAGGTGACGCTCACGGCCATCGAGGGCAACGGCAACATCGGCTTCTGCCAGAACATGGCGGGCGTCGACCTCAACGGCGACGGCCTCGGCGACCTCGCGTGCGGCGACATCCGCCCCTACTCCGCGGTCGACCTGCAGACGGCCCCGGGGGCCCGCGTGTTCACCGGCGCAGGCGGCGGCATCGGCGCCGACCTCGACTACACCGACGCGGACTTCGTCCTCGAGCCGGACGACTACGTGTTCCCCGAGCGCTGCTCCGACAACACCGACAACGACCTCGACGGAGCGGAGGACTGCGACGACCTCGACTGCCCGCGCACCGGGAACAACCCTCCCTGCTCGGAGCTCACGTGCCCCAGCTTCGCGGCGGTCCTGTCCTGCGGCGACGACGTCGCGGGCACCACCGTGGGCCAGAGCAACGACCTCGTGCAGTACTCGGAGACGGTCCAGTACTCGGGCGCGAACAACGGCGGCTGCAACGGCGAGGTGCTCCAGGGGCCGGACGTCGTCTACTCCTTCACCGCCACGACGCCGGGCATCCACTCGGTCTCCGTCGACACGCACGGCGGCGCGAACCTCGCGGTGGCGCTGCTCGAGAACGACGGCGGATGCGCCCCCGACCACTGCGCGCAGATCGCCGCGTCCGCGCAAGACAGCAACTCCATCACCTTCTTCGCGACGACCCCGGGCGAGGTCTTCTACTTCGCGGTGGACGGCGAGGCGGGCGTGTCGGACGCGTTCACGATCTCGGTCCAGTGCGGCGCGTCGGTGACCACCGAGACGTGCAACAACGGCGCGGACGACGACGGCGACGGCGACGCCGACTGCGACGACTCGAACTGCGACACCTACTGGGCGTGCGCGCTCGGCCAGCACGTGTGCGACGCGGCGATCAGCAACGGCAGCCTCGGCGAAGAGGTGAAGATCAACACGCGCATCGGCGCCTCGGTGGTGGCCGTGCCCGACATCGACGCCGACGACTTCGCGGAGCTGCTGGTCGGCGCGCCCGCCACGAACGTGCCCTACTGCACGTCCGGCGCCGCCCACCTCGTCGACCTGAACTAGGGGCGCACCGTCGGCGACATGGACCGGCCCCCGTCCCCCGTCCGTCGGCGCCTGCTGTTCGTGGGGTGGACGCTGCTGGCGTCCCTGGTCCTGCTCGAGCTCGCCCTGCAGGGGGCGGCGCAGGTCGTCGACCCCATCTCCCACGACACGTCGGCCCCCGTGGACGCCTCGGCCCTGCGCGTGGTCGCGCTCGGCGACTCGTGGGTCGCGGGCGCCGAGGCGCCCCCGGGTCAGGGCTTCGTGGACGTCTTCGAGCGCGGGCTCGGGGAGGTGGTCCGCGACCGCCCGGTGCAGCTGTTCAACTTCGGTCGCCCGGGCTCGAATTCGGCCCACGTCGCCCTCACGGCCATGGACGAGCTCCCCCGCATCCGGCCCGAGCTCGTCGTCATCCTCGTGGGCCAGAACAACGCCACCAACTTCTACCGGGTGGCGGAGGTGGAGCAGCGCCTCGGCAACGCGGACGCGACCACGAGCCTCACCGACCGCTCCCTCGTCGTGAAGGGCGCGCGCATCGTCTGGGCGAACCTGCGCGGACGCAGCGGCTACGGCGGGTCCGGGGAGCTCCCCGAGATCCCTGCGCCGGTAGAGGACCCCGACACCGGCCTCCCGAGGTTCGTCGCGTCCGAGGGGGCCTCGGCGGCGGCGTTGGCGTACTACGAGCGGCGCCTGCCGGACGAGGTGCCGAAGGAGGGCCTGGTGGCCGATCCGGACGCCTGGGCGCTCCTGTACCGCGTCGCCCGACGGGAGCTCGAGGAGTCCCGTCACCTCCGCGTCGCCCTCGCCGGCCGCTACGGGTGGGACGCCGACGCCCGCGCCCCCCGCGCCCCGGTGGCCGACGGGGAGGCCGAGATCACGGCGCGGTACGCCCTGCTGCGGTGGGCCCGGGAGGCGGGCGACTGGGCGGGCGTCCGGCACCACGGCGACGCCCTGATCGGCGCCACGCCGCGCACCGTCCTCGCCGATCTCGGCGCGGCCGAGGCCACGCTCCTCGCGGGCGACTGGCGCACCGCCCGGGCCCTGCTCATGTCCGCGCACAACCAGGCGCCGGGACTCGCGGACGTCGTGGACCTGGCCGTCCGCTTCCCGGGCGCCGCGCGCGACCTGCCCGTGGACGAGGCGATGGAGTTCGAGCTCCATGGCGCCACCGCCCTCGATCGCTCGCGCGCGCTGCGCGGCAGCTGGGACTTCGACGGGGCGCGTGAGGCGCTGGCCGAGTGGGTGGGAGCGCACCCGCAGGACCTGGGGGCCCGCGTGGACCTCGCGATCGCGACGGCGGGTCCAGGCGACCTCGAGGGCGCCCACGCGCTCATGGCCGGGGTGACCGGGGAGCGCGCCCAGCTCCTGCGGTTCGAGGCGGCCATCGTCGCGGAGAACGCCACCCGGGAGGGCGTCGAGGAGGTCGCCCGCGAGGTCCTCGCCGACGGGGAGGCCCTGGCCCAGCCCGGCGCCGCTGCGCTGCTCTCGGAGGTGATCGCCGCCCTCGCCGAGCACGATCTCTGCGAGATCCTGCCCCCCGCCGCGGACCGCTGGTACCAGCTGCGCGGGGACGCGACGGGCTACACGGACCGCCTCGCCGGGTGCCTCGATCCGGGCGCCGCGGCGGCGCGCCTGGACGGGCTGCGGGACGCCTGGGGACCCCGCGGCGAGCGGGCGGCCTGGACCGCCCTGGTGAAGGCGGGGCGCAAGCCGTTCGAGCTGCTGTACCGAGACCTCGACCTCGCCCTCGCCGCCGCCCAGGAGGTGGGCGCGGAGGTCCTGTTGCTCGACTACCCCAACCCCAGCCCGGACCACGCCGCGCTGCGCGACGTGCTCGCCGAGTACGCCGCGACCCGCCCGGTGCACTTCCTGGATCAGTGGGCGATCTTCGACGATCGGTTCGACGCCGCCACGTGGCGGACGCTGCTCGGGCCCAACGGCCACTGCAACGCCGCCGGGTACCGGATCATGGGCGACGAGCTGGTCGCCTTCGCGCGGGATCAGGGGCTCACCACCCGGGCGCCCTGACCTGTACGATTCCGGCCCCTGCCAGGAGCTCTGATGTCCACGTTCGACCTCTGCAACCCCACCGACGAACACCGCATGCTGCGGGAGATGGTCGCGCAGTTCACGCGCGAAGAGGTCGAGCCGCAGGCCGAACATCACGACGTCGAGGGCACCCTCAACCTCGACCTCTTCGGCAAGCTCGGCGAGCTCGGCCTGCTGGGCATCACGGTCCCCGCCGAAGCGGGGGGCGCGGGCATGGACGCCGTCGCGGCGGTCATCGTCCACCACGAGCTGAGCAAGTCGGACCCCGGCTTCTGCCTCGCCTACCTCGCGCACTCGATGCTGTTCGTGAACAACTTCTTCCACTGCAGCAACGACGAGCAGCGCGCGCGCTACCTGCCGAAGGTGCTCTCGGGCGAGTGGGTCGCGGGCATGGCGATGACGGAGCCGTCGGTGGGCACGGACGTCCTCGGCATGGGCACGACCGCCGTGCGCGACGGCTCCGACTGGGTGCTCAACGGCCGCAAGATCTTCATCACCAACGGGCCCGAAGGCCACTGCTTCCTGGTGTACGCGAAGGTCGACGGGCGAATCACGGCGTTCGTGGTCGACCGCGACTGCCCCGGCTTCACCAGCTCCCCGAAGATCCCGAAGATGGGCATGCGCGCGTCCACGATGTGCGAGCTCATGTTCGACGACTGCCGCGTGCCCGGCGCCAACCTCCTCGGCGCCGTGGGCGACGGCATCACGCACATGATGCGGAACCTCGAGATCGAGCGGCTCACGCTCGCCGCCCAGAGCCTCGGCATCGCCGACCGCTGCGTGGAGGTGATGGTCCGCTACGCGTCCGAGCGCGAGGCGTTCGGGCAGTCGCTCAACCGCTTCGGCCAGATCCAGCGCTACATCGGCGAGTCCTACGCGGCCACCGAGGCCACGCGCGCGCTGGTCTACTCGGTGGCGCGCAACGTCGGCCCCGAGCACCGCAACCGCCTCGGGACCGACGCCGCCAAGCTGTTCGCCGCGCCCGTGGGCAAGCAGGTCGCCGACCACGCCATTCAGGTGCTCGGCGGCTACGGCTACTGCCGCGAGTACGTCGTGGAGCGGCTCGCCCGGGACGCCAAGCTCCTCGAGATCGGCGGCGGCACCATCGAGAGCCACCAGAAGAACCTCACGAAGGACCTCAGCCGGGCGTACCGGTAGCGTCGTGACGCCCCTGCAGCGAGCGTTCCTGGTCGGCGCGGTCTGCGACGGCGTGATCCTCGCGCCCGCGGTCGTCATCGCCGTGGGGGCCTGGGGCGTCTTCTACTTGCCCGCGGTGCTCCTCTGGGGCATCTGGACCGCCGCCGCCGTGCGCGGCGCGCGCAGCCACGCCCGGGCCCTGGACAGCGCGCGCTTCTACGGCGTGAGTCACGGCGTGAGCGCTGTACTGGTCGGCATCGGGTGGGCCCTGGACCCGGACGACGGCACCCTGGCCCTGCTGAGCGTGCTGTCCTTGATCGTGGCGGCGGTGGTCGGCCGGGCCGCGCGCGTCGCCGAGCGCCCCTCCGGCGAGTGGAGCTGGACCACGCTGCAGCACGCGTCGGCCGCCGAGCTCGCGAGCTTGCTGCGCCGCCACCACGGACCCGCCCCCGCGAGCCTTCGCGGACGTCGATATCGCACGATCACGCTCGCCGGGCGGGGCCCGCGCACGTCGTCGCGCAGCTTCTTCCACGCCCCTCACGGCCCGCCCGTGGAGGGCATCGAGCGGACGGACGGCCCCGACGGCTGGTTCCTCGTCGAGGGCGGCACCGGCGGCACCCACCTCGACTGGGGCCGATCCCGACGCAACGCCGGCGCGGACCGACGACGCGGCCTGCTCGAAGTGGTCGTGTGCGTCCGCGACGGCGACCCGTCCCTGCTCTTGGGGAGGCGCCTCCGAAAGATGCCGGGGACCACGCTCGGGGTGGGCTGGTTCCTTCTCGAAGACGTCGGCCCGGCGGAGATCCCGTGACCCGACGCCTCGTGCTCGCCTCCACCTCCCCCTGGCGGGGCGACCTCCTGCGTCGGCTCGGGGTGCCGTTCGACCAGCTCGACCCCGACCTGGACGAGGCGCCCTTCAAGGAGCAGGGCCTGCGGCCCCGGGACCTCGTCGTCACGCTCGCGGAGGCGAAGGCCCGGGCCCTGGCCGCGGCCGCCCCGGACGCGCTGATCCTCGGGGCCGACCAGGTCGTCGCCGTCGACGGGGACGTCCTCGGCAAGCCGGGCTCGGCGGACCGCGCCTTGGCCCAGCTGCGGCGCATGGCGGGGCGGACTCACGACCTCATCACCGGCGTCGTCCTCCTCGACGCCCGGACGGACACCCTGCAGCGGCGCGTGGACGTCCACCGCATGACGATGCGCGCCCTCACCGACGCCCAGCTCCGCGACTACATCGAGCGCGACGACCCCCTCGCCTGCGCGGGGAGCTACAAGGTCGAGGCGCTGGGGGCGGCCCTCTTCGACAAGATGGAGGGCGACGACTGGACGGCGATCGTCGGGCTCCCGCTGTCGGTCGTGGTGACCATGCTCGCGGCGGCGGGCGTCGACGTGCTCGGCGGACCGGCCCTCTAAGGCGCCCAGGCGGCCGACGCGGCCACGATCTCCCGGGGATCCCAGCCCCGCTCGCGGGCCAGCGCGAGGGGGTACTTTCGATACACCAGCACCGCCGCGCCCTCGGGCGCGGTGCAGCCGTCGGGCAGCGTGAACGTTGCGGCCACCTCCCGCGACGCCGAGGGGAGGATGCGATCGTCCCGCAGCACGTCGTTCGCCCGGTGGTGCGGCGCCTGCAGGGTCCCCCCGGCGTCCACGAGGACCCGGGCGAAGTCCCGCCCCGGCAGCCCCGCCAGCGCCAGGGACGCGTCGCCGTCGGCCGGGCGACGCACCGTCCTCGCGAGGTAGGCGACGTCCCCGGCCTGCACCGGCGGCGGCTCGGCCGCGACCAGGTCTCCCGCCCCCGTCACGGGGCCTCGGAACACCGGATCGAAGAGCGCCCTCCCCCGCTGGTCGGGCGGGAAGCCCCCGGACGCGAACGGCGGCACGCCCTCGTAGTCGTCCCAGGTCCCTCGCGGGCGGACGACGCGAAGCTCGAGATCCTGCGCACCCTGCGCGGCCGCGAGCCCCTCCTCCCAGGTGATCGTGGTCCCGTCGACGGTCACGTCCTCCCCCACGACGCCGGTCGCCAGGGCTCCTCCGACGCCCGAGATCACGTCCCCCGAGGCGGGCTCGATGGCCTCGCCCTCGCAGGTCGCGTCGAGCACCAGGACGGCGCTGCGCATCGGCTCCCCCGTGGGGAAGGCGTGCCCGGCGCCCGAGTTGGTGACCGTCGCCGTGAGCGTGAGCGAGGGCCCGTCCACCGCCCCGTCGAGGACGACCGTGGCCGCCGTGTCGATGAGCCGTCCTCCGGTGAGGACGGCGCCGTCGGGGCCGACGAAGGAGTGGGTCCGGACCGTGCCGGGGGCGCGCAGGAACCCCGCGGCCACGCCCGGCTCGATGCTCTCGAGCAGGTCCTGATCGGCCCCGTTGGTGGCTTCGCTCGGGGGCATGTGGCAGGTCTGGCAAGGGCTCGCCGGGGCGAGGGCCGAGGCCGCCCATTCGCTGTACGTCGAGTGCACCGGGAGCGCGCCCGACGGCCAGCGCGCCGGGTCGACGGCCACCTCGGGCCCGTCCCAGAGCGGGGCCTGCTCGTACTCGTGGCACCCCCGACACAGCTCCGCGGTGCCGAAGACCGGGGCCCACGCCCCTCCCATGAACGGGTTGAGGACGTCGGGATACGGCCCGTACATGACCTGCACCCAGCCGTTGGCGAGCCCCCCCTCCTCCAGGGGCCGGCCCAGCTGCAGGCGCCCGCCCACGCCCGGCGGCTCCGCGGGCTCGACCGCGCGGATCTTGTGACAGAAGTCGCAGTGCACTCCGTCGTCGAAGGCGATCCCCTCGGCGGCGAGCAGCGAGTGGCCGCCCCCGGCGGGCCCCGGGATCCCCGGCGCGTGGCAGTCCGCGCACCGACCGGTCGTCGTCGGGTCGCCCCCTTCGGGATCGTCGCAGGCGGGCTCACCGTCGCCGCCGCAGCCCGCGGTCGCGTCCGGCAGCACGCCGACGCCCACGTAACACCGCGCCCCCGGCTCGCCTCCGGGCCGGGTCCCGGGCAGCCACCGCCCGCCCGCGTCGACGCACACGCCCTCGCCGTCGAAGGCCGCCGCCGTGCCCGCGAAGAGGTCGTGCACCTGCGGGTCCGAGGCGGCGATCCGGTGGGCCGAGGCGCCGAACTCCTCCGCGAACCGGACGTGGCAGTGGGAGCACTCCGCGGTGGAGTCGCCGCCGCCCACGCCGGGCAGGCCGTACTCGTAGTCCGGGTTGTCGATCTGGACCCGCGCCATCTCGATCACCACGACGTCGGGCGTCGACCGGTCGAGCATGACCCCCTCGCTGCGGTGATCCGCCAGCGCGGCGACGGCCCAGGTCTCGACCTCGAGATCGGGGTCGAGGGTGACCAGGAAGCGACCGTCGGCGTCGGTCGTCCCTTGGATCGGGCCGCCGCCTTGGAGGATCGAGACCCCCTCCGTCGGGGTCCCGTCCACCCGGACCTCGACCAGGACCGTGAACGGCGCCGTGGCGGGCCCCGCGTCGTCGTCGTCGTCCGCGGCCGGGGTGGGCGCGGGCGGCTCCTCGGTGGGGCAGCCCACCAGGATCAAGAGCGTCGCGAGCAGGGCGTGGCGGGTCATGGGTCGTCCTCGGAGAAGAAGGCGATGAGTTCTTCGCGACGCGCCTCGGCGTCCGCGCGCCCCAGGGCGATCAGCCGGTCGATGTAGGTGCGCGTGAAGAGAAGGTAGGACAGCGCGTCGTTGTCCGACGCCCCCACCGCCCGGGCGAGGGCCGCGAGCATGCGGCGGGTCATCGGGTCCACGTCGCCGAAGTCGCCCTCCAGCGCGACCTCCTGGGCCAGGGCGCCCAAGTCGACCGACGGCGCGATCAGGAGCGATCGCAGCGGGCGATAGGGCGCGCCCCGCTCGCCCGAGACCAGCTCCCCCAGCCCCTCCGCGAAGCCCGGGCCGTACTCCTTGGCCCCCCAGGCGAGGATCCGGTTCATCCGCTCGATGCGCTGGACGTCGTGCACCGCCTTGTCGAGCAGGACCGTGTTCATGAACTTGCCGACCACCTGCGCCCACGTGGGCGGGCGCCCGCCCAGCTCCCGCGCGCGTGCGTCTCCCCGCTCCACGGACATGGGCGTGCGCAGCGTGATCACGAGGATCCGATCGGCGCCGAGGCGGATCGCCGGCCGCAGCGGCGTGTTCTGGCCGAGGCCGCCGTCGCCGAACCAGCGCCCCTCGACCTTCACGGGGGGGAAGAAGACCGGGATCGCAGCCGAGGCGAGGACGTGCTCGGGGCCCATCCGCACGGGGTGCGGGCGCACGAACTGGTTGCGTGATCGCAGGAGGGAGTCGCATTCGCGCACGCCCTCGTAGAACACGATGTTTCGCGACGTCGCGAGCTCCGTGGCCGTCACCGCGAAGGCCCGCAGGTGCCCCGCCGCGACGTTCCGAGACACCCCCTTCCAGGGGACCTTCGAGCGGACGATCCTCCTCAGCGCGGCGGTGTCGGCGAGCGCGATCTCGCCCTGGGACCGTCGCCCCGTGAGCAGCGTCATGGGCACCCGCCAGAAGACCTGCCTCGCGCCGATCCTATAGACGTCGGGGATCGTCACGCCCGCCCAGTGATCGAGCAACGCCTGGGTCGCGCGCACCCAGTCCGAGGCCTCGGCCGCGAGGAACGCGCCGTTGATCGCGCCCGCCGAGGTGCCGACGATCACCTCGAAGCCCGCCGGCCGGCCCGTGGCCTCGGGCACCTCCGTGGCGATCCACCGCAGCACACCGGCCTCGTAGGCGGCGCGAGCCCCGCCTCCGGCGAGCACCAGACCGTGGATGGGACGTGCCACGGGCGGATCCTACCGGGGCGCGGTTTGACCCACCCGGGCCCCGCGGCGTATGCCGTGGGCATGGCGCTGCTCGAGTACATGGCCGTCGGCCTCGGGGGCTTCTTCGGGGCGATCGCCCGCTACGCCTCATCCGGGCTCGTCCAGCGCTGGGCGGGCGACGGGTTCCCCGCGGGCACGCTGGCCGTGAACCTCGCGGGGTGCGTCCTGATCGGCGCCATGTCCGCGATCGCCGAGGGCGCGACCGGACTCCCGGAGCAGGCCCGCCTGGTCCTCGTCGTCGGCCTCCTCGGATCGTTCACCACGTTCTCGACCTTCGGGAACGAGACGTTCGAGCTGCTCCGGGACGGTCGGATCCGGGTCGCCGGGGCGTACGTGGCGGGTTCGATCCTGCTCGGGGTCGGCGGGGTGATCCTGGGACGCTTCGCGGCCCGCGCGTTCGGAGCCTGAGCCCCCCGCGATCCCCCCCGATCGTCGGCGATCCCCCCGATCGTCGGCGACCCCCCGGGGGAGTTGTCCACAGCCCGACCTCCGTAAGTTCGCCCACCGACGGGATTCTCGGTCGTTTCTGGGAGTTTTCCCACAGGTGTGGAAAACCCCTGTCCCCCAACCTCTAGTATGTGTCGCGCAAGCAAGCCGCTAAATCTTGTGGTTTTGCGATTGACGGGCCCGAGCCCAGGTCGATAAATTCTCAATCGCAACGGGCTGTGGGAACTCGCGCCGATAATGGCGCCGGCACCAGGAGGGTGCAGGCGTTCGGAGTCGCGTGGGCGAACCGTCCGGTGTGACATTCCAGGCGGGTCGGCCGACCCGAATGGCCCCAACGAGAAGAGCAGGTCAGGAAGCTCTTCCGACGCCGAGGTACTCGTGTACGCCGACGTCGGGAGGGTGTGGTGCCCCCGTGCGCGGGGGTCGAGGAGGAACCCGGACGCCCCGCCCCCCCCGGAGCGTCCAACCGTCGCGTCCCCCCGCGACGGAGCTTTGGAGCAGAACAAGATGCAGCGGCGATTCACGACCTCTCCCGACAACCCGTACGAGGGCCTCGCGTTCGTCCCCCGGCGGTCGGAGATCCGAAACCCTGACGGCTCGAACGTCTTCCTGTTGGAAGACGTGATGGTCCCGGAGGGCTGGTCGCAAGTCGCCACCGACATCATGGCTCAGAAGTACTTCCGCAAGGCCGGCGTCCCCGCCGCCCTGAAGCCGGTCCCGGAGGAGGGGGTTCCGACCTGGCTGCAGCGGCGCGAAGCGGACGAGGCGGCCCTCGCGGGGCTGCCCGAGGACGAGCGCACCGGGGGGGAGCGCGACAGCCGTCAGGTGTTCGAGCGGCTGGTGGGCTGCTGGACCTACTGGGGGTGGAAGGCGGGCCACTTCGCCGACGAAGCGGAAGCGAAGGTCTTCTACGACGATCTGCGCTCCATGCTCGCGACCCAGTCCTGCGCGCCGAACTCGCCCCAGTGGTTCAACACCGGACTGCACTGGGCGTACGGCATCGACGGGCCTCCCCAGGGCCACTTCTACGTGGACGAGACCACCGCCCGCGTGCGCAAGAGCCGCAACGCGTTCGAGCGCCCGCAGCCCCACGCCTGCTTCATCCAGTCCGTGAGCGACGACCTCGTCTCGGCGGGCGGGATCATGGACCTGTGGACGCGCGAAGCCCGCCTGTTCAAGTACGGCTCGGGCACCGGGTCCAACTTCTCGAACCTGCGCGCGGAAGGCGAGCCGCTCTCCGGCGGCGGGCGCTCCTCCGGCCTCATGTCCTGGTTGAAGATCGGCGACCGAGCGGCCGGCGCCATCAAGTCGGGCGGAACCACGCGCCGCGCGGCCAAGATGGTCACGCTCGACATCGATCACCCCGACATCGAGACCTACGTCAACTGGAAGGTGACCGAGGAGCAGAAGGTCGCCTCTCTGGTCACCGGCTCCATCCTCAACCAGAAGCACCTCAACGCGATCCTCAACGCGACCGTCGAGCTCGAGGGGCGTCGCGGCAACGACCGCTTCGACCCCCGGCGCAACCCCGAGCTCGCCTCGGCGATTCGCGACGCGCGCCGCGCTCACGTCCCCGACAACTACGTCTTCCGGATGATCCAGTACGCCCAGCAGGGCTACACGAGCATCTCCTTCCCCATCTTCGACACGGACTGGGACAGCGAGGCCTACGCCACGGTCGCCGGGCAGAACTCCAACAACTCCGTGCGCGTCACCAACCGCTTCATGCAGGCCGTGATGCGCGACGAGGACTGGGCCCTGCTGCGCCGCACCGACGGCGAGGTCAGCAAGCGGATCCGGGCGCGTGAGCTGTGGAGCCAGGTCTGCTACGCCGCTTGGGCGTGCGCCGATCCGGGCCTCCAGTTCCACTCGACGATCAACGAGTGGCACACCTGCCCCAACGACGGCGAGATCCGCGCGAGCAACCCCTGCTCCGAGTACATGTTCCTGGACGACACGGCCTGCAACCTGGCGTCCCTGAACCTGATGAAGTTCTACGACGCCGACACGGGCGTCTTCGACATCGACCTGTACCGCGCCGGCATCCAGCTGTGGACCCGCGTCCTCGAGATCTCCGTCACCATGGCGCAGTTCCCGAGCGAGGCCATCGCGCGCCTCTCCTACGAGTTCCGCACCCTCGGCCTCGGCTTCGCGAACCTCGGCGCCCTGCTGATGGTCATGGGCGTTCCCTACGACAGCAGCCGCGGCCGGGCGATCTGCGGCGCCCTCACCGCGATCCTCTGCGGCGAGTCCTACGCCCAGTCGGCGCGCATGTCCGAGCAGCTCGGGCCGTTCGCGGGCTACGACCGCAACAAGGACTCGATGCTGCGGGTCATCCGCAACCACCGACGCGCGTCCTACAACGTGAAGCCGGACGAGTACGAGGGCCTCACGGTCCTCCCCGTCGGCATCCGCGAGGACGTCGCCCCCGCGGACATGCTCGCCGCCGGGCGCAAGGCCTGGGACGACGCGCTGGCCCTCGGCAAGAAGCACGGCTTCCGCAACGCGCAGGTCACCGTGATCGCCCCCACGGGCACGATCGGCCTGCTCATGGACTGCGACACCACCGGCGTGGAGCCGGACTTCGCGCTCGTGAAGTTCAAGAAGCTCGCGGGCGGCGGCTACTTCAAGATCATCAACGGATCGGTGCCCCCGGCCCTGCGCAAGCTCGGCTACACGGAAGACCAGATCCAGGCGATCATCGACCACAGCCGCGGCCACGGCACCCTGCGCGGGGCCCCCGGCGTGAACCACGAGTCGCTCGGCGCGAAGGGCTTCCCCGAGGCCATCCTCGCGAAGATCGAGCAGGGCCTCGCCGCCGCGTTCGACATCAAGTTCGCGTTCAACCGGTTCAACCTCGGCGACTCCTTCTGCCGCGACGTCCTGGGCCTCACCGACGCCCAGCTCGCGCAGCCGTCCTTCGACATCCTCACGCACCTCGGCTTCAGCCCCGACGACGTCGCCGCGGCCAACCGGTACGCGTGCGGCACGATGACCGTCGAGGGCGCGCCGTTCCTGCGGGCCGAGCACCTCCCGGTGTTCGACTGCGCCACCAAGTGCGGCCGGGAGGGCGTCCGCTTCATCCGCTACGAGGCCCACATCCGCATGATGGCGGCCTGCCAGCCGTTCATCTCGGGCGCGATCAGCAAGACGATCAACATGCCCAACGAGGCCCTGATCTCCGACGTGGACGAGGCGTACATGCTGTCCTGGCGCCTGGGGCTCAAGGCCAACGCGCTGTACCGCGACGGCAGCAAGCTGAGCCAGCCGCTGTCGTCCATGTACGCCCAGGAGCTGCTGTTCGACGAGGCCGTGATGCCCCACGCCGACGACGGCGCGGGCATTCGGGCCCCCGGCCAGGCCGCGCGCGCCATCGCCGAGAAGGTGGTCGTGCGCTACCTCGCCAAGCGTCGGCGCCTGCCCGACCGCCGCGGCGGCTACACCCAGAAGGCCGTCATCGGCGGACACAAGGTGTTCCTGCGCACCGGCGAGTACTCCGACGGCAGCCTCGGCGAGATCTTCGTCGACATGCACAAGGAGGGCGCGGCGTTCCGCTCGCTGATCAACGCGTTCGCGATCGCGGTCAGCGTCGGCCTGCAGCACGGCGTGCCCCTCGAGAAGTTCGTGGACCTCTTCCTGTTCAGCCGCTTCGAGCCCAACGGGCCGGTGCAGGGCAACAACCGGATCAAGATGGTGACGTCGATCATCGACTACATCTTCCGGGAGCTGGCCATCACCTACCTGGACCGCAACGAGCTGGCGCACGTGAGCGAAGAGGACCTCCGGCACGACGCGTTGCACAAGGCCGATGAGCCCGACTGGGAGGAAGAGGAGCTCATCCAGGAGCGCATCTTCTTCCCCACGGCGGTGGACGTGGACGCCCCGCCCAACTTCGCCGCGTTCGATCGCGCCATGTCCCAGGACACCGGCACGTTCCTCGCGGCGGTTCCCAGTCGTGGGGCCAAGCCGAAGACCCAGTCTCTGGCGGGCGAGAACACGACGGAGGCGTATCGGGTGGTCACCAGCCACTCCAAGATCGCCGCGATTCGAGATGCCCGCGCACAGGGCTACACGGGAGACCCCTGCGACGAGTGCGGACAGATGACGATGGTGCGGAATGGCGCGTGCATGAAGTGCACGACGTGCGGCGCCACCAGCGGTTGCAGCTAGCTGAAGTAGGCATGGGCCGGTGAGGCGGCGGGGCTCGCCCCCCCTGCCCTGCCCCCTCTCCGACTCCCGGGGACGGAGGGTCGAGCGCCACTGCCGCGCTCGGCCCTTCGTTTGTTCTGAACGGCCGGCCACCGTCGTCTAGTCACCCGGATCAGTGATTACTGGTCAAATTCGGCGCGATGAACCTTCAGGGTGCGCTCCCCGAATTCGCGGACCTTGTCCAAGATCTCGTCGGCGGTCTTTGTCCACTTGAAGGGTCC